>Ga0137409_10007769_pt1 | contig 10994 bp, 6 predicted proteins | sample CZODoug1_16funga_FD_122059 | JGI IMG/M metagenome (GOLD analysis project Ga0137409, IMG submission 122059) | Vadose zone soil fungal communities from Angelo Coast Range Reserve, California, USA - CZODoug1_16fungal (Hybrid Assembly) | ecosystem: Environmental > Terrestrial > Soil > Vadose zone... | reverse complement strand
GTTGCCCTGGTGTTTTTCATGAGTCTAGCGAGTTCGGGAGCGTTGTTTGCGCAGTCGGATCTCGGAACCATTTCGGGTTTTATCAAGGACCCGTCTGGAGCAACTGTTCCCAACGCCAAAGTCACGGTCCGAAACAATACCGCCGTCGAGCGCCAGGTGGTCACGAATGATTCGGGCTATTATGCAATTACAAATCTCCCGCCCGGCTTGTATACCTTGAGCGCCGAGGCTCCCGGTTTTCAGAAGTTCCAATCCACGGACAATAAGCTCGACCCGAGCGGACATCTGAGCATTGACGTGACGGTCTCAGTGGGCTCGGCGACACAAATTGTACAGGTGATGGCGTCCACAGCGACGCTGCAGACGGAATCGTCAACGGTGCAAGAGCTCATCACCCGCCAGCAGATCGACTCGCTTGAGCTGAATGGCCGTAACCCGATCTGGCTTGCCGCACTGGTGCCCGGCGCCCGGGGGACGACGCTGGCGAACCTTAATTTCGGTTTTACCCAGGGCCCGGCGAATTTCAACGGGTCCCGCAACCCGGAGAACTTGATCACTTTTGACGGAGCACCCGCCACCCGCACGCGTTCGAACGGAACGAGTCTCGGCGCCGCGGACGTGGACTCCACGCAGGAAGTCCAGATCCTCACTGCGGATTACGCCGCTGAATACGGGCGCTCGTCCGGCGCACAGATCCGCGTCACGACCAAGACCGGGACGAATCAATTCCACGGCGCCGCCTACGAATACCTCCGTAACACAGCCTTGAACGCGAATACCTGGGCGCGCAACGCGAACCCAGTAACGGCTTTCACGGCGCCGGTTCACTACAACCAGTTCGGATACAACATCGGAGGGCCCTTCTACATCCCCAACCACTTCAATACGAGCAAGACCAAAGTTTTCTGGTACTGGGGGCAGGAATGGCTTAAGTACCACTTTGTGGAATCAGGATCGACCCTGCCGTCAGCAGGCCTGCTATTGGTTCCGTCAGCCAAAATGCGGCAAGGCGATTTCAGCGAACTGCTTGATCCGAACAATCCTTATGTCACGCGCAAGGATTCCAGCGGCAACAAGATTCCGGTTTTCATAAAGGATCCGCAGTCGGCCAATCCGTGCACGGCAGCTGATCAGAGCGGATGCTTTGCAGGCAACATTATCCCGCCAGCCCGGCTAAGCCCGAACGGGGTCGGGATCTTGAATGCGTGGCCGGCTCCCAACCTCACTTCGTTCATCGGTGGTGGTAACTGGTTTGCTGCGAAGCTGCATACTTTCGATCAGCGCAAGGATACTGCAGCAGTCGACGTGAACCTGACGGAGCAGCAGCGGCTGAGGTTCCGCGCGACGAATTACGCCTATCTGGAGTACCAGCCGCTGGACGGCAATACGGACCGCACGCCGAAGTTTTTCGATCGCCCCAACAAAACCGGCTCACTGGACTATGTATGGACCATCAGCCCAAGCAAGGTTAACGAGGTGCTGATCACGGCAAGCCAGGACATCGTAAGGATACCCGTCGACGCGGCTAACTTTTTCGACCGCACCCAGGCATGCGCGCAATCGACAGTACCCTGCAATCTCAATTACCCGTACATATTCCCGCAAGGAAAGCTTATCCCGACGCGCATACCAACCGTGAATATGTCCAACTTCTCGGGGTTGAGCGGCGGACCCTATCCCTCTCACTCGTCGGGTCCCATCTACGGTCTGTCCGACAGCTTTACCTGGATCAGGGGGAACCACACGCTGAAGTTCGGCGTTCTGTTTGAGCGTTCCGGCGAGAATGACAATGACGAGATCAACGTACAGGCTTGCCCGACTTGTACGAACAATCAGAACGGACAATTCCTGTTCACTGATAACCGAGCGGGCGGGACCGGAGTTGCGGTTGCCAATGCCGCTTTGGGGCTCTTTGACACCTATTCGGAAATCGGGCATCGCGCATACACCATCTTCCGAGCCAACATGTGGGAGGGATTTGCGCAGGACTCCTGGAAGGTCACGCCCAAGCTGCATATTGACTTGGGAGTCCGGTATTCGGTCATCGTTCCCTACCATGCGCTCTGGGGCAACATGATCGTTTTCGACCCGCGCCTTTACGATCAGTCAAAAGCGGTGACGATTGACCCCAAGACTGGTCTCATCGTGGGTACTATCGATCCCAAGACCGGACTTGTCGCAGGTACGGGAGCGGATGTATACAACGGCATGGTCATACCCGGCAGCGGGTTTCCAAGTTCCGCGCAGGGCCGTGTGCCAGAGGCAGACCCGAGTCAGTTCGATTTCAGCCGGCTGTTCCGCGGTGTCCCGAGCCGTTACTCAGATATCCAGTGGAGTGAGTTCCAGCCACGCCTGGGCATCGCTTATGCACTCAACAGCAAGACCGTCCTTCGCGCCGGCGCGGGCCGCTACACTACCCGCCTGGGCGTGAGCGACTCTGTATTCCTCGGTGGGAATCCGCCGTTCCAACCCAACGCCAGTGTTTCCAATGGCTCGGCGGATAATCCTGGTGGCGGCGGTGCTGCTAACGTTCCGCTGGTCGTTACAACACAGAGCAAAGCGTTTAAGCCACCGGAAGCGTGGGCCTGGAATTTCACTTTCGAGCGCGAGATGTTCTGGAAATCGCTGGTGAGCGTGGGATATGTAGGCCGCAGAGGGGTGCACTTGCAACGAGAAGCGGACATTAACCAGCCCCCTATCAGCGCGTTGACCGATCCGGCTAACTTTTTCGTTGATCCCTCTGATGGCAAGACCAAGCTCAAGAACATCAACGCTTTCCGGCCATATCTTGGGTTCGGTTCCATCCGCCAAACTGATAATGTGGCCAACTCCTTGTACAACGCGCTCCAAGTCACCTGGAACCGGCGTTACTCCGGCGGACTCATGTTCGGCGTGTCTTACACGTTGTCCAAGAGCATGGACAACGGCTCCAACCAGCGGGATGTCGTTCCGAACACGTACGACCCGCAAGTGTTGTGGGGGCCATCGGAGTTCGATGCTCGCCACATTCTCGTATTCAACTATCTTTACGACTTGCCTATCTTCAAGAACCACTCTAATTTGAGCGGCAAACTACTGGGCGGATGGCAGATCAGCGGCGTCACGCAATTCCAGACGGGCTTACCATGCGGCGTCGCAGGTGGCAGTGATTACGCGGGAGTGGGTTTAGACTCCAACTTCGGATGCGGAGTTAACGGCCAGTATTGGGCCGTAAACGGCACTCCCCGGATCATCGGGACGTTCGGCAGCAGCGGCCAGTGGTTTGCGACGACGAACTCCGATGGTTCGAAAATCTTTTCCCAGCCGCCGGCGGGGACGTTCAACACGCAGCGCGTCCGTGACCTGATCTACCAACCGGGCTTCCAGAACTGGAACCTCGGACTGTTCAAGGCATTCCCAATTGACGAGCAGAGAGGGTTCCAGTTCCGCGCCGAGGCGTTCAACTTCATCAACCACCCAAATTGGGGTGGAGGCAGCGGCGGCGGTGTGAATTTCAACCCGACCAACGCAAACTTCGGAAAAGTAACGACAAAGGGCGGCGGCGTTGGTGGAGGCGAACGCAACTTACAGCTTTCGCTTCGCTTTTACTTCTGATGCCGTAACAGGTCGATTGCCAACAGTCTGCTGCCGGGCCGCCAAAAGATGCGGGCATTTCCGAGCGCTTGGAGTCCTTCGCGCAGGCGTGCTGCGCCGTGTTCCTACACTTCCGTTAGTCGCCGGTTTCCGGAAACTGCTGCAGATTCATTTCGCTCTTTCCCTCACCACTGGGGTGCACCGCCATCTCATAAATTCATAAAGAGGAATATGCCGCGAGATGATGGAACAGGAACACTTCGCCTGTCTTGGGGCCCCGGAACGGTCGGTGTTGCCCGCGGAGTCCCAAGGCAAGCGGAACTAGTGCTGCGGGGAATTATTGAGTAACGCGGACACTGATGGCTACGTTGCTGCCACTTTCCTCGCGGTAGGTGACGTCGGCGTTGGCATTGACCTTGAGATTGCCTTCTACGGTTGTGTTCTTGTCAATGAGGAAGGTCATGGTTTTTGGGCTGCTCGGCTCCTGCTGAAATTGTTTTCCCGGAGTACCAGTTTGGCTAGGTGCTAGATTAAGAGTAAAGGAATCTTTCGCCACAGAAGTTATTTTCCCGGACACAGTTTGTGGTTGTGCCGGAGCCTGCTCGTCCGTAGCACTGGGATGGGTGCTATGCTTGATTGTTGGCGATGGCCATGCCCAGACTGCGGCTACGAGAATTAGACTGGCCAGGGCGGAAACAACAATTTGCCTTGCATTCTTCATCACTGAACCCTCCTGAGATGTTTGGGGTAGGCAGAAATGTATCCGCACAGGAAGTGCCACACTTGCCATTCAAATTGACGTGCCGGGGATCCCCAGCCAGATATTGGACTTACAAGAATCGCATCCGCTTTGGAGCGTTGCGCTTGGTGCGTACTAGAACTGGAAATCTCTTCACTAGCGATTTCCAATCTTCCTACTCTTCCAACCAAATAGATTTGGAGGTTTGGTTGGTTTCCTGGGTCAACGCCGGCGAACAAACAAGCGAACTGTCCTCTGATACTTCAGAATGCCAAAAATCACCTGAGGGGGGTTTCGGGCAGTTTGACGATGGCGGGTTCATTTGCCCTGGAGTTCTCTTTTGCTCCCGCCTTCGAGCCGGTCGCAGGTTGACTTGCGGCAGCAAAGAAAGAGGGGTTGAGAGAGGCCGTTAGCGCATATGATTTCCCGCCATCCGTGACTTCCGTGATCAGAAGCTCATAACGGAATCCCTCCGGATGACTTCTGCTTCTGAGTAGCACAAGTAAGCCCCGTACTTCCGCATCGGAATGGAGGACGACCTCGTCTCCAGAAATGACGGCTGACGCCATCGAACCATGAAACTCAAAGCCGTCGTGATTCACTCTTGAATCGATGGTCTCGAGGATTTTCACTCGCAAAAGAGTTCCTCTGGGCAGGATGTCCAACGCTTCACCGCCAGTTGGGTTGAGACGTGTCTGCAAGTAAAAAGTCAGAACCGTCCCTGCGGCAGCGTGGATCGGTTCGATGCTGGAATTCTGGCCACGAGCCGTACTCGTGAGCACACCGATAAAGCACAAGACTGTAACCACTAAACGGCGCATGGGCCGGGTCCTTCCCTCTTAAGAAATGTACCCGCGAAAATTCAACTTTAGATTTGCGGCAAGACACAGTCAACGCCGATTTGTGAACCGAGTAGCGAATTGTTTACCGGATGCGTGACGCGGTGGAACGAAGTCTGGCAAAAAGTGTTCCAGGAGTTGAAGAGACTCGCTTATATTCACTAAATCAACCGAGACGCTGGTGGACCCGCTAGGATTAATCCATTGAGGCACGGGAACTAGGGTATTTGGCGTTGTTTGTTTTTAGGCGAGGCAACAACGGGAGGATGGCCGGGTGGGAGTTCTTGTGGTGGCATAACCGCGATGCCGTGGAAATTGTCCAATGCTCGGAAAATGGCTGAGTCGCCGCCCATTGTTTTGGCCGCCTCTGGAGCTTCGGTTTTGTCGAGGGCAGGGTGGGAGAAATTACTGCCTCCAGGCGTGGATCCGACCACCGACCACGTCCCATCTCGTTTTGTCAGAACATAAGTAAGCTGCATCGTTCCGGCCCCGTTCTTCACGTGAAATTCCACCAGTGCTTGCGCATGGTCGCTTTCCCTGTTGACCTGCTTCACTTCAGTGTCAAAGGACTTGAGACTTAGGTTTCCGTTGTGGGCAAGGTGCGCCTGAATAGCGGTGCGGATGGCATCATTCGGGCTAGCGTCTGCTGACGCGAGGACCGGAGCGCCCGAGACCGAATTGCTGCGGTGCTGACATCCCGCAAAAACGACGGCCGAAACCACCCAAAAAAGAGTTTGGGGTTTCATGAAGACCTCACAATCTGGCTTTCCTTGCTGCTCTTGGTCATAGCGCTCGGCGGCATCCGTCCAGCGTCTTCGCGCTCAGTTTCAGTCATTTCTATACTTCAACGAGCTGTTTCTTGGCCAAAGAGGCTTCTCTAGCCTCTTTGCTAGCCTCCGAAGTCATGTCGCGCATTCCGAACCCGACGCCGATCTTCTTAAGAAAGGCCGTAGGAGGCTCGCCACCTGCAAATATCCAGACGTAGTCATTGGGAATTTCCTGGGTCCTGGCATTGACTTCGAGAACGACGGAATTCCCTTTGAATTCGACGGGAGCGGAGTTGAAGATTACTTTCAACTTGCCCTTGCGCACGGATTCCTCGATGCGCTGGACATTGCGCTCCTTGAGACGGCTGAAAGCTTCCTTGCGGTAGGAAAGAGTGACCAGGTTGCCGACCTGGTGGCCGAGGCCCATGGCGGCCTCGACAGCGCTATCGCCGCCGCCCACGACAAGAATTTTCTTGTTGATGTAGTGGTCGGCCTCGATCAAGCGGTACATGACCTTTGGCAGATCCTCTCCTTTGACGCCAAGTTTGCGAGGGCTGCCGCCCTTGCCAAGCGCAAGAATTACGGCATGGGCGCGGTGCTGGCCTTTCGTGGTTGTGATGGTGAAGATGCCATCCTCACACTTCTTGATATCCTCCACTTTTTCGCCCTTGCGGAATTTGAAATCGGTGCGTTGGAGCACTTTGTTCCAGAAGGCAAGGAGCTCTTCCTTTGAGAGTTCCGTCTTCTTGAACTTTCCATAAGTGGGGAATTCCACGGGGCTAGTCATGACCAGCTTTTGACGAGGGTACTTGGCGACGGTGCCTCCCATCTCACCTTCGTCGACAGTGAGGTAATTCAATCTCTTCTCGATGGAGCGCAGGGAGGCGCTAATGCCCCCGGGGCCGGCGCCGACAATCAACACATCGTAGACGTCCGGAACGGAGCGGCGAGAACCCATTGCAGAAAGTCGGTTAGCGATGGTATCGACACAGTCGCGACCCTGATTGATCGCGTTCTTGATCAATGCCAAGCCTCCTAGTTCGCCGACAATAAACATGTTCTTAATTGTGGTTTCATGCTCGGGAGTCAGATAAGCCGTGTCTGCTCCCATGCTCGGGCTGGCCAGCACCATGGTGATTGCACCCACGGGGCAGACTTCCGCGCATAGACTGTGTCCGATGCATTTGTGACCATTCACGATGACGGCTTTGCCGCCTAACATCGCCAAAACATCGCCCTCGGGGCAGACCATGGTGCAAGCGGCACACCCAATGCAATAGGTGGCATCGATATGCGGGTGCTGAGATTGGGGGCCCGAGGAGTGCAGCTTTCCCTTTTCTGCCGAGGCCTGCGCCAGCGTCTCTCTTTTCTTCAGCCGCCGCTGGTACAGCACCATTGGGACGACAACCACGATGGCGCAGAAGCCGTAGAGCACAATACTCGTCACAGTCTCTGACATTCTCTAACCTCTCCAAAGCGCTTCCAGCGCATCCCGCATTTCAGAGCGCGGCGCTAGTAGTAACCGAGCATCAACATCAAGACAACGTGGATGGCGGCAAGCAGGGCAAATGAATAGCTGAAGGGGCGATGGATGATGTGCCAAAGTTGAAACATCTTGCGTGATTTCGAGAGAAACAGAATTCTCTTGGAAACGAGCATTTGCTCGCGGGCCAGGCGAATCGTGCGTTCCAAGGCCAGGTTCTGGCTGCGACGGAATCCGGCGATCGCGAAGAGGCTTCGCCTGTGCGACCAGACCATTTTCTGGCGCAACCGCCAGACGCGAAATGGAAACAGCAAATCAAATGAAAGCATCTTGCCCAAGGCTCCAAGTAGCGACATCCGTTCCGCCTCCTGAAGGCCCGGCAAGCGCACAACAGACGCGATGTCCTTTTGCGTCAGAATTCCCAGGGTTTGCAATTGGGCGGCGAGCGCGGCGCTCTGTTCCTGCGCTTCTTTGAAAGTGAGTTCGGCGAAATTCAGGCTACGTGGAATTTGGGCGTAAATGTAGCGGCCGACCACGCCGCTGAGTGAAACGACAATCATGATCCAGTAGGCGACGCCGGCGATGCCGGAGAATTTGAACGAAGAATGAAAAGTGACAACGATCGGCGCGGCCAGTCCGAGGAGGACGTGAAAATCGAGCCAGTGCCGCGAACTGCCTTGCCTGCCAAGCCAGGCCCAGCGCTTGCGGAGCGGGTACAGGTAAATCAGCAGGAACATGAAAAAACCAATCATGCCCAGGCGTAGACCGATCGTACCGCTAGGCTTCAGATTCGCGTGCTTGGGTGAGAGCGCACGATGGGGCGCCGAGAGCCAATAGTAGTCAAATCCGTAGATGAGCATGCCCACCAGCAGCAAACCGGCGATGAGATAGGCCACACCCAGGTAAATGCGGTGCATCCGCTCGCCGTCCGGCACTGCCGCTGCAACGCGCGGAACAGTCAGGTTTAAGCTCATTTCTGTGCCACCTGCTCTTTGGTATCCACTGCAAACCTCTTATAGCTGGAAAATTGGTGGGTATTGCGCCAATGCTGGTGTCGAGATTCCACCTCGATGATCGCCTGCTCGGGAAGCCAGAATGTTTCTGGAGAATGATGGAATGTCACCGGAGCGAACCGCATGTCGGAACGCAACGCGCGAAGCCCCACGTCCTCCATGCCGGAATCGAGGTTGGCGGACAGCCGCGCGATGACGCCTGTTGTTGGGTCGATCCAGGCGGTGCCGTAGAAGTCGAGAGGATACTCGCGGCCACGGACAGCGAGAGCCGCCGGAGAGCGCGTGCCGGGGATATGCTGGAAATGAATCTTGGTCAGCGTGCGGCCCCCAAGAGTTTCTTCTCCCTCGCGCGCAAATTGAAAGCTGGCCGAATAGTATGGATGAAAAACGAGGAACAGAGTCGAGAATCCATTGCTGATGAGGAGTGGAGCTCGAGGTTTCTTGCCTTGCTTTGCATCTCCAGGAACAATCCTGGATTCGACTAGGTTCAGCTCGCCATCCGAGGTGGATAAAATAATTAGATAATCGAAAGTCGATTCCTGTCTTTCCACGACTTTTCCATTGCCGGCGAGCTTCTCTTGCAGGACGCGTTCCGTGCAATTCGTTTCGGAAATCACTTCGAGAAAAGAGGATACGTACTTGCTGGTTCGTTCGAGCACAGTGCCGATCTGGTCGTTCGCCAGACCGCGTTCAGGAAACACAACGCACAGGGCGGCGATGCCACTAAAAGAGCAAAGGGTTCTTACGATGCTGGAAATCCTCGATTTGTTCTTCATTTGCGCTTCCACTTGTTATCAAACCGGTAGCCGAGAGTAAGGTTCCACTGATTGTAGTTTTGCAGTTGCCCGCGATAGACGGTGAAGCCCCCCTGCAGAAAAAAGAGCGCTCCAAGAGAGGTATCCATATTTGTAGTCAGAAACTTTGCATTCTGGTTCCCCGCCAGCGAGGAGGCGAAAGTCTGATCTCCTCCGAGCACTTCCATGTGGAAGGCTTCACCCAAATTGCGGGAAATCGAGAAAGCCCGGTAAGCACCCGAGCCAAAGGAACTGATGAAGCGTGAGTAATGAACATCAGCGCGAATTCCCGCTCTTGGAATTCTCAGAAGCGTGAGGCCATACATTTCATTAAGCGAAGACTTGGCGTCGCCCGTGCGGCTACTGCGGCCGAGATCCGTATACACCACAATGTTCTTGATAACTTCTATGCGGACGCCACCGCTGAATCCCTGAAAAAGATATTTGTCCAACAGTCCGGTGCCCAGAAGCTGCGGGTCAAACGTGGGAACATCACGGAAATAAGTGTGATTTGCGCTGAACTCGATCCGCGAAAAAGGCTGTAACCTCACGGTGAGAAAACTGCGGCTGATCCCAGCGCCGGGAGAAGCCGCGGCGGGATTTGCGCTGGGCTGATCGCCTTGCAAGGCACTGAAGATCGAAAAAATCCGCTTGTAAGAGACAGAATTCTCAAAGAACGCAAAAGGCCGGTTATTTTGGTACGCTGCCGTCGTCGTACCTGTAGAAGTGGTGGTCGAGTAGGCAACGGTTTCAAAACTCTTGCCGAAGCCGGCCGTGCTGGAATAGCGGACTCCGTCATAGCTGCCACCTTCCGCACTGAGAAAGCCTCCGCCCAGATGGCGGTTTGGATTGTAGTTCCACGATGCAGGATCGGGTGTTGACCCGCCAAAAATTCCTGTCGTAATCCCGTGGCCCACCCTTATCCCCAAATATCCTCCGTCGAGTGTCTCCAGACTGGTAGCCCAAGGAAGAAAGAGGCGGCCGGCGCCGAGTACCCAACGCGAGTTGGGATTTTCGTATGTTAGAGCCAAGTGATAAGTACGATTGATGAGATCCTGCAGCGTTTGGGGAGTTGACGCGGAGGACGTCGAACTCAACCTTCCACGCCAATAGCCCCTGAAATTCCAGTAGGTGCCTCCGATGCGAGTCAAGTCCGCGCGAAGGACGGCACCGAAACTGGAGGAAGCCGCCTGCGAAGAGTCGAGGTTCTTGGTGCCACTATAATCGAATCCAATGCGTCCACTTGCCCGGTTTACGGAAGGCAATGGCGGTTGTGGGACGAATGCGTGTGCCTCCTCGTCCAGAGCATCACCGCCTTCGGTGAAAGTGATCACCGCCGGATACTTGCGGGTGCTGCCGGACGCGTGCTGCTGAACGAGCGCCTGCAAGTCTTCGGAGGACAGATACGCGAGATCGCCGGGAACGACGGCCCGCTTCGGGGTATGGATTTCAGTTACCGCGGATGTTTCCGCGAGGCCGACCACGACCAGCTCCGCAACAGGCTTGTCGAGGCTCGTATTTGCGTCAGTGCCGGCTGCGGGCTTTTTGTTCTTCACTGTGAGCTTCATGCCCACGGTCAAACCGGAACTGCGACCGCCGTCCAGGTATGCGGCGTCTTGGTCCACGTACTTAACCTGAAATTCGGTGCGTACTCCCGGGTTAGCGACGGCGAGGGCCGCCATGTCCGGAGCGAAAATCGGCGTTCCTCCATCCATCGTGGCAAGTGGCGGAGTGCCAGCGGATGCTGTTTCAGTCGCAGGTATAGCCGCTGGGGTACTGTGAGTAT
>Ga0137409_10007767_pt1 | contig 10996 bp, 10 predicted proteins | sample CZODoug1_16funga_FD_122059 | JGI IMG/M metagenome (GOLD analysis project Ga0137409, IMG submission 122059) | Vadose zone soil fungal communities from Angelo Coast Range Reserve, California, USA - CZODoug1_16fungal (Hybrid Assembly) | ecosystem: Environmental > Terrestrial > Soil > Vadose zone... | reverse complement strand
TCATCGAGCCGGGTCGCGGTGTGATGCTCCATCGCCAGCGAGTTGAGCACCGGCCGCATGGTGCGGCAAACCAGCGACTGGCCGTAATTGAATTCGCCGAGGGTTCCGCGTTCAGACACGAACATGATCAGTGGAATCTGATAGGGGATCGCCAGCGAAGCCAGCACATTTGCCAGCGTGGCGAAGCCGCTGGTCTGCATCAACACGGCGCCGCGCATGCCGCCCATCCACGCCCCGGAGACGATGCCGACCGCTTCTTCCTCGCGCGCGGTGGGGAACGTGGTGAAAAACGGATCGGCGTGAATATTCTTGATCAGCGTCGTCAGCACGCGATCCGGAACATATGGCACAAGCCTGATCTCGTTGCGCTTGAGCGTTTGCAGCACCACCTCGTGCCAGGCCTTCTCTTGAAAGGCCTGAGGCAAGTTTTGTCCGTCGGCAGCCGCCATCGAATTCTCCTTGTTTCGCGACGATTTTTCGTTCGCGACGTGATCGCGGCCGTGTTGTCGAGGCGCGGAAACTTGACGCGATCTGCGGGATTGTCAACATGTTCGGATCGTACCGGTGATCTGCGCCTCACGGTGGTGCCAACGGTACGCCGGCGTGCGATAAAATAAACGAAAATATCGGGAGGGGCATGCCATGGGCAGCTGGTTTCGGATCGTTGCCGCGGCAGTGGCGATGTCTGCCGCGGGTGGTGGTGCGGCTGCTCAGTCGCCATTCCCGTCCAAACCGGTGCATATTTTCGTGCCCTATGCAGCCGGGGGCGGCGTCGACATCCTGGCGCGTACATTGGGTGATGTGGTCTCCCGGCAGTGGGGCCAAACCGTCGTGGTTGAAAACCGGCCGGGGGCGGGTGGTGTGGTCGCGTCGCAAGCGCTCGTGGCGTCGCCGCCAGACGGCTATACCCTCATTGTCGTCGCGAGCGGTCACGCCACCAATGCGTTCTTGTACCCCAAAATTCCCTACGACACCTTCAAGGACTTCACGCCGATCTCGCTGCTGGCGTCGTCTCCCAATATCCTGCTGGTGCGCACCGATTCCCCGTTCAAGACACTGGGCGACATGATCGCGCAGGCGCGCTCGAAACCGGGCAGCCTGTCCTTCGGCCATGCCGGGACCGGAACATCGACGCATCTTGCCGGCGAGTTGTTGAAAAATCTCGCCAAGATCGATCTCAATGCGATTCCCTACAAGGGTGGCGCGCCCTCGATCAACGATCTGTTGGGCGGGCAAATTCCGATGTCCTTCAACAACGGCCCGGAATCGGTCGGACAGCTCGAAGCCGGCACCGTCCGCGCGCTCGCCGTCACGACCGCCTCGCGGGCGTCGTTTCTGCCCAATGTGCCCAGCATGGCCGAGGCCGTACCGGGCTACGACACGGAAGTGTGGTGGGGCTTGCTCGGACCGGCCGGCATGCCTGCCGACCTGATCGCGAAACTCTCGCATGATTTCGTTGCGGCCTTGAACACCAACTCGGTGAAGGAACGTCTGGGCAAGCTCGGCGCGTCGCCGATTGGCAGTTCGCCTTTGGAATTCGATGCCAAGATTCGTGCCGATGCCAGCAAATGGGGGCCCATCATAGAGGCCGCCGGCATGAAAGCCGAATGACGCCGATGATTCCCGCCTGTCTGCCACCGCGCGATGTAAGCCGGCCGAAAGCGCCGCCGCCGCCAAACGCCTGTGACACGCATGCGCACGTGTTCGGGCCGGCGGAGCGGTTTCGCTATGCGGATGATCGCAGCTACACGCCGCCGGACGCGCCGCTCGAAAAATATCTTGATATGCTCGACAGCATCGGCTTTGCGCGCGGCGTGCTGGTGCAGGGCAGCGCGCACGGCCGCGACAATTCCGCCATGCTTGACGCGCTGGCGCATCGACCGGACCGCCTGCGGCCATTTCACGAAGCGCTGGTGCGAGCTAATCCGGAACGTCTGGTGTGGGGCGGCGACTGGCCGCATCCGCGCGTCGAAGGCGAGATGCCCGATGCCGGACATCTGTTCGAGTTGTTTCAACTGTGGACGCCGGACCAGGCAACGCAGCACCGCATCCTCGTGACCAATCCGGCAAAACTCTATGGCTTCCCGAACTGAAGGCTCGCAATAAATGTCCGTCAACAACAAGCGTGTGTTTTACGTCAAATATCTGGCGCATGAGATCTATACCGACATCCTGCGGAAGCGGCCCGACGTGCGGCTGGACCGGCTCGAGAATGAAAGCGCCGAGGCGATCTCGGCGCCGATCCTGGCCGCGGCGCACGCCTATCAGATCGGTGCGGCGCGCGATGAACTCGCACCTCAGTTCCATGTCGACCACGACCTGCTGCGGCGCGCGCCGAACCTGCTGATCGTCTCGAGCAATGGCGCGGGCTACGATCCCGTCGATGTCGAGGCCTGCACCGAAGCAGGCGTGGTGGTCGTCAATCAGTCCGGCGGCAATGCCCGCTCGGTGGCCGAACACGCGCTCGGGATGCTGCTGACCTTGTCGAAGCGCATTCTTGAGGCTGACCGCGCGTTGCGGCGCGACCCCAACGTCGATCGCAACGCCTTGATCGGCACCGAGGCGCAGGGCAAGACCATCGGCATTGTCGGGCTCGGCAATGTCGGCCGCCGCATCGCCGAACTCTGCAAGGGCCTGCTCGGCATGACGGTGCTGGCCTACGATCCCTATCTCACCGCAACCGAGATCGCGGCGCGGGGCGGCGAGAAGGTCGAACTGAATGACCTCTTGCGTGCTTCCGACTACGTCTCGATCAATTGTCCGCTGGACAAGAACACGCGCGGCATGATCGGCGCGCACGAATTCGCACTGATGCAGCCGCACGCGTATTTCATCACCACGGCGCGCGGTTTTATCCATGACGAAGCCGCGCTGCTCGAGGCGCTGCGCAGCAAATCGATCGCGGGTGCGGGGCTCGATGTCTGGTCCAAGGAGCCGCCGCCGCCGGAGCACCCGCTGCTGCAGTTCGACAATGTGCTGGCGAGCCCGCACACCGCCGGAGTGACCACCGAAGCGCGGACCAATATGGGCCGCATCGCCGCCGAGCAAATGCTCGGCGCGCTCGACGGTCAGCGGCCGCCGCGCATGATCAATCCCGAGGTATGGCCGGCCTACGCAAAACGCTTCGAGCGAACGTTCGGATTTGTACCCACCTAACGGCTTGCCTAATCCCCAGCAGGTTGCGCTTGCCGTTTTTCCGCCGCCACCCGAAGGTTGGTGATGGTGGTGCGCGTCGAAATCTGCTCCGGATCGGTGCACAGTTCGAGCAGCGCCGGACGCCCCGCGGTGATGGCGCGCTCGAGCGCCGCCGCAAAATCCCCGGTGCGGGTTACGCGCTCGGCATGCGCGCCCATTGCGTTCGCCATGGTCACGAAGTCCGGATTGACGAGGTCGGTTCCGACGATGCGCGAGGGGTGCTCGCGCTCCTGATGCATGCGGATGGTGCCGTACATGTTGTTGTTGAACAGCAGGATGATCGGCTTGCCGCCATGCTGCACGGCCGTGGAAATTTCCTGTCCGCTCATCATGAAACCGCCGTCGCCGACGCAGCCGATCACGATGCGATCGGGAAAAGCCAGCGACGCCGCAACGGCCGCCGGCACCGAATAGCCCATCGCGCCGTTGGTGGGCCCGATCTGGCGGCCCGGCCGGGCGTAGGTCAGGAAGCGCTGCGGCCAGCCGGTGTGATTGCCGGCGTCGAGCGTGACGATCGCGTTGTCGCCGAGCCGCTTGCCGAGCTCGATCATCGCGGCGGCGACATCCAGCGGCTGGGTGCAGTCGGGTAATGCGATGGCGTTGAGATAATCGGTGCGGGCGGACTTGCGCCAGGCGCTCCAGCGACCTTCATCGAACCAGCTGAAATCGGCGAGGCCTGCCATGAAATTGTTGGCAGACGACTGCACCGCAATGTCCGGCGTGAATACCTTTCCGAGTTCGTTGGCGTCGGCGTGGACGTGGACCAGTTTCGGCCGCGCCCTTGGCGCGGAAAGAATGCTGTAGCCCTGGGTGGTCATTTCGCCGAGCCGCGCACCGATCACGAACAGCAGGTCGGCTTCCTTGAAGCGTTGCACCAGAGCGGGCGGCCCGGAAGTGCCGAGATCGCCCGCAAAGCATGACGACCGGTTGTCCAAAATATCCTGCCGGCGAAACGAGGTTGCGACCGGGATGCCGTTGGCCTCGGCAAAACTCCGCAATTGGGCGCAGGCGCGGTCGCTCCAGCCGGGACCTCCGACCAGGATCATCGGCTTCTTCGCACCATCGAGCAGTTCGCGAATTGACGCGAAAACCTGCGGTGCGGGAGCCGGCTGGGTCGGCTGATAGCAGACCGCATCGCCAGCCTGCGTCACTTCGGTCAGCATGTCTTCCGGCAACGCCAGCACCACCGGGCCCGGGCGGCCCGAGGTCGCGACGTGGAAGGCGCGCGCGATATATTCGGGAATCCGCGCGGTGACGTCGATCTGCGCCGCCCATTTGGCGACCGGGCCGAACATCTGACGATAATCAATCTCCTGGAACGCTTCGCGATCCATCATGTCGCGGCCGACCTGGCCGATCAGCAGGATCATCGGCGTCGAATCCTGGAAGGCGGTGTGGACGCCGACCGCCGCATGGCACGCGCCGGGACCGCGCGTCACCATGCAGATTCCCGGCTTGCCGGTGAGCTTGCCGTAGGCCTCGGCCATGTTGGCGGCGCCGGCCTCGTGGCGGGCGTTGACCAGCTTGAAACGGTCGCGCACGTCGAACAGCGCATCCAGCACTTCCAGATAGCTCTCGCCCGGTACGCAGAACGCCATCTCGGCGCCGTGGATCAGCAGCTGATCGACCAGGATCTTGCCGCCGGTGCGCGCATTGGAAAAGGGCAGGGTCATCGGATGGTTCTCCAGGTGAGCGATGTTTCAAGCCATCGCCGTTTGTTATCGCTATAGGCGTCCATCGCCGGGGGATGCAAGACGTCCAAGGTGATGTCTAGCGTGCGGCGGCTTTCGCCTTGCCCGCGCCTGACAAATTGGGCCGGTAACCGAGAATGCGCGAGACGTTGCCGGTGGCCTCGAGCAGCGGCGCCACATACGCTGTTTCCGCCATCGGGCGCAGCCGGAAACGCGGAATGCTGATACTGGCCGCGGCCACCGCGTTGCCGCGACGATCCAGAATCGGAGCACCGAAGCAGAAGATATCGCGTTCGTTTTCTTCTTCGTCCGTGGTCCAGCCGCGGCGCGCGGCATCGGCGATCTGCGCGCGCAAAGCGTCGCGCGAGGTGATGGAGTGGCCGGTTACGTCATCGAGCTGCAGCCGCTCAAGCGCGCTCTCGCGCTGATCTTCCGGCGAGAAGGCAAGATAGGCCTTGCCGACGGCTGTCGTGTACAGCGGGACCGAGACGCCCAGCGAACATTTCATGCGCACCCGCTCGCGGCTCTCGATGTTGTCCACATAGAGCATGGCGTCATTGCTGAACACCGCCAGATGCACGGTCTCGCCGGTTTCATCGCGCAGCTTCAAGAGATGCTCGTGGGCGATGTCGCGGATATCCATCTGGTCGAGCGCGCGGTGCGCGATCGTGACCAGGGTTGCACCGAGTTGATAGGTGTGGCCGCCGGAGGATTGCCGCACCAGTCCCGCCTCCGTCAGCGCGGCGAGCAAGCGGTAAACCGTCGGCCGCGGCAGCATGGTCTGATCGCTGAGGTCGCGCGCCGACGGTGGTACTTCGGCGTCGGCGATCGCGGTCAGAAGCTTGATGCCCTTGTTGAGTGCCGCGGCGCCCTTGATGCTATCCGGCGTGGGCTGATCATCCATCAAAACAACGCTCCGCCTTTTTTCTTTCGTTGCGCACGCGATGCCGGCGGCCATCAGCCGCTCCCGTCGTTTCGGCATTGACAGGTCCAGATCAGTCCCATTAAATTATCAAAAAACGTGGATAGTGTCCACATAGTAATAAAAATGACCTCAAAGAGGTCGCGAGGGGGAGGATAACATGAAAGCAAATACACTGCGATTGAGGATGACGGCGGCCTTGTTCGGCTGCGCCGTCGCGGTTGCTCTCGCCGGAACGGCGGCGGCTCAGCCGGTCAAGACGGTGCGGGTCTGGCACACCGAAACCAACCCGGCATCACAGGCGGCGGTGGCCGAAATCGTCAAGCGGTTCGAGGCGACCCATCCGGGCGTGAAGATCGAAGCCGAGGCGCTGTCCTGGAACGACCTCGAAGGCAAGATCATGGCGTCGCTTGCCGCCGGCAGCCCGCCCGAATTGTCCCATGGCCAGCCGGTGACGTGCGCGGCGCTGCTGCAGCAGAAGCTGCTGCTGCCGATCGACGATGTCGTCAAGGCAGTCGGCGAAGACAACATCTGGGGGCATTACAAGAAGCTCTGTTTTGCCGACGGCAAATGGTACGGCCTCGTGCATGCGTCCGGCACCTCGCTGCTGATCTATCGCAAGGATCTCGCGAAGAAGCTGGGCATCGAGCCGCCGAAAACCTGGGACGATTTCGTCAAGGTCGCGGAAAAGCTCACCATCGACGAGAACAAGGACGGCAAGCCCGAGATCTACGGCCTGACCATGCCGGGCGACAATTTGTTCATCAACATTCTGGTCGGCGAAATGATTGCGGCCAATGGCGGCAAGCTGTTCGACGACAAGAACCGTCCGCTGTTCGAATCAAAGCAGATGCTGGAGACGCTGGACTACTGGAAGCGGCTGGCCAAATTCATGCCGCCGGGCTGGGAAGGTCACGGCTATCTCGACACCTTCTCCAACCTGCATGGGCAGAAGGCGGCGATGATGTATGCCGGCTACGGTCGCGGCGCCTCGCTGATCGAACAGTATGCGCCGGAGAACATGCGCAACACCGAGACCTATGATGTCTGGCGCAAGCCCCATGGTCCGAGCGGAACCGCGCCCGCAGCGCAGGTCGATGAAGAAACCTGGATGCTGTTCAAGGGCTCCGCCAATCCCGAACTCGCCAAGGAATTCCTGGCGTTCTTCTACAAGGATGAAAACTACCTCGAATACATCAAGTCAGTGCCGATCCATTTCTTTCCGATCACGAAGTCGCTGCGCAATTCTGCTGCTTACCGCGACATTCCCATGGTGAAGCGTTGGGCGAGCTGGCTGCAGGTGCAGCAGGAAGATCTCGACAAGGATCAGGCGCGCCCGACCCTGATCATCGATTGGGAAGATCTGACCAACAAACCGTATCTGCTGCAGATCCTCGGCTCCGGCGTGCTGCGCGACATGGTGCTGGACGTCGCGGTCGAAGGCAAACCGGCGGCGGAGGCGGCCAAGCGCGGCCAGCAGCGCGCCGAGCAGATCGTTCGCCAGGCTGGCGCGGCGAAGTGGTGATTCATGATTGATTCCGCGCCGGCGGTGATGCCGGCGCGGATTTTCATACTTCACAGATGAACGTTGCGGATCGCGGCGTGCGGATATCCTGATATGCAAACGCGCGGCCTTCCTGGCCTTCTCCTGGTGTTGCCGGCGCTGTTGCTGCTGGTGACGCTCACGCTGTATCCGGTTGGATATGGCTTCTGGCTCAGCCTGCACGCCAAGCACTCGCTGTTTCCCCAGCAAACCTTCGTCGGCCTCGATAATTACCTTTATCTGGTGAACGATCCCGAATTCTGGGAAAGTCTGCGCATCGGCCTGATCTATTCCGTCAGCACCATCGCCCTGCAACTGGTGCTCGGGGTGGCGGCGGCGCTGTTGCTCAATGAAAGCTTTTTCGGCCGCAACATCGTCCGCGGCCTGGTGCTGTTTCCCTACATGATCCCGACCGTGGTCGCGGTCATTCTGTGGAAATGGATGCTCAACAACCAGTTCGGCCTGATCAATTTCGGGCTGGTCTCGCTCGGGATTTCGAACGAGCCGATCAACTGGTTCGGCCGTAGCTACATCATGATCTCGCTGATCCTGGTTTCGGTCTGGCAATTCTTCCCCTTCGTGCTGCTCGCGGTGCTGGCGCGGTTGCAGAGCATCCCGACCGAACTCTATGACGCCGCCCGCGTCGACGGCGCGGGTCCGGTGAACCGGTTCCTGTTCGTCACGCTGCCGCAACTGGCGTCCGTGCTGTTCATCATCATCCTGCTGCGCTCGATCTGGATGTTCACCAAGTTCGACACAGTCTGGCTGATGACGCAGGGCGGCGGCGCCGAGCGCTACATCCGCACCATGCCTGTCTACGCCTACCTGCGGACCTTCAATTACTACGAGGCGGGCATGGGGGCCGCCGTGGCGATCGTGATGTTCCTGATGCTGGTGGTGGCGGCAACCACCTATTTCTTCCTGTTCCGGCAGGAGGACCAGCTATGACGCGGCGAACGGGATGGCAACGGCTGGGTCTCGGCCTCGCAGTGACGGTGCTTCTCGCCTTCGCAGCGTTTCCGCTGCTCTGGATGGGACTGACCGCATTAAAACCCCCGTCGGAGATATTCGCGTGGCCGCCGCGGCTGCTGCCGGAAGCGCCGACGCTCTCCAATATCGGGCGGCTGTTCGCGCAGACCCACTTTGTCACCTATTTCAAGAACAGCCTGATCGTCTCCACCGCCGCGGTGGTGCTCACGCTGTTGCTCGCCGTGCCCGGCGCCTATGGGTTGACGCGCTACCGCTTTTGGGGCCGCGAGACGATCGCAGCGACCGTGCTGTTCACCTACATGTTCGCGCCGATCATGATCATCATCCCGTTCTACATCGTGATGCGGACGCTTGGTCTGGCCAACACCCACATCGCGCTGGTGTTGGCCTATTGCGCGTTCAGCTTGCCGTTCGCGCTGTGGATGCTGCGCACTTTCTTCCAGTCGATCCCGATCGATCTGGAGGAGGCGGCGATGACCGACGGCGCCAGCCGCTTCCGAGCGGTGATCCATGTGGTGATCCCGATGGCGCTGCCGGGCATCATCGCCACCGGCATCCTGACCTTCATCCTGGCCTGGAACGACTACATTTTCGCGCGGATTCTAATTTCGTCCGACAATCTGAAGACGCTGCCGGTCGGCATCGCCGATCTCTACAATGCCAGCGTGATCGACTGGGGCATGATCATGGCCAGTGGCTTGCTGGTCATCATTCCCGTCGTCATTGTTTTCTCCTATGTGCAGAAATTTCTGGTCGCCGGCTGGGGCAGCGGCGGCGTCAAGGGATGATGGGAACCAAGGCCAATGGCTGAAGTGAAACTGGTCGGACTGGAAAAGAAGTTCGGGGACGTCAGCGTCATCCATTCCATCAACCTCGATATTGCCGATGGCGAATTCGCGGTGCTGGTCGGCCCGTCCGGCTGCGGCAAGACCACGACCCTGCGCATGGTCGCGGGCCTGGAGGAGGCCAGCGGCGGCAGCATCCTGTTCGACGGCAAGCCGGTCAAGCGGCTGCAGCCGAAGGATCGCGATATCGCGATGGTGTTCCAGTCCTACGCGCTCTATCCGCACATGAGCGTGCGCGACAACATGGCGTTCAGCCTGCGGATGAAGGGCGTCTCATCATCGGAGAAAAAGCGTCTAGTGGGTTTTGCGGCCGAGATGCTGGGAATCACCGATCTGTTGGACCGCAAGCCGCGGCAATTGTCCGGCGGCCAGCGCCAGCGCGTCGCGATGGGACGGGCGCTGGTGCGTGAGCCGAAGGTGTTCCTGTTCGACGAACCGCTGTCGAATCTCGATGCCGCGCTGCGCGCGCAGATGCGCATCGAGATCAAGCGCATCCATCAGCGGCTCCGCACCACCATCATCTACGTCACCCATGACCAGGTCGAGGCCATGACCCTGGCCGACAAGATCGTGGTCATGAACCGTGGCCATATCGAGCAGGTCGGCGATCCCCTGACGCTGTACCGCCGTCCGGTGAGCCGCTTCGTCGCCGGCTTCATCGGATCGCCGAAAATGAACTTCTTTCCGGCGAAGCTGCTGTCCGACGAGAGCGGACTCCATGCCGACCTCGGCGACGGCATCCGGATCGAAATGCCGCGCGAGCGCGACGGGGTGTATCGGCCCTATGCCGGCCGCAGTGTCGAAATCGGCATCCGTCCCGAGCATCTGCTCGACGATAACAGGCTGATCGATTCCGGCGCCATCGCCATGGACGTCACCATCGACGTGGTCGAACCCCTGGGGTCGACCAGCCTCATCACCTTCGTGTTGGGAGGAACCAGCTACACCGCGATCGGCGACATCGCGCTGATGCGCCGTCCCGGCAACAAGGTGCGGCTCAAGGCAGCGGCGAAGGATATCTATCTGATCGATCCGGAGAGCGGCAGGGTGGTTCATCCGGCCGACAACGATTCAACCATGATCCGCCTGGCGGTCTAACGAGGAAACACAGACATGATTTACGATCACCGAACCTACAACCTGGTGCCGCTGAAATTGGGCAAGTGGCTTGCGCTCTATGAAGAGTGCGCGCTGCCGGTGCAGCAGAAATATCTCGGCAATTTGATCGGGTTCTTTCAGACCGAAATCGGCACACTCAATCAGGTGGTCCATCTCTGGGGCTTTGCCGATCTCAACGACCGTGCCCGGCGGCGCGCCGAAATGGCCAAGGACCCGGCCTGGCAGGATTTTCTGCGCAAGAACGAGGAGCTCGGCGCGCTGCTGCATCAGGAATCCAAGATCATTGTCCCGGTGAAGTTCTCGCCAATTCAATAGGACGTCTTGATCGCGGCCGAACGCAGAATTCCAAGGGGAGGAAGACCAGTGGGAAGATTGGATGGCCGGTTTGCGCTGGTGACCGGAGGCGGCCGGGGCATTGGCGCCGCCACGGCGAAGTTGTTCGCGCGCGAGGGCGCCATGGTCGGCATCATGGGCAAGGGACAGGAAAGCCTGACCCGGACACAGCAAGAATGCCGGTCGGAAAATCTTGAGATCGAGACCTTCGTCGGCGACGTCGCGGTCAAGCAGGATGTCGATCGCGCCATCGATGGCTTCGTCGAACGCTTCGGCCGGATCGACATTCTCGTCAACAACGCCGGCATGACCATGCCGAGCGCGTTTCCGGACAAGACCGAAGCGGAGTGGATGCGGG
>Ga0137409_10007764_pt1 | contig 10998 bp, 8 predicted proteins | sample CZODoug1_16funga_FD_122059 | JGI IMG/M metagenome (GOLD analysis project Ga0137409, IMG submission 122059) | Vadose zone soil fungal communities from Angelo Coast Range Reserve, California, USA - CZODoug1_16fungal (Hybrid Assembly) | ecosystem: Environmental > Terrestrial > Soil > Vadose zone... | reverse complement strand
TTCCAGCAGCAACCGTACGTCCTCGAAGTGCAGTCCGGTCGTCGGCTCGTCCAGGATGTACAGCGTGCGACCCGTATCCCGTTTGGCGAGCTCAGTCGCGAGCTTCACGCGCTGGGCTTCACCGCCCGAGAGGGTCGTTGCCGACTGCCCGAGGTGGATGTATCCCAGACCTACGTCGTTGAGCAACTCGAGTTTCGTCCTGATGCGCGGTTGATGCTCGAAGAAGTCGAGCGCGTCGGCGACCGTCAGGTCGAGCACGTCGGCGATCGACTTTCCTTTATAACGGACCTCCAATGTCTCCCGGTTGTAACGCCGGCCCTTGCAGACTTCGCACGGGACGTAGACGTCAGGCAGAAAGTGCATCTCGACTTTCACCAGCCCGTCGCCCTGGCACGCCTCGCAGCGGCCGCCTTTGACGTTGAACGAGAACCGGCCCGGTCCGTAGCCGCGCAGCTTCGACTCCGGGAGATAGGTGAACAGCTCCCGGATCGGCGTGAAGAGCCCCGTGTACGTCGCCGGGTTGGACCTTGGCGTCCGGCCGATCGGGCTCTGGTCGATGTCGATCACTTTATCGATGTGGTCGAGTCCCTCGAGCCGCTCGTGCGCTCCGGGGACGACTTTGGCGCGATAGAAGTGACGCGCCAACGCCTGGTACAGGATGTCGGTGACGAGCGTCGATTTTCCCGAGCCCGACACACCCGTGACCGCGACGAACAGGCCGAGCGGGAATTCTACGGTGAGGTCCTTGAGATTGTGGTGCTTCGCGCCCACGACGCGCAGCATGCGATCGGTGGCGGCGATACGGCGGCGGGGCGGCACCGGAATTCGCAGCTCGCCGCGGAGATACCGCGCGGTCAACGAGTCGTGACTTCCGAGCACCTCGTCGAGCGGGCCCGCCGCCACGACTTCGCCCCCATGCCGGCCGGCGCGCGGTCCCAAGTCCACCACGTAATCCGCCGACCGGATCGTTTCCTCGTCGTGCTCCACCACCAGTACGGTGTTGCCGAGGTCACGCAGCTCCTTCAACGTGGCCAGCAGGCGCGCGTTGTCGCGCTGATGCAGGCCGATCGACGGCTCGTCGAGGATGTACAGCACGCCGACGAGACGGCTGCCGATCTGCGTCGCGAGCCGAATCCGCTGGGCCTCGCCGCCCGACAGGGTCACCGCGGAACGCTCGAGCGTCAGATAGTCGAGGCCGACGTCCACGAGGAAGCGCAGCCGGTCGGTCACTTCCTTGAGAATGGGCCGCGAGATCTCTGGATCCAACCCTGCGCGGCCGTTGCCACGCAGCGGAATCTTCGAGAAGAAGTCGAGCGCCTCGCGCACGGGAAGCGCCACGACGTCGCCGATGCTCCGGCCGGCGACCAGAACCGACAGGCTCTCCGGTTTGAGACGGCGGCCGCCGCACGTGGGGCACGGCTGTTCGACCATGAACTGCTCGAGCTGCTCGCGCACCGCATCCGACGCCGTCTCGCGGTAGCGCTTCTCGACGTGATCGAGCACGCCCTTCCAGGCCGATTCATACGACCCGTGCCAGCGCTCGCTGTCGTACTGATAGGTGATCGTCTTTCCGGGCGCGCCCTTGAGCAGAATCTTCTGGACCGCGGGCGAGAGATTACGCCACGGTGTGTTGAGATCGAACTTGTATGTCTTGGCGAGCGCGGGCAGCACCACCTTCCTTAGATATCCGCTCGGCTCGCCCCACGGCAGCACGACACCCTCGAGAATCGACAGACTGTGGTCGCCCAGCACGAGATCGGCGTTCACCTCGCGCCGCGTGCCGAGTCCCGAGCAATCGGGACAGGCCCCGTAGGGCGAGTTGAACGAGAACTGCCGCGGCTCCAGCTCGGGCAACGACAGCCCGCATTTGGGGCACGCATAGCGCTCGGAGAAGATCCGGGAGCGCGGGCTGCCCGTCTGACGGACGACCTCCACGACGCCGTCGGCCGCCTTCAGCGCGGTCTCGATCGAGTCGGCGAGCCGGCCGCGGTCGGAGGGACGCACGACCAACCGGTCGACCACCACGGCGATGTCGTGGTTTTGGCGCTTGTTCAGCTTGGGAACGTCGGTCAGATCGTACGTTTCGCCGTCGATGCGGACACGCACGAAGCCCTGTTTGCGCATCGCCTCGAAGACGTCGCGAAACTCACCCTTGCGTCCACGCACCAGTGGCGCGAGCACCTCGATCTTGGTGCCTTCCGGCCACTCCAGCACGAGATCGGTGATCTGCGACGCGGACTGCCGCTCGACCGGCGTGCCATCGTTCGGGCAATGCGGCGTTCCGGTACGGGCCCACAGCAGGCGGAGGTAGTCGTAGATCTCGGTGATCGTCCCGACGGTAGACCGCGGATTGGCGCCGGCGGTTTTCTGCTCGATGGAAATCGCGGGCGAGAGCCCTTCGATCGCGTCCACGTCGGGCTTGTCCATGAGCCCAAGGAATTGCCGGGCGTAGGCGGAAAGGGATTCGACGTAGCGGCGCTGTCCCTCGGCGTAGATCGTGTCGAACGCAAGGGACGACTTCCCCGAGCCGGACAGCCCGGTGATCACCACGAGGGCGTTCCGGGGCAACTCGACGTCGATGTTCTTGAGATTGTGTTCGCGTGCGCCGCGGACGATCAAGGAATCGCCAGACATAGACCCGGAGCTTAGATGGGGCACGGTGTATGGGTCAACTCTCGGATGTCGGAGGCGGTAGGAGGCGGTAGGAGGCGGTACGCTCTTTACCGCCCCTCTACCGCCCCCTACCGCCCCTTCGTTTTCTCTTGCCGTTCGCGCGCCAGTTTCCTAGGTTAACTGCCCCCATGATGAATAGCTCGAAGGACCGGGACCCCAAGCGCGAGCGCCGCTGGCAGACGTCGCAGGAGCGGGCCCGGGTCGCGGCGGAGCTCATCGAGGAAGCGGAATCGCTGACCCAAACGGGCGCGATCGCGACCCCGCGCGATGTCGCGCGCGACGAGCAGCCGCCGCCACTTCGCGTGGCGCAACCTCTAGCAACCTCGAGACCTGTGGACATCAAGGCAAAGCTGGATGACGGCGAACCAGAACCTCCGGCGCCTCCGCCGGGCTCTCCGGCGCCTCCACTACCTCCACCGTCCTCCACCGCCCCGCCCCCGCCGGAGCCACCGGTTGCGGCGTCTGACGACCCGCTTTACATCGCGGCCCGGGAAGCCAGCGAGCGTGGGGAGATGGAGCGGGCTGCTGCCTCCTATCGCGATCTCCTCGCGCGCGATCCCAAGCACGTGAAAGCGCGCAACAACCTCGCGTTAATTCTGGATGCGCGTGGCGACCGCGAGGGCGCCCTGGCGGAGTTGGACCGCGCGCTCGAGTCCGAGCCCGACAATCCCGCGCTGCTGATGAACCGCGCCGCGATCCTCGGTGCCACGGTCCGTTACGCCGCGGCGCAGCGCGACCTGCAGCGCGTGTTGCGCGCCGACCCGAACAACGTGGAAGCACTGTTCAGCCTCGGCATCGTCCTCACGCGCCGCGGCATGTGGCGCGAGGGCACCGAACAGCTCCAGCGCGCGGTCGAACTCCAGCCGGAACGTGCGGCCGCCTGGTATTACCTCGGCGAAACGCTCAATCACATGGATGATTTGACGGGCGCGCTCGCCGCATACGAGAAAGCGGTCGAGCTGCAGCCCGCGAATCCGAAAGCGCTGTACGGCATTGGCAAGGTCCTCGATCGGTTGAACCGCCCCGACGAAGCGACTGCGATGTACCGCCGCTCCCGGGAAATGTCGGGTAGGTGATTCGCGTAGTCGTGGACGATCTCGCGTCGTTCGCCGCTGATGCCCTCGTCCGTCCCGCCACGACTCGCCTCGATCCTACGGCCGCCGCGCTGCGGCGCCTCGAGATCGTCGGCGGCGAAGAATTCCAGAACCGCATCCGCCTGAACCGCGAGCTTGCGGTCGGGGGGGCGGTCGTGACCGCCGCCGGTGGCGATCTCCCCGCGCAATTCGTGATCCACGCCATCATTCGCAGCGAAACGGAGCCGGTGACGCGCGGCAACGTCGCGCGTGCCTGGCTGTCCACGCTGCATCAGGCGCAGGAATGGGAGTTCGTGCACCTCAGCGCCCCGCCGCTCGGCACGGGCGCCGGGAACCTGACGCTCGAGGATTCCGCCGAAATCATGGCGACGGTGTTGCACGCCCATCGCGGTGGAGCGCAGTTCCCCGGACAGGTGTCGTTCGTCGTCGAGCGCCCCGAGGACCAGCAGGTCTTCGAAGCGGCGCTGCAACGGGCGGTCTCGTGAATCGCCGGACCTGGGTGATCGCCGTGCTCGGCGCGTGGGCGCTGTCGCTCGGGTGGCTCGTGAAGCGCGAAGTCTTCCGCTCCACCGGCGCGCGGCTCGCTGCGGCGGCGATGGCGGTGGCGCCGGGCGGGCTGTTCTATCGGCTCGAAGTCGGGGGCCAGCAGGTCGGGTACTCCTCGACCACCATCGACACCCTTCCGGACGCGATCCGCGTCGAAAACGTCTTTGTGCTCGACGTGCCGGCGCTTGGGAAGCTCCATCGCACCGATGCCCGCAGCACCACCATGCTGTCGCGGGCGCTGCGACTGCAGACGCTCGAAGCGACCTTCGACGGCGATCTCGGGCAATTCGCCGCCCATGGCCGCGTGCTCGGCGATACGGTGTTGTCGATTGCCATCATTTCCGAGGGTGATTCGCAGATGACCCGGATCCCGCTGCACGGGCCGGTCACGCTGCCGATCTTGTTGCCGTTGCGCCTCGCGTTCGGCGGCGAGCTGCGCTCGGGCCGCGCCTATACCGCACGGCTGTTCGACCCACTGCTCCTGACGGGCCGGGACGTCACGGCCCGGGTGTCCGCCGAATCGACGCTCGTGGTGTCCGACAGCGCCGACCTCGATTCGACGACGATGACGTGGGTCCCGGAGCACTTCGACACCGTGCGCGCGTTCCGCATCGACCACGACGCCAACGGCGTCCCGACGAGCAGCTGGATCGATGCGCAGGGCCGCATTGTGCTTGCCTCCACGAAAAGCGCGGACGGTCAGGGATTCGCGATGGAGCGCGCGGCGTTCGAGATCGTTTACGAAAACTTCAAGAAACGCGACACCGCCCGTGTGGCACGCAGCAGCGCCGCGCCGGGCCCCGGCGAGATCGTGCCGCTGACCGCGCTGGTAGCGGGCGTGCGCGGCGATCCACCCGCGCGCGCCCGAATGCGCGTGCGCCGGAACGGCCGAGATACGCTCGAGGTGGTACAGGCCGGTGCGCTGCAAGCGCACGCCGCACCGTATCGCCTCCCCTCCAGCGATACGGCGCTCGCTCGCTGGCTCCAGCCGGAGCCGCTGATTCAAAGTCACGACCCGCGGATTGCCGCCCAGGCCCGCCGCATCATCGAGCGCGAGCGCAGCCCGGCGCGCGTGGCGGAGCTGCTCACGCATTGGGTTCACACCACCCTGCGCCGCAACACGCCGGTCGCCGGCAGGGTGCCGAGCGCCGAGAAGGTGCTGGAGACTGGCCGCGGCGATTGCAACGAGGCCGCCACGCTGTTCGTCGCGCTGGCGCGCTCGACCGGGTTACCCGCGCGCACGGTGGCGGGACTGATCTACCTGAATGGCCGTTTCTACTATCACGCGTGGGCTGAGGTCTATCTCAGCGACTGGATCGCCGTCGACCCCACATTCGATCAATTCCCGGCCGACGCCGCACATCTGCCGATCGCCACCGGGGGGCTCGCGCGACAGGTCGAGCTCGTCCCGCTCATCGGCCGGCTGAAGCTCGAGGTACTATGATCCGCCTGGAGAACCTGACCAAGCTCTACGGCAGCTTCGTCGCCGTGGACGACATCAGCCTGCACGTGCCGCGCGGCATTCTGTTCGGCTGCCTGGGACCGAACGGCGCGGGCAAGACGACCACGCTCCGGATGATTGCCGGGATCCTGCGACCCACACAGGGCCGCGTGCTGCTCGGCGGCGACGACGTGCACGTCAATCCCCTGAGCGCCAAGATGCGGCTCGGGTTCATCCCGGACCGCCCCTTCGTGTACGACAAGCTCACCGGCGCGGAGTTCTTGCGGTTCGTCGCCGGATTGTACGGGCAGGAAGGCGACAGCGTCGAGCGCCGCATCGCGGAGCTGCTCGAAGTGTTCGAGCTGACGAGCTGGAAGGATGAGCTGGTCGAAGCGTACAGCCACGGCATGCGGCAGAAGCTCATCATCTCGAGCGCGCTGATTCACCGGCCCGAGTGCATCGTCGTGGACGAGCCGATGGTCGGGCTCGATCCCAAAGCCGCCCGCCTGCTGAAGGACATCTTCCGGCAATTCGTCGAGCGCGGCGGTACCGTGTTGATGAGCACTCACACGCTCGAGGTCGCCGAAGCGATGTGCGATCAGATCGCCATCATCCAGCACGGGAAAATCGTCGCCGCCGGCACGGTCAGCGATGTGCGGCGCCAGCATAAAGCCGGCGACGCGAGCCTCGAGGAGCTGTTCCTGAAGCTCACGGGCGGCGCCCAGATCCGGGAGCTGGTCGAGGTGCTGGGGGCGGTACGATGAAGCAGCCGTCGCTCGCGCATGTCCTGCAGCCCAAGTGGCGCACCGCGCTGCAGCGGGTGCGCGAGGAGCGCGCGCGCGGCGGGACCGGGAAGCTCATCATTCTTGCGCTCGTCGGGGCCGGGTTCTGGGCGGGTGTCTTTGGTGTCCTGTACAGGATCCTGAAGGCGCTGCGCGCAGTCGAGGAGCTGGGACCGCTGATCCCCGGGAAAATCCTCGGGCTGATCCTGCTGTCGTTCATCTCGATTCTCGTGCTCTCGAACGTCATTACGGCGCTCTCGAGCTTCTTCCTCGCGAAGGATCTCGATCTTCTCGTCTCGGCGCCGGTTGACTGGCTGCGCCTGTATCTCGCCAAGCTGGGCGAAACGCTGCTGCACTCGTCCTGGATGGTCGCGCTGATGGCGGTGCCGATCCTCGCCGCCTACGGGGTCGTGTTCAAGGGAGGCGTGTTGTTCGGGCTGTACGCCCTTCTCGCAATCATCCCGATGTTGGTATTGCCGGCGGTGTTGGGCTGCGCCGTGACGCTGGTGCTCGTCAACATCTTCCCCGCGCGTCGCACGCGCGATTTGCTTTCCATCATCGCGCTCGGCGCCGCCGGCGGCGTGATCTTGCTCTTCCGCATGATCCGGCCCGAGCAGCTGGCCCGGCCCGAAGGATTCCGTAACCTGCTGGACTTCGTCATTCTGCTCCGCGGGCCGACGTCGCCGTTCCTGCCCAGTGAGTGGGCGTCGCAGGCGATCATGGGATATCTCCGGCACGAGCTGGATCCGCTCCCGCTCCTCCTGCTCTGGACCACCGCTGCCGCATTCGTCACGCTCGGCGCGGTGCTGCACCGCGCGCTGTATGCGCAGGGGTTCACCAAGGCCCAGGAAGGCGCGGAGCGCTTCATCCGTGGCGGCCTGTGGCGTTGGACCGTGGGGTCGCTGCTGGGCTGGCTCCCGGTCGCGAAGCGCGAGTTCGTGCTCAAAGACATCAAGCTCTTTTTCCGGGACACGACGCAGTGGAGCCAATTGATCCTGCTCGCTGTCCTCATCGTCGTGTATCTGTTCAACATTCAGGCGCTGCCGCTGCATCGCGGCGAGCCGGTTGGTTTCTTCTACGTCAATCTCGTCTCGTTCCTGAACCTCGGCCTCGCGGGGTTCGTGCTCGCGTCGATCGCGGCGCGCTTCATCTTCCCCGCGGTCTCGCTCGAGGGCAGGCAGATGTGGCTGCTGCGTTCATCGCCGCTCGACCTCCGCGCGCTGCTCTGGTCCAAGTACTGGGTGGGAACGCTGCCGCTCCTCATCCTCGGCATGATTCTCACGGGGGTGACGAACGCGCTGCTCGAGGTGACGCCATTCATGATGATCCTGAGTCTGGCGACCATGGCCGGGCTGACGCTCGCGATCTCCGCGATGGCGCTGACGTTCGGCACGCTGTATCCACAATTCGAGACGGAGAACGCCGCGCAGATTCCGACGTCGTTCGGCGGTCTCGTCTTCATGATGGCGACGATCGCGTTGCTCGCCGGCGTGCTGATGCTGCTGTCGCGTGCGGTCTACACCTACGTGCGATCCGCCTGGGAGGGCCATGCCGTGGGGGTGACGCCGGAAATGCTGGTCTTGTTTGCGGTGGCCGCCGCGGTCTGCACGGCGGCCACGATCGTTCCGCTCAGGATCGCGCTGCGGAAGATGGAGACGTTCGAGTTCTAGCTTAGTGCCAGCTCACTCCGCCGACAATCTGGAACGAGCTGCCGTTGCCGAGGATGAATTTGCCCTCGATGTAGGGCCGCGTCCGGCCGCGGCGTCCCTCGAGTCCGGTGAGCAGGTTGAAATTGGTGTTGCTCCCGCTGACTCCGCCGGCGCTCGCGTGCGACCAGTTCAACCCGCCGCCGACGTACCACGCACCGTAGCGAGTGGGCGGCCGGTATTTGAGGTCGAAATTCAGCGCCCACAGCGAGCCGCCGCTCACGAAGTAGTAGTCGAAGGTGGGATAGAAGCCGAGGTCTGGCGTGAATGGATAGGTGAGCTGCGCGCCGATGAGCAGCTCATTGACGTCGAAGTTGTAGCCGACGTGTGCGCCATACGACGGGCCGGACTGCCCCACGATCGCGCGCCGGTGCGTGCGCCGCTGCGCATCGGCTGTCGAAGCCGTCAACGCCACCAGCAGCAGGACGACCACCAACCGCGAGACCCATCGGTTCACGACATGCTCCAGAGTTCGGGGATGCAGACTGATAGGAAACGGGACTGGAAAACGCAAGAGTCAGGCGGCGACGCGGGCTCCACAGCGATTGCAGTAGCGGGCATCATCTTCGAGCGCCGTCCCGCAACGCGCGCAGTAGCCCTGTGCCGTTCCTAGCCGCCTGCCACACTCCGAACAGAAGATCGCTCCACTCTCCGGGCGAGCTCCGTGCTGGGGGCATCTAGGAGTCTGGAGTCTGGAGTCAGGAGCTGGCTTGGCCCCAGGCTCCAGACTCCTGACTCCTGACTCCTCTCGCATAACAGCAAGCGCTTCGCCGGTGTATTTGGCCTTCAGCGCGTCGTAGTCCTGGTCCGAAAGCTTGCCCGTCGCGCGATCGAACTCGATCTCTTTCAGCGCGCGCAGCGCGACCGTCTGCGGGCTCATGTCGTCGGCGGGGTCCTCGCCCTCATCGCCGACAGCATCGCCACTCGCCGATTCCAGCGGTGGCCGGAGAATCGGGAGCAGGACAAAGTAAGTCGCCCCCGCGGCCAGCAGGATTCCGAGAATCAGCTCGAGCATGGGGGAGGGGGGGGACCCGGCTAGCCGCGGAGCCGGTCGAGCTCGCGGCGCAGCCGCTCGAGCTCGGCGGGCGTGGCATTCGACGGCGCAACGGTCGCGGGAGCGGCGGCTTCCGCTTCTCGCGTCCAGCGCCGCAGCACGCGCACCAGGAAGAAGCCGGCGACGATGATCGCAATGGAGGGAACGAAGTAGCCGGCGAGGTTGAAGCCGTGCTTGGGAGGCGCCATCAACGCCGCTTCGCCGTACTGCTTGACGAACTCGTCGATGATCTGCTGCGCCGTCTTCCCCTGCCCGGCGAGTCGCAGAACGTCTTTGTGCAGCGCCGGACTGTATGTGCACTGGAAGTCGGTCGTCCGACAGGTGTAGACGTCGAGTCCGCACCCGCAGGTGCAGCGCAACTTCTTCTCGACGGCCTGGATGCCCGCGTCGTTATCAGCCGCTGTGATAGCCGTCTGAGGGCGGCCGGCGCGCTGCGGATCGTAGACTCGGCCCGCACCGACGGTGTCCTGGATGACGGCGCCGGCCGCAGCAGCGGCGACCCCGAAAAATCCTCTCCGGCTCAGACGATCGGTCACCGCTCAGGCTCCAATTTCACGGCGTACCCGGCCTGCATGCGCGGCGGGCGCGGACCCGTTCCCGGCGGCGGACCCCCGCCCGGCCAGAGGACGATCAAGCCACCAATGACGAGGACGAAGCCGCCGAACCACACCCACCACACCAGCGGGTTGATCGTGAAGCGGAAGACCGCCTGCTCCGTGCCGTTCACCAGACCAGCCAGCACGACGTACAGATCCACGCGCAGCCCGCTCATGATGCCGACTTCCGTCGAGGGCTCGAACGTCGGATTACCCAGGGCATCGACGTGCTGGCGCTTTTCGGTGCGCAGGCGTCCCATGGCCTTGCCATCCCGCCGTACATCGAGCAGCGCCGCGGTGACTTGCCGGTTAAGCGCGTTGTACTGCGAGATGCTCTGGTGTGTGAACGAGTACACATGCCCGTCGGGACCCTGGAGTGTCGCCGTTTCACCCGGTCGCAGCGTGGCCTGGGTCTCTGTCTTGAAGGCCATCCCCGCGAACGCGACGAATAGCAGGACGATCGCAACGTGGACGATGTAGCCGCCGTAACGACGGCGGTTGCGGGATAGCAGCTGGAACAGCCCCACAATCACCGGCTCCCCGTACTGGCGGTGCCGGGCCCGCGCCCCGCGCGCGAATTCCTGAACGATCGCCGCCAGCACAAACCCGCCGATACTGAACGCGATCAGCGCGCCGATGTCCCGCATGCCGGCCACCAACAGAATGAGCAGCACGAATACACAGCTCGTCAGCGGCACGGCGAATTGGCGGCGCAGATTGGGCAGCGACGCCCGGCGCCACGCGATCAGCGGGCCGATCCCGGTCATCGCGAGCAGCGCGAGACCGAGCGGCACGTTCACCTGATTGAAGAACGGCGGGCCGACGGTGATCTTCGTGCCCTTGATCGCCTCGGAAAGAATCGGAAACAGCGTGCCCCAGAGCACCGAGAAGGCGATGCCGATGAGCAGCAGATTATTGAAGAGAAAGCTCGCCTCGCGGCTCACCATCGACTCGAGCGTCGCCTCGGCCTCCAAAAGCGGCAGCCGCTTCACATACAGAACGGCACTCGCGATCGCACTCACGACCAGGAAGCCGAGGAAAAAGTAGCCGACGCTGGACTGCGTGAAGGAGTGGACGCTCGAGATCACGCCCGAGCGCGTGATGAA
>Ga0137409_10007762_pt1 | contig 10998 bp, 8 predicted proteins | sample CZODoug1_16funga_FD_122059 | JGI IMG/M metagenome (GOLD analysis project Ga0137409, IMG submission 122059) | Vadose zone soil fungal communities from Angelo Coast Range Reserve, California, USA - CZODoug1_16fungal (Hybrid Assembly) | ecosystem: Environmental > Terrestrial > Soil > Vadose zone... | reverse complement strand
CGGCAATTATCTGAAGCCGTCGATCGTCGCGGCGGGAATGGATCCCGACAATCTTCCGGAGTCGGATGCATCGAAAATGAGCTTCGGCACCGATGCCTCGGGCGAACGCGCCAAGCCGAAAGCGTGGAAGGAAATATGGGGTAGCGGCCAGGGCGTCGGCAGCGTCGGCAAAATCCTGCCCGCCGCCGAATTGATCGCGCGACTCAAGAAAGAATACGACGAGGCTGTCGATCCGCCGCTCTGATGCAAGAGATCCCGTTCCGGGATGCTGGCGGCGTTACGGCACGATCAAGGACGCGGCTGCTTTTTCGGGCCATGTTTTTTCGAGTCATGTTTTTTTCGAGTCATTTTTTTGAGTCATGGCTTTTTAGGCCATGTCGATCGATTGTCATTCGAGTTCGATCGCCTGGTACTTGCCGCTTTCGTCAAGCGCCGTGCCCCAAATCTTGTGCGAGGCCTGGTGTTCGGCGCGGCCAAAGCCAAGGGGGACGCCAAGACCCAGATCGAGATCGCGCATGCTCTCCAGAACGTCGATGAGTTTTTCGGTATCGAGTTGCGGTCCGGTCCGTTTAAGCGCCTGGATCAGGATATTGGCTGAAATGAAGCCTTCGAACGACACATAGTCGGGCGCCTCGCCGGGAAAATATTTGGCCAGGGCATTCTTGTAATCGAGAACCGCGCTGGAATAGCCGGAAACCGCCGGCACCACTTGCGTCACGATTGCGCCGTTGGCGTAGCGTGGCCCCAACAGCAACAGTTCATTGGCGAGCGCGGTGCCGCCTACGCCCGACACGTTGGTGTAAATCATGTCGGGATAGAGGTCGTGCGTCTTCTCGATGAACCTGGCAGCGGCCCGATAGACCGCGGCCATGACCACCGCCTTGATCGGCACCCTCTGTATCCTGAGCTGATTGATAGCATTGTCGACGTCCACGGTGTTTCGTGCGTAGTTGAGCCGTAGAATGAAGCTGTCGCTCACACCGAGCGCGCGAAATGCCTTTGCGACACCGGCAAATCCCGCATCGCCGTATGGGTCCTGCTGGGCGAACACCGCGATTTGACGGGGTGGTATCCGGCGCATCTTTACCAAATAGCGCACCGCGGCGTCGGTTTCCTCCGCATAACTCGGACGGTAGTTGAATACATAGCGATCGGGAGGATCGTGGCGGACGACGTTGGCGCCAGTGAAAGCGCCGAAAAACAGCATCCGCCGCTCCAGCGCATACGGGACCGCGACGGCTGCGGTGGGCGTGCCGACATTTCCGATGATGCCGAAAACCTCGTCTTTATCGTAAAGCTGCTTCATCGCCTCGAGGGTGCGCGTCGGCTCATTGCCGTCGTCGGCGGCGATGAGCTTGAGCATCCGGCCTTCCACGCCACCGGCCTCGTTGGCCCGGTTGAAAGCCGTATCGATCCCGAGCTTCATCTGGCGCCCGAGCTCTTTTGCAGGGCCGGTAAAGGCTGCCGAGATGCCGAACCGGATTTCCCGATCGGTTACGCCGTGGACCTGTGGAGCGACGACGGGCACCGCTGCGGTTGGTGAGGTGCCGGTGGCGGCGACGGAACCGGGTGCGATAGCGGGCGGCAAGGCCGTCCGGACGATCGAGCGTTCGAGATCAGCGAGCTGGCGGTCCGCCGATCTGCAATCCATCTGTCCCGACGTCACGGTGGCGCGGCCGTCCGCTACAGTGCGATCGAGCAGTTGCACAAGGTCGGACCGCTCAGCCTCGTTGGACGAGGCTGCCGTGATCACGGTCGCGAATTTGTCGATGATGACCTGGATACGTGGCCGCGCGATGTCCTGGCAGGCCAACGCGGAACCGATGACCGGTCCGACGCGGCCTGCAAGGTCGCGTACGACGTCGGTCTTATCGCTTGCCGATGCGCCCGTAGCGCCAGCGAGCAAGCTACTCAATAGCAAGCCACTCAATAGAAAGACGGTCCAACGAGTGGTCATGAAACCTCCGCTTGGCAAAGTGCGTGCGTCGATCAGCCATCGGAGGTTTTTATCAAAAACGCATCGTCAGGACGGTGACTGCCTCTTCTGGGCCTGGCACCGGTACTAACTAATTGCGTGTTATTCGAGTTCGATCGCCTGGTACTTTCCGTTTTCGTCGAGTGCTGTTCCCCAGATCTTGTGCGAAGCTTGGTGTTCGGCGCGGCCAAAGCTGAGTTGGGCTCCAAGACCCAAATCGAAATTGCGCGTATTTTCCAACACGTCGATCAGCTTTTCGGTGTCGAATTGCGGTCCGGCGCGTCTCAGCCCCTGGATCAGGACGTTTGCCGCAACGTAGCCCTCAAGCGACACGTAATCCGGCGCTTCGCCGGGGAAGTATTTGGCAAGGGCATTCTTGTATTCGAGAACCACACTCGAATAGCCGGAAACCGCGGGCACTACTTGTGTCACGATGACGCCGTTGGCATAGCGCGGTCCCAACAGCATCAATTCATCGGCAAGCGCGGTGCTGCCCACGAACGACACGTTGGTGTAGAGCATTCCAGGATAGAGGTCGTGCGTCTTCTCGATGAACTTTGCGGCGGCCCGATACGTTGCCACCATGACCACGGCCTTGATGGGCGGCTTCTGCAATTTCAACTGATTGATCGCATCGTCGACATCAACGGTGTTTCGTTTGTAGTTGAGCCGCACAATCGCGGCGTCACTGGCGCCGAGCGCGCGCACGGCCTTCGCGACACCGGCGAACCCCGAATCGCCGTAAGTATCCTGCTGGGCGAAGACGGCGATCTGCCTGGGCGGTATCCGGCGTATTTTCACCAGATAGCGCACCACGGCGTCGGTTTCTTCGGCATAGCTCGCGCGATAGTTGAAGACGTAGCGATCGGGGGGATCGTGACGGAGCACATTGGCGCCTGTGAAAGCGCCGAAGAACAGCATCCGTCGCTCCAGCGCAAACGGGACGGCAACCACCGCGGTGGGCGTTCCAACATTTCCGATGATGCCGAATACCTGGTCCTTTTCGTAGAGCTGCTTCATGGCGTCGGGTGTACGCGTCGGCTCATAACCGTCATCCGCCGCGAAAAGCTTCAGCGTCCGGCCTTCCACGCCCCCGGCGTCGTTGATCCGGCTGAAGGCGGCATCGATCCCGAGCTTCATCTGGCGCCCGAGCTCCTTTGCAGGGCCGGAAAACGGCGCCGCCATTCCGAACCGGATTTCCCGGTCGGTGACGCCTCGAACCTGTGGGCCAGCGGCGGCGACAGCGACCGGTGCGGTCGGTGCGGTGGCGGCGGCTGCCGAAGACGGCGCGATAACAGCGGACAGGCTCGGACTCGGCCCAGGTCCGGGCCCAGCGATCGAGCGTTCGAGATCGGCGAGCTGGCGGTCCGCCGATCTGCAGTCCATCCTTCCCGTGGTCACGGCGTTACGGCCGTCCGCGACGCTGCGATCGAGCGCCTGCGTAAGGTCGGAGCGTTCAGCCTCGTTGGACGAGGCTTCCGTGATCACGGCCGCGAACTTGTCGACGATGACCTGAATGCGGGGCCGCGCGATGTCCCGGCAGGCCAGCGCCGAACCGACAACGGGTCCGACTCGGCCTGCAAGGTCGCGCACGACGTCCGTCTTGTCACCGGCCGCCGCGCTCGCAGCACTGGCGAGCAATGCACCGAATACAACCATCCAACGAAGGGTCATCGCAGGCTCCGCAAGACCAAGGTCAAATTGGGCATCGTCGTTCTCTCTCTGGTTTGTCGACTGTGTAACTAAGGTTTTGTGGCTGGCGCGGGCTGCTGCTGCCATTGCACAAATTGCTGAAGCAGCGTTTCGGACTCTTCGCGCGTCACAGGCTGTGAGGCAGGGGGTGACGCCAGGATCGTCTGAAACTCGGCAAGAGCGGGTTTCGACTCATCGTCTTTTTGACGCGGCTGGGACAGAGCGGTCCTTAACGACTGTAATACGCCGGTGACGGACGTACCGCCGCCGTCAGCTTGCCGCGCATAATCTCGCGAAGCCGGGACCATGATGACGAAGAACAGCGCCACAACAGCCGACACGCCGATGGCTGCGGCGAAGCGGCCGGCGACGCTGAGGATCGCCATTCGCCGATCCAGTTCACGCACGAAGCCCGGGGGCTCGTGCATCACCTCAGGGTCAAGCGGATGCCGGAGCGACTCGGCAACGGCTTCCTCCAGCAAGGTATCGAAAGAATGCGGAGTGGAACTAGGGCGCGGGAGGCTCTCCGACCCTGGTTCGGGGGCGGGAGACAATGCCGTCTCGGATCGTTCACGCAACCAACGCGGGGCGTAGTACAACCGGTCGTTGGGGTTGAGAGGGTCTTGCTCGCTCGCGGTACTCATACGCCACTCCTCATGACACTTGGTTGGTTACACTTGTTTATCGTACCGCGGCTACCCATTCGGGACTGCAGTAGCTGGCCTTTGGACGCTTTTTTGCGGACGTAATAAACAAATGCCCAAGCGGAGAAGTCCGCCTTACGGGAAAAAACTTCGATCGCGAACGAGACGTAAAGTTCGGCCGAAGAACTCTAATCAAAGTACTCGATGCAAGATCAGCACCGTTCGATATACCCCGCCTCGGTCGTCGAGAACGACCCCGAGACCGCGCTGCCCACGCTGATTCCATTGCCTCATCCCCTTCGGCAAATGTCCACCTTGAACGGCGGCGGAATGACTTTACAGCTCCCGCACCGAAAAAGTCACCAGTAAGTGATGAAATTTCGTGCGGACATTATTAGGACCGAAAATAGACGAAACTGAGGTAAGATTTCGCGCGTTAATAAACTCGAAGGAAATTCGAGCAGCCCAGCAGCGCTTTTTTCACGCGTAGACACGCGATGTCTGCCCCAATCGTAAACGCCGTTTCGGCCCCAATTGCGGCGCAATCGCAGCAGCTCAGCGACCTCGGCAATTCGCGACCTCGCCGGGCCGCCGAACAGCGGATGTTATTAACATTCCGTTAACTAACTTCGCTGATCATTAACCATTCGATAAGAAAAGGCGAGTCGTCCATCATGCACGCGAGAGCAGAACCAGCACGCCAGCAGGTGCGTCTTCGCGGCCGCTCCTATGTTGCGTTCGTGTTTTGCCCCGTCGTGCCGATCGTTGCCTGGCTTGAAGAGATCGACGCGACGCTGGCGCGCTCGCCCGGCTTCTTCGTCGGGAAGCCCGTGGTACTCGATCTGTCCGCCGTGGATCTCAGCCAATCCGCCATCGCGCACCTCGTCACAAGTCTCGAAACCCGGAATATTCGCGTCCTTGGGATCGAGGGGGTCGACGAAAGCCACCTTACCACGAGCATGCCGCCCTTGCTGACGGGCGGACGTCACTGTGTGCTCGAGCAGAACAAACCGAAACCGCCCGAGGCCAAGCCGAAGCCGACCTCGCTGCTGCTCGAAAGCCCGGTCCGTTCCGGCCAATCGATTATTTTTACCGAAGGCGACGTGACGGTGCTGGGTTCGGTCGGGTCCGGCGCGGAGATCGTCGCCGGCGGGTCTATCCATATTTACGGAACGCTGCGCGGTCGCGCGATGGCCGGTGTCAACGGTAATTCCGCCGCGCGGATTTATTGCCAGAGAATCGAAGCCGAACTTCTGGCCATCGACGGCTACTACCAGACCGCGGAACAAATCGACGCGACCCTGCGCAATCAGCCGGCTCAAGCGTGGCTGGAAGGCGACGTCATGAAAATTACACCACTGAATTAACCGAGTAAGGAGGTAAGAATGGCCAAAGTCCTGGTCGTGACGTCTGGCAAGGGCGGCGTTGGAAAGACCACTACAACGGCGGCGCTTGGTGCGTCGCTCGCGCAAAGTGGGCAAAAAGTCGTCGTCGTCGACTTCGACGTTGGTCTGCGCAACCTCGACCTCGTGATGGGGGCGGAACGACGGGTCGTGTTCGATCTCATCAATGTGGTGCAGGGCGTTGCAAAGCTTTCGCAAGCCCTCATACGTGACAAGCGTCTGGATAATTTGTGGCTGCTGCCCGCATCCCAGACCAGGGACAAGGATGCCCTGACGGACGAGGGGGTCGGCACCATCATCGAGGAACTGCGGACCAAGTTCGACTGGATTATCTGCGACAGCCCGGCAGGTATCGAGCGTGGCGCGACGCTCGCGATGCGCTACGCGGACGAGGCTGTCATCGTCACCAATCCCGAAGTCTCATCGGTGCGGGATTCCGACCGGATCATCGGAATGCTCGATTCAAAAACCGTGAAGGCCGAGAAAGGCGAGCAGGTAAAGAAGCATATATTGATCACGCGATACGATTCGGCCCGCGCATCACGCGGCGAAATGCTCACCATTGAGGACATTCTTGAAATCCTTGCGACTCCGCTTCTCGGCATCATTCCGGAGAGCCAGGAGGTTCTGCGCGCGTCGAACGTTGGTACGCCGGTCACGCTGAACAGCGCTACGAGCGCGCCGGCCCGCGCCTACAACGACGCGGCCCGTCGCCTGATGGGCGAGACCGTCACCATGCAGGTGCCGGCCGAGCGCAAGGGGTTGATGGATCGATTGCTGGGACGGAGGGCCGCATGAATCTGCTCCGCTTCCTCAACAGCCGTAATGCTTCCGCGCCGGTTGCACGGGAACGGCTGCAGATTCTCCTGTCGCATGAACGCAGCCTGCGCGGCCAGCCCGACTTGTTGGGGGTGCTGCGGGAAGAAATTCTTGCCGTGGTCTCGCGGCATGTGGTGCTCGATCCGGACAAGGTGATCGTCAAGATGGAGCGGGGCGAAACTGTATCGACGCTTGAGGTGGATATCGAACTGCCCAATGGCGTCGAAGGGCTGCGCGAAGCCGGCTGACGGCCAGGCATCCCGGAAGCGAGCTTTGCACCGTAACCGAACCGGCTCCCGGTCGGTGGAAGCGAACACTGTCAGAAAACATCGGCTCCGCAGCGCGAACGTTTCTGGATAATCTCCGATCGTAGTCCTGATCGGGGTTGATCGTGAGTGTGATGCTGCCTTCGCTTCCGGGGGATTTCAGCCGGCAGATGCTCGCATGGCGTGCCATCAGGCCCCAAGCTTCCCCTGAAAATAGTTCCGTTTGGATGGAACCGCCTGATGCCGTGGGGATTTAAACCCGGTTGAGGGGGTGTCATGAATCTAGTCGAACCTATCGCCGGCAAGGCGAAAGCCGGCATCTGGGGCCTGGACAATATTCTGTCGGGCGGGTTTTCGCGCGGCCATCTTTTTCTGGTGGAGGGCGCCCCGGGAACCGGCAAAACAACGGTGGCGCTGCAATTTCTGCTCGAAGGCGCAAAGGCCGGAGAGAAATGCCTCTATATCACGCTGTCGGAGACCGAGCGCGAGTTGCGCGACGGCGCAAATTCGCACGGCTGGTCGCTGGACGACGGCATCGCGGTGTTTGAACTGCTGCCGCCGGAAAGCTTGCTTGATTCCGAGCAGCAGCAAAGCCTGCTCTATTCGTCGGACCTCGAACTCGGCGAAACCACCAAGCAGATATTCGAAGCCGTCGAGCGCGCGCGGCCGAGCCGGGTGGTGCTGGACAGCCTATCCGAGATCAGGCTGCTGGCGCAGAGTTCGCTTCGCTACCGGCGGCAGATCCTGGCGATCAAGCATTACTTCGCGAAATTCAACACCACGGTGATGCTGCTCGACGATCTCACCGCCGACGTCGCCGACAAGACCGTGCACAGCGTCGCCCATGGTGTGCTCCGTCTCGAAGAACTGGCGCCGGCCTATGGTGCGGAACGTCGCCGTACCCGCGTCATCAAGTATCGCGGCGTGAAATTCCGCGGCGGCTATCATGACGTAACCATCACAACCGGCGGGCTGAATGTCTTTCCGCGGCTGGTGGCCTCGGAATATCGCAGCAGCTTCACACGCCACAGGATGGCGAGCGGCATCGCGGAATTGGACCAGTTGCTGGGCGGCGGGGTCGAGACCGGATCGAGCACGCTTATTCTCGGTCCCGCCGGCACCGGCAAGTCGCTGGCAGTGATCGTCTTCGTTGTAGCTGCCATCAAGCGAGGCGAGAAGGCGGCACTGTTCGTGTTCGACGAAGAGCTCGGTCTTTTGTTTTCACGCATGAAGGGACTCGGCATCGACCTCGAAGAGATGGCGCGTAGCGGCAATCTCTTCGTCGAGCAGGTGGACGCCGCCGAACTGTCGCCCGGCGAATTCGCGCACCGCGTCCGCAAGCGGGTCGACGAGGACCACATCAAGACCGTGGTAATCGACAGCCTCAACGGCTACCAGGCGGCGATGCCCGAAGAAAATTCGCTGATCCTGCACATGCACGAATTGCTGCAGTACCTGAACCGACGGGGCGCCGCGACTTTCATGACGGTCGCGCAGCATGGGCTGGTCGGCGACATGAAGGCGCCGGTCGATGTGACCTATCTCGCCGATACCGTCATCCTGCTGCGCTATTTCGAGGCGCTGGGCACGGTGCGGCGCGCGATATCCATCATCAAAAAGCGCACCGGAATGCATGAATCGACAATTCGCGAATTCCGGATTGACAGCCGGGGTCTCACCATCGGCGAACCGCTTGACGGCTTCCAGGGAATATTGAGAGGCGTTCCCGTCTATCTCGGCGAGGGCCAGCCGCTGCTGCAGGAGTTGGGCGAGTGAGGCCGGGCGCCTCTTCCGAGCGAGCCGTTATCCTCGCACCCCTGGGACGCGACGCCGCCGTAGCCGCTGCGCTGATCAAGGAGGCGGGTTACTACGCCAATGTATGCGCAGACCTCGATGCCCTGATGCATGAAATCGAAAGCGGTGCTGGTCTCGCTGTCATTGCCGATGAGGCGATCAAGACCGCCGATCTACGCGGCCTCGTGCGCTGGCTCAACGATCAGCCGTCATGGTCCGATTTTCCGATCGTGCTGTTGACGCATCAGGGCGGCGGCCCCGAACGTAATCCGGATGCTGCGCGGCTGGGACAAGTGCTCGGCAACGTCACTTTCATCGAGCGTCCGTTTCACCCGACCACATTGGTGAGCGTCGTCGGCTCCGCGGTCCGGGGCCGGCGCCGCCAGTACCAGACCCGCGCCATTCTCGTGGATCTCACTGAAAGCGAGAGCTTGCTGCAGACCGCGCTGAACGCCGGTCATCTCGGTGCGCTCGAACTGCATCTGCCCGAGTTCGAGCTGGAGGCCTCCGACACCTGCAAGGCGTTTTTCGGGCGCAAGCCGGACGAGCGGTTCTCCTATCAGGATCTGCTGGCGGCGATTCATCCCGACGATCGTGCGAGGCGCCTCGAAGTGGTCAGCCGGACCATCGAAACGGGCGAGGATTACAGCATCGAATACCGCAACATCTGGCCCGACGGCTCGCAGCATTGGGTCGACGTACGCGCGCGGGCGGTTCGCAGGCCGGACGGCAGCATCAAATCCCTTGTCGGGGTTTCGTCCGATATTACCGCGCGCAAGACTGCGGAAATCGAACGCGAAAATCTGCTGGCGCAATTGGCGGCCGAGCGCACGGCGCTGGCGGAACTGACGGCGACGCTCGAACAGCGGGTCGAGCAGCGCACCGCCGATTTGATGAAAGAGGTCGCCGCGCGCGAAAGAGCGCAGGAGCAATTGCGCCAGGCGCAGAAGATGGAGACGATCGGCCAGCTCACCGGCGGCGTCGCCCATGATTTCAACAATCTGCTGATGGCGGTGATGGGCAATCTCGATCTGCTGCGCAAGCGTATCCCCGACGATCCACGCCTGCACCGCCTGATCGACGGCGCGTTGCAGGGCGCGGAGCGCGGCGCGTCGCTGACGCAGCGCCTTCTCGCGTTTGCGCGGCAGCAGGATCTGCGCGCGGTGCCGGTCGATCTGCGCGCCCTGATCCACGGCATGGTCGACCTGCTCGAACGTTCCCTGGGGCCGCGCGTCGCGCTGCGGGTGGATATTCCACAAGGCCTGCCGCCGGCGCGGATCGACGCCAACCAGCTCGAGCTCGCCATTCTCAATCTTGCGATCAACGCGCGCGATGCGATGCCGGATGGCGGCTCGATCGAGATCAAGGTGTCGCAATATCAGTCGAGCAGCGATCCGGCGTTGAAGTCCGGCAGCTACCTGAAACTGTCGGTTATCGATACCGGCATGGGCATGACGCCGGAGATATTGAAGCGGGCGGTCGAGCCGTTCTTCTCCTCGAAGCCGCTCGGCAAGGGCACCGGCCTTGGCCTGTCGATGGTGCATGGGCTCGCCGTGCAACTCGGCGGCGCGCTGCAGCTCACGAGCACGGTCGGAAAAGGCACCACCGCGACACTGATACTGCCGGTAGCGACCAAGGCGCCGAAGGCCGAAAGCCCTGTTCATACCGTGCAGAAGGTCAACCGTTCGGCGGTGATCCTGTTCGTGGACGACGATCCGCTGATCGCGATGTCGACCACCGAGATGCTGGAAGATCTCGGTCACCAGGTGATCGGCGCCAGCTCCGGCCTGCACGCGCTCGACATCATCAGGAGCGAGCAGCCGATCGACCTGATGATGACCGACCACGTCATGCCCGGCATGACCGGCATCGAACTGGCGGCGGCGTCACGGGAGGTGCGGCCGTCGCTACCGATCCTGCTCGCGACCGGTTATGCCGAACTGCCGGAGGGCGCGCAGCTCGATCTGCCGCGGCTCGCGAAACCGTATCATCAGGATCAGTTGCGCGACCGGCTCGATCAATTGCTGGGCGCAGACGAGCGCGAGCCCTTATCCGACCATCCGCTCGCGACCCGTCCAGAAGCCCGCCTTTAGCACCTTCTTGTCGACCTTGCCGACGCCGGTCATCGGCAATTCCGTGACGAACCTGACGTGCTTGGGGGCATGCGCCGAGCCTTTGCGCGCCTTGACGAGATCGATCAATTCGTCCGCGCTCGGCCGGGCGCCTTCGCGCGCCACGACGATAGCGGTGACGGCCTCGCCCCATTTGTCATCGGGGATGCCGACCACGGCGACCATGGCGACATCGGCGTGCTGCGACAGCACGTCCTCGACCTCGCGCGGAAAGATGTTGAAGCCGCCGGAGACGATCATGTCCTTCTTGCGGTCGAGGATGAACATGTAGCC
>Ga0137409_10007761_pt1 | contig 10999 bp, 5 predicted proteins | sample CZODoug1_16funga_FD_122059 | JGI IMG/M metagenome (GOLD analysis project Ga0137409, IMG submission 122059) | Vadose zone soil fungal communities from Angelo Coast Range Reserve, California, USA - CZODoug1_16fungal (Hybrid Assembly) | ecosystem: Environmental > Terrestrial > Soil > Vadose zone... | reverse complement strand
GACAGGAACGGAGCGAGCGCCGGGTTCCTTCTTGCCGGCCGCCTCTCCGGACGGAAGCACCATGAATTTGCGTTCCTGCACGGGAAAACGTTGACGAGCTTCGCTTACCGCGAGACTGTACTCACCACTCGCCGCTTGCAGGTCAATCTGAAATTCGCCCGCGCCGATTCCCCGAACCGGCTGCTGATCCGGACCGAGAACAAGCTTCGATCCGTGCTGAAGTTGAGAAGCGCCACGAAGAATCGGTGTTTTCATCCCGGCCGGAGTGGTGAGCGTGTAGATCAACTCCAGGTCCTCACTGGCGGGGCGGAGGCTGAAACGTTCCAACGTCAGCGAACGGAAACGGACGGTTTCGCCCGCTTGATAAATTGGCCTGTCTGTCGCCAAATGCGTCACATAAACTGGCCCGGTCAATGGAATGGTCTCACTCAAGACGACCGGCTGCCCTTTTTCGGCGCGAGCTTCAATCGCCAGCGTTAGCTCCGAGTCCCTTTTCAAAGGCAAGTCCGCTGGCAACTTAACCACGAGATCGCCTTGGCTGGCGGCATTTTCTTGCCTAAATATTTCACGCTTGTCCTGGTCGTGCACAATGACATTGATGCGTGCCGGCAGTGGCTCTTGTCGGAAAGTCTTAGTCAAGACTTGGAATGAATTGGAGGCGCCCGGCTCGATCGTCAGGTCGCCGCTGCCGGTGTCGACGTCGATCTTGGTGCGGGCGTCGCCGCGGCGGTAGCCGATGACTTCCTTGTGGCGGACGATCGGCTCGGCGTCCTTGTAGCGCACCAGCAGGTCGCCGCTCCCCTGATCGGCGAGCGCCTCGAAGGAGGCGCTGGGGGCGAGACGGAGAACGACGTCCCCCGAGCCGGTGTCGGCCTTGACGCGCGTCAGGCGGGTGCCGTGGTTCTCGAGACGGACGCTGCCGGAGCCGGTGTCCGCGAGGAATTCCTGGAGGTCCCCTTCGGTGACACTCACGTCCCCCGAGCCGGTGTCGACGTCCATGTGAAGCGCCGTCACCTTGCGGACCGTCACGTGTCCCGAGCCGACGTCGCAATGGACGGTGTCGCCGCTGAAGCCGGTCAGGTCGCAGTCGCCGCTTCCGGTGTCGCAGGAGAACGCTCCGGACGCGTCGGTCGCCGTGACGTCGCCCGAGCCGGTGTCGGTCCTGATCTCCCCCTTGACCGACGCGATCGTGATGTCGCCGCTCCCGCTGTCGAACAGGATCCTCCCCTCCAGTCCCTTTCCCTCGAGGAAGCCGACCAGGTTGCGGAAGACGGCGTTGTCGAGATGGCGTGGAACCTGCACCTCGACGTCGGCGTAGAGCAGGACACCGCTCCGCTCGCTGACTTTCACCTTGTGACCGTCGTACTCGGTGTTGCTGCTGCTCCCGCCGAACATCGAATCGAGGATTCCCGCCTCCTTCCGGTGACCCGGATAGCGCAGGGAGGATTCTTCGTCGAGCGGGTAGCGCACGCGCAGGGTCGGCACGCCCATCCTGCCGGCGACCTGCTCGAATCTGACGGCGTTGGCCAGGGCGTCGGTCTCGGCGTGGACGGTGGCCACGGCGACGACCGTCCTGCCGCTCGCCGGGACGACGCGCATCGTGCCGGCCAGGTTTTCGACCGCGAAGTGGCCGAGCGCGTCGGCCGACAGCTCGGCGCGGACGGTGCGCGTGGTCTCGGCCGAGGCGACCGAGGTCGGGGCCAGGAGCGCCAGGACGCTGAGGAAGAGCACTGCGGTTTTCGATCGCATCGGGATCCCCCCTGGACAGACTTCCGGTTCAGAACTACGCATGAAACGCGAACCGGCCCGCGCAGGTTCCAGCCGGATGAGCCGGGCGCGGGCCTGGATCGACCCGCCGCGGTTCACTGGAGCGGCAGCCGCAGCCGGGCCCTGCACCCCGGCTCGCGGTCGCGGTTCTGCAGGGTCAGGCTGCCGCCGTGGGCCTCGGCGATCTGGCGGCTCAGGACCAGGCCGATGCCGGACCCCTGCTGCTTGGTGGTGAAGAATGGAACGAACAGGTTCGTGGTGTTCGGGAGACCCGGGCCGTCGTCCTCGACGAACACTTCAAGAGCGGCGGGGGAGCCGTTCACCCGGTGCCAGCCGCAGCGCACGCCGCCGCCGGTCTCGAGGGCCGCGTCGACGCCGTTCCGCACCAGGTTGATCAGGAGCTGCTCGAGCTGGTCGGCGTCGGCCCGCACGGTCGTCTCGGGACCCGGGTCGAGGAGGACGGCCAGCCTCGTCTCGAGCCCGGCGACCCGGCGCACCAGCGGTCCCACGGCGACGCTGGCGAAGCGCGGCGGCGGCAGGCGGGCGAGCCGGGCGTAGCCGTCCATGAAGCGGCTGAGCGACTCGGAGCGCGCGGCGATGACCTCGAGGCCGCGCCGCATGTCGTCCTCCCAGTCGGGGGGGCGCGGCTCGCGATCGACCAGCTGCTCCAGGCTGCCGGCGAGCGACTTGATCGGGGCGAGGGAGTTGTTCAGCTCGTGTCCCATGACGCGGATGAGGCGCTGCCAGGCCTGGCGCTCCTCCTCGCGCAGCGCGCGGCTGACGTCGCTCAGGACCAGGAGCTGGTGCGACAGGCCGCCCTGACGGAAGGTGCCGCGACGCACCTCGAACCGCCCGGTCCGTCCGGGGAAGGCGAGGTCGAGGATCGGCGCCGCGTCCGCCCGCAGGCAGCCGGCCAGCCCCAGCTCGGCGGCATCGGCCCCCGGGAGGCGCTCGATCGGACGCGCCAGCAGGCGCTCGCCGGCCCGGTTCACGAGGCGCAGCCGGTCGTCGCCGTCGAAGGCGAACACCGCGACGTCGATCTCCTCCATGACCTTGCGCAGGAGCGCCGTCGCCTCGAGCGCCCCGAGGCGCTGCTGGCGCAGGGTCTCGGCCAGCGCGTTCACCTCCACCAGCACCTCGCCCAGGGCGTCGTCCAGCCGCGCCCCGCGCGCCCGGATCGAAAAATCCCCTTCGCGCAGCGCCGCCAGGAGGTTCGAGACGATCTGCAGCGGCCGCACGACGCGCTCGCGCGCGGCGAAGGCGAACCCGAGCCAGGTGCCGAGGATGAAGGCGGACAGCGTCCACTGCACCTTGGCGCTGTAATCGCCCGTCCACAGGATGACCATCGACACGACGACGGCGGCGCCCCCGGCGAGAAGGGCCAGGAGGATGATGCGTCGCTCGTGGGAGATCGTCCGATCGCGCGGCCGGCGTCGAGCCCGGCCGGCCCCGTCCGTCACAGCCTGTACCGCTGCAGGCGGCGGTACAGGGCGCTGCGGCTGAGGCCCAGGGCCTCCGCGGCCTGGCTGACGTTGCCGTTGTGGCGCGCCAGGGTCTTGCGGATGAGGAACGATTCGACCTCCTCGAGGCTCATCTCCTCGAGGCTCGGGTGGCCGTCGGCCGCGGCCCGCAGGGACAGGTCCGAGGTGCTGAGGAGCGGCCCCGAGCCCATCAGGACCGAGCGCTCGACGGCGTGATCGAGCTCGCGCACGTTCCCGGGCCAGCGATGCTCCAGGAGAGCGCGCATCGCGGAGTCGTCGAATCCGGTGAGGCTCTTGCGGTAGCGCGCCGCGTGCTGCGTCAGGAAGTGGCGGGCCAGGATCGGGATGTCCTCGCGCCTCTCGCGCAGGGGGGGCACGTGGATCTCGATCGTGTTGAGGCGGAACAGGAGGTCCTGGCGGAAACGGCCGGTCGCGACTTCGGCCGCGATGTCGGCGTTGGTGGCGGAGACGATGCGCACGTCCACCTTGCGCGTGCGCGACGAGCCGACCCTCTCGAATTCCCCCGTCTCCAGGACCCGCAGGAGCTTCGCCTGCAGCCCGGGCGGAAGATTGGCGATCTCGTCCAGAAAGAGGGTGCCGCCGTCGGCCAGCTCGAACCTGCCGACGCGATCGGCCCGGGCGTCGGTGAACGCCCCCTTCACGTGCCCGAACAGCTCGCTCTCGAACACCCCCTCGGAGAAGCCGCCGGCGTTCACGGTCACGAGCGGGGAGGTCGATCGGCGCGACACGGCGTGCAGCGCCTGCGCCGTGACCCCCTTCCCCGAGCCGTTCTCGCCGGTGATGAGGACGTTGGCGTCCGACGGTCCGACGCGCTGGATCAGCTCGAGCACCGGCCGCATGGCGGCCGACTCGGCGATGAGGCGCGGGCCACCCTCGCCGCGCAGCACCAGGTTCTCGGCCTCCAGCCTCTGGCCGCGCCGCAGCGCCCGGCCGAGCTCGACCTGCGTGCGCAGGATCGCCAGGAGGCGGGGGTTGTCCCACGGCTTCTGCACGAAGTCGCGCGCGCCGCGGCGCATCGCCTCGACCGCCACGTCGACGCTCCCCCAGGCGGTCATGACGATGACCGGAAGCGTCGAATCGAGCGCCAGAAGGCGCGCCAGGAGGTCGAGCCCCTCGCGCCCGGACGTCGTGTCGCGCGTGTAGTTGAGATCGATCAGGAGGGCGTCGTACTCCTTCGTCTTCGCCGCTTCCAGCACGGCGCCGGGAGAGGCGGCCGCGTCGATGGCGAACCCTTCCCCCTTGAGCAGGAGGCGCAGGGCCTCCCGCACGTCCTGCTGGTCGTCGGCGACCAGGATCCGGGCGGTGGTGGAGTCTTTGGGCTTCATCGTGAGCGCCGAAGCGGCGCCGCTATTGTAGTCCACGCGCGCCCTTTGGAATTCAACCGCGATCGGGGCGCCCGGGCCGGATCGAGACGACCTCCAGCCGTCCCTGTCTCAGCACCGACACCTCGACAGGTCCGGACGAGCCGTCCGCCGCTTTCTGCACCGCGTCCTTGTCGGCGGCGGTCTCCAGGGTCCGGCCCTCCAGCTTCACGATGAAGTCCCCGGGCGACAGGCCCGCCCGGGAGGCCGGCAGACCCGGGATCACGCTCGAGACCTTGAGCGCCCCCGAACCCCCGGGAAGACCGAGGATCCGGATCTCGGAGTCGGACGCCACGACCGGGATCAGCCCCAGATCCCGGCCGGGCGGCGCCGTGAAACGCGGCGTGTCGCGCCGGTTCAGGAGCTCGAGCGTGACGGCCCGCACGTAGTCCGCGCGGGCGGCCAGCGCCTCGTAGCCAATCTTGTCCGACGAGTCGGTGGGCCGGTGCGTGTCCTCCTCGTGGACGGCTCCCAGGACGATGGCGGGAATGCGCTCGGCGTCGAAGGGGTAGTGGTCGGTGTCGGAGACGATTTCGGCGATGGCCGGGCGGACCTTCCGGCCGGTCCCGGCGTTGGCCTTCGCCAGGATGTCGTCCCAGCAGGCGCAGCTGCCGGTGGCGGCCGCCACGATCTCCTGGGCGGGGACCCGGCCCAGCTTCTCGAGGTTCACCATGACGACGTGCCGCTCGAGCGGGTAGGGCGGATCCGACACGTAATGAACCGAGCCGTTGAGAGCGTGCTCCTCCGCGCCGAAGGTCACGAACACGATGGACCGGCGGTGGGGGACCCTGTCCCGCAGGATCGAGCGGGCCACCTCGATCAGGACGGCGACGCTCGACGCGTTGTCGTCCGCGCTGTTCCAGATCGTATCGTCCGTCGAGCCGTCCGCGGCCGGATAGCGATCGGCGTCCGCCTGGCCGGCGAGTCCCTGCCCGTCGTGGTGCGCGCCGAGCACGACGATCTCCTGGCGCAGGGTCCGGTCGTCCCCCTCCAGGAAGCCGACGACGTTCCGCGAGGCCAGGACCTGTCCCGGCAGCTCGGGGGCGTGCGGGTGGAACTGGAACTCCTGCCGGTAGGAGCGGCCCGAGGACGACGGGTCCCCCGCGGGGCGCAGTCCGATCGTCCGGAACCGGGCCTCGATGTAAGCGGCGGCCCGGTCTTCACCGGCATAACCGGCGCCCCTCCCTTCGTAGGCGTCGCCCGCCAGCTCCTGGACGTGGCGCCGCACGTCGCCCGCGGAGATCGGCGACCGCCCGGCCGGGAGCGGCACGCCCGACCCTTGCCGGACGCACGCGGCCAGGAGAACGGCGGCCGCGGCGACGACGCGTGCGTGGCCCATGGCGCCGACCTACTCGCAACGCAGGGCGATGAGCGGGTCGACGCGCGCCGCCCTGCGGGCGGGGAGGTAGCAGGCGACGAATGCGACGGCCGACAGGAGCGCCGCCACGGCGCCGAAGGTCCAGGGGTCCGTCACCGCGACCCCGACGAGCAGCGTCGACAGGACGCGCGTCAGAGCGAGCGCGCCGAGAACGCCGAGCGTCAAGCCCGCGAGCGTCAGAGCCATCCCCTGACCCACGACCAGGCGGAGGACGTCCCCCCTGCGCGCGCCGAGCGCCATGCGGATACCGATCTCGTGCGTGCGCTGCGTCACCATATACGCCATCGTCCCGTACAAACCGACGGCCGCCAGCAGGACCGCCAGCGCCGCGAACAGGGCAAGAAGCGCCATGTCGAAGCGCCGCGAGGCCAGCGACCCGTCCAGGACCTCGCGCATGGTCTTCACCTCGTACGGGGGAATGTCCGGATCGACCGCCAGCGCCTCGCGCCGCACGGCCGCCTCGAGGCCTGCCGGGTCGAGACCGCTGCGTACGATCAGGGTCGAGTAGCGCGACGGCCACTGCATGTACGACACGTACGCCTCGGCGCGCGGCGCGGTGTGCAGCCCCTTCTGCAGGACGTCGGCGGCGATGCCGACGACGGTCATCCAGTAGGGCTCCCCCTTGTCGTTGGTCCCGAACGAGAGCCGGCGTCCCATGGGGTCCTCCCCGGGCCAGTAGCGCCGGGCCATCGTCTCGCTGATCACCACGACGCCCGGCGCCTTCTGGAGATCGCGCGGGTCGAACGACCGCCCGCGCAGCAGGGGAATCCCCAGCGCGCGGAAGTAGTCGGGGCTGACCTGGTGGAATCCGGACTCGGGCTCCTCGCCGCGCTTCGCGTCCGGCCGTCCCTCGATCGAGAGGTTAAGGACGGAGTCGGAGCCGCCCAGCGGCAGGTCGCTCGTCACCGCGGCCGCGCCGACTCCCGGCAGGCCCGCCGCGCGCCGCAGGAGCTCGTCGTAGTAATGGATCTGTTGCGGGTCCTCCGCGTAACGGGCATCGGGGAGCGTGAGCCGCAGCGTCAGCACGCGGTCGACCGACAGCCCCGGGTCGATGTGCTGCAGGCGCAGGAAGCTCTTGACCAGGAGGCCGGCTCCGGCGAGAAGGACGAGGGCGATCGCCATCTCGGAGACCACCAAGGCGCGGCGCAGGACGCGGGCGCGCGGGCCCGCGGTCGAGCCGCGTCCCCCCTCGCGCAGCAATTCTTGCGGGTCGGTGGCGGATGCCTGCAGGGCCGGGACCAGGCCGAACAGGACGCCGGTCAGGACGGACAGGAGGAGTGTGAACCCGAGCACGCGCGTGTCCACGGAGATGGCGGGCCCGCCGGGGAGTGTCTCGGGGCCCAGCGCCACGAGGAGGTCGGTCCCCCACATCGCCAGGAGCAGCCCGGCGGCGCCGCCGAGGGACGACAGCAGGAGGCTCTCGGTCAGGCACTGCCGCACCAGGCGCAGGCGGGTCGCCCCCAGCGCCGTGCGCACCGCCACCTCCCGGCGGCGCGCCGCCGCCCGCGCCAGCGACATGTTCGCCACGTTGGCGCAGGCGATCAGAAGGACGAGGCCGACGGCGCCGAGGAAGACGAGGAGGGCCGGCCGCACGTCCCCCACGATCGACTCGTGCAGTGGGATGATCTCGACCCCCGTGTTGGCGTTGCTCGCGGGGTACTGCTTCTCGAGACGGGCCGCGATCGTGTCGAGCTCCGCCTGCGCCTGCTCCCGGCCGCTCCCTTCGGCGAGGCGCGCGATGCAGTAGAGATAGTGCATGCCGCGCACCCCCTTGATGTCCGTGGCGACGGGGACGAACGGGTTCGACGGCACCACGTTCTTCGCCAGTGTCCAGATCTCCGCCTGGTCCGGGTAGCGGAACCCCGGGGGGGCGATCCCGACGATGGTGACGCTCTCGCTGTTGAGCGTGATCGACCGGCCGACCGCCCGCGGATCGGCGCCGAAGCGGCGCTCCCAGAGGGCGTGGCCGATGACCGCGATGCGGCCGCTCCCGCCGGTCTCGTCCTGCGTGGTGAAGCCGCGTCCCGTCGCCGGGACCATCCGCAGCACGCGGAAGAAGTCGAGCGAGACGTCGGCGCCGCGCACGCGCTCCGCCGTCACACCGGATCGCAGGTTGAACCCCCGCCCGAAGTAGGTCGCCATGCTCTCGAACGAGCGCGCCTCCCTGCGGAAATCGACGAAGTCGGCCGGGGTGATCACGTCCTTGTGCCAGCCGCGCACGGAGTTGTTCTGCCACACCGACATCAGCCGGTCCGGTTGCGGGTACGGCAGCGGCCGCAGGAGGATGGCGTTCACGACGCTGAAGATGGCGCTGTTGGCGCCGATCCCCAGGGCGAGGGCGAGCACGGCCACGGCCGTGAATCCGGGGTTCTTCACGAGCGAGCGCAGGCCGAACTTCAGGTCCTGGACGAGCGTGTCGATCATTCGGGCCCCAGAAGGACGAGGAGGAGAAGCGCCAGCAGGACCAGGATCACCGTCTTCGTATCGCTCATCGGGTCACCTCACTCGTAGCGCAGCGCCACCATCGGGTCGACGCGGGTCGCCCGCCGGGCGGGAACGTATCCGGCCAGCCCCGCGACCACGGCGAGCAGCAGGGAAATCAGGGCGAACGTCAGGGGATCGGTGGCGCTCATGCCGACCAGGAGGGCTGCCACGAGCTGCATCCCGAGGAGCGCCGCCACCAGCCCGATCAGGAGACCGATCGCCACGAACAGCATCCCCTGCCGCAGCACCAGGCCGAGCACGTCGGCCGGGCGCGCGCCCAGCGCCATGCGCAGTCCGAACTCCACGGTGCGCTGGTTGACCGAGTACGACATGACGCCGTAGATCCCGATCGCCGCCAGCGTCAGGGCGATCAGGCCGAAGATGCCGAGCAGCGTCGCCCCCATGCGCGGGGCCCAGAGGACCTGCTGGATCAGATCGTCGGCGGTCTGCACGTTGGTCAGGGGCATCGTCGGCTCGAGGGCCTGCACCGCCTGCCGGATCGTGGGCAGGAGGGACTTGCCGTCGGTTTTGGCACGCACGTTCAGGGTCATCGCCGGGTTGTACTGCTGCAGGACCGGGATGTACGCCTGCGGCTGCGGGTCCTCGCCCAGAGTGAAGATCTTCGTGTCCTCGACGATTCCGACGACCTGGCGGAATTCCGCGTCGCCGAAGAACTTGAACCGCTTGCCGAGCGCGTCCTCTCCTTTCCAGAACTGCTTCGCCATCGCCTCGTTGATCACCACGACGAGGGGCGCGCCCTGCTTGTCCGTCTCCGCGATGTCCCGGCCGCGGCGGAGCTTGATTCCCAGGGTGTCGAGGTACCCGAGGCTCATCTCGTTGGCGGTCGTGAACTGCCCCACCGCCCCCGCCGATGCCTCCTGCCCTTCGGGGAACACGGTCCGTCCGAAGCCTCCTCCCATCGGCAGGTTCGCGGACAGAGCGGCCGCGCGCACCCCGGGGAGTCCGCGCACCTTCTCCAGCAGACGTCTTTGATACTCCTCGCCGCGGACCCGGTCGTACCCCTGGGCGCCGACGTCGGTCGTGAGGGTGACGAGGTCCTGCGCTTCGAAGCCGGGGTTGATGCGCTCGGTGTTCTGCAGGCTGCGCAGGAACAGCCCGGCGCCGATGAGGGAGACGAACGACAGCGCCACCTGCGCCACGACCAGGATGTTGCGCAGGTTCACCCGCCGCCCCGCGTGCCCGGGCTGGCCGGTCCGCTCCTTCAGCTCCACCACCAGATCGGGGCGCGAGGCCTGCAGGGCGGGGACCACGCCGAACACGATCCCGGTGAGGAGCGACACGAGGAGCGTGAACAGGAGGACGCGCGCGTCGAGGTTGAGATCGATCTGTCCAATGAAGAACTGCGGCGGGCGCGAGGCCAGGAGCAGGTCGCGCGCCCAGAAGGCGACGAGTAGTCCGGCCGCCCCGCCGAGGAGCGCCAGGACCGCGCTCTCAGTCATGAGCTGCCGCACCAGCCGGAGCCGGCCGGCCCCCATCGACAGGCGGATGGCGATCTCCTTGCGGCGCGCCGTGGCGCGCGCCAGCAGCAGGTTTGCCACGTTGGCGCAGGCGATCAGGAGGACGATGCCGACGATCGTCATCAGGAGCCCGCCCGCGACTACGAACACGCGCCTGATGTTCGGGTTGACGGTGGTCTGCGACAGCGGCAGGAGCGTGACGCTCCGGCCGCCGTTCGGGGTCGGGTATTCCTTCTCGAGACGCGTGGCGATCGTCCGGAGCTCCCCCTCCGCCTGGCTCATCGTCACACCGGGCTTCAGGCGGGCGATGACGTTGAAGATGAGCGCCCGGCGCTCCTCGTAGTTCTCCGCGAAGATCCCGCTCAGGATCTGCCCGTGCATCGCCACCGGCACCCAGAGGTCGGGTCCGCCGAGCGTGTTCACACCCTGGAACCCCGGCGGGGCGACCCCGACGACGGTGTAGGCCTGGCCGTTCAGCGTGATCGGCTTGCCGACGATCGACGCGTCGGAGGCGAAGCGCCGCTTCCACAGCTTGTCGCTCAGGAGGGTCACCGGGTGGGCGCCGTCCACCTTGTCCTCCTCGGCCAGGAAGGACCGGCCGAGGACCGGCTGCACGCCGAGGAGCGAGAAGAAATTGCCGCTCACGATATTGCCGTTGATCTGCTCCGGCTCGCCGCCGCCGGACAGGTTGATCGGCACGCCGCCGTAGGCGGCCATCTCGACGAACGAGCGGTTCTGGTCGCGATAGTCCTTGTAGTTCGGGTTCGACACCCCGAAGAAGTTGAACACGTTGTTCTTGTTCTTCTCGTCCGTCGTGAACATCGACACGAGGGTCTGCGGGTCGCGCACCGGGATCGGATTGAGCAGCACCGTGTTCACCAGCGTGAAGATCGTCGTGTTGGCCCCGATTCCGAGGGCCAGCGACAGGACCGCCACCACGGTGAAGCCGGGATTCCGGAGCAGCATCCGCAAGCCGTAGCGCACGTCCTGCATCAGGGTTTCCATGAGTCCTCCTAATCGCACTTCAAA
>Ga0137409_10007760_pt1 | contig 10999 bp, 8 predicted proteins | sample CZODoug1_16funga_FD_122059 | JGI IMG/M metagenome (GOLD analysis project Ga0137409, IMG submission 122059) | Vadose zone soil fungal communities from Angelo Coast Range Reserve, California, USA - CZODoug1_16fungal (Hybrid Assembly) | ecosystem: Environmental > Terrestrial > Soil > Vadose zone... | reverse complement strand
TCGCCGGCGGCGTGGAGTTCGGTCGCGCCAACGGCTTCGTGCACATCTGGGCCTATTCGTCGATGGACAACCGGATGCAGGTGCGCGAGGAAGCGCGGAAGAAGGGCGTGTGGCCGCCGCCGGGCGGCGCCGATCGCCTGAAGCAGGCCGCCACAAAACTGTCATCCGCCGCCCCCGCGGGACCATCTTGGGGGGGAACGCCGTCAATGCCGGTGTTAATATCAACACCAAGAGCACCAAAGGTTCCCACGGGACCGCTGGTCTCCCCGGGGGAGGAAGCTTGGACCAAGGTTTCGTCGGTTTCCGGTATGGAGCAGGCAACGGCGAGAACTTCAACTACCGACTGTACGGCAAGGCGTTTACCCAAGGCCCTGAGTTTCATCCAGATCGGAGGCAGTTTGATGACTGGCGAATGGACCAGTTCGGATTCCGAACGGACTGGGATTTAAACAATCGTGACACCTTGACGTTCCAAGGCGACCTTTACAACGGGGATGCTGGCGGAAACACACAGATTACGACTTACTCTCCGCCCGCTGTAACCAGCGTGGAGCAGAACGCCGAGCTTTCGGGCGGCAATCTGCTCGGTCGCTGGCGGCGAGTCATAGGGGAAGGTTCCGATGTGCAGGTGCAAGCTTATTACGACCGAACGAACCGACATGAGACTAGCTTCGGCGAGACTCGAGATACGTTTGACGTCGATTTCCTGCACCATATGACCTTGCCGAAGCGGCAGAACTTTCTCTGGGGAATGAGTGTACGCTTTAGTCCTGGGAAGTTCACACAAACCGTGCCCACAATTGTGTTTGCGCCGCAGGTTACGGCCAAGCTCTACAGCGCGTTCGTCCAAGATGAAATCGCAATTGTCCGCAATCAGCTCTGGCTGACCGTCGGGTCGAAATTCTTACACAACAACTACACCGGTTTTGAAATTCAACCAACCGCCCGACTACTGTGGACGCCAAGTCCGCGGCAAACCGTCTGGGGGGCGGTCACGCGCGCAGTGCGCACGCCCTCGCAGGTGGAGGAAGATCTACAAGTCACAGGACTCGTCGGCGCGAACCCACCGGTCTTTTTCCGCGCTATCGGCGACGGCAAGTTCGACTCCGAACGACTGATCGGCTACGAAGCCGGATATCGCAACCTGGTTACGTCCAAGCTCTATCTTGATATCACGACGTTTTATAACGACTACCATCGCCTGCTGAGCCTTGAGCCGGGAGCGCCGTTTGTGGAAACCTCGCCCGACCCACCGCATCTTGTGGTTCCGTTCTTTCTCCGCAACGGACTGCTGGGCTCTACGACCGGAGTCGAGATCGCGCCCGATTGGAGGCCCACCCACTGGTGGCGTCTGGCTGGCTCGTATTCGTACCTGCACATGGACTTGAAAAAAGAAGCGAGCAGCCTGGACTCTTCGAGCGCGAGTTCAACCGAAGGCTCGAGCCCTCACCATCAGGTGGTGATCCAATCTTCTCTGGATTTGCCCAAGAACCTGGAGTTTGATCAGACGTATCGCTATGTGAGCGCCTTGCCGGCCAAACGGGTCGGGAGCTACGGGACGGCAGATGTACAGCTAGCCTGGCACCCCACCAAACACATCTCCTTTTCCGTCGTCGGACAAAACCTGCTGCAACCGCATCACCCAGAGTTCGCAGGTGACCCGGGACCGTTGGTCGGAATCAGGCGAAGTGTCTACGCAAAGATAACGTGGAGAAGCGCCACAGATTGAAACTCATGATGTACGTTCACGGCAAAGACGCGTTCCAATGCATCCCACGGGGTTGGCTGAGTCGGGGCCTGGTTCTCCTGCCTCGACTCACGCCCGTAGCCCTGGCGTGGGCATTCCTTGCCGTCACGAGCTTACCGGCGCAGAATTCAAAGCCCACTGAGTATCAGGTCAAGGCTGCCTATCTCTACAACTTTGGAAGATTTGTCGAATGGCCTGCCAAAGTCCGTGCAGCCAAAGACGGCCCTTTCATCATTTGCGTGCTTGGACAGGATCCCTTCGGCCCTTCTCTCAACGCGGTACTGGCGGATGAAACCATCGCGGGCAAGAACGTGGTAACCGAGAAAATCCCGAGGCCCGAGGACGCAGTGAAATGCCGAATTCTCTTCATCAGTTCGTCGGAGGAAAGCCAACTGAAACACATTCTCGCGACCCTGGAGAGCGCGAGTGTCTTAACCGTCAGTGATCTACCCCAGTTTTCGCGGCGCGGCGGCATGGTCCAGTTCATTCTGGAAGGAACCAGAGTGCGTTTTGAGATCAACCTGGTACCAACCGAGCACGCTGGCCTGACTCTGAGCTCCGAACTGCTCAAATTGGCGACCAGCGTGAGGCGAAGCTCTCAACCCGGAGACTGACCGACGATGCTCAGAGTCCGCGATTACTCGATCTCCGCGAAACTCACATGGATGAACATGCTGGTGAGTGGCGCTGCCCTCTTGATGGCTGGTGCCGCGTTTGTTGCCTACGACCTCGTCACATTCCGAGAGACCATGGTGCGCAACCTTTCGACCCAGGCCCAAATTGTTGGAGCCAACAGTGTCTCTGCGCTGTTATTTAATGACCCAAGCACTGCGGAGAAAACTTTGTCGGCGTTGGAAGCCTCCCCCAACATCGTCTCCGCTGGTATCTACACCCCAGATGGTCACCCGTTTGCCGCGTATCGCCGCGGTCACGCGAGCCAACCAGTTTCGCTACCTCCTATGCCCGCGGCCCAAAACCAGTTCCGCTGGCTCAAGGATCAACAAGTCGTCCTGGTCCGCCCGATTATGTTCCAGGGGAAAACAACTGGGACCGTCTACATCCAATCTGATCTACAGGAATTACTTGATCGCCTGAAACGGTACGTGATCATCGTCACAGCGGTATTGCTGGCGTCCCTGCTGGCGGCATTGTTGATATCGTCAATATTCCGGCGGGCTATCGCTGATCCCGTCGTTCGTCTGGCGGAAACAGCCCGAACCGTTTCCCGCGACAAAGACTATTCCATCCGGGCGCCGCTCACGAGCAACCACGACGAACTGGCGGCGTTGATCGCAACTTTCAATGAGATGTTGGCCCAGATTCAAACACGTGACACGGCGTTGCAGTTTGAGATCTCCGAGCGCAAGCAGGCTGACGAGGCCCTCCGCGCGAGCGAAGAGCGCACGCGTTTGATTGTCGAGACGGCGCTCGACGCAGCGATTGCAATGGATGCCGACGGCGCTATTACCGGCTGGAACGCGCAGGCGGAAACGGTTTTTGGCTGGACGTCGAAGGACGTGGTCGCCCGTTCGCTGGCAGAAACTATCATCCCAGGCCGTTATCGTGAAGCTCACACCAAAGGGATGCGGCACTATCTGGCTACCGGTCAAGCCGTGGTGCTGAACAAGCGTATTGAACTCGTTGCACTTCATCGCGATGGGCACGAGTTTCCCATTGAACTTTCCATCACCCCGATTCGGACGGGCGGTGCTCTTGCCTTCAACGCTTTTGTGCGCGACATTACCGACCGCAAGCAAGCGGAGCAGATCCTAAAGGAAAGCGTCGCCACTAGCAAGCAGGCTCTCAAGGAGCTGGCCGATCAAAAGTTCGCCCTGGATCAACACGCCATCGTAGCGGTGACCGACGTGCAGGGAACGATCACCTATGTCAACGACAAGTTCTGTGCCATCAGCCAATACTCCGAGAGTGAATTGATCGGCCAGAATCACCGGATCCTCAACTCCGGTTACCACCCGAAAGAATTTTTCCAACAGATGTATCACACCATTGCTAGTGGCGAGGTTTGGCACGGTGAGATTAAGAACCGCGCCAAGGATGGGTCGATTTACTGGGTGGACACCACCATCGTCCCAACTCTAAGCGCAGAAGGCAAGCCGCGCCAATACGTCGCTATCCGCGCTGACATCACTGAACGCAAGCGAGCCGAGGACGCAGTGAAAGAAAGCCTCGCTACCAGCGAAGCGGCGCTTAAGGACCTTGCCGATCAAAAGTTCGCCCTCGACCAACATGCGATTGTGGCCGTGACCGACGTCCAGGGCACGATTACCTACGTCAACGATAAGTTCTGCACCATCAGTCAATATTCAGAGGATGAGTTGATCGGTCAGAATCATCGCATCCTCAATTCTGGCCACCACCCGAAAGAGTTCTTCCAGCAGATGTACCACACCATCGCCAATGGAAACGTTTGGCGCGGCGAGATCAAGAATCGCGCGAAGAACGGTTCCATCTACTGGGTGGATACGACCGTCGTCCCGTTTGTTGGAGCAGATGGAAAGCCCCGCCAGTACGTTGCCATCCGCGCAGACATCACAGAGCGTAAGCAAGCCGAAGAAGCATTGAAAGAAAGCCTTGCCACCAGTGACGCCGCACTCAAAGAGCTGGGCGATCAAAAGTTCGCTCTAGATCAACACGCCATCGTGGCGGTCACTGATGTCCAGGGTACGATTACCTATGTCAATGAGAAGTTCTGCAGCATCAGCAAGTATTCCAGAGACGAACTGATTGGCCAGAATCACCGCATCCTTAACTCGGGCCATCATCCCACAGAGTTCTTTCAGCAGATGTATCGCACCATTGCCAATGGGAAGGTTTGGCACGGCGAGATTAAGAACCGTGCCAAGGACGGCTCGATCTACTGGGTAGATACCACCATCGTCCCGTTTGTCGGGGCAGACGGAAAACCCAGCCAGTACGTCGCGATCCGAGCGGACATCACGGGACGTAAGCAAGCGGGAGAAGCGTTGGTCGAGCAAGCAGTGGAATTGTCACGTTCGCAGCAAGCCCTGGAAACCCAGTCGCTCATGCTCCAGTCCGTGCTGGACAGTATGGCCGAGGGATTGGTCGCCGCTGACGAGCACGGCAAATTCTTGATATGGAATCGGGCGGCGGAGAGGATTGTTGGCTACGGCCCTACCGACCTTCCTACCGAGGAGTGGTCCGCACACTATGGCAACTACTTGCCAGACGGCGTAACTCAGGTCCCTACCGAACAACTCCCTCTGGTACGCGCGATTCGCGGAGAGGCAAACACCAGCGAGATCTTTCTGCGCAATCCACAAGTCGCCCAGGGTACCTGGATCGAGGCTAGCGCTGGTCCCCTAAGAGGCAAGGATGGCGCGGTGCATGGCGGAGTCGTGGCTTTTCGTGACATCACGCAGCGTAAGGCAGATGAACGAGAAATCCTCAAGCTCAACGACAAACTCGAGGAGCGCGTCGTCCAACGCACCGCGCAGTTGCAGGAGGCCAATCAGGAACTGGAAGCCTTCACTTACTCTGTGTCCCATGATCTGCGCGCTCCCTTGCGGCATATGGCCGGATTCTCCGGGCTTTTGCTGGAAGAGTTCGGTTCCACACTCGATTCCCAAGGGCTGCACTACGTGCGCCGTATTCAGGAGGGCACGCGCAAGATGGGTCAATTGGTGGATGAGTTGTTAAGTCTCGCCCGCGTTGGCCGCCAGTCCACCAACCTTCAGGTCGTTGGGCTCAACTTGCTGGCGGAAGAAGTTATTGCCATCTTGAAGCCGGAATGGGACGGTCGCGACGTGGAATGGAAAATCGCCGACTTGCCATTGGTCGAGTGCGATCCGATTTTGATGAAGCAAGTGTTTCAAAACCTGATTGCCAATGCGCTCAAATATTCCCGCCCCCGCACGCGGGCCGTGATCGAGGTGGGATCAACTCTGGCCGACGGCAAGCCCGCGATATTTGTGCGCGACAACGGTGTTGGATTCAACATGAAGTACTACGACAAATTGTTTGGCGTATTTCAACGCCTCCACCGCCCGGAGGATTTCGAAGGCACAGGCGTGGGCCTCGCGACCGTGCAACGCATCCTCAAGAAGCACGGAGGCCGAGTCTGGGCCGAAGCCGAACTGGACAAGGGCGCGACCTTCTACTTTACAGTCGATGTAGCTGCACCAGCCGAACCCAAGAGTTGTACCGCTAGCGCGGGAACTGGAGCGTAATTATGAGCGCGAACGAAGTGGATATTCTGCTGGTGGAAGACAACCAGGACGACATGGACCTGGCCTTGCACAGCCTCCGCCGGGAAAATCTGGCCAACAAGATCTTTGTCGCCCGTGACGGCGAAGAAGCTTTGGAGTTCTTGTTCTGTCGCGGCGCCTTCGCGCAGCGATCCTTTGATCACCCTCCCAAAATTGTGCTACTCGACTTGAAGCTGCCCAAGGTGGATGGCATCGAGGTACTCCGGCAGGTCAAAGGCGATACACGTACAAAACTCATTCCCGTCGTCATCCTGACTTCGTCGAAGGAAGAGCGGGACGTGGTGGATGGGTACAACCTGGGGGCCAACAGCTATATACAAAAGCCGGTGGACTTCGAGCAGTTTCGCAGCACGGTAAAACAGGCGGGACTGTACTGGCTGGTTACTAATCAACCTCCACCGACCAACGGTAAGGGGCACGCACTGGAGCAGAAATCATGACTGATACGGCGACCAGCACCGCCAGTGAAGCGGAATGTCCCGCTTCCGATAGCACGCTCCGAGTGCTGTTGGTAGAGGACAGCCCGGTCGACGCCGAATTGATCTTGCTCGAACTGCGGCGTGGAGGGTTCGAAGTCTCCAGCGACCTCGTACAGACGATCGAGGACTTCACCCGCCAGGTTCGCGCCCATCCCTACCAGATGATTCTGGCGGATTACAACCTTCCACAATGGAGAGGGATAGAAGCCCTCGGTGTGCTGCGCAGGGAGGGTCTGGACATCCCGTTAATCCTGGTATCCGGTGCGCTGGGCGACGTGACTGCGGTGGAGTGCATCAAGCAGGGAGCGACCGACTATGTTCTGAAAGATTCGCTCGCCCGGCTGCCGGTGGCGGTCCGAAGAGCCTTGCAGGAGAAACGGCTGCGGGATCAGCGCCAAAAAGGAGAGAAAGACTTGGCGCGCAAAGTCGAAGAGTTGGCGCGCTCCAATCGGGACCTGGAGCAATTCGCTTATGTGGCCTCCCACGATCTACAAGAGCCGCTGCGCATGGTCGCCGCCTACACTCAGCTCCTGGCAGAGCGCTACCGGGGCAAATTGGACGCCGATGCCGACAAGTTCATCGGGTACGCAGTCGAAGGCGCGGTGCGCATGCAGACCCTGATCCTCGACCTGCTCGCATTTTCACGGGTCGGACACAACGGGAACGGCGGCAAGACCTCGGATTGCAATCGAGTCGTCGAGGAAGCGCTGTTAAACCTGAAGGCCGCCATCGACGAAAGCGGTGCGGTCGTCACCCAAGACGCTCTTCCTCTGATTGTAGCGGAACAAGCTCAGTTGATTCAGGTCTTCCAGAACCTGATTGGAAATGCCATTAAATTTCGCGGCAAGGAAGCGCTCGTCATTCGAGTGTCCGCGGAGCGACAAGGGACGCAGTGGCTTTTTGAGGTAGCCGATAACGGCATCGGGATCGCGCCCGAGTACCATGAAGTCATCTTCACGATTTTTCAGCGCCTCCACGCTCGCGGAGAATACCCCGGCAACGGAGTGGGCCTCGCGATCTGTAAGAAGATTGTCGAGCACTATGGGGGCAGAATCTGGCTCAAATCGGAACCCGGTCAAGGATGCACCTTCCATTTCACGTTGCCGGCCACGCCAGCCGATGAAAAGGACATCCATGCCTCCCGACACAATTGAGATTCTGCTGGTGGACGATAGTCCCTCCGACCTCGATCTGATTCGCGACGCGCTCGCCGCCTGCCCCTGCCAAGGCCGCGTCCACACGGTACCGGACGGGGAAGAAGCGATCGCCTTTCTTCACCGTGCCGGCGTCTACGCCAGCGCTGCGCGTCCCGACCTCATCATCCTGGATCTGAATCTACCGCGTAAAGACGGCCGGGTGGTTCTGGCCGACTTCAAATCGGAGCCCACTCTACGCTCCATCCCGGTCGTCGTCTTTACCACGTCGCATTCCCGCAAGGATATCGCGCGAAGCTACGAACTGGGCGCGAATTGCTATGTCAGCAAGCCCGGCAGCCTGGAAGACTTTCGGAAAGCCGTGCAGGCCATCCAACAATTCTGGCTCAGCGTCGCCTGCCTTCCCGATTAGCAAGTTCGCTGCTCCAGCAAAAATCGCGGGGATATCCTCTGCGTTGCTGTACTGCTCAGGCCGCAACTTGCATGCTTTGCTTGATGAACGCGAGCAGGTCGGCATTGATCTGCTCCGCGTTGGTTGTAGGCATTCCGTGCGGAAAACCTGGATATACTTTCAGCGTGGCATTCTTCACGATCTTTGCGGACATCAGGGCCGCCGCGCCGATCGGCACGATCTGGTCGTCGTCGCCATGAAGAATGAGAGTTGGCACGTCGAACTTTTTGAGATCTTCCGTGAAGTCCGTTTCGGAGAAAGCCTTGATGCAGTCGTAGTGCGCCTTCATCCCTCCCATCATCCCTTGCAACCACCAGTGCTCCCGGATGCCTTCCGAAATCTTGGCGCCGGGCCGGTTGTACCCGTAGAACGGGAGGGTGATGTCTTTGTAAAATTGCGCCCGGTTTTCGACGTACGCGGCGCGCAAACCGTCGAAAACCGACATGGGCGCGCCCGCGGGATTTTTCTCGGTCTTCAACATCAGCGGTGGCACTGCACTGATGAGCACCGCCATGCCAACTCGTTTTGTGCCATGCCGGCCGATGTAACAGGCGACTTCTCCGCCGCCGGTGGAGTGGCCCACGTGGATGGCGTTCTTAAGGTCAAGTTTCTCAGTGAGGGCCGCTAAGTCATCCGCATAGGTGTCCATGTCGTTACCATCCCACGTCTGGGTGGAGCGGCCGTGCCCGCGCCGGTCGTGAGCGATGACGCGATAGCCTTGCTGTCCGAAAAACAGCATCTGTCCGTCCCAGTCGTCCGCGGTCAGTGGCCAGCCGTGACTGAATACGATGGGCTGGCCCTTTCCCCAGTCCTTGTAGTAAATCTGTGTACCGTCTTTGGTGGTGATCGTAGGCATAATGCGTATTCTCCTTGAAGTCGTCTACAAAAGGTGATTCCGTTTTTTTGAACCTGCCAATGTTGGGTGATTTTATACTCGCTGGCAGTTCCTCGCACCTGTGGACAGTTTCGCTCAGATTTCTGGATTCCGTCTACTGCCCGTGACGTCCAATGATTATCCACTTTGGCTGTACTGCGTGGTGGCGAAGACAATGGGAAATGGACATAAACGTAGCTTGTGACAGAGTCAGTGGCCTCGCCACAAGAAATTGCGCGACCGAATGGAATCGTTCTGTATCTAATCAGTTCATCCAGCCAAGCCGGAAGTGTGCGATGTTTGTGAACGACTGAGACCGATCATGGCGAAACCAATTTTACTGAGTGTCGACGACGACACTGATGTTCTGCGTGCGATAGAACGCGATCTTCGTTCACAGTACGGCGCGGAATACCGGGTGATCGGAAGCGATTCTCCCGAGGGCGCACTCGACCTCTTAAAGCAGTTGAAGGTCCGCAACGATAGTGTGGCCTTGCTGCTTGCCGACCAGCGTATGCCTCGGATGGACGGGGTTGAATTCCTGCGAGAAGCCATGGGGATCTACCCCGGCGCGAAGCGGGCATTGCTCACCGCATACGCCGATACCAACGCAGCCATCAGCGCCATCAATCACGCCAGCATCAACTATTTTTTCTTGAAACCGTGGGATCCACCTGCGGAGCATCTCTACCCCCAATTGAACGATTTGCTCGATGACTGGCAGGCCTCCTTCCGTCCCGCGTTTCAAGGAATCCGAGTGTTGGGCACTCGGTGGTCCCCTCGATCGTATGAACTGCGTGACTTCCTGGCGCGCAACCACGTCCCGTATCAGTGGATTGACGTCGAGCTTTCCGCCAATGATCCAGAAACCAAGCGCCTTCTAGATGCCCTCGGTCCAGAGGCGACTAGCCTGCCTGTGGTGCTCTTTCCAGACGGGACAAGGCTGCTCGAGAGTGTCCCCGCGGAGGTCGCTCAAAAGGTCGGATTGCGAACACGCGCTCAAACGAGTTTCTATGATTTGGCAATTGTAGGCGGAGGGCCTGCTGGCCTAGCGGCTGCCGTTTATGGTGCCTCGGAAGGTCTGCACACGGTGATGATTGAACGGGAAGCGCCCGGCGGCCAGGCCGGCATGAGCGCCCGGATCGAAAACTATCTTGGATTTCCGACAGGGCTCAGTGGCGCCGATCTGGCACGGCGTGCCGTGGTGCAAGCCCAGCGTTTTGGCGTGGAAATCCTCGCGCCCCAGGAGGCTGTTGGCGTTCGAACCGAAGGATCTTACCGAATCGTCAAGCTGGGGGACGGGAACGAGATCTCATGCCATGCGCTGATGATCGCGACTGGCGTGCAGTGGAGGCGATTGGAAACTCCAGGCGTAGACAGATTACAGGGCGCGGGAATTTACTATGGCGGCGGCGCTACGGAGGCACTGTCCTGCAAGGGCGAGATCGTCTATGTGGTGGGCGGCGCAAACTCGGCTGGTCAGGCGGCGATGAACTTCGCGAGATACGCCGAACGCGTCGTTATACTTGTTCGCGGCGACTCTCTTGCCAGCACCATGTCGCGTTATTTGATCGACCAGATTGAAGAAACTTCTAACATTCAGCTATGGACACATGCCAGCGTGGCTGAGGCGCACGGCGAAACGCATCTGGAAGAGATTTCGGTCCTTTGTTCAGATACCAGCAAGACTGAGCGCGTGCCCGCGAGTGCGATGTTCATTTTTATTGGGGCGTTGCCGCGAACGGATTGGCTCGCCAATGTCGTCGAGCGGGACGAGCGCGGTTTCCTGCTCACCGGTCCCGATCTTATACGTGACGGCCAACGGCCGAAGGGATGGGCTCTTGATCGAGACCCATTCTTACTCGAAACCAACGTGCCAGGTATTTTTGCCGTCGGAGACGTACGACATGGTTCTATCAAACGAGTCGCTTCCGGAGTTGGTGAAGGATCGGTAGCAGTGCAGTTCATCCATCAGTACTTGAGCAAAGTGTAAATGATCGACAAATTAGAGCTACGCCGCGCGCCTGCATTCGCTGATCTGCCTGAT
>Ga0137409_10007759_pt1 | contig 10999 bp, 10 predicted proteins | sample CZODoug1_16funga_FD_122059 | JGI IMG/M metagenome (GOLD analysis project Ga0137409, IMG submission 122059) | Vadose zone soil fungal communities from Angelo Coast Range Reserve, California, USA - CZODoug1_16fungal (Hybrid Assembly) | ecosystem: Environmental > Terrestrial > Soil > Vadose zone... | reverse complement strand
GGCCGGCCGCTCGAGGACGTCGAGCGGGCGATGGAGCGCGACTTCTTCATGAACCCGGAAGAGGCCAAGAAGTGGGGGCTGATCGACCTGATCGTCGAGAAGAACCCGCACGCAGTCACAGCCGCCGTAAAAACCCCGGCTTGAAAATATGAGCGGAAACCTCAGCGGTTTCCGCTCATCGCCCGGTCGGCTTCGCCGACGGGGCTGCTCACCTTCCCCTACTGAGGTGATTCTTTGAAAGAGCTAGCGCGCATACCACGTCAGTGGTGCAGAGGCATTGGTGACGGCCGGAGTAAATCCGGCCTACTCTGCGACGCTGGGTAACGAATTAACTTGAAGGTCATTGTTTTGGGCGGGACGCGTTTTATCGGGCGCGCCATCGTCGAGGAGCTCGCCGGATCGGGCCACGACGTGCTGGTCGTCCACCGCGGCAACCTCGAGCCGAACGACATGCCGCCCGTGCAGCATCTGCACGCCGACCGGATGGAGCTCGGCGAGCACCGCCAGGAGGTCGCTGCATACGGTCCGGACGCGGTGGTCGACTGCCGCGCGTTGACTCGCGCGGATTCAGAGATCGTGCTCGACGCTCTGCCCGCCGGAGTGCGGCTGGTCGTCATCTCGAGCATCGACGTGTACCGAGCCTTTGGAGCTTTGAACCAGGACCTGGAGACCGACGCTGTTCCGCTTGACGAGGACTCCGCCGTGCGTCCCACCCGCTACCCGTATCGCGGCCTGATGCCGGGCATGGATCACTACGACAAGCTGGATGTAGAGGACGTCTACCTCGCACGCGGCGCGACGTCGGTCCGCCTGCCGATGGTCTACGGCGAGCACGACTACCAGCTGCGGGAGGAGTTCATCTTGCGGCGCTTGCGCGCCGGCCGCACACGCATCCCGTTCGGTGCGGGCACATGGCTCGCGTGTCGCGCATACGTAAGAGATGTCGCGCGCGGGGTGCAGCTCGTGCTCGAGTCCCCCGATGCCGCGGGCCACGTTTTCAACCTCTGCGAGGACAGGACCTATTCGATGCGCATGTGGTCGCGCATGATCCTCGATGCCGCCGGCTCCACCGCAGAGCTGGTGCGCGTCGCAGATGACCTCCTGCCGGAGGACCTCAAGCCCACGGGCACCATGAGCCAGCACATCGTCGTCAGCGCGCAGAAGGCGCGTTCGAAGCTGGGCTGGACGACCTCCGACCCTGAGGAAACCCTGGGCACGTCGGTGCGCTGGCACCTGGCCCACCCGCCGCCCGATCCCGACTCCGACTTCAGCGCCGACGACCGAGCTTTGGGAACTGCGTAAGCTTCGGGTCACATGACCCGGCGCTACCGCCCGTTCGATCCTTTCGAGCGCGGCGGTCCTTTGGAGGGGGCGAGGGAGATCCGCCTGCCCCGGCCGCCACGCCGCTTCTGGGTCGGCGCCGGCCTCTTCGGCCTTGCGCTTCTGATCTTCATCTTCTCCAGCCCGATCGTCTGGCTGATCACCGAGCTGCAGTGGTACGACGCGCTCGGGTTGCGGCCAATCTTCACCACGAGGCTTTCCCTGCAGGCGTGGCTTTTCTTCGGCAGCCTCTTGCTCGCCTTCGCCTACCTCGCTGTCAACATCGTGATCGCGCTGCGGCTGCGCTCAGGATCCGGCCTGCGCGCGGTGGGGATCAGGCGCTCCAGCATTCGGAGCGCGACCGGGGTCTTCGGCCTGCTGGGCGCCGCGCTGATCGCCCTCGTGCTGTCGGGTGGGGCCGGTTCGCAGTGGCAGCTGCTCGCCCTCTTCCAGCACTCGACGCCAACCGGGGTCACCGACCCGGTGCTCGGACAGGACGTCGCCTTCTACCTGCTGACGCTGCCCTTCCTGCACTCCGTGGCCAACTGGTCGCTCGGCCTCGACTTCATGGCTGTGCTGCTGATCGGCGCGCTCTACGCCTGGCGAGGAGACACGTTCGACCTCAACCTCAGCCCGCGAGCGGTCGCCCATGTCTCGGTCCTGCTCGGCGCGTTCGCGGTGACGCTCGCGGTGTGGACCTGGCTGGGCCGTTACGACCTGATGTATGCCCACAACAGCTCCATCGTGTGGGGCGCCTCGTACACCGACGTCAATGCGAGGCTGCCTCTTTATTCATTCCAGGCGGGCGCCGGGATCGTTCTCGCCGGCGCGCTCATCGTGAACGCATGGCTCAGGCGGCTGTGGCTTCCCTTCGCGGCAGTCGGCGTCTGGGTGGCGATGCTGGTGATCGGCCAGATCTACCCCGGCATCGTGCAGAGCTTTTTCGTCACCCCGAGCGCGCAGTCGTACGAGCTTCCGTACATCGAGCGCGAGATCGCCGGCACGCGCGCCGCCTACGGCCTGTCCGGTGTGACGGTGAGCAACTTCTCCGGCGACCAGCCGCTGACGCTCAAGGACGTGCAGAACGACCAGGTGACGGTCGACAACCTTCGTCTCTGGGACTACACGCAGCTCCAGGCCGTGTACGAGCAGCTGCAAACGATCCGCACCTACTACTCGTTCAACGACATCGACATCGACCGCTACACCATCAACGGCCAGTACCGGCAGGTCGAGATCAGTGCGCGCGAGCTCGACACCTCCAAGCTGCCGCAGGCCGCACAGAACTGGGTCAACCAGCACCTTCAGTACACGCACGGGTACGGCCTTTCCGCCAGCCCGGTCAACGCCATCGCCGCGGAGGGGCTGCCGGACTACCTGGTTCGCGACATCCCGCCGACCGGCCCGCTGACGATCACCGACCCCGCCATCTACTTCGGTGAGCTCACCGCCAACCCCGTTCTCGCGCCGTCGAACACCAAGGAGCTCGACTACCCGCAGGGAAGCCAGGACGTCTTCACGACCTACAAGGGGACGCACGGTGTGAAGATGGGCGGGGCCAACCGGGCGCTGTGGTCGCTCAAGCTCGGCGATTTCAACCTGCTGGTCTCCCCGCAGATCACCGACCAGACCCAGATGCTCTACCGCCGGAACATCGTCGAGCGGGTCAATGAGCTCGCCCCGTTCCTGACCTTCGACCGCGATCCATACGTGGTGGTGGTCGACGGCAAGGTCTACTGGATCCTCGACGGCTATACGAGCGGTTCGACCTATCCCTACTCCCAGTCCGCCACCTTCCAGGGTGTCAACGACATCAACTACATCCGCAACTCGGTGAAGGTGGTCATCGACGCGTACGAAGGGACCGCCGATTTCTACATCCTCGACCCGAAGGACCCCCTGATCAAGGCGTACGTGGCGACCTTCCCATCGCTCTTCAAGCCGATCGATGCGATGCCGGCGGGACTCCGCGCACACCTGCGCGTTCCCGTCGACCTGTTCAACGTGCAGATAGGAATCTACGCGACGTATCACATCACCGACCCCAAGGTCTTCTTCGCTCGCGAGGACGTGTGGGACATACCGACCGCCCAGACTTCGCCCGGCAGCGCGTCGCTGCCCGTGCAGCCTTACTACGTCCTCTTCCGGCTCCCAGGTGAGCAGAACCCGGAGTTCCTGCTGATCATGCCGTTCACACCGCGAAACAAGAACAACATGGTCTCGTGGATGGCGGCGCGCAGCGATGGCGCTCATTACGGCGAGTACGTGTCCTATGTGCTGCCCAAGGACAAGGTCATCCTGGGCCCCCAGCAGGTCGCCAACCTCATCAACCAGGAGCCCGCCATCTCACGCGACTTCACCCTTTTCCACGGGACGGGGTCCCAGGTCCAGCAGGGCAACCTGCTGGTCGTCCCGATCGGCAACTCGTTCCTGTACTTCGAGCCGATCTACCTGAAAGCCACCTCGGCCTCAGGTCTTCCCGAGTTGAAGAAGGTCATCCTCGCCGACCAGTCCAAGGTCGTCTACACGGACACCCTGCAGCAGGCGATCGACCAGCTGGTGGGCACCGCGACCGCGCCGCCGCCCACGACGAATCCACCACCGACGACTTTGACGCCCGCCCAGGTCGCCCAGATCGCGGATCTGGTCACCCAGGCCAACCAGCACTACGCCGCGGCGTACGCCGCGCTCAAGGCCGGCGACCTCACCACATTCGCGAACGAGATGGCCACCGTCGGCAAGCTGCTGCAGCAGCTCCAGCAGCTGACGGGGACCACGCCGGCCTCGCCCTCGACAAGCCCGCGGGCCACGCCGAGCCCTTAACCGGTCAGGAGGGGCACGAAGAGGACAGGGAACAGCGAGCGGAAGGTGACCTCTCCGTCCAGCTTCCTGTAGAGACGCAGGTCCTGCGGCTCACCAGGTGACACGACGACCGGGATGACCATGCGTCCGCCTTCGGCGAGCTGCTCGATGAGCGCCGGCGGCACCTCGCGCGCGGCGGCGGCGACCACGATGACGTGGTACGGGGCTTCCGCCGGCCAGCCCAGGCTTCCATCCGCCACCGCGACCTCGACATTCGTGAAACCCAACCTGTGCAGCGTCGCCGCCGCATGCTCGGCGAGCGCCGGCTCGCGTTCTACTGTGATGACGCTCCGGCACAGCCGGCTCAGCACGGAGGCCTGGTAACCGGAGCCGGCGCCCACCTCGAGGGCGACGTCGTCTGCGTTCGGTGCGACCGCCTGGGTCATCAGCGCGACCACCAGCGGCTGCGAGATCGTCTGCCCGCACTCGATTGCGAGCGCGCGGTCTTCGTACGCGTGACGCCTCAGCTTCTGCAAGACGAACTCCTCGCGCGGAATCTCCGACATCACCTTGAGCACGCGCTCGTCGGTGACGCCGTGCGGCAGCAGCTGCTCGGCCACCATCCGCTCCGCCGGAGTGCTCATCGAAGTACCTCGGAATCGAGAGTACAATCCTGTCGACTCATTGGCGTCGTCCGCCCCGAACTCCGTCCCGCAAAAATGGCGCCGCCCCGTCAGGCAGCGCTCCCGCCTGGTCAGACGCACAGGCCCGGCGCACGCACGCGTTGAGTTCGCCCACCCCTCAGAGCAGGAGTTCGCGCGCTTTCTCGACTACTACCGCATCCGTTGGGTGTACGAGCCGGTCTCCTTTCCGATCGCCTGGGAAGGCACCCGCGTGTCGGAGATGTTCACGCCCGACTTCTACTTGCCGGAGCACGACCTCTACATCGAGCTGACGACGATGAAGCAGTCGCTCGTCACGCCGAAGAATCGCAAGCTCCGGATGGTGCGCGAGCTGTACCCCGAGCTCAACGTCCGCCTCCTCTATCGCAAGGACTACCAGCAGCTCCTGGCCAAGGCCGGATACGGAGCGGTCGAGGTGCAGAACCTGCGCAAGCAAGACGTCGGCGACATCCTCATCTCCCCGGTCGAGCTCGAAACTCGAGTGAGGGCGCTCGCACGCAAGATCTCCCGCGATTACCGCGGTCAGTCGCTGGTCGTGGTCGGAGTGCTGAAGGGCGTGACGTTCTTCCTCGCCGACCTCGCGCGAGCGATCAAGGTGCCTTTCGTCATCGACTACCTCGACCTCAAGCGTTACGCCGGAGCGCAGCCGTCCGACCGCGTCCGCATCGCGCGCGACATCGACTATCCGATCGGCGGCCGGCACGTCCTTCTGGTCGAGGACATCGTGAACACCGGCCTCACGCTCGATTACGTGCTATCAGAGCTGCGCGTTCGTGAGCCCGCGTCCATAGAGGTGGTCACCTTGCTCGATCGACCGCTGCGGCGCCTGGTCAAGGTGCCGGTGCGCTACGTCGGTTTTCAAATCCCCAACGACTACGTGGTCGGTTACGGGCTCGACTATCGCGAGCTGTACCGCAACCTTCCCTTTATCTGCACGCTGAGAGCCAGCGTCCTCGACATCCCCACCGCGCCGAACCCAGTTTCACCGGAGAGCCTGGAGTAGACGCAGGCGCCCGGCTGTCGCGCCTGCTGGCCTGGATGGGCCGCCAGGACTTCGACCTGCTGGTCACGAGCAGGCTCCTGGCCCAGGTCGAGAAGATCGTGGTCGAAGCCCACCGGGAGCTCTACCTGGACGAGGGCCGGGAGTGGTCACGACCGATCGCCTACCGGTGGCTTCGCTATGAGGACCCGATGCCTGTCGCGCGCCTCGCGGAGGGCACGAAAAGGCTCAGGAGAAGGGGCGGGAAATTCGACGGTGAAGCTGTGGAGAAAGCCTGCGATTTGGCGTCCCAAAAGGGCTATTTGAACTTGAAATAGGGCTGTGCAGGGGTTGTGGAAAACACATGCCCCAAGCGACCTTCCTGTATACCCTGAAGTCCCCTATGCGTTTTTCGGTTTCCATCCCGAGTTGCCTCGGACCTTCCACCTACTCGACGTTCGGTATCCTCAGGTTTACCGTACTCAGCCGCTTGGGGCGTCGCGAAAGTTATCAGGCGGTTATGGAATGAGTCAACTCAGAAAAAAATTGGAATGCCTGGCAAATCTTTGTGGGCTTGACACTGCACCCGGTGACCATTAATGGCGGCTCCTAGAATGGGTCGCAACGTGAACGCAAAGGAGACCTGACAAATGCGCGAAGTCGTGATCGTGGAGGCCGTCCGCACGCCGATCGGCCGGCGAAACGGAAAGCTCAAGGACATTCACCCGGTCGTCCTCGGCTCGGTGGTGCTGCAGGAGATCATCAAACGCGCAGGCATCGCGCCCGAGCAGGTCGACGACGTCGTCTTCGGTTGCGTGACCCAGGTCGGCGAGCAGAGCCTCAACATCGCGCGCAGCGCGTGGCTGACCGCTGGATTTCCAGTCACCACGCCGGGGACGACGGTTGACCGGCAGTGCGGCTCGAGCCAGCAGGCGATTCATTTCGCGGCCAACCTCATCCAGTCCGGAGTGTGCGACATCACCATCGCCGGTGGAGTCGAATCGATGAGCCGCGTACCGATGGGCTCGAACGCCGTTTCCCCCGGCACTCCATTTCCGCCGGAGCTGATGGAGCTCTACGACCTGGTCCCTCAGGGCATCTCGGCGGAGCTGATCGCCCGCAAGTACGGAATCTCTCGGAAGCAGATGGACGAGTTCGGCGTGCGCAGCCACCACCTGGCGAACCAGGCGACAGAGGAGGGCCGGTTCAAGTCGCAGCTGCTCCCGGTCGAGGTCTCTTCAAACGGCAACGGTCACCATGACCTGTTCATCAAGGACGAGGGCATCCGGCCCACCGCCAGCTACGAAGCGACGGCGGCACTGCAGCCGGCCTTCAACCCGGAGCACTCGATCACCGCGGGCAACTCGAGCCAGATCTCAGACGGCGCGGCCGCGGTGCTGCTGATGTCGCTCGAGAAGGCAAAGCAGCTCGGCCTCAAGCCACGGGCACGGATCCGGGCTCAGGCAGTCGTCGGCACCGACCCGGTCTTGATGCTCGAGGGACCGATCCCCGGCACCGCCGCGGTGCTGAAGCGCGCCGGGCTCGACCTCAAGAGCATCGACCTCTTCGAGGTCAACGAAGCGTTCGCCTCCGTCGTCCTTGCATGGCAGAAGGAGACCGGGGCCGACATCGACAAGACCAACGTCAACGGTGGAGCGATCGCCGTGGGACACCCGCTCGGCGCCTCGGGCGCGATCCTCATGAACCGACTCCTCTACGAGCTCGAGCGCCGCGACCTTCGCTACGGGCTCGAGACGATGTGCTGCGGTGGCGGGCTCGGCACCGCGACGATCATCGACCGGGTGATCGAATGAGCGCGAAGGTCAAGACGTTCGAGCCGCTGCGCAACATCCGCCCTCACGCGCTGCGGGAGGGAATCACCGCTCGTGCTGTTGAAGGCGAGCGCATGACGATGGCAGTGGTCGACCTGGACCCCAACATATCCATGCCCGAGCACCATCACGAAAACGAGCAGCTCGGTTTCGTCATCGCCGGGAGCATGACGATGTTTATCGGCGACGAGCAGAGCGAGCTTCGTCCCGGCGACACGTACGCAATTCCGAGCGACGTTCCACATCACGTCGTGGTTGGACCGGACGGGTGCAGCGTGGTCGACGTCTTCGCGCCGGTGCGCGAGGACTGGAAGAAGCTCGAACGATTGGATCCGAGCCGGCCTAGCTGGCCGTAGGCCCCCCACCCCGACCCTCCCCCTTGCGGGGGAGGGAGAGTGCTTTCGGGATCGGTCGGGAGAGGTGCGGCGAGTCCCAGCAGAACCGCAGCGGGCGGTCCTGCCAGTCGCCTGAGTTGTAGATGCCGATCCGCGGTGTCGCGACGATGCGCCGCTTCGGTGCGCGGTCATCGACCACATAGAGGTTGGGCGGGGCCAGCGGCACGCCGTTCAGGTTGCGGTCGATGTCGAGCGCCCGGCACACCAGGCCAGGACCTCCGCAGCGCCCGACGCCTGGACCCGGCTCGAGGGCGCGCACGAGCACAGCCTGAGGCACACCAACCGGCTGCGTGACGAAGTTCAGGCAGTGATGCATCCCATACGTGAAGTACACGTAGGCATGTCCCGGCCCCCCGTACATGACCTCGTTGCGAGGACTTCGCCGGCCGCCCGAAGCGTGGGACGCGAGGTCGTCCGGCCCCATGTAGGCCTCGACCTCGATCAGGCGGCCCCACAGCCTGCGCCCGTCCACCTCGCGGACCAGCACCTTGCCGAGCAGGTCGCGCGCGACGGCCACGGTCTCGCGGTCGAAGAAACCGGCGTCGAGGATCTTGCCGGAAGGCGCCCCGTTGGAGTCTGGTATCAGACGCGAGCTTCCCCGAGCTTCTTGCGGCCCGCCTGGCGGCGTCGCTTGTCGACGTAAAGGGCCTTGTCCGCCACCTGGTACATCGCCTGCCAGTCCATGCCCGGCCTCCAGGCGGTGATCCCGAGGCTGAACGCGACCGGAACCGGCACCTTGTTCGAGCGGTTCAGGTCGTCGAGCGACTGGCGGACGCGCGTTCCCACCTCGCGCGCGTCGTGCTCATCGGCGTCCGGCATCGCCACGCCGAACTCGTCACCGCCGAGCCGCCCGCACGTGTCGGTCGCACGGACAGCCCGCTGCAGCTCCTGCGCGAGCAGGCGAATCGCTTCGTCGCCGACGTGGTGGCCGAGGGTGTCGTTGATCTCTTTGAGGTTGTCGAGGTCGAGCATCATCAGCGCGAGGCGGCGCTTGTGCCGTTGTGCCGCCGCGACCGCGCGATCGATCGCCCGCTCGAACTCGGGCCGGTTGGCGAGCCCGGTCAGGTAATCGGTCCTTGCCTCGCGCGTGTGCTCTCGCGCCCGATCGAGCGCCACCGCGATCTGGTCGGCGACCGCGGCCACGAACTCGAGGTCGCTCGACTCAAAGGTCCTTGGCAGCCTGGTCGCCACCGTCATCGCGCCGAGCAGCACACCCTTGGTGCGCAGCTCGGCTCGGATCGCGCTCCACTCGCCGGCGATCCGGTCGACCCGGGACTCGGCCGGTCCTGACGACACCTCGACCACCTTGACCTGGCCCCGGCCGGACTCGGAGAACTCTTCCTCCTCCCCCGGCTGCATGCCGATCGTCTTGGCGAGCTTCAGCCGCGCGCCTTCGCGGACCCAGACGGCGCCGGCCTGCAGGCCGAGCACCTTGAGCGTCTCGCGCAGGCCGACCTCGGCGATCTCGGTCACGTCCAGCGAACGGCCGAGTGCGCTGGCGATGTGATACAGGCCGTGGAGCTCGGTCTGGCGGGCACGATGCCGGGTCTCGGTGTAGTCGAGGTAGCCGCGGATGAAGCTCGAGTTGAGGTGCTCGATCACGTCCCCTAGGCGGCTCTGGGCCAGGAGGAGGACCTCGTCGGCGTACTCGCTGCCGCCCAGCTCATCGGTCACCCTGGCGATGACCGACCGGCGGAACACGGCAAGGCCCTCCATCAGGGACTCCAGCGGGACGCCCTTCTCGGCATAACGCCGGGAAGCCTCCCGGGCGACGGTGTAGTACTCGTTCCAGGGCACCTTCGAGTCCGGGCGAAGAGAGCGGAAGAGGATCTCCAGGAAGGCGACCGAGGTCTTGACCAGCTCGTCGACCGACCCGTCTTTGTGCCCCCGAAGCAGCTCCGGCTCGATCGCCCGGACCGACTCGGCCGCGACCAAACCACTCTCGGACGCCTTGTCTGAGAGCCGGTCGGCAAGCTCGGTCAGGAGATCACTGGCCCGCTCGGTCATATCGGCGCACTATAGAGTGACGCAGGCGCCTGCGCGTCCCTGCGTAGCATGCTAATCAAATGTGGAAGGGGCATTGATGGCTACAGTCGCGAAGGGGTCGCTGGAAAAGCTCGAGGAGGTGCTTGGGGCGGATGCCCGGGACCTGCTCGAGCACAAGTGCAAGACGGTGCCCAAAGAGCAGCTGCACCTGCCCGGTCCTGACTTCGTGGAACGGGTCTGGAAAGACAGCGACCGCCCCACGCGCGTGCTGCGCAGCCTGCAGTCGATTCTCGACCGCGGGCGGCTTGGCGGCACCGGTTACGTGTCCATCCTCCCGGTCGACCAGGGCATCGAGCACACGGCAGGCGCCTCCTTCGCGCCCAACCCGATCTACTTCGACAGCGCCAAGATCGTCGAGCTCGCCATCGAGGCCGAGTGCAACGCCGTCGCCTCGACGTTTGGGGTGCTCGGTTCGGTCGCCAGGCTCTACGCCCACCGCATCCCGTTCATCTGCAAGCTGAACCACAACGAGCTGTTGACCTACCCAAACCACTACGACCAGATCCTCTTCGGCACCGTGAAGGAGGCCTGGGACATGGGCGCGGTGGCGGTGGGCGCCACGGTCTACTTCGGCTCGGCCGAATCCGACCGCCAGCTCCAGGAGATCGCGGTCGCCTTTCACGCCGCCCACGAGCTCGGCATGGCGACGGTGCTCTGGTGCTACGTCCGCAACAACGCATTCAAAAAGGACGGGGTCAACTACGAGACCGCCGCCGACCTGACCGGCCAGGCCAACCACCTGGGGGTCACGATCCAGGCCGACATCATCAAGCAGAAGCTTCCCGACACCAACCGCGGCTTCGAGGTAATCGGGTTCGGCAAGACCTCGCCGCTCGTTTACGAAAAATTGACGTCAGACCATCCAATCGACCTGTGCCGTTATCAGGTCATCAACAACTACATGGGACGAGCGGGCCTCATCAACTCGGGGGGTGAGTCACA
>Ga0137409_10007757_pt1 | contig 11000 bp, 11 predicted proteins | sample CZODoug1_16funga_FD_122059 | JGI IMG/M metagenome (GOLD analysis project Ga0137409, IMG submission 122059) | Vadose zone soil fungal communities from Angelo Coast Range Reserve, California, USA - CZODoug1_16fungal (Hybrid Assembly) | ecosystem: Environmental > Terrestrial > Soil > Vadose zone... | reverse complement strand
GTGCCGTACGGGCCCGGGATACACTTCGGCCGGCCCTCGCGCTTGTCCTGGTAAGCGATCAGGCTGTAGGTGGTGCCGAGATCAATGCCGACGGTGCGGGTCATGCGGTGCCGTTCCCCTCCAGTGAGAATGTGACTGGTGACCGGTGACTAGTGACTGGTGATTCGCGCACTTCCGATTTGCGCCACCGATCAATGTGATCGGTGATTTTGGTTTTGTGAGTCGAGATTCGTAGAACCATGCTACAAATTGCCCCAATTTCGAATCACTAGTCACCAGTCACCAACTCCTGGCGCACGCCGTTCACCAGATTCCTGATATACGAGCGCCGGTTCAGAATTTCGTTCATGCGTTCCATGATTTTTTTCTTCGCTGCGTCGTCCGCGCCGGAATCGAACGAGCGGTCCCATTCGGACGAGACGCGCGAAAGTTCCTTGTCCACGTCCACGAGCAAGGATTCAAATTTATGCTGCGCTGCTTCCAGTTTCCCGCGCAGCCCGGACATCGCTGCCGCGTTTCCGCCGGATTCCCGCGCGTCGCGCATCTCATCGAGCGATTCGTTCAACTCGAAAACTTCCTCGAGCAATTCAGGCGGCGCTTGCTGTTTCTTCTGGCCTTCCTTGCGCATACCGGCGAGACCCAGCAGGTATTCGACGCGGGCAACCGGATCCTGGAGCGTGCGATAGGCGTCGTTCAACTGCGAAGAGCGGTCCAGAGAAAGTTGGCGCTCATCCTCCGAGGCGCGCACGAAATTATCGGGATGCAGCTTCCAGGAGAGCGAATGAAACCGCTGTTCGAGATCCGCCAAGTCGAGCATGAGCTTCCGCGGCAGGGCAAAAAACGCGAAGTAATCGGCGCCGCGCGGCAACGGCTGAATTTTTCCGCACGTGGGGCAAAAGTGCGCGCCCCCGGTAGCCGCGGAACAACTCCAGCACGTCAGGGATGTTGCCGCAGTGATGATGGAGGATGTGCTCATGACTTGATGACTCTTCCCCCTCGAAATTCCGCGGCTGATGGTTCGCTTGCGCTCACCACAAGAGCCACGACCCACAAAATGCCAGGACCTAGACCATTTGCATTACCTGGGAACGCGCGCTCGATCGCTCGGAGCAAAAAAAATGGCTGGCGGGCTCCCCATGCCGGCCAACCAAACGTTCCTCTCATTTCGAGATGAAGCGCCTGCTCTGTCCCCTGAGAAGGAGCCCGGCGTTACGCCGTGAACGAACTGCCGCAGCCACAACTGCGGGTCGCCTGCGGATTCTGAAAGACGAACCCGCGCCGCATCAGGTCTTCCTGATAATCGAGCGTGGTTTCGTGGAGGTAGAGGTAGCTCTTGGGGTCCACAAACAACCGCGCACCGTTTTCTTCGATGACTCTGTCGCGGTCCCGCGCCTGTGTGTCCAGCCGCATCGCGTACGTCAGCCCCGAGCAGCCGCCTCCCTGTACGCCAACGCGCAGCCCGCCGGTTTCCGGCGGCACGCCTTCCTTGGCGAGCAGCTCCTGAATCTTGGTAGCCGCTTTCTCCGTCACGTGAATCGTCGCAGTTTCCAAAAAACACCTCAAACGCCGAATTCGGTCCAAAATTTCTCTAAACTCTGGCTTCGCCTGCTCGATCTGCTTACACAGACCGAAGGCAAAACACGTCCCGGCAGCTAGTTGCCGACGGTCGCGTTTGCCACGGGCGCGCTGACTTCCTTCTTCTTTTTCCAGTCCTCGATTGCGGCCTTGATGGCATCTTCGGCGAGCACCGAGCAGTGAATCTTCACTGGCGGAAGGCTCAACTCGCGCACGATGTCCGTGTTCGAGATGGCGAGCGCTTCCTCGACGGTCTTGCCCTTCACCCATTCGGTCGCCAGCGAAGAACTGGCAATCGCCGAGCCGCAGCCGAAGGTCTTGAACTTGGCCTCTTCGATGATTTGCGTCTCGGGATTAATTTTCATTTGCAGCCGCATTACGTCGCCGCATTCCGGCGCGCCTACCAAGCCGGTACCCACATTCGGATCGTCCTTGGGGAGGCTGCCGACGTTGCGCGGATGCTCGTAGTGGTCAACTACCTTATCGCTGTATGCCATTAGGAGATTCTCCTTTTCAATGCCACCATGCCACTTAGATGATTACGATGCGTATAAGGTGCCTAAATAAAATGGACACCCTCATTGCAAACGGTCGCCGTCGCAACCGTGCAGCTTAGTGCTCTGCTGCCGCCTTCCAATTCATCTTGCTGAGGTCAATGCCTTCCTTGGCCATTTCATAAAGCGGCGACAGCTCGCGCAGCCGCTGCACGACTTCGACAACACGGTTGGTGACGTAGTCCACTTCTTCCTGCGTGTTAAAGCGCCCCAGGCCGAAGCGAATCGATGTGTGCGCCAAGTCTTCGCCAACTCCCAGAGCCTTGAGTACATAACTTGGTTCCAGTGTCGCCGAGGTGCACGCCGAGCCGCTCGATACGGCAACGTCATTGATTCCCATCAGCAGCGATTCGCCTTCGACGAACGCGAAACTGATGTTGATGTTGTGCGGCAGCCGGTGCGTCATCGAACCGTTGATGTAAAGCTCGTCAAGCTTCGCGAAGAGGCCGTCTTTCAGCCGGTCGCGCATCCCGCGCAGGCGGGCGCTTTCCTCCGCCATCTCGTTCTGGCACAGCTCAGCCGCCTTGCCGAACCCCACGATCCCCGGCACGTTGAGCGTGCCCGAGCGCATTCCGCGCTCGTGTCCGCCGCCGTCGATCTGCGCCGAAAGCTGCACGCGAGGATTGCGACGCCGCACGTAGAGAGCGCCGCAGCCTTTCGGGCCGTAGAGTTTGTGCGCCGTCAGCGAGATCATGTCAATGTTGTCGCGTTGCACGTCGACTGAAACTTTGCCGATCGCCTGCACGCCGTCGGTATGGAACAAAACGCCCTTTTCCTTGGCAATCTTGCCGATTTCCTGAATGGGCTGGATGACGCCAATCTCGTTGTTCGCGTACATGATGGAGATAAGAATCGTCTTCGAAGTGATGGCGCGGCGCAGGTCGTCGAGATCGATGCGGCCATCCTTGGCGACGGGCAAATAGGTGACTTCGTATCCATACTTTTCGAGGCGCTTACAGGTATCGAGCACGGCTTTGTGCTCGATCACCTGCGTGATGATGTGGTTGCCCTTCTCGCGGTACATTTCCGCGGCGCCCTTAAGAGCCAGATTGTTTGACTCGGTGGCGCCGCTGGTGAAGATGATTTCCTTCGGCGTCGCGTTGATCAGCCGGGCGATCTGGGCGCGCGCGTTCTCCACCGCTTCCTCGGCGGTCCAGCCGAACGAGTGGTTGCGGCTGGCAGCGTTGCCGAACTTATCGTGAAAGTACGGCAGCATCGTTTCGACCACGCGCGGGTCCACCGGTGTGGTGGCGTGGTAATCCATGTAGATCGGCAGTTTTATGGCCATGCTTGCTTCCCCCGTCTCTCTTCTGTTTGGCTCCAAGTCGCCGACCCGCCAAAGCCAGCGCTATGGCGACGGAGCGCGGAGCCCGCACCGAAATCTCAATCCCCTGAAACAGTCTTCCGGCGGGCTCCAAGTAGAGCCCGCACCCGTCCTTACTCTAAACTCTAACTCGGCAGCCCGACCAGTGCGGCTTCCGGCGAATCCTCGGACATCTGCGATATCGAGACCGCGCGCAATACCTGTACAATACTTTCATTCACTTTGCGAAGTGGCTCACGGACCGTGCACGTATTACTCTGATCGCAAGCTCCGTGGCTGGTTACGCAGGACGTGATCATCATCGGTCCGTCCACGGCGCTGATTACTTCAAGAGCTGAAATATTCTTCGGGTGCCGCGCCAGCTGATATCCGCCGCTCGAGCCATGCCGTGCAGTGACCAATCCGTGTTTGGCGAGCCGCTGCAGCACCTTTGCCAACAGCTGCGGCGAGATCCCATAAACCTCAGCAATGTCCGCAGCACTGTGCGACTGCTCCACGCCGTGCATAGCCAAGTGCTTGACGGCAATCAGGGCATAGTCGGCTTTCTTGGATAGCTTCAGCATGGTTGATATACGACCAAATCAGTCGCATTTAGATAGTAAGACCAACAGCCCCAAATGTCAAGCAGCTAAGATATTGCCAACCTCTTATTTGCACAACACTTGAATTACGACTGATTCGGTCGCATTAGTCAAAGCCGATCCAACGAAGTGGGCCAAAACGGGGGTGAATGGGTCAGGAAAAGACTTGAATCGTAGGCCATGTCGAAGGAAGTCCGTTCGATGGGAGCGCAGCTAGATCAGCCCTGCGTGTTGCGGCTTCCAATACTTCAGGAATTCGATGACGTTTTCGGGTCCGATTCGGGTGGTGGATTCGAATTCGCCCTTTTTCTGGCTCACAACGAGTTTGCCGTCCGGATCGAGGACGGCCAGGCTGGGGACCCCCTTATCGAGGGGGATTTCATATTTCTTCGCGAGATCCAGGTTCTTATCATAATCTCCTACGTTCACGTGAACCACATGATAGTTTTCGTTGACGAAAGGGGCAATTTCCTTCGAATGGAACGCAGTGTCCAGAACGTGGCAGTCGTAGCACCAATTTCCGCCGAAGACAAGGAGAACGCGCTTGTGGTCTTTCGCAGCGGCGGTGAGGGACGCCGCGATCTCTGCCGGCGCTTCCTTCGGGTCGTCATAGAGCTGTATGTTCGGCTTCGCAGGTTCGGGCAGGCGCCTGGGTGCGTTCTCCTCCAAGTCACCCCTTTTAGTGGAGACGATCCGCCAGTCGCCCGCCTGCTGCAACCACACCTGAGCTCCGGAAATAACGTCGGATTTCTCGCCGGCGGAAGTCTGGAGCTTTACTTCAAACCGGAGGACAAACGCCTTGGCACCCGGCTGCAGATTCTTCACTTCGAGAACTTTAACGTCAAAACGGCTGAGTCCCGCGGGCCGCAGAGAAGACCAAAACGCCGGCTCCTCGGCGGGATCGTGTGTCTCGCCCTGCGGAGTCTTGGCCCCGGCAGGTGGAGATTTCGTGTAGAAGGCTGCGAGCAACGCTTTGTCGCCCGAAACTACGGCCGCCTTCCAACGATCCAGCGGCTCGAACTGCGACGAAGCGGCCATTTCCGGCAGCTTGCCCCCGTTGGCCTTTTGCGGCGCGGCGTTGACTATCGCGGCGGGCTGCCAGCATAGGAATAAAGCGACTAAGCTACTCAGACGAGCGGTTTTCATAGCTTCCCTTCCGGCAACTTCAATTTGGATTCTAGCTCACTCAAGAGCACAAAATCTTCCCGTTTCCTTTTGTTGGTTCCTTCGAGGAATGACCGATCGCAAGTTGGCGTGACGCCAAATCCGTTGCGTAATCCGCTCCGATTTTCGCTACAATGTTTAGAGGAAGGCAGACGAACCCATGAAAAATGTCCTGGCCATCTATCCGGGATCGTTTGACCCGGTGACGAACGGACACCTCGACCTGATCGAGCGGGGCGCGAAGATTTTCGATCGGTTGACCGTCAGCATCCTGCGCAACCTCGACAAGGACCCGCTGTTTTCCATTGACGAACGGGTGGAGATGTTGCGCGAAGTCACGAAGCCGTGGCCCAACGTCGAAGTGGATGTGTTCAGCGGACTGCTGGTGGAATACGCGCAACTCCGCGACGCCAACGTGATCCTGCGCGGCATCCGCGCGGTTTCCGATTACGAATATGAGTTGCAAATGGCCATGATGAATCGCAAGCTCAATCCGAATCTCGAAACCGTTTTCATGATGCCTGCGGTCGCTTACAGCTTTCTGAGTTCGCGTTTGGTGCGAGAAATCGCGCAATTGGGCGGACCAATGACTGGTCTGGTGCCGCCGGCGGTGGAGCAGCGCCTTCGCGCCAAAGTTCTCTAAATTAAAAATTAAAAGGAGCCTTGTCCCGTGCAACTCGCCGACCGCGTAAATCGTATTTCGATCTCGCCGACTGCCGCCGTTCTGGCGGCCGCGGAACGCTACCGCGCTCAGGGGGCTGACCTGGCCGATTTTGGCCCGGGCGAACCGGATTTCCCTACGCCGGAGCATATTGTTCGCGCGGCCATCCGGGCTTTGCACGAAGGCCGCACGAAATATACGCCGACGGCGGGGATCGGCCCGCTGCGGGAAGCCATCTGCAAGTGGCATGCGGCGCAATTCGGTTCGTCCTATACGGTGCCGGAATGCGTCGTGACGGTCGGTGGCAAGCACGCCATTTTTAATGCGTTTTGCTCGCTGCTCGGAGCAGGCGACGAAGTTCTGATTCCCGCGCCGTATTGGGTCAGCTATCCGGACATGGTGATGTACACAGGCGCTACTCCAGTGCCGGTGATGACGGATCCCTCCGACGGATTCCGACTGCGCGCCGAAGCGGTGGCGCGCGCCATCACGCCGAGGACGAAGCTGCTGATCGTCAATTCGCCGAGCAATCCGAGCGGCGCGGTCGTGCCCGCCGATGAGTTTGCGCGCATTTACGAAATCTGCCGCGCGAAAAACGTCTGGCTGTTAACTGATGAATGCTATTCCCATTTCGTATATGGAAACGAACAACCATTCTCGCTCGCGAGTTTGCCAGGCACGAAACCGAACATCATCGTCGCCGGCTCGCTGTCGAAAACGTTTGCCATGACCGGATGGCGCGTCGGTTACGCGCTGGCGCCCGCCGAGCTGATCTCCGCGATGATCAAGCTGCAGAGCCAGTCCACGTCGAATCCGACCTCAATCGCCCAGTACGCGGCGCTCGAAGCTCTAACCGGACCGATGGACACCGTCGCGGCCATGCTCGCGGAGTACTCGCGCCGCCGCGATCGCATCGTCGCCGGACTGCGCGCAATTCCCGGGGTCACCTGCGTCGAGCCTGGCGGCGCGTTCTATGCGTTCCCGAGCGTTGCCGAGCACTTGCGCAATGGTATCGCCGATTCGACCGAGTTGGCGAAACAGCTCCTCGAGCGCCAGCACCTGGTCGTTGTGCCCGGAGACGCCTTCGGTACGCCGGGCTATCTCCGAATCTCCTACGCCACTTCGATCGACCGGATCGAAGAAGGCTTGCGGCGCCTTGAGAAATTCTTCGCGATGGCGGCGACGGCCACGTGAATTCCGCTTCAAACCGATTCGGGCGAGCGCCTGCGAAGCTCGCCCCCATCTTCATGCCCCGCATCTGGGGCGCGCGGGATCTCTCTTCACTATTTCCCGAACGATCGCGGGAACCCGAGCCGATGGGTGAGGCGTGGCTCACGGGCAACGAATGCCGCTTCGCTAGCGGCGAGTTTGCCGGGCGGTCGCTCGGTGAAGTCTGGCCGGAACTGCCGGAGGAGTGGACCGGCACACGCCTGCGCGGGCTTGACCGCATCCCACTGCTCGTGAAATTTATTTTCCCAGAGGAAAAACTTTCCGTGCAGGTCCATCCGGACGACGCGTACGCCGACCAACATGAATCGGCGGCGGGCGGAATCGGAAAAACGGAAATGTGGTACGTCGTCGCGGCGCGCGAGGGCGCTGAGCTGCGTGTGGGTTTGCGGCCGGACGTGACGCCCGAATCATTCAAACGAGCCATCGCCGATGGCACCGTCGAGGATTGCCTCGAGCGGGTCGCCGTGCGGGCGGGCGACGCCATATTTGTACCCGCGGGAACCGCGCATACGATTTGTCCTGGAGTCGTGCTGTGTGAAGTCCAGCAGCACTCGGACATCACGTATCGCGTCTTCGACTACAACCGCGTTGGCCTGGACGGCAAGCCGCGCTCCCTGCATGTTCGCCAGGCTCTGAACGTGATGCGGTTTGGCGAACAGAGCGGAGGCCGGTGCGACCCGGTTCGCATCACGCACGGAGCAGTCACGGAAACTTTTTTCGCCGCGTGCCAGCATTTTGCCACCGAGCGATGGGAATTCCGCGAGCGAATCGCTGCCGTAACATCAACGGAACATTTCGACTTGTTGATTTTTCTTGATGGCAGAGGTCACATTGAATTCGCGGAGAGCGCGGAAGCCTACGCGGCGGCTGAGGCTTGGCTGCTCCCGGCCGCGCTTGGCGCCTATCAACTCGTGCCTGAATCCTCGACCACGCTGCTGCGAACGTACGTCCCTGACCTCCACGACTTCGTCCGGCGGCTGGCGGATGAGCGCGTCGAGGAATCCGCGTGGTCGCGCGTGGTGCATCCATGAGCCGCGGCGAGTTGCCTGCCCATGCCGTGATTCTCGCCGGAGGCCGCGGAACGCGTTTCTGGCCGCGCAGTCGCACGCGCACGCCGAAGCAACTGCTCAACATTGTTGGGCGCGACACCATGCTGGAGCAGACATCAGCGCGCCTGACGCCACTTTTTCCGGCATCGCGCCAGTGGGTCGTCACCAACTCAGAACAGGCGACTGCCGTTCGGCGGCAACTTCCACGTGTCGCAGCATCGCATATCCTTGCCGAGCCCGTTGGCCGAAACACCGCGGCTGCGATCGGCCTCGCCGCCGCGCACTTGTTGCACAGCGGCATGGGCAAGGAAAACGACGCGCTCATGGCAGTGCTTCCAGCCGATCACTACATCGCGCACCCCGCTCGCTATCTCAAGATTGTTCGCGCCGCGCTTCATGTCGCGCATGCGAGCGGATCGCTCGTCGTGCTGGGCATTCCGCCTTCGCGGCCTGAAACCGGCTTTGGCTACATCGAACGCGCGCGCGGAAAAGCGCTCGACGCCGGAGGCGTTCCTGTTTACTCGGTTCGCCGCTTCACGGAAAAACCTGCGCTTGAACGCGCGCGAAAATACGTTTCTTCAGGAAAATACTTCTGGAACGCGGGAATGTTCTTCTGGCGCGTATCGACATTCCTGGGAAATCTCGAAAAGTTCATGCCGAAAACGCATGACGCATTGATGCGCCTGGCCGGCGAAATCGGAACCCCGCGTTACGTTCGAACACTCGCGCGTATTTACCCCAAACTTGAAAACATTTCCGTGGACTACGCGATTCTTGAACCCGCCACAAGCCGCGCCGCAGCGCCAAGCGTTTTTGTCCTGCCCGCGGAAGTGGGCTGGAGCGATATCGGCTCCTGGGCAGCCGTCTACGAACTGCTCGCGAGAAAAGCTGGAGAAAATGTTTCCGCCGGCCACTTCAAGGCGCTCGACGCCCACGGCAATTTCCTGTGGAGTCCCAAGAAATTCGTCGCGGCGGTAGGGATTCGCGATCTCGTCGTCGTCGAAACTGAGGATGCCTTGCTGCTCTGCCCCCGCGACTGCGCGCAAGATGTCGGCAAAATTGTGAAGTGGCTCGAAGCTGAGCAGCTATCGCGTTTGCTGTGAACCAGGTCCAATTTATTTCACCTATATCTAACTTTTGTTTGGCGGACGAACTGCCAAATTCACAATTTTTTAGGAGGTACATAATGAAGCGTGGCGTTTCACGACGGAGGTTCATCTGTAGCGTAGCCGCTGCAAGTGCTTTGGCTGGTGGATCTCCGGCAGTTGCGCAGCAGGCTGCGGGGATCAGAGCATTCGATCATATTGCCCTTCCAATGGAGCATACCGAGGAGATGCTCGCCTTCTATCGCGGCCTCGGCTTGCAAGTGATCGAGAACGTAAACGCCTGTTCTGTCTACATCGGGGACCAGATGATTAACTTTCATCGTCCCGCGCACTGGCATCACAAAACGTTCACGTTGCGAGCTCCCGCTGCAAAACCGCCGTGCGGGGACCTGTGTTTTGTGTGGGACGGCACGCCCGAATCGCTTAATGCCATGTTGGGTCGCGCTAGAGCAAAGTTCGTTGAAGGCCCAGTCGAACGCCAGGGCGGCCGCAAGAGAGCTGGCTCCAGCGTTTACGTGCGAGATCCAGACGGCAACCTCTTGGAATTCATGATCTATGCATAATGGTGTCATGAGCCGAGGCGCAGCGCAATTCGCCGTGACTCGCCCTTATCCGAAACCAACCTTGAGCCCGCCTTTTCCAAGACTCACTTTTCGCCTCCATCTGCTTCGCATATACTGCTGAACCGTGAGCGCGATCAAATTTGGCACGGACGGCTGGCGCGGCGTGATCGCCGACGATTTCACGTTCGCGAACGTGCGCAAGGTCGCGTGCGCGATCGCTCGGTACGTGGTGCGCGCGGAAAAACCCAACGCGGGCGTACTCGTCGGATACGACACGCGGTACGGCTCGGAACGCTTTGCGCTTGCGGCTGCTGAAGTTGTTTCCATGACCGGGATGCCCGTGTGGATCGCCGAAAAAGCGTGTCCATCGCCCGCGCTCTCGTTGCTCGTAAAGCAACGCGGCGCGGCCGGCGGGATCATGATCACGGCGAGCCACAATCCATTCCGGTGGAACGGCATGAAATTCAAGGCTAGCTACGGAAGCTCGGCGCTGCCGTCAATCGTCGCGCAAGTGGAAAAGGAACTGGCCACGGTGCTGGCGAACGGCGTTCCTCCGCTACCCGCGCAGACCGCTAACATTCGATCGCTCGACATTCTTACGCCCTATTGCGAGACCGTTGAGAAACTTGTCGATTGGGATCGGATTCGCGCGGCGAATTTTCGATTTGTCGTGGACCCCATGCACGGCGCGGCGCGCGGACTCTTGCGCGACATCATGACGCGGCACGGCGTCCGCTGCGATGAAATTCGCGGCACGCACGATCCTCTTTTTGGCGGCGTCAATCCGGAGCCGATCGAGCCTCACGTGGAAGCGTTACGCCGCGCCGTCATTTCCGGCGGCTACCACGCCGGCCTGTGCGCGGATGGCGACGGCGACCGCATCGGAGCGATGGATCGCGACGGCACGTTTATTACACCGCACCAGATTTTTTCGATTTTGCTGTGGCACCTTGCGGGAACTCGCGGAATTCCCGGCGATGTGGCGAAAACATTTTCATCTACAAAAATGATCGACAAAATCGCCGCGAAATATGGCCGCGAAGTTTTCGAGACGCCCATCGGATTCAAATACATCTGCGAGTTGATGCTGGAGCGCGACATCTTATTGGGCGGAGAAGAATCGGGGGGAATCGGCACCAAGCTTTATCTGCCCGAGCGCGACGCCACGGTGATGGCGCTGCTGCTCATTGAAG
>Ga0137409_10007756_pt1 | contig 11001 bp, 10 predicted proteins | sample CZODoug1_16funga_FD_122059 | JGI IMG/M metagenome (GOLD analysis project Ga0137409, IMG submission 122059) | Vadose zone soil fungal communities from Angelo Coast Range Reserve, California, USA - CZODoug1_16fungal (Hybrid Assembly) | ecosystem: Environmental > Terrestrial > Soil > Vadose zone... | reverse complement strand
GGTCTGTTCCCGCCACCTCGAACCCAGCCGGAATAGAAGAAACATCATGATGGCGAAGATAGCCCAGCCATAAAACAAGTGACCCCAGACCCGATGAATTGTGCCGGCCACAATTCCTGCGAAATGGAAACGGCCTGTCATTTCAGTCAGCACCACAATCACGTACACACGCAGGCCGTTGGCGAGGACGATCAATAGCGCACTGGAGAGGACGAAGATCAAACGGCGAGTCCACCGCCGATAAGTGAGATAGGAGTACAAAGACGCCAACACCACGGCCGGAATAACGTACCGAATCGCGCTGCAAGCCTCAGCAACTTCCCAGACCTGGGATGGAGTGGTTATGAACCTGCCTTCCCAAAATACCGGAATGCGCGACAATCGCAGGCCCTCCACAGCAATCAAGGCGGTGAAATCCTGCAGGGGCGCCACCAGGCTTTCGCCGGCCGGAACTGCGAAAAATAAGAAGGCCACCGGGAACAGAAGCGCGTACGTAATCTGTGATCCTAACGCTGTCCAGATCAGCGCCTGCAAAATGCACACCAGGGCCATGTGCTGGATGAGGAGAACGCCGGTCATCTTTCCGATCAGCCATCCACATTCAAGGATTACGAGAACAGCGAAGCCCCACAGGCTTGGCGCTGGTACCAGCGGCAGGATTCGATAACGGCGGTTCCATATGAGGCCGATGCTGATAGGCAGGATCAAAAAGCCATGCGCAAACGTTGCGGTGTGCACCCAAGTCATCACCAGAGAGGCAGCAGTCTCACGGAAAACATAGAGGACTACGATCCAGGAAAGCGTTATGACAAGGACTGCCGCCGGCCACCTGTGGGGCCTCACCGTGACTCCAACTTCGCCAGTGCGTTTCTTACCGCATCCATTTCCGAAAATTTAGGATTCAACGTCACGGCTCGCCTCAGCGAGGCGCCTGCCTTCTGTGAATCACCCTGCAGGAAGTACGTCATTCCTAAATGGTAGTGATATACGGCATTCTCGGGGTTTTGCAGTGCCGCCTGTTTCAGAAAATCCGCTGCCGAGCCGTAAGCGCCTTTCTTGTAGTAAATCCAGCCGACCGTATCCAAAACTTTAGCGGACTTCGGCAACCTTTCCAGAGCGGTCCTTGCGAGGTTCAGGGCCTCGTCCAAATTTCCCCCCGACTCCGCCAACAGCCAGGCCAGGTTGTTGGCAGCAGGCGGGGAATGAGGATCCAATTGCAGGGCCTGGCGATAGTGGAACTGCGCTTTATCGCCGCTCTTCCGGGACTCGTCAATCGAGCCGAGGATGATATGTGCGCTGATCGATTTCGAATCGATCTTCAGGACGTTTTCGAATTCGTTGGCGGCTTTATCCAAAGAACCCTGAATCATGAAAAGCTGGCCCAACAAGCTGTACGCGTCGAGATTGCTCGCGTCGATGGAGAGAGCCTTTCTGTACGACGCTTCGGCCCGGACATAATCTTTCTGTCGCAGATACACTTTCCCGAGAAGCTCGTACAGAGCCTCATTATTCGGATACTGCTTTATCTGCTGCTCGATCCACTGGATGGCCACGTCTGGTTTGCGCTGCAGGAGATAGAGGTTGGTCAGCGCCGTAATGGATTCGATGCTGTCCGGCCGAAGCCGCAAAGCCTCCCGGATCTGCGCTTCTGCTTTGGAGAAGTTCCCCTGTCCGGCATAAGCGGATCCCAACCGGCCAAGCATGATTGCATCCCCGGGTTTCTGTTGCAGTAAAGTTTGGAACACCCGCTCTGCATTACTGAAATCTTTCTTCATCAGGTAGGCGTCGCCCAATACCAACAGGGCGGCTGGCAAGCCGGGACTCGATTTCAGGACGTCTTCCGCGTGCGCAATAGCCTGGTTCGTATCGCCGGCGGCTAATTTGAGCTGGGCCAGGCTCAAATGTGCCTGCACGAACCGGCCATCGATCCCGAGAGTTTCATTCCATGTGGCCTCTGCCTGTTCGAGCTTGTAATCCTGCTGGTAGCCGACACCGAGAAAGAAACGCGCGACCGCCGATGCAGGCCTCGCGGTTACTGCCTTCTTCAATTCGGCGATCCCATCGACATTCCTGCCCAGAGCCAGCAGCGATCGTCCCTTCAGGACGAGGGCGTTGGCGTTCTGGTTGTCGGCTTTCAGGATCTGATCAAGGACCTGCAAAGCCGGCTCATAGGACTTTTGGTTGAAATAGATCGTGGCCAGGCGTTCACGTGCCACGCGATACTGAGGTTGTCCTTCGCCAATCGTTTCCAGCGTATTTATGGCTTTATCGGACTTCCCCGCTTCTGCATAGAAGTCCGCGAGAATAATACGCGGGGCAGAATCCTGGCGGCGCTGATTTGCGAGATCAAGGTAGAACTGCTCGGCAAGGTCGAGTTTGCCTGTTTGAGCGTAAAAAAAAGCGAGTGCCTGCCGGGCATCGCGGGCATTCGATTCAATAGCCAGTGCAGCCTTGAAGTGCTCTTCCGCTTCCGCGAATCGTTTCGACTGAAGATAAAAATCAGCCAATGCCAGCGAGGCCTCGAGCGAACCGGGAGCATCGGCCACGGCCTTTTTGAACGCGTTCTCCGCCAGGTCGGGTTGACGCTGGAACTTTGGCGTGGCCGCCAAATCAAGAAAAGGAGGCAACAGCCGCGGCTCGATTTCAAATGCCCTTCTCAGTTCCTGAAGCGAATCGCTTAGCGGGAACAGTCCTGCATAAGAACTTGCCAGCAGGATTTGTGCCCGGGTGGATTTGGGATTGCGATTCAGAAGGAGCTCGGCTGTCGTTCGTGACTCATCAAATTTGCGTTCGAACAGCAGCAAGTACCCATGCCTGAGTTGTGCTTCCAAATGATTCGGATCGAGAAGCACAGTGCTGGAGAATTCCTTGCTCGCATCTGCAAGTTGCCCCAGGCTGGCGTACGCCACGCCCAATTGATAGTGCGCTTCGACCATCCGGGGATTACCTGTGATGGCGTTCTTCAGCTCAATGGCAGCTTCCTTATATTTCTGCTCCGCCAGATATTTCTTTCCGCTTTCCAGCAGCTCGTCGGGATTTCGCGAGCAGCCGGAGGAAAGAAGCAGGCCCAGAGCCAGGCTGTTGAGAACAAATGCGCGCTTCAACACGGGCGTCAATTTCCTCCAAAAGTGTTTTTCTGTCAATCGGGTAGCGCAACAATTTGCATATCCAGAACATTTTGCCGCGCCTCATTTTGTGCGATAGTGCCCCAATGAGCGCTGAACCATACGTAAAGCAGGATCCAAACCCTACTCCCCTCATTTTTCCAATGCCGGCTGGTGCGATTGATGCCCACATGCACGTGATCGGGCCGTTCGATCGGTTCCCGCTGTCGCCGAAGTCCAAATATGAGCCTTTCGCCGCGACCTGGGAGGAACAAAAGGAGATTCTCATCGGCAAAATGGGCTTCTGGGGTTTCGTCGTGGTCCAGGCCACCTGCCACGGCACCGACAACAATGTTGTCGTCGATGCGCTGGCGCACATGGAAGGAAGAGCGGCCGGTGTGGCCAGCGTCAACGAGGACGTGACAGCGGAGGAGTTCCGCCGTCTCCATGCCGCCGGCGTTCGCGGCGTGCGCTTTGCTTTCCTGCCGCACATCGCGAGCGAGACGACACCCGCCGACGTGATCCGGCGCATCGCCGAAAAGATTCAACCGTTGGGCTGGCACACGGATCTCTATTTTCTGCCCGAGACCTTTGAAGTGATGGAACCTTTGATACGCTCGCTGCCGACGCCCGTAATCATCGATCACATGGGCCGGCCGGATGTGAATGTGCCGGTGGAAAAGAACGAATACTTCCAGCGCCTGCTCGAGTTGGGAAGCCGCCGGGACGACATCTTTTGGAAACTGACCTCTCCGAACCGCTACACCCGATCGTCGCGGCCGGAGGACTGGAGGGTCGTTCTGCCGTTTGCGCACGAGCTGCTGAAACACTTTCCGGGAAACGTCATCAGCGGAACCGACCGGCCTCACCCGAATATGAACACCGTGATCGTTGCCGGCAGAGGTAACCCACCGAACAAGATGCCCAATGACGGCGACATCGCGAACTTCTGGATCTGGCCGGCGGCGCACAATGATCCGAACCAGTTGAAGCAGCTGCTCGTGGTTAATCCACGCAAGCTCTATCATTTTAGCGATTAGGCTTTAGCTGGAACGGGATGTAAACCTTAAAGACAACAAATTAGCCGCGGATTACGCGAATTACGCAGATGGGCGCATTAAAGAATCCTTGATGCGCCCATCTGCGTAATTCGCGTAATCCGCGGCTAATTTGTTGTCTTTTCGCCTATAATCTCAGCACTGTTTCCAGGGAAAAATCCAAACGGGAGGTTTTTTGCGATGCCCAAGAAACGTTTCTTCATTGGGATGCTTGCGTGGCTGATCGCGGCCTATCTCTGCGCATGCCTGGCCGGCGCACAGACGTCTTCTTCGCCCGGGCTGACCGGTCTGGTGCGTTCACAGGAGGAAGGTCCCATGGAGGGCGTTCTGGTAAGCGCGAAGCGGACAGGGTCGAACGTCACGATCACTGTAGTGAGCGACGCTCAGGGTCGTTACAGCTTCCCGCCGGAGAGACTGGAGCCGGGTCCATATTCTGTTCGCATCCGGGCAGTGGGCTACACGCTCGACAAGCCTGCTCTAGTGGAAGTACCGGCGCAAAAGACCTCCCAACTGGATCTGAAGCTGGTCAAGACGGAAGACCTCTCGCGGCAACTCTCAAACGGAGAGTGGCTGATGAGCATGACGGGAGCCAAAGAACAGAAGGAGATCTTTCTGGGCTGCGTGGGCTGCCATACGCTCGAGCGGGTCGTCCGGTCGCAGCACGATGCAGCCGAATTCGTTCAGGTGTTCCGTCGGATGACGAGCTACGCTCAGGGCAGCACACCCACACGTCCGCAAATGCGGCTCAGCTCCGCAGGCGCTGGTGGCGGAGATATGGACGTGTCTCCCCGAACGCAGGCGCAACTGATCAAACAGGCGGAATACGCCGCAACGATTAATTTGAGCTCCTCTTCGAAGTGGCCTTATGAATTGAAGACCGTGCCCCGGCCCAGAGGCAAGGCGACGAAGGTCATCATCACGGAATACGATTTGCCCCGGCCGGAGGCGTTGCCGCATGACGCGATGGCCGACCCGCAAGGAATGATCTGGTACTCCGACTTTGGATCCCAGTACCTCGGCAAGCTCGATCCCAAAACCGGCAAAGTCGTGGAGTACCCTGTTCCTCTGATGGAGGCGAAAGAACCGAAGGGCGCGCTCGATTTAGAACCGGATCGCGATGGCAACTTGTGGCTGGGCACGATGTACCAGGGCGTCATCGCGAGGTTCGACCCGAAGACGGAGAAATTCCAAACATGGAAATCCCCGAAGTTCGCGCAGGGGGATGCCGCGCGCACCGCGATGGTGACGCCCGGAAACGTTCACGTGGACGGCAAGGTATGGGTCGGTGCCGACGACGAGTATCAGGTGGACCTGAAGACTGGAGAGTGGCAAGCCATCGACTATAAACGCGATATCCCAAAGGATTCGCCGCTCGCGAATCGTAACTTTGGTTCCTATGGTGTTGCCTCAGACTCCAAGAACAACTTCTATGGCATGAACCTCAACGGCGAGTTCATCACAAAGGTCGATGCCAGGACCATGAAAACCACTCCCTTCGCGACTCCTACCGCCAACTCCGGCCCGCGGCGAGGTCACATGGATCCCCAGGACCGTCTCTGGTTTGCAGAATTTCGTGGGAACAAGGTCGGGATGTTCGATACGAAAACCGAGCGATTCCAGGAGTGGACGGTCCCCACTGAATGGACGAATCCCTACGATGCGATTCTGGACAAGGACGGAAATGCCTGGACGGGCGGAATGTCGAACGATCACATCGTGCGAGTGAATACCAAAACCAATGAGGTGACCGAGTATCTCCTCCCACGGATGACCAACGTTCGCCGGGTGAACGTGGATAACTCCACCAACCCGCCCACGTTCTGGGTAGGCAATAACCTTGGAGCGACAATTATCAAGCTCGAACCGCTCCAATAGCTCGTCTGTGGATGTAACTTTGAATAGCCTGTTCGAGCCAAATCTTGTAGCGCCGATTCGTCTTTCGGACTTCAATGGCTTGCACGCAAAGCGCACGGACAGCGGCTGAGTGCGCTGACCAGTTTTTCTTGTCCCATAAATGAGCGCAGAGATAGGTGGGCTGGTCGTCCAGGAACAGTTCGCTCCGGGCGAGCGTCCATATATCGCACTGTTCCTCGCCATAGGGTACGACACCCAGACCAGGCTTTTGTAAGAGGTGGGTGAGTTCATGGCCTATCGTAAAGTAGGTCACGCCCGCTCTCCGTCGTGGATTGAGTCTTATTCTCATCTCGCGAGCAACGGCGCTGCCATGCAGCCCGGTTGCTCGATTCAAACCGATTGTGATGGTCTGGCCGTTGAATTCTGGAAACTCCTGAAGGGCCCGCTCAATCCTGGACATGATTGCCGGAGTCATTTCTTTCTTCATGGGGCCGCTCAGCTGTATCTGCATATGCCTTGTGTATAAATCGCTTACCGCGAGATGACACTTATCCGTGGACTGCTGCCGACCTGCTCGTAGCGGAAGCCGTCTGCTGCGCGATCGAGTCTGCGAATATAAAGGCTCTGCGATTGCGTCCGACCCGGACTGCCGCTAACGACGATCCGGTCGCCAGGCTTCAAGGTTTCGCTGTTCATGCCGACTTCGACGAGTTCCGAGCGGTTGTCCATCTCGAGCCGCCACTGTTGCGCGCCACTGCTGTTCCTGGTTTCCATCACGACAAACGGGTGAGGGTTGATGAAATGAAACTGCGTGATGATGCCTTCAATGGTGACCTGGCGGCTGCTGTCGTAAACGCCTGAGATCGAATGGTGCGCATACGCTGCCAGTACCGGCATCGCGATTCCGGCAGCGATCGGAAGAATCCAGCGTTTCATGTGGGCATTCTATCACCATCCTTTTGTGTTCTAAATCGGATCGAACAGCTCGGCGCGCCGCTCTTCGACAAAGCGATAGAAACCTTCTGCCGCGTACTGCTTGAAGTGTGGCGAGCCTCGGTGGGCGTCGAGCGCGGCCTGGTCCGTGTACTGCTCGTAGACCAAATAATGGCGCGGATTCTCACGGGACCGCTGAACGACATAGGTGATGCATCCCGGTTCACGGCGGGTTTCTTCCTGGAGTTTGTGAAATGGATCAAGCACCTCGTTCTCGTGTCCGGCTTTTATCGTCACATGGACTGCCAAAATCAGCATAGAGCCTCCTCTGTAGTGATAATCACTATAGTTCTAAACAGGACCGTTGACGGCATCAAGGGCGGTGTTTATCATTCCGCCACTCAAGGAGGCATGATGACACATCAGATCAACTGGATCGAGGTGGCGACCGGAAATCCGCAGGCGACACGGGACTTTTTCAATAAAGTTTTCGGCTGGAACTTCCAGCCCAGCGGAATGATGCCGGATTACTACATCTTCAACCCCGGCGCAGGTCCGATGGGCGCCATCCATGGCCACATGCAGAACGGCCCCCGCATGACCGCGTATCTCCATGCGCCGGACATTGACGCGAAGCTTCGAGAGGTCGAAGCCGCCGGCGGCCAGGTGGTCACGCCGAAGATGTTTGTCGGCGATGCTGTCGGCAACATCGCGCATTTTGCGGATCCGAACGGAAACCTTTTCGGGTTGTGGGATCGGGCGGGGTTTGGAGGGTAATTCGGGGACAGACGTATAAATCACCTAATTACGTCCAAAGGTTTCTTGATTGTAATTAGGTGATTTATACGTCTGTCCCCGAATTACCCGATCAGCTTCCATAGCATGACATCGAAATAGCCTTCGGGATTGGGTGTCGAAGTCTTGAAAGCTCGATCGGCCTGCAGGAGCAGGCGGAAGCCGGCGGCGAGCTGCTTCCACTCGAATTTCTTGCACCCGGCGGCAAAGTCGCCCGCCTTCCACATCGGGACGAGAGCGGCAGCCGCAAGGTCCTTTGCGCTCCGCTTGCCAACGAGCCCCTTTCCTACAAAAAGCTGGCGCCAGACACGTACGATTCGCGACAGGATGATCAGTGGCTCCACGCCTTCATCCAGCATCGCGCCAAGCACCTGCACGGCTTTCTTGAAGTCGCGGGCGATAATGGCGTCATCCAGCTCGAACGGACCGAACTGCTCGGAGCGAAGAATCAGCACATCGATATCTCGCAACTCGATCGGGCGAGTGTCGCCAACGTAGGTCTTCAGCTTCTCGATTTCCGTATGAAGCGCATAGAGCTCCATGCCGACGTTCTCGACCAGGTGCCGGGCGATCTCCGGCGCCAGCTTGTAACGATCGACAAGCCACCGGGCGACGTCGGCCGGCCGCAACGTATCAATCTCCACAATGGGGAATATCTTCGCCAATGGATCGGCGGACTTCCTTCCGGATGTAACCAGGACAACTTTCAAAGAAGCATTGGCAACGTTCTGGAGAGCGGTTAAATGCTCGACTCGACCCTTTGTCAGTTTCTCCGCATTGGTCACCAGCAGCGCGCGATTCTGGGTGAAAAGCGAAGGCGTCAGTGCCTCATCCATAAGCCGCCCGGCTGGAATCTCTTCGAATTCCTTTGCAGCATATTTCTCGAACACCCAGGACCCACCGAAGATCCTGAGCCAAACGGCCCGGGATTCCTCCACGAGGAAGTCGTCTTCGCAAACGAAGACGAAGACGTTCTGTCCGGGCTTTGGTTGATATTGCCGGAATTCGGAAAACTTCATGGCTTGGCCCGCAGCACAGACGCAACCAGCGAGGATGCGAAACGGCGGGCCAGACGGTCGATGGCCGGAGTGTCCTCGGGCACAAACCCCGCCGAGTTCTGCGCCAGCTCGAATACGTCACGAAACGTCCAGCGATTGCTTTGGAAAAGCACGGCGCCGGTCTTTGTATCGGTGAGCTTCACGTTCACATCGACAAGAATGCTGTAAGACGAGCCACGGCCTTGCTCGTTGAAGATGATTGGAACTGCGATGAAGTTGAGGACCTCGCCCGCAACAACGACATCGCCCGTCTCTGCCGGCACCACGTTGAATCGCGTGCGCCGGATGAATTCGCGCCGAACCGCTTCGGTGAGGCGTTGCTCGATACGATAGGTTGTCGTTCGATTGGCAAAAGTCGGTATGGCAATGGTGCGCCCTTCCCCGCCGTTCAACTTTTTACCGGCAATGCGGTAGCCGCATCCGGTGGTGGCAAGAGCCAGAAATGCAATGACGAGGAATTTCCGCACGAGCCGTATCATAGCAAATGCCGGAAAAGGGAACTCTGTGGATGAAATCTACCTTCATGCATTGAAGCTCCTGCAGAGGCGGGACTACACAGTTGCGCAATTAAGCCAAAAGCTCGAAACGAAGTTTGGATCCGTGCCTGAGGACGTGATCGTTCAACTTCTTCAAAAGAAGTTCCTGGACGATCGACGGTTTGCGGAGAATTACGTGTCAAGACGGAGGAACCGCGGGGCCACCATCCTGCGGGAAGAACTGGCGGCTCGCGGTGTGCCGGCTTCGCTTGCCGAGGAAATCCTTTCCGGCGCCGACCGGCCCTCGCTTCAGGAAGTGCTGGCGGCTAGAATGAACGATTGGAAATTGCGTCCTCCGCTCCAATCGCGTGATGCGGCTCGTCTTTTTCGGGCTTTAGCTCGTCTTGGATATGAGGAGGAGGCCATTCGAGAGGAAATAGAACAACTGCATGAACAGCAATGAAATCCGCCGGCGATTCCTCAAATTCTTTGAAGACCGCGGCCACACCGTCGTCAAGAGCTCCTCGCTGATTCCGGCCGAGGACCCGACGCTTCTCTTCGTCAATGCCGGCATGAATCAGTTCAAGGACGTCTTTCTCGGACGCGAGCGGCGGTCCTACAACACCGCTGCATCGAGCCAGAAATGCGTGCGCGCCGGCGGTAAGCACAACGACCTGGACAACGTCGGGCATACGCGGCGTCATCACACGTTTTTCGAGATGCTCGGAAACTTTTCCTTTGGCGCGTACTTCAAGAAGGAAGCGATCGACTATGCATGGACGCTTCTGACAAAGGAATTCAAGCTGCCCGTGGACAAGCTCTGGATCACCGTCTTCCGGGAGGACGACGAGGCTGCCGGGATCTGGGCAACCGGGCCGGGCGTGGCACGCGACCGCATTGTCCGCCTGGATGAGAAGGACAACTTCTGGCAGATGGGCGATACGGGTCCCTGCGGCCCCTGTTCGGAAATCCACTATGACCTTGGCCCGGAGGCGAGCGAGCTCGGCCATGCAAACTGCCCGTTCCCCTGCGACTGCGGGCGCTACGTCGAGATCTGGAATCTGGTTTTCATGCAGTTCGATCGCGACAAGGATGGACACCTCTCGCCCCTTCCCAAGCCTTCGATCGACACCGGCATGGGACTCGAACGTATCGCCTCCGTCCTTCAGGGCAAGATCAGCAACTACGAAACGGATCTGCTTCGGCCGATCATCGACCGGGCATGCGAGATCTTCAACGTGGAGTACGGCGCTTCGGCTGCTTCCGATACCTCGCTTCGAATCATCGCGGATCACGTGCGCGCCGCAACGTTTCTGATCAGTGACGGCGTGATCCCATCCAACGAAGGCCGGGGTTACGTCCTGCGCAAAATCATGCGGCGCGGCATCCGGCAGGGCACGCTGCTTGGCTACAAGGAACCTTTCCTCTATCAACTTTCCGGCTATGTCACGGAGATGATGAAGGAAGCTTACCCGGACCTGGTAAACACGCGCGAGTACGTGGCACGAGTGATCAAGACGGAGGAAGAGCGATTCGCGGCAATGGTCACCGTCGGACTCCAGAGACTCGAGGAAGTGATCAGCCAGACCGCGAAATCCGGCAAGAACGTGATCCCTGGCGTTGAAATCTTCAAGTTATATGACACCTTCGGCTTCCCGCTCGATTTCACAAAAGAAATCGCCGACGAGAAATCCATGCAGCTCGACATGGAAGGCTTTGAGGC
>Ga0137409_10007754_pt1 | contig 11003 bp, 8 predicted proteins | sample CZODoug1_16funga_FD_122059 | JGI IMG/M metagenome (GOLD analysis project Ga0137409, IMG submission 122059) | Vadose zone soil fungal communities from Angelo Coast Range Reserve, California, USA - CZODoug1_16fungal (Hybrid Assembly) | ecosystem: Environmental > Terrestrial > Soil > Vadose zone... | reverse complement strand
AGCACCTCGAACAGGAAGTCGCCACCAAGGAACGCATGGCTGCATTGGGGCATCTCTCGGCCGCCATTGCCCATGAGATTCGACAGCCTTTGACAGCCATGGCGGGGGCCGTCAAAGAGCTGGGCCGGCTCGTGCCTTTGCAGGAGGATGAGCAGCACCTGGTCGGAATCGTAAGCCGTGAATCCGAACGGCTGAACAAGATCATTACCGATTTCTTGAATTACTCTCGTGAAAAAACGTATGACTTCTCGGAAGACGATGTCGCATGCATTCTTGATGAAACATTGACGTTGTTCGAGCGGAATCCGCAATTGGACGGAAAATACCGGATCGAACGGAACTTCGCGGCGCCGCAAGCGCGAATCAAGGTGGATCGCAACCGTATCAAACAAGTGTTTTGGAACTTGTCCGACAACGCCTTGCGCGCCATGCCCACCGGAGGCGTCTTGTCGGTATCTCTCGATCTTTCGCAATTTTGGGTCCGCATTCGGTTTCGGGATACGGGGATGGGGTTCGATCCGAAGCAGAGTGCCAAGATGTTTGAACCATTGCAATCGACGTTCGTGGGTGGAACCGGACTTGGGCTTGCCATCGTTTATCAAATTATTCAGGCGCACAGCGGCAGAATCAGCGTCTTTTCGGAAAAAAATCGCGGGGCGGAATTTACCGTGGAACTCCCCCGCGTGGCGTGAGCCGCGCGCAATGCTAGGAAGAGGTTTGCTGTGGCCCATATCCTGGTCGTGGATGACGAACAATCGATCTGCGAACTGTTGGAGATTACTTTCCGCAAGGAAGGTCACCGGGTCGAAGTGGCCCGGAATGGCGAGACCGCCAAGCGCCTGCTTCAATCACAGATTTTTGACATCGTCATTTCCGACATTCGCATGCCGGACGCCACGGGCGTGGACCTTTTGCAATTTTGCAAGGAACTTTCCCCATCCAGCTATTTCCTGCTGATTACGGGAGTACCCACCGTCGAAACCGCAATTGCCGCTATCAATTCGGGAGCCGACCGCTACGTCATTAAGGACCACGACCTGGTCGACCAGTTGAGACGGGCCGTTCGCCAGGTAGATGAGACGCTGCACCTGAAGCGCGAAGCCGGCTACCTGCGCCGCGAGCTGCGGCGTCTCACCGGTCAGGACAACATCATCGGTCACAGTCCCAAGATGCGCGCCATCTTTGAGATGGTTCAAACGGTCGCTCCGCAATCTAGCCGCGTCCTGATCACGGGCGAGACTGGAACCGGGAAGGAACTGATCGCGCGTGCCGTCCACGAAAACAGCCCGCGCGCCCAGCAACCCTTCATCACCATCAACTGCGGCGCTTTCCCCGAAACTTTACTCGAGTCCGAACTGTTCGGTTACATGAAAGGTGCTTTTACGGGAGCGAACGAAAACCGCCAGGGCCTCTTTAATGCTGCGAATGGCGGGACGCTATTCCTCGACGAAATTGGGAACATGAGCTTGCCCATGCAGGTGAAACTTTTCCGCGTCCTTCAAGAAGGCAAAGTGCGTCCCCTCGGTTCCAATGAGGAAACAGAAATCGATGTCCGGGTGATCGCAGCGACGAATAAAGACCTTGATAAAGCCATCGCGGCGGGGGAGTTTCGCGAGGACCTCTATTATCGATTAAGTGTAATTCCTATTCAGTTACCACCTCTCCGGGAGCGGCGCGACGACATTCCATTGCTCGCCCGCGCCTTCCTGGAGCGGTTTCGCAAATCCATGGAGAAACCCATCGAGGGGATCTCGCCGGATGCCATGCAACTGCTCGAAGCCTACGACTGGCCCGGCAACGTACGCGAGCTGGAGAACACGATGGAACGCTCCGTGGCGCTGGAGACGGGGAACCTGATTTCAGTCGCGGTCTTGCCCGAGAAAGTGAGCCGCCAGGACATGCCACCTGGCCAAATGTCGCCGGCTGCCCCGAACTCCTTCGATTCGCCCCCGCAGATACCCGAGGGAGGATTCGATCTCGTGAAGCATATGCAACAGACGGAAAGAGGCTACCTCGTGGCGGCCCTGGAGGTCTGTGGCGGCGTGGGAACACGTGCCGCGGAGCTGCTCAGGATGAGTTACCGCTCCTTCCGGCATTACTCCAAAAAGTACAACATTCCTTGACAGAAGAAAGTTTCTGTGACGCCGCAATGCCCCAGATAGCCTCTTATCTGCGATCGGCCACGCGCGCGTGCTCCGCAAGAAAAGCGCGCGCATGCGCGAGTTGCGGGAGGTCCGGGTCGGCATCCTTCCATGCCTCCGCGAAATTCGAGTACTCCGCCGTAGCTGCTTTGACGTTGCCGGCTTGCTCGCTGCTCATCGCCATGCCGTACAATGGAAACCCGGACCGCGGCCGCTCCACCAGTGCCCTCTGGTAAGCGGCCTTCGCATCCGTCCAATCCGCCACAGCCATCAGCGCCGCCGCTTCCGTCTCGCCAACCGGCCGAATGTATAGGGGAGGTTCGCGATACCCCAGCGCCTTTTCCTCCTGCGCCGCCTGCGCAAACAACTTTTTCGCATCCTCGGTTTTTTTCTTCGCCATCATCAGTGCGGCCCGCAACTCCAGTGACATGACCGATAGGTTGCTCACGAGTGGTTCCGGCAGCGCATCCGGCATGAGTTGCAACTTTGGAGGACCCACATCTTCCGTCTTTATTTCCTTGGCTTCCGCGCCCTTTGCGTCCTTCAATTGTTGCGAAATCCGCCACATCTCCCCATCCAACCGTATCGATGACTCCTCAGCCTTCGTCAGATCGTGCATATCGAGCGCCTGCATGCCGGCAGCAAAGTCAGTCAGCTGCCGCGCCAGAAACCCGAGGTTCGGCAACTCCGCCGGTGGCTCGCTCGCCTTCAGCAGCTCCAGGGCGTACGTCCAATCCGCCGTGCGCAGCGCCACCGGCAAACGAGTTTCGAGCCGCGAAATCGAGTCCCGTGGGGACCAAGGATATAACGTATTCTCAAGTTGCCCGCGCGCGCTTGTCAGCTTGCCTGAGATCGCAGTCGCTTCCTTCAGTCGGCCTTCTTCCATCAAGTTCGCAACCTCATACATCAGGTTGTGCACGTAGTTCCAGTCGTCATCCGGCCGCACGTGTTGCACCTGCATGTAGCGCTCATCCGCCTCCATCGAAGCCTCAAACGACTTTTGCGCCCGCGTGTAGTCGCCCAGGCGATAGAAGATGTGCCCTGGCATGTGAACTATATGTCCCGAGGTTGGCACCAGGCTCCCCAGTATTTCCGCGCTTCGCAGCGCCTGCTCCGGGTGTGGGCTCGCCTCCACCGCGTGAATCCAGTAATGATTGGCCGCCGAGTTCTCGGGCTCGTACTTCAGGACGCTCTGCAGGATCGTCAAGGCTTCCTTCTGGCCGGTGCGCGGCTCGCCTGCATCGTTGTAGCCATCCACGAGCGCCTCTGCCAGAAAGATTTGCGCCTGCGTATCGGTTGGTTGGATTTTTACCAGCTTTCGCCATAGGTGCACTTCTGTCGAGTAATCCGGGTTACCTTCCCCCTTTGCGGGCTTCAATGCCTCCTCATGTGCAACACCCGCCTCAATGTAAAGGCGTTCCGCCTTGCTCGCGTGGCCCTTGAGGCTTGCAGCTTTAGCCAAAGCCTGATGGGCAAAGTACGGGGCATTACCGTGGGAAGTCGTCTCCGTCTGGTAAAGCCCCCAATAGCACATCGCGCACTGCGGATCGACCCGGACACCCTGCTCAAACGCCCGCAATGACTCGTAATCCCAAAAATCGTGGAACAGGTTCAGCCCTTGGTTGAACCACATCTGCGCGTCCGGCGTCGCGGTAATCTGGATATGCACATTCCCGATGCCGCTCAGTTTCTGAGGCGCCGGCAGTTTGTCGGGAGGTATCTCATCCTGCATACCCATCGAATGGCCGCTCATGCCGGTCTGCGCCGCGGATTGCCGCGTATGGCCCACCCCCAGACAAGCAGCGATCACTCCGAGACGTGCCATCTTCCGCGAAAACAAAGGAGCACTCCACGCAAACGCAGCCAAGTCCTCCTCCTGTGACTAGGACAACTCATCCGGAATTTCCGTTGCTGCTGTGTCTCGCGCATCGTACGCTTCTCCTGCCCTGAACACAACGAGCTGGCCGCCAGTGCGGGCCCCAGCGAGAGTCTAAGTCGAAAATTCTGGCTGATCCCCGCGGAGTCCGAGTCAGCCCGCTGGAAACGGAGGAATGCGCACGGCCACATTCGCCTTGCGCGAAGCGCCAAATTTCGCAAACGATATTAGACGCGCCAACGTGCTGGCCGCGAGAATGAGAATGATAGGATCCATCGGAAAGCGATATCGTGGGGAAGAATGTGTCAGATAAAAAACCAAGGGGAAAATCAGAAGAACCATGCCGTATGGGGCCGCATCCGGATGGCGGGCTCGGCGCGCGTAAAGGACGCCGAGCAGGCTCAGCAATGACAACAGAGAATTGAATGTCATCAAGGCTTTGCGATAAAGAGAAGCACTCGACCACACGTCCAACAGGTTGTCCGTTTGGGACAGCCAGATATTCACAAATCGGTGGAACGTGTAGTTCAGTGTGTCGCGTGGATGAGTCCGCATGAAAGTGAAGGCTTCGTGCTCCTTCTCCGCCATGTAGGCAATCTCGCCCATGCGTATGTATTTCTCGGCCTCCTCCGGATTGTCATTTGGATGCGACAATTGAGACAACCCATCTATAACATTCGGATTGTTCCCGAGCCACAATTCCAGGCCGAAATTTGACCTCAGCACGATGAATTTTCCGAAGACGCGATAATTGCGGATGGTCCACGGGGCCAGGCCGATCGTAAACAATAAAAGTACAGCTGCTGCGTGCTTTACCCAAGGGGCCGCTTCCTTCCGTTCGTTCCACACCAGCCATCCCAGGAAGAACGGAAATAGGGACAGGATCGAGGGATTGATCAACCCTCCGACCACCCACAACGCTCCGTAACCTGCCCATGGTCGAATGGTTCGGGTCCCTCGCAAGGCGAGCGTGGCCCAGAAAATCAGCATGAAAATGAGGGCCGTAAGGGCCGTATCCCATATCCATGCGATGGGAAAGTATAGGGCCGTCGGAAGAAACACCCAGACCCATGAGGCGCCGATTGCGACACCTTCCCCAAAAGACCTCTTGGCGATACCATGGATCGGCACAATCGTTAGGGCAGCGAAGGCGCAGTTCAGAGTCGCGATGATGACCCGTGACATTTCACTGTAGATTCCCCAAAGTTTGAAAATTCCAGCCACAAAATACGGATAGATCGGCGTGAACCAGGCCGTCGGCCCCGTATCCATATCGCGCAGCGGAGACGAAAATCCCTCACCCGCGGCGATGGCTCTTGCCACCCGGCCCAACTCGAAGCCAAACGGTGGATTGGCCTTGATTGGAACGGGCGCTTGTCGCCAGAGCACGTACATGACGATCATGCGCAGGGCGAAAGCAAATCCAACGATGAACACGGGGGAGCTGAAAAGGCGCTTCAAAGATTCCTTCATGGATGCGTATCGCCCTCGCGCCGGGTCTGCGAGACTCAAATTTTCCGGAGTGTCCAAGTCTACGAATTCACAGCCCGGCTCGCAACGAAGATGAGATAGTTTGCGGTTCATGATTGTCGTTCTGGTTAGCCGCAAGGAGCTGGGGTTTATTCCTGGAATCGTGCCCGGGCAGATCCTTGGTCAATCGCTTCCAGTTTCCCAAAAGATGGCACGGCGACTAGTGCCGCTTTCTGGCTTTCGTGAGCGACAAATATTGTCATAGCCTTCTTGTTCGGTCTTTAGTTTATCTCAAGATTCAAATGATAACTCCTGTCGTAAATCATGTATCTTATTGAGTATACAAGAGTTACTCATATACGACACAGTCCTCTAGATTCAGGGCTATGTGGCCTTCGGTTTGCAATCTTACTTACCCGTTACCCCGGCACGGGATCGAAAGTGTGTGCCTGTCGAAAGAATTCTAGTCCTGTTAAGGAGCAAGTTAGTATGCAGAACAGACAAAAGGGCTTTTCGCTGATCGAGTTGTTGATCGTGGTCGCGATCATTTTGATCATCGCGGCCATTGCGATTCCGAACTTGCTGCGTTCCAAGATCGCGACCAACGAATCGGCCACCGTTTCTGCTCTGCGTACGATAAACACGTCCTCAGTCGCCTATTCGACGGCCTACGGACAATATCCAGGCACTCTTGGGAGTTTGGGTCCAATGGCATCTCCCCCGCCCACCTCTACGACAGCGGACCTGATTGATTCCGTGTTGGCTGCCGGTATCAAGAGCGGATACAACATCACTTACAAAGGTACCGTGGCTAGCGGAATCGTCGGATCGTACACGATCGTTGCGATAGCGGTGACTCAGGGCGTCAGCGGGCAACGCAGCTTCTTCACGGACCAGAGTGGTGTGATCCGCGCCGATCCCGCCGCCGGCGCCACAGCGTCCAGCACACCGCTTAGCTAGGATTTGGAGCCATCTGATTCGGGGAGGAAAGGAAACCCTTTCTCCCGCTTGTTTTGCACCATGACCAGAATTCGAAGGCAATCAAGGCCACGGGACGGACGAGAGGTCCAGACCATGCAACGCCAAGAAGCGCCAAACAATCCAAGAGCGCGCATCCGTGCCGTCAACGGCTTTTCGCTCATCGAACTGCTCGTCGTCGTGGCCGTGATCCTGATCATCGCAGCTATCGCCATCCCCAATTATATCAATTCAAGGATGCGTTCGAACGAGGCATCGGCCATTCAGAGTCTTCGTACGATTTCAACAGCGCAGGCCCTCTATTCGACCATGTGGAGCGTCGGTTACGCTGATAAATTGACAAAGCTCGCGGGCAACGGCGTGGTTGTCGATCAGAATAACGCGGCATTGATCGACCAAGTTCTTGCGGCCGGGTTGAAAAGCGGATATGTCATTTCGCTCACGCCTGGCGCGCCTGATCCGCAGGGAAATTTCGGGACGTATTCCGTGACGGCGGACCCGCAAGTCCCGGGGAGTTCGGGCGACCGTCATTTCTATACGGATCAAACATCCGTGATCCGGTCCAACCCATCAGTGCCCGCCGGGCCCGGAGATGCGCCGATCTCCTGACGATTTGGCCGTCTTGGGGTAGAAACCCCGGAGCACAAGTTGCCCCCGCCACTTCCTGTTACACTCTGTTTGTGAATCTTCCACGATCGCCAGGGAGCGCCATCGCCATCCTTATCGCGGCGTGCCTTCTATCGCGTTTGTCAGCGCTGCCTGCGAAAGATCCCGCCGATTCCGCGAAAGAAGTCGCGCGACTTCTCGAGCAGCACTACAGTCACGCTCACACGCTTCGGGCCGTGTTTTTACAGCGCTACAGTGCCGGCCCCCGCGAGGCGCGCATCGAGTCTGGCACGGTGTATTTCCGCTGGCCGGGCCGCATGCGCTGGGAATACGAAGCCCCTGAAAAAAAACTCTTTATTGCGGACGGAAAGACCGTCTGGTTTTATGTTCCTGCCGATCGCACCGTCACGAAGGCGCCCATGAAGGAAAGCTCGGACTGGCGCACCCCGCTAGCTCTCTTGACAGGTAAAGCAAACCTTTCCCGGTTATGCAGCCGCATCGACCTGATCATCCAAAAGGCGACTCCCGCGGGCCACGCTATTCTGCGCTGCTTGCCCAAGGGCGAGAAAGAGTTCAGGCCCGCAACCGCCCTCGCTTCCTCGCAGGATTCCACGGAATTGCCTGGCGCCGGAGACTTTACGGAAGTTCTGCTCGAAGTGGACTCGTCCAGCGGGGAACTTGCCAGCGTGCGGATTCGGCAAGCCGGAGGAATCGAACTCGAGTATCGGTTCGGAGACTGGAAACAAGGGTTGCCGCTACCAGAAGATATGTTTCAGTTCAACCCGCCCGCCGGCGTTGCGATAGTGGACGGCTCAGCGCTCAACAACGTCTCCCATTGATCGTCCTAAAGTTGAAGGTCTCGCGCGAAGACACCCGGGTGGAACAGCAGTGGCCTTTCATTCCTCTCAAATAGAAGCGGCGTCCCGAGAGGTTCATCCGCTGGAGGAATCACCTGGGACGCCGCGGAATCGAACCGGAGAGTTTTGTCTCCAGCTCGTGCGTGGGGGACTGTTTGTAGTACTATCAAGCTCTGTGGAGGTTCGTTCGCTCCGTTTTTTCCTCTGGGCGCTTCGAGTTGGAACATAGCCCCCTCTCCCAACGGGGCTTCTCGGTTTGCGGCTGCCTGAAGTCCAAATTGCCTGGCCGACACCATGGTGCTCGGAGCCACACTGGTGGCACATTCTAATTTGGGAGGTCGGGGTTGGCAAGTGCTGTCTTTGGTAACCTGGTTCGGGCTTTCGATTCTTATTGGAGGGGATTGGGGAGGCCTCGCATAACCTGCGGCGCGCTCGGAATGTTAATTCTTTGTGATTGAAGAGGAGTTACCATCCTGCGCACGCAGCCCCGCCATCCCTTTTGGCATCTAGTTGTTTGAGGTACACTCATTATCATGGCTGAGTTTGTTTGCAAAGTCGCTGACGCGAGCGGGCGGGTTTATTCGCAAGTCGAGCCTGCGGAGTCAATTTCTGAAGCGCGCCAGAAACTGTCTGACCGCGGACTCTTCGTCTATCAGGTTCGCCCTCGTGACGCCGTTTTCGGGGCGGCCCTCGGGCAGCGCCGCGACAAAACAGTGCATGGAAACGACTTCCTGGTTTTCAATCAGCAGTTTAACACTCTGATCAAGGCTGGAATCCCTATCCTGAAGGCTCTTGACCTGTTGGCCGAACGGGCCGCCGCGCCACGGCTTCGACCCATCCTCGGCTCAGTTCGGCGCCTGGTTCGCGAAGGCACCACCCTGTCTGATGCGCTGCAGCAGCAGGGAGTCTTCCCGAAGGTGTACACCACCTCGGTTTTGGCTGGAGAAAAGAGCGGCAATCTGTCCGGCGTCCTCGAGTACTACATTGCCTACCAACGTGTCACCACCGGCCTGAGAAAAAAACTGATCGCCACTCTGATTTATCCAACGATTCTCGTTTGCGCCGCCACGCTGATCGTGACGTACCTCGTCAGCACTGTCATTCCGAAATTCGCGCTTCTTTACGGCGATTTGAACATAAATCTGCCGGCGGCAACACGCATCTTGCTCGCGGTAACGGTCACCTACCGCCCGTTCCTGCTGGCGGCGATCGGCATCGTTGTGGTTCTTGCATTGGCGGCGTTCGCATGGTCGCGGTCCGATAGGGGAGGGCTGGCCTTGGAGCGTCTGCGAATGCGGCTTCCCCTGGTCGGCGACATTCTCACCAAGTTTCAATTCGCTCAGTTTTGCAGGACGCTGTCCACTCTGCTCGCAGGCGGAACTCCTCTCGTTCAGGCCATGGAAACGGCCGGGGACGCGATTAGCGGCCGCCTTGTTTCGGGCGCGATCAAGCATGGGGCAAAATTGGTCCGTGAAGGGCAGTCCTTGCACGACGGGCTTGCGTCCACGGGTCTCGTGCCGGAATTGGCCCTCGAAATGGTTGAAGTTGGCGAAGCCAGCGGCGCTCTTTCACCCATGCTCGGCAGCGTTGCGGAATTTTACGAAGACGAAGTGAACAATCGCCTGGCGAATATGGTCGCACTGATCGAGCCCGCCATTTTGATGTTCATGGCGGTTTTGATTGCTTTTATCCTGGTGGCGCTGTATTTGCCCATGTTCTCGATGTCGGCCGGCGGCTAGGGATTAGGAATCGTCCAATGAGCACTGTCGATCAAACGATTGTCGCTGCGGCGTCCGACCCCCAGAGCGAACGCGAACGCTCGCGCCGTCTGGCGGAACGCTATCGCTGTCCGTTCGTGGATCTGTTTGAACAACGCATTGATCCCGAGTTATTCCGGAGTATTCCCGCCGAACTGATGTTCCGGTTCAACTTCGTGCCCATGGAAGCCCAGGGCAACGCTCTGGTGATCGCTGTCGCCGAGCCCAGTCAGGTCCTGTTGAGTGATGAGCTCCCGTTGCTGTTAGGCAAGAAGTTGATCCTGAAGGTCGCCACCCCCACGCAAATCGGCGACCTCCTGAAACGTACCGAACAATCTCAACGCGTGCTCGATCAAGCGACCGAAGCCTTCACACTGACCGTTGTCGAGGAGGACGAGGAAGCAGACGCGACGCTTACCGCGGACAGCCTGACGCGTGAGGCGGCCGTGAGTCCGGTCGTTCGCCTGGTGGACACAGTCATTTTCACCGCGCTCGAGCGGCGGGCCTCGGACATCCACATCGAGGCCCGGGACATCGAAGTCGCGGTCAAATATCGCATTGACGGAGTCCTGGTTCATGCGATGACGCCAATCTCCAAGGATTGGCTCTCCACGATCATTTCCCGCATCAAGGTCATGAGTGAACTGGACATCGCCGAGAGGCGTGTCCCGCAGGACGGACGTTTTCGCGTCCGGTACAAAGGCCGATTCGTCGACTTCCGCGTTTCCATCATGCCCTCGATTCACGGGGAAGACGCGGTCCTTCGTGTGCTCGACAAGGAGACTCTCTCGGAGAAATTTGCCAACCTCAGCCTTGAGGTGGTCGGCTTTTCGGGTGAAGATATGCGGAAGTTTCGCAGGTACATTCGCGAACCTTACGGAATGGTGCTCGTCACGGGGCCCACGGGCTCGGGAAAGACCACTACCCTCTATGCCGCCATCAACGAGATTAAATCCGACGAAGACAAGATCATCACGATCGAAGACCCCGTCGAATACCAGGTTCGCGGCATCACGCAAATTCCGGTGAACGAGAAAAAAGGTCTGACCTTTGCCCGCGGATTGCGTTCCATCCTTCGCCACGACCCGGATAAGATCATGGTGGGCGAGATTCGAGACAACGAAACCGCCCAAATTGCGATTCAGTCCGCGCTCACGGGACACCTGGTCTTTACGACTGTTCATGCCAACAACGTCACCGACGTCATCGGCCGTTTTATCAACATGGGAGTGGAGCCCTACAACTTCGTCTCGGCATTGAATTGCATCCTCGCGCAAAGGCTGGTCCGCGTGGTGTGCGTGCATTGCAAGAAGAAAGT
>Ga0137409_10007753_pt1 | contig 11003 bp, 13 predicted proteins | sample CZODoug1_16funga_FD_122059 | JGI IMG/M metagenome (GOLD analysis project Ga0137409, IMG submission 122059) | Vadose zone soil fungal communities from Angelo Coast Range Reserve, California, USA - CZODoug1_16fungal (Hybrid Assembly) | ecosystem: Environmental > Terrestrial > Soil > Vadose zone... | reverse complement strand
GGCACGGTTCCGGAGGGCGCCGGCTCCTCGGCGCGAAGGTGCGTGCCCGATTGCGGAATCGGCGCATGGGCGCACGCTCCCAGCACGAGCACACAACACGCCAGCGAAATGCGTCGCAAGGCCGCCTCCGATTCCCGCTCAAACCTGCCGGGTAGAATTTCCTGCACCAGTATAACAGTACCACGTAACAAACTGATTTAACAAACCAAAGAACTCTTACACCGCGCCCTTCAAGACTTCCGCGGCGGCCCGTACCGGCCGCGATTGCTATTGGCGATTCTGGCTGCGCATTCTCTCCACGCTCCGATAGTACGGATGGTACGCGGAAATCGGCGGCGGCAGCCCTTTCATGGCGGCCAGCGCTTGCTCCGGGCTCGCGTAGGATCCGTAAGCGACACGGTAGTGTTGCTGGCCGTCGATCTTCACGCTGTAGACGAAAAGCTCGCCAACCGGCAACACCTTCGATGCTCGAAGCAAGAAGTCTTCCAGTTGCCCTAGTTCTTTCGAATTGACAATGGCCAACTGGATTGCATAGTGGTCTGTAGGCGCGCTCTGGAGCCACTCCTGGGTTGCGGTAAAGCGTCCTCGGGCGAGTTCCCCCCGCTCGGGAGGCAGCGGCTGCGCGAGTGTCAGGGTTTCCACGCTTCGTTTGAGTGCCGACGCGTCCGCGTTCGCGGACGCAGACAAGCCCGAAACAATGGGCATCGCCGCTTTCGCGGGCCGAGCGGGGGGTTCGGCTGCCGTGCTCGCCGCGGCTGGTGGGGGGCCGGGCGCGATGGCTGATCGACCGGCCGAAAGGACCATGTGTGTTCCCCATCCGAGCACAACGCCCGCGGCGAGCGCAGCCGCGCCGATCCGAATCTTTTGCATGCCGGTCCGCGTTCGATGAAACTCGGTGTCGCGCACGGCCCTTTTTGCCTCAGCGTGGGTGACCGCATGGGTGCCGGATGCGAAGGCCGCGAGCAGGGCCTTGTCCGACAGGATATTGACCCGGCGCGTCAGTCCTTGGGACGCGCTCGAAATGACCTTGATTGCTCTCCGATTGAAAATCTGGGGACCGCGGTAGCCGGCGGCGCGCATGCGAAAGTCGATGTAGTTCTCGATGTCGCTGCGCACCAGGGGCTCCAGGCGAAAGCTGTGAGTGATGCGCTCCCTCAGCTGCCGCATGCCGGCCGCGTCGAGGTGCTCGTCGAATTCCGGCTGCCCGAAGAGCACGATCTGCAGCAGCTTGTGACGGTTCGATTCGAGATTCGACAGCAGCCGGATCTCCTCGAGCGTTTCGTCGGGCATCGCGTGCGCTTCGTCGATCAGCACTACCACCCGGCGGCCCTCGCCGAAGAGCCGGATGAGATGCTCCTGCAGTGCCCGAAGAATGCGCGTCGTTTGTCCTTTTTCCAGTTCGAGCTTGAGTTCGTCGCCGATTGCAAGAAGGATTTCGTCGCGCGACAGCGACGGATTGGCGAGATAGATGGTTTCGACCGTCGCAGGCAGCCGCTCCATCAGTACACGGCACAGCATCGTCTTGCCGCTGCCGACCTCGCCGGAGACCTTGACGATGCCCTCGTCATGGGTAATGGCGTAGAGCAGGGCTTCGAGCGTCGCCCCGCGGTTGGCGCCCTGAAAGAAGAAATCGGTGTCGGGGGTGATGCGAAAGGGCGGCTCTTTCAGCCCGAAATGGTCTAGATACATCGAATCCCCTCCCGGAGCGGGCCGCTAGCTCTATTGCTGCTTTTGCGCCGATTCCATGCGGGAGTACAACGTCGTGCGGTTGATACCGAGCATTTTGGCCGCCTGACTGACGTTGCCTCGCGTGAGCTTCATCGCCGCCTCGATGTAGCCCTGTTCCCAGGCCTTGAGCATCTCGTCGAGATTGAAGCTGCGCTCGCGCTGCAGATGGCGCTGTGCCTGCTCGATGAGCGTCCCCGGATCCGATGGCAATCCGGGTCCCCTGTCTGCCTGCGCTTCCAGATCGAACTCGGGCTCGAGTTCCGCGAGGGACAGCTTCTGGCCAGCGTACTTGGTGGTCAGGCGGATCACGACGTTGCGCAGCTCACGCACGTTGCCGGGAAAGTGATAGTCGCGCCAGGCCTTTTGCGCCGCATCGTCCAGCGCGAACGGCGGGAGCTTCGCCTGCCCCGCGTAGAATTTACGGTAGTGTTCGAGCAGTAGCGTGCGGTCCTCGTCCATCTCGCGCAGCGACGGTACCTCGATCGTGAACACCGACAGCCGGTGATACAGGTCGGCGCGGAAATTCCCTTTCCTGATTTCCTGGCGCAGGTCGCGATTGGTGGCGGCAATCACCCGGGAACGGGAGAAACGCTGCTGCGTCTCGCCGACGCGCTGGAACTCGCCGTTCTCGAGCACGCGCAGAAGCTTGGCTTGCAGCTCCAGGGGCAGCTCGCCGATCTCATCGAGAAACAGCGTTCCGTCGCTCGCGTCTTCGAAATAGCCCGACTTGTTTTGCGTCGCGCCGGTAAAGGCGCCCTTGGTGTAGCCGAACAGCGTAGGCTCGACCAGGGTCGGCGCGATCGCCGCACAGTTGAGCGCAAACCATGGCTTCACGCGCCTCCACGAAAGGCGATGCAGCAGGTTCGCCACCACTTCCTTGCCGGTTCCCGATTCGCCCTCGATGAGCGCCGGGAAGGGCGAGTCGGCGTATTGGCTGATTTGGCTTTTCAGCTTTTGCAGTGCGGGACTCTTGCCGACCAAAGGATCGGCCTCGGCGATCCCTTCCCCCGAGATTTCAGCCGCCCGAAACTGCAGGGCGTGCAGCAGGATCTTTTTGAGATTCTCCGGATCGCAGGGCTTGGCGACGAACTCGGCGGCACCGAGCGTGCGCGCGTGCCTCGCGTTGGCAGCGTCGTTCTGGCCCGATAGAACCAGGATCTTCATGGCCGGAGAATGCGCGAGCAGGTCGCTGATCAGCTGGAAGCCCTCGTCAGGCCGGTGGGGCATGGGGGGCAGCCCGAGATCGACCAGCGCGAGCTGCGGCGCCTCGTCGAGTTGCCGCAGCAGACTCACGGCGTGCTGGCGCGAATCGCTCACCATGACCTCGAAATCCTTTCCGAGGGCGTAGGACAGGGTCTCTGTGATGAGCGGATCGTCGTCGACGATCAGCAGGCTGGGGTGGGGGGCTTCAGGCATGAGCTTCGATGCATTTCAGGAAGGCGCGCTCCAGTGACGATTCCCCGTGGAGCCCGCACAATCCGCGAGGCGCGCCGGCGTAGGCAATCGTTCCCCCGTGCAGAACAGTGACGCGGTCGCAAACCTCCTCGACGTCGGCGAGCGAATGCGAGGTGAAAAGCAGGGTTCGCCCTTCCGACTTGAGGTTCAGGAGCAGGTCCTTGGCGCGGGCGCGCGCCTTGGGATCGAGGCCGCTCATCGGTTCGTCGAGAACGTACAGATCGCGTTGCGAAAGAAAGCAGGCGGCAAGCCCCAGCTTCTGGGTCATACCCTTCGAATAGGCGCGGACCGGCTTGTCGAGGGCAGCGACGTCCAGGTCGAGCGCAGCGAACATCGCACAAACGCGCTGTTCCTCGTATCGGCATCCGAACAGTTGCAGCATCATCGCTATGAATTCGCGACCGGTGAGAAAATAAGGGGCGGTAAACCGCTCGGGCAGGAACGCAAGGCGGGCGCGGGCCTGCGGGCGGCGATGCGCGGTGCGGTGGATCTCGATCGCGCCCGAATCGAGGTCGCAGAAGTCGAGCAGGCACTTGATCAAGGTGGTCTTGCCGGCGCCGTTCAAGCCGGCCAGGGCCACGCACTCGCCCGAGTGAACATCGAGATCGATCCCGCGAAGCACTTCCGCGCGGCCAAAGCTCTTGCTCACTCCGAGGAATCGAACCAACGGCTCGGGCATAAGGCAGCCCTTCGTGGGGAGGCGTCGATGATAGCGCAAAGGCGGCGCCCTTTCACGGTGGATCTACGAACGCCGCACACGGGCGATGGGATGCGATCCAAATGGTTGCCGCGCACTTCTCTAGTGCTAGAATTCGCCCTTCGCGTATTCCGGGCAGGACACCGTGGCGACAAGCAATCTGGTCGAAGTTCAAAACGTCACGTTCAGCTACGATCAGCGAGAGGTTCTTAAGAACATCAACCTCGTCGTTCCCAAGGGCAAGGTGGTCGCCATCATGGGTTTGTCCGGGTGCGGGAAGACGACGCTTCTACGTCTGATTGGCGGAGCGCTTTTCCCCAACCAGGGCGAAATTCGCGTCGCCGACCGCGTCGTGAACAAGCTCGGCCATGACGCGCTCTTTGAGCTGCGGCGCAAGATGGGCATGCTGTTCCAGTTCGGCGCCCTGTTTACCGACATGTCCTCGTTCGACAACGTGGCGTTCCAGATGCGCGAACACACGAACCTGCCCGAATCGATCATTCGCGACCTCGCGCTCATGAAGCTGCAGGCGGTGGGCCTGCGAGGCGCCGCCGATCTCATGCCTTCGGAACTCTCGGGCGGCATGGCGCGGCGCGTGGCGCTCGCGCGCTCGATTGCGCTCGACCCGATGCTCATGATGTACGACGAACCCTTCACGGGGCTCGACCCGATTTCACTCGGCGTCATCGGCCAGTTGATCCGGCGGCTTAACGACTCGCTCGGTGCGACTTCGATCGTCGTAACCCACGACGTGGCCGAGGCGCTCGAACTGGTCGACTACGTCTACTACATGTCCGCGGGAAAGGTCGAATTTCAAGGCACTCCCGATCAGGTGCGTGCGGCGGGACTTTCGTCGCTTCGCCAGTTCGTCTACGGCGAACCCGATGGGCCGGTCCCGTTCCATTATCCGGCGCCGGACTATCGGCAGGACCTGTTCGCGCAATGACAGGGCGCCTCGCAGAGCTCGTGCGCGCGCTCGGCGCGCGCATCGTAGACAACTGGATCTGGCGTCTCGGGTTCGCGTGCCGCTTCCTGTGGTTCACGCTCAAGGAGTCGGGGCCGAGCTTTCGGCGCTTCCATCTTACGATTCGCGAAATTTATTTCACCGGTGTGCTGTCGCTCATCATTATTCTCGTGTCGGGGCTGTTCGTCGGGATGGTCCTGGGTCTGCAGGGTTACGACACGCTGGTGCGGTATGGCTCCTCCGAGGCGCTCGGGGTGCTCGTCAGCCTTTCTCTGGTTCGCGAGCTCGGCCCCGTCGTCGCGGGACTGCTCTTTGCCAGCCGCGCGGGGAGCGCGATCACTGCGGAGATCGGACTGATGAAGGCGACCGAGCAGCTCTCCGCAATGGAGATGATGGCAGTCGACCCCATCGCCCGCGTGGTCGCGCCCCGCTTTTGGGCCGGGGTGATCTCCATGCCCCTGCTCGCGGCGCTCTTTTCCGCGATGGGGGTGTTCGGCGGCTACCTCGTCGGCGTGCGGCTGATCGGCGTCGACGAGGGCTCGTTCTGGTCGCAGATGCAGGCGGCGGTGGATTTTCGCGAAGACGTTTTGAACGGCGTTATCAAGAGCCTGGTTTTCGGCATCGCAGTGACGTGGATCGCGGTCTACGAAGGCTACGACGCGCCGCCGACTGCCGAAGGCGTGTCGGGTGCCACCACGCGCACGGTGGTCACTTCGTCGCTCGCGATCCTGGCGCTCGATTTCGTGCTGACGGCACTGATGTTCAGAGGACACTAAGACATGATGACGCGCAAAGAGCTGGACTTATGGGTGGGGATTTTTGCGGTGATCGGCATCGGCGCGCTGCTGTTCCTGTCGCTGAAGGTGGCGAACCTCGCTTCTTTTTCGGCAGCGGATTCGTATCAGGTCAACGCCAAGTTCGAAAACATCGGCGGCCTGAAGGTCCGCGCACCGGTGAAAAGCGCGGGTGTCGTCGTCGGCCGGGTCAGCGACATCCGCTTCGACAACGAGAGCTTCGAGGCGGTGGTCTCTATGAACATCGACAGCCGCTACCAGTTTCCGAAAGACAGCTCGGCCAAGATTCTGACTTCGGGCCTGCTCGGCGAGCAGTACATCGGTCTTTCACCCGGCGGCGATTCGGTCAACCTGAAAAACGGTGACACGTTAAAACTCACGCAGTCCGCGGTGGTGCTCGAAAATCTCATCGGTCAGTTCCTGTACAATAAAGCTGCCGAAGGGGACGGCAAAAAGTAAGCAAGGATTGAAAGCCGAGCGCGTGGCAAGGGTCAAGAGGCTGTGCGCGGCGCTGCTCCTCGCCGGAACGCTGGCGGGCTGCGCTACTTCGGGGGGCAATCCAGCGGACCCTCTCGAGCCGTTAAATCGCGCGATGTTCCGTTTCAACGATGCGGTGGACGGGGCTGTGATCAAGCCGGTGGCCAAGGGTTACCGCAGCGTCGTGCCGGGAATCTTGCGTACCGGCATTTCCAATTTTTTTTCCAATCTCGAGGACGTCTGGATTTCGGTGAACGATGTGCTGCAGGGAAAGTTCCAGCGGGGGTTCGAGGATTTCACTCGGGTCCTTTTCAATTCGACGTTCGGGATCGCCGGCGTTTTCGACTTCGCGTCCGACCTCGGATTGCAGAAGCACAACGAGGATTTCGGGCAGACATTGGGCTGGTGGGGCGTCGGCAGCGGCGCGTACCTGGTTCTGCCGATCCTGGGTCCCTCGACGGTTCGCGACGGTTTCGGCTGGGTGCTCGATACGCAGGCCGACCTCATTTTCCAGATCGACGGGGTTCCGGTGCGCAACTCGCTCTATGCGACGCGCGCGATCAGCAATCGTGCCAACCTCCTCGATGCCTCGAGCGTTATTGAACAGGCAGCGCTCGACAAATACACTTTCGTGCGCGAAGTCTGGCTGCAGCGCCGACGCAACCTTGTCTACGACGGAGATCCGCCGCGGGAGCGCGAGGAGCCCGATGATGAACCCACCAAGTGACCAAAATCCTATGGCCATGAAATTGCCTTTCTACGCGCTCTTTGCGTTGCTGATCCCCCTCGCGCACGCTCAGCAGCCTGTTGCGCCCGACGTCTTGGTGAAATCGATCACCGAGGAGGTCATCGCCATCCTGAAGCAGGACAAGGACATTCAGGCAGGCGACACGAAAAAGGCCGCCGATCTGATCGAGACCAAGATCGTCCCGCATTTCAACTTCATCCGCATGACCCGGATCGCCATGGGGCGCAACTGGCGGCTCGCCTCGCCCGAGCAGCAAAAGGTGCTCGCCGACGAATTCAAGACGTTGCTGGTTCGGACTTATTCGACGGCGCTCTCCAACTACCGCGACCAGCAGATCGATTACAAGCCCCTGCGCGCCAAGCCCGAAGATACCGAGGTCACCGTGAGATCAGAGGTCAAACAATCGGGCTCGTCCCAGCCGGTCGCCATCGACTACGAGATGGAAAAGACTCCCAACGGGTGGAAGGTCTACGACGTCAAGGTCGGCGGGGTGAGCTTGGTTACGACCTACCGCGACACCTTCGCCAGCGAAGTTCGCGAGCACGGCGTGGACGGCCTGATCAAATCGCTCGTCGCGAAGAACCGCCAGCCCGAGCGCTCGAAAGGAGGCAAGACGTGATCCGTCGAGAGGGGGACTCGCTCATCCTCGAAGGCCCGGTGACCTTGGATACCGTACCGGGGCTTATCGGACCGGCGGAGGAACATCTGCGGCAGGGCGCGCGCGTGGTCGATTTCCGCAATGTGACCGAAGTCGATTCCGCCGCAGTAGCCCTCGCCCTGGAGTGGCTGCGTCGGGCCGCAGAAAGCAAGACCGGGCTGCGCCTCGCCAACTTACCCGTTGCGATGCAGAACCTCGCCAAGCTCTACGGAGTCTCCGAGCTGCTTCAGTCGGCTTCGAGCTGATCCTTCGCGCGGGCGACCACCGGCATGGCTGCCGCGATTGAAGTCCGCGACGTCCACAAGCGCTTCGGCGAGCAGCAGGCGCTCTCGGGGATCGACCTCGAGATCCGGCAGGGGGAGTTTTTCGGGCTGCTCGGACCCAATGGAGCCGGCAAGACCACCCTGATCAGCGTTCTCGCGGGTCTCGCGCGCCCCGACCGGGGCTCGGCCCGGGTGATGGGCCATGATGTGCGCACCGACTATCGCGCCGCGCGCCGTTCCCTCGGGGTCGTCCCCCAGGAACTGGTATTCGATCCGTTCTTCACCGTGCGCGAGACCTTGCGCTTCCAATCGGGCTATTTCGGAGTGCGCGACAACGGCGCGTGGATCGATGAAGTGATGCGGCACCTCGACCTTGCTTCCAAGGCCGAGGTCAACATGCGCGCGCTCTCGGGCGGGATGAAGCGGCGGGTGCTCGTGGCGCAGGCCCTGGTGCACAAGCCGCCCGTGATCGTGCTCGACGAACCGACCGCGGGCGTCGACGTCGAGCTTCGCCAGGCGCTGTGGCAGTTCATCCGGCGGCTCAACCGGGACGGCCACACGATCGTCCTGACGACGCACTACCTGGAGGAGGCCGAGGCGCTTTGCGAGCGCATCGCAATGCTGAAACAGGGGCGCGTCGTGGCGCTCGATTCCACCGCCAACCTGCTCAAACGCGTGCACCACCTGTTTCTTCGGCTGCGTTTGAGCGGCGAGCTCCCCGGCGAACTGCGCCCCCTCGAGCACGGCAGCACCGCGGGCGCCCACATACTGCGCTTGAAGGGCTACGAGGACGTCGAGCAGACCCTCGCGTGCATCCGCAGGGCCGGCTGCCGCATCGAGGAAATGGAGCTGATGCAGCCCGATCTCGAAGACGCCTTCGTCGACGTGATGCAACGCTCATGAGCGGATTCCCCACGTTGCTGTACAAGGAAGTGCTGCGCTTCTGGAAGGTGAGCACGCAGACGATCGGCGCGCCGGTGCTCACCGCGGTCCTTTTCCTGTTCATCTTCAGCCACGTCATGGAAGGCCGGATCCGGATGTACGACGCGGTTCCGTACGCGGCGTTCCTCGTTCCGGGACTGGTGATGATGTCGGTGCTGCAGAATGCCTTTGCCAACAGCTCTTCGTCGCTCGTCCAGTCCAAGATGACCGGTAATATCATCTTCGTGCTGCTGCCGCCGCTTGCCTACTGGGAGTTCTTCGCCGCCTACGTACTGGCTGCGGCAGCGCGGGGGATGGTCGTGGGGGCGGCGGTGCTGCTGGTCACGCTGCCTTTCGTCGAAATAGAATTTCGCCACCCGCTGTGGATCGTCGCGATTGCCTTCTCGGCGAGCGCCGTGCTGGGCGCGCTCGGGATGATCGCGGGAATCTGGGCCGAGAAAATCGACCAGGTCGCCGCCTTCCAGAACTTCTTCATAATGCCCCTCACCTTTCTTTCGGGAGTGTTCTACTCGATTCATTCGCTCCCCCCTTTCTGGCAAGGGCTCTCGCATTTCAACCCGTTTTTCTACATGATTGACGGGTTCCGCTACGGTTTTTTCGGCGTCTCGGACGTCCACCCGTTTCGCAGCCTGGCCGTCGTGACGGCCTTTCTGGGCGTGGTTTCCGCGATGACGCTCGCGATGATCAAGAGCGGTTACAGGTTGAGGCACTAGCATGGTGACGCCGGAGCAGGTTCAGAGCTACATCGAGAAGGGGCTGCAGTGCAGCGCGGTGCGCGTCGTGGGCGACGGAGAGCACTTCGAAGCGCTCGTCGTGAGCGAAGCGTTCCGCGGCAAGAGCCGCGTGCAGCGCCATCAGCTCGTCTATGCGGCGCTCGGCGAGCGCATGCGTGAGGAGATCCATGCCCTGTCGATGCGCACGCTGACCCCCGAGGAAGCGGCGGATGGATAAGCTCTTCATCCAGGGAGGCGTTCCGCTCTCGGGCGAGATCCGCGTCTCGGGCGCCAAGAATGCGGCGCTCGCGCTCATGTGCGCGGGGTTGCTCACGAGCGAGGAACTCACGCTCTCCAACGTGCCGCACCTGAGGGACGTGAGCACCATGCTCCGGCTGCTCGCACAAATGGGGGTGGAAGTTTCGCTCGACGACCGGCTGGGTCTGTCGTTGAGGGCTGAGCGTCTGTCCGATCCGCTCGCCCCCTACGACCTGGTGAAGACGATGCGCGCTTCGATCCTGGTTCTCGGGCCGCTCCTCGCACGCTGCGGCGAGGCCCGGGTGTCGCTCCCCGGCGGGTGCGCCATCGGGGCGCGCCCGGTGGATTTGCATATCAAGGGACTTGAAGCGCTAGGCGCCGAGATCTCGGTCGAGCAGGGTTATATCTTGGCGAAGGCGAAGCGGCTGAAGGCGGCCCGCATCCTGATGGACCTCGTGACCGTCACCGGGACCGAAAACCTGATGATGGCGGCCTGCCTCGCCGAGGGCACGACCACGCTCGAGAATGCCGCGCGCGAGCCCGAAGTGGTGGACCTCGCGCACTGCCTTTCGGCGATGGGCGCACGCATAAGCGGCGCAGGCACCGACACGATTACGATCGAGGGAGTAAAAAGGCTGCACGGGGCGACGCACCGCATCATGGCCGATCGCATCGAGACCGGAACCTTCCTTGCCGCAGCCGCGGCGACGGGAGGGCGCGTCACCCTGCGCGGCACGGATCCCGGAACCCTCGAGGCGGTACTCGAAAAACTTCGAGAGGCGGGCGCTGAGCTGCAAACCGGGAGCGAAACGATTTCCCTCGCCATGCCGAGGAGGCCCAAGGCGGTCAACGTCCGGACCGCTCCCTATCCGGCGTTTCCGACCGACATGCAGGCACAGTTGATGGCGCTCGACGCAGTCGCCGAGGGTACTGCCTCGATCACCGAGACCATTTTCGAGAACCGTTTCATGCATGCCCTGGAAATGCAGCGTCTCGGCGCCGACATCGAGATCTCGGGAAACACGGCTATCGTGCGCGGCGTTCCGAAGTTGCAGGGCGCGATCGTCATGGCGACCGACCTGCGCGCCTCTGCGAGCCTCGTCATCGCGGGTCTTGTCGCCGAGGGTGAGACCCGAGTCGATCGCATCTACCACCTCGATCGCGGCTACGAATGCATCGAGGAGAAGCTCGCGCAACTGGGCGCGCGCATCAAGCGCGTTCATTGAGCCGCGGAAAGCGCCGAAAAACGCTGGAACCGCTCCGGGGTTTTTCGGAACATCATGAAAAGTAAGGGTTTCCTCCGCGA
>Ga0137409_10007751_pt1 | contig 11004 bp, 11 predicted proteins | sample CZODoug1_16funga_FD_122059 | JGI IMG/M metagenome (GOLD analysis project Ga0137409, IMG submission 122059) | Vadose zone soil fungal communities from Angelo Coast Range Reserve, California, USA - CZODoug1_16fungal (Hybrid Assembly) | ecosystem: Environmental > Terrestrial > Soil > Vadose zone... | reverse complement strand
GCGTCTTCCCAGTAGGGTGCGAGTTCTTCGACGCGCTCGAACAGCTTTTCTTCCTTGAACAGGTCGAGCGCTGCGCACGCCGCGGCCGAGGCCAAAGGGTGGCCGGAATAAGTGTAGCCGTGGAAGAACTCGATGTTGTTGTCCGGGCCACCCTTGTCCATGAAGGTGTCGTAGATCTCTTTCTTCACGATCACGCCACCCATCGGCACCGCCGCGTTGGTGAGCGCCTTGGCGCAGGCGATCATGTCCGGCGTGACCCCGAAGGTCTGCGCGGCGAAAGCCTTGCCGGTGCGGCCGAACCCGGTGATGACTTCATCGAAAATCAGCAGGATGCCGTACTTGTCGCAGATCTGGCGCAGCTTCTGCAGGTAGCCTTTCGGCGGTATCAGCACGCCGGTGGAACCGGCGACCGGCTCGACGATCACCGCCGCGATGTTGGAGGCGTCGTGAAGCTGAACCAGGCGTTCGAGTTCGTCGGCGAACTCGGCGCCGTGCTCGGGCTGTCCGCGCGAGAAGGCGTTGCGCGCCGGATCGTGGGTGTGCCGCAGGTGGTCGACCGAGGCCAGCATGTTGCCGAAGGTCTTGCGGTTCCCGGACATGCCGCCGACCGAGATGCCGCCGAATCCCACGCCGTGATAGCCGCGCTCGCGCCCGATCAATACGCGTCGGGTGCCTTCGCCGCGCACGCGGTGATAAGCCAGCGCGATCTTGAGCGCCGTGTCCACGGCTTCCGACCCGGAGTTGGCGAAGAACACATGATCCAGGCCCTTGGGCGTGATCGAAACCAGTTTTTCCGCCGCCTGGAACGCAGCCGGATGATGCAACTGAAAGCCGGTGGCGTAGTCGATGGTTTCCGCCTGCTTCTTGATTGCATCGACGATTTTCTGGCGGCAGTGGCCGGCATTTACCGCCCACAGACCGGCGATGCCGTCGAGCACTTTGCGGCCGTCCTGCGTCAAATAGTGCATGTCCTTGGCAGCCACCAGCAGGCGCGGCGCCGCCTTGAACTGGCGGTTGGCCGTAAACGGCATCCACAGCGGCTCGAGATTGAGCGAATCGTTCAGTTGCCTCAGGACTTTCTCGTCGGGCATGTTCATGGCGGGTCTCCTCGGATGCCCGACTGCGACCGAGGTCACGCAGCCGGACACGCGCTTGATTTATGGGTTCATTATAGTGCGCGGCCAGCGTCTGCGGCCACCATGATTGCCTGGATGGGAGGCTTCCCTTATCCTGTGGCGCTTTCGTCGATACCCGATACTCGACCGGCCATTCATCGATCCGGCCGGGCCTTTGCAGCCCACCAGGAACTTCCCGATGGATCTGAACTACACCCAGGAAGAAGTCGCGTTTCGCAACCAGGTGCATGAGTTCGTCCGTACCCATCTCCCCGGCGAGGTGTCGCGCAAGGTCCTTGAACACCGCCGGCTCGGCAAGGACGACTACGTGCGCTGGCAGAAGATCCTGTTCGAAAAGGGCTGGATTGCCGCCGGCTGGCCGGTGGAGTACGGCGGCACCGGCTGGTCGCCGATCCAGCGCTACATTTTCGAGGAGGAGTGCGCGGCCGCGGGTGCGCCGCGGCTCACGCCTTTTGGTTTGCACATGGTCGGGCCGGTAATAATGGCCTTTGGCAGCGAATGGCAGAAGAAGCATTACCTGCCGCGCATTCTTTCCAGCGAGGACTGGTGGTGCCAGGGCTATTCCGAGCCGGGATCGGGTTCCGACCTGGCTTCGCTCAAAACCCGCGCCGAGCGCCAGGGCGACCACTACATCGTCAACGGCCAGAAGACGTGGAATACCCACGGCCAGTGGGCGGACATGTGTTTCTGCCTGGTACGCACCTCGAGCGAAGGCAAGAAACAGGAGGGCATTTCCTTCCTGCTGATCGACATGCACTCACCCGGCGTGACCGTTCGGCCGATCATCACGCTCGACGGCGAGCACGAGGTGAACGAGATCTGGTTCGAGAACGTGAAGGTGCCGGCGCAAAACCTGGTGGGCGACGATGGGCGGGGCTGGACCTACGCCAAGTTCCTGTTGTCGCACGAGCGCACCGGCATCGCCGGAGTGGGGCACTCGAAGCGTGAGCTGCGTTATCTCAAGCACATCGCCTCCGAGGAGCAGGCGGGCGGCCGGCCGTTGATCGAGGATCCGCTGTTTCGCGACCGCGTTGCGCAGGTGGAAATAGACCTGATGGCGCTGGAGATCACCAACCTGCGGGTGGCGGCCGCCGACCGTGACGGCAAGGCGCCGGGACCGGAGGCCTCGATCCTCAAAATCAAAGGCACCGAGATCCAGCAGGAACTCACCGAGCTTATGATGGAGGCGGTGGGGCCTTACGCGTTGCCGCACCTGCCGATGGCCTGGGGCGACCACTGGATCGGCGCGCACGTGGGCCCGGACTACGCGGCGCCGCTCGCAGCGCGTTACTTCAACTACCGCAAGACCAGCATCTACGGCGGCTCCAACGAAATCCAGCGCAACATCATCGCTCAGATGGTTTTGGGTTTATGAACAATCCGCCAACCACAGAGGCACAGAGACACGGAGAAATTCAGGACAGCCTGGTGACGAGTCGGAATGGCGGCAGAGCCAAGGGAAACTCGATTCACAAAGATTTTCTCTGCGCCTCTGTGTCTCTGTGGTGAGGAATGTATGAACTTCGATCTGACTGAAGAACAGCAGATGCTCAAGGACAGCGTGCAGCGCTTCCTGGAGAAGAATTGCAGCTTCGAGCAGCGCCGCAAGATGCTCGCCGAGCGCATGCCCATGAATGCGCAGCTATGGGAAGGGCTGGCGTCGCTGGGTATGCTCGGCGTGCCGTTCTCGCCGGACCACGGCGGCTTCGGCGGCGGCGGAGTCGAGACCATGCTGGTGATGGAAGCACTGGGCCGGCATCTTTCGCTCGAGCCCTACCTCGCCACCGTCGTGCTGGCGGGCGGTTGCGTCGATCTCGGCGGCGCCGATTGGCAGAAGAACATCCTGATCCCGAAGATCATCGACGGCTCGATGCTGCTGGCGTTTGCGCATGCCGAACTGAACGCCCGCTTCGAACTTGGCCATGTCGAGACCCGCGCGGTCCGCGACGGCAACAACTTCGTGCTGGAAGGCGAGAAGACCCTGGTGCTGCACGGCCCGATAGCGGAAAAGTTCATTGTCTCCGCGCGTACCTCGGGCAACCCGGGCGACGCACACGGCGTGACCCTGTTCATCGTCGAGGCCGACGAGGAAAAACTCGGCGGCCAGGAGTATCCGCTGTTCGACGGCACCCGCGCGCTCGACCTGCAACTCGGCGGCGTGAAAGTCGGCCCGGAGTCGGTGATCGGCACGCTGGACGCGGCGATGCCGCTGATCGAGGCCGTCGCCGACCGTGCGATGGCGGCTCTTTGTGCCGAAGCCGTCGGCATCATGGATGCTCTGCACGCCGCCACGGTCGAGTATCTCAAGACCCGCCAGCAGTTCGGCCAGCCGATCGGGCGCTTCCAGGCGCTGCAGCACCGTGCGGTGGACATGCTGATCCATCTCGAGCAGGCGCGTTCGATGGCGGTGCTCGCTGCATCGCGGGTCGATTCGCCGAACGTGGCGGAGCGTCGCAAAGCCATCGCCGCGGCGAAGGAGATGATCGGCCGGTCCGGGCGCTATGTCGGCCAACAGGCGATCCAGTTGCACGGCGGCATGGGCATGACCGACGAACTCAACGTCAGCCATTACTTCAAGCGGCTCACCGCGATCGACGTTCTTTTCGGCAACTCGGCGTATCAGCGGCAGCGCTTCGCCACCATGCAGGAAGACCAGCCCGCGGCGCAACTCAAAGCGCCCCGTAAATCCTGGGTCAAAATCTAAATTACCTCACCCCAGCCACCAACTAAACAATAAAAAGGGGATTTCCTGGCGATCCTGTTGCACCCTTGATCGGGACTGGACTGAAGAAAAATGCGCCGATCCACGTGCCGTCCCGCACTGGGCCTTCGAGAGTCAGGTTCTCGAACATGAATACGCCGTTCATCGTCAGCAGCAGGTGGTGACACGGGAAGCTGAGGTCGCGATCCGGGTTCGGAATCACCTCCACGCCCCAATTGTCAGCCCCGACCAAGCAAGCACCCTTGTCCACTAGCCATTGGGACGCATCAAGTCCCACCCCGGGCTCGCCGTCGTAGTACTTTTTGTTGTCGACTACCATCCACTGATCACCCCAGCCGCAACGCACCAGCGCAACGTCGCCCACCTTGAAGTCGGATTCGCTTAGCCGTTGGCGGGTAAGTGCGTCTCTGAGGTCCTGTGCGCTAATTTCTTCTCCCCTCTCCAGGTTGCGTCCTTTCAATCCCTTTACGTCGAAGATCACCGCGCGCGTCACTAGCGGCTTGACATGCTCGATGCCAAGCTTCTTCATGCCAAAGGCGCCATGGACCTCGGTGCCGTTGAAACCGTTGTAGTAAAGCTTGCCGGAGCTGTCGTGCGGCCCTTTGGTTTCTACTCCGATGTGAGACAGGCCATCGAACTGTGTTCCAACTTGTCCGATCTCCGCGCAGAGGTATTCTTCATTGGCAATGAGTTTGTTCCGACCGGCAGGTCCATAAAAGGGCGCGCTGGGAATCTTCAGGTTCCAGCCGCGCGTTCCGAAGAAGGGCATACCCGCTTCGTAGATTCGTCCCAAACTGTGGACCTTCCCGACCCTGATCAGGCTGATCGCCTCAAGCACTTTCTGTGAGGTCATCAGATTGGAAGCGCCAGCCTGATCACCTGCGCCCCACCGCGACGGAAACCACTTTTCGGTCATCGGCCAGCCATCTGGAGTGGCGCCCGTTGCTTCCCTACCACCCAGCGTGCTGGAAGCCAGCGCACCCAATGCCGCTGCCTCCAGGAATCGGCGACGACTAATTTGCTGCGGCTCTTTGTGACCCAATTTTTTTGCCATGATTTTCTCCCTTACTGCCGCCCAACTACAGTGTGTGCTACCCGCACACTGCGCCCGAGAAGCGATCGACTATTTCAGCAAAACTGGAATCGTGAAACTAAGGGCACCGTCTATTGCTTTGGAATGAAATCGCCCTTCACGTGTTGATGAATGAACAGGATACAATCCTCGGACCCAACGCATGCGTCGCCGTGCATTCCCATCCCGGGCTGAAACACGTAGGATCCCGGCGCCATGGCTTTTTCCTCTCCACCGTCAAAGGAGTGGCGCCAAGTTCCCGTCAAGTTCACGCCGTGATAGTCCCCAGTGTGGGCATGAATCGGCGCGACAAACCCAGCGGGCATCTTCAGAAGCATCGCGTACTCGCCCTTACTGCGATCCCCCCAAAGCACTACGAACTTTAACGGCGAACCGGGCCCCATATCCTGCCATTGCATTTCATCGGTGGCGCTCATCGTTCCGACCCCTGCCCCCGCAGCGGGGTAGCCGAATCCGGCGGCGGCAACTAGCGAAAGACCAACCAACAGTGACTTCTTCGTCATGATTTTCTCCTCCTGAGTATGACGCCGGCCAGGACGTTGGCCGAGCGGTAAGACATTTGTTATTGCGAATCGAGAAAAAATCGCTCGAAGCGCGCCTCTTTAAATGACGCCCAACGTGAATTGGACTTCCGAAATGCAGGCTTATTTAAGCACTTCTGCTGCCACGCTTCCACGTGCTCTATGGTGACTGCAAGGTAAGCGGAAAGGCGTGAACAACGCATGATCCCAAGCCTGTGCTGACGGATAGAGGCAACCCTGCTATGTTTGGGCGGGTAGCACCAGAGCGCGGCGGGTAACAGTGCGGGTACTGAGCGGAATAAAGCAACACAGAATGAAACGTCAGTAAGAACAATATGATAGTGAAAAAACCAAAGTACTACTGGGAAGATTTCAAGGTCGGTGAAGTGCATCAGATCGGCGAGAAGCGCGTCGACAAGGACGAGATCATCGCCTTTGCGAAGCAATTCGATCCGCAACCATTCCATGTCGACGAAGGAGCGGCGAAGGCCTCGATATACGGCGGCCTGATCGCCAGCGGCTGGCATACCGTTGCGCTGGTGATGCGCATGATGTGCGATGCCTACATGCTCGACTCGGCCAGCCTGGGGTCGCCCGGCATCGACAATCTCAAATGGCTGAAGCCGGTGCGTCCGGGCGATACCATCCGCGCGCAGCGCACCACGCTCGAAGTCCGCGCCTCCGCCAGCAGGCCCGATATGGGGCTGGTCAAGACCCGCTGGGAAGTATTCAACCAGAACGATGAGCGGGTCATGACCATGGAAGGCTACGGCATGTTCCGGCGCCGCGATCCCGGGAGCCCAGCCCAATGAGTGATCCGTTCAAGCACAAAGTCCACGTCCTCTTTCGCAAGGAAGACCTCGATCACGAGCGCCTCGAAGGCAAGGTGGCGATCGTGCTCGACGTGCTGTTCGCCACTTCCACCATCATCACCGCGCTCGCCAACGGGGCCACCGAAGTGATTCCGACTCTGGACGAAGCCGGTGCGAATGCCGAAGCGCAGAAGCATCCGAAGGGCAGCTATGTGCTGGCCGGGGAGTTGTACGCGGAGACGCTGCCGGGTTTTGCCTCACCAACGCCGCTCGCGTTGCTCAAGGAAGACATCGCCGGCAGGAAGCTCATCTACTCCACCACCAACGGCACGGTGGCGCTGCGGCAGTCCGCGCACGCCGCGCACGTTTATGCAGCAGCGCTGCTGAACGGCGAGGCGGTGGTCCAACGCGTTCTCGGAAGCCATCCCGGGCAGACCATCCTGATCGTCTGTTCCGGCTCGATGGGCATGGTCAATCTCGAAGACCTTTACGGCGCCGGCTATCTCGTCGATCTGCTGTCGAACGCATTGAACGAAAGCAGCGATTTCTCGGATGCGGCGCTTGCCGCGCGCAGCCTGTTCCGTGCCGAAGATGCCGCCGACTGCCTGCTGCGTGCCCGTGTCGGCCGGATGATGATCGAACGCGGTCTCACCCACGAAGTCCATTACGCTGCGGAGCTCAGCTCGCTCGCGGCGGTTCCCAAGCTGGTCGGCAACCGCCTGGTGCTTTCCTGACGCAAAGGCGTTGGCGGATAACAACGGCATAGCGCGGCCGGGCCGTCCGACGCAGTTGTTTTCACATGAAAATTTAGGACCACGGACTCGGTCCGAATCGGTCCTGCCGCGTTAAAATATCAGGTCTGCCACAGATCTTCTTGGACGAGGTAAATTGAGGATTTTATGAGGTATTTGTTCTTGGCCGCAGTCGCGATCGCACTCGCCGGACCGGTTCCCGCGCCGGCAGCGCTGGATTGCAGCCGGGCCAGATCGAATGCCGAGAAAATGGTGTGCTCGAACGGCCGGCTCGCGCTGGCGGAGGAGCGCATGGCGTACGCATTTCGAGAGGCCATCCGGCGCGGCGCGGACCCTTCCGAACTCATGCAATCCCAGCGCCGATGGACCAGCGAAATCCGCGATGCATGCAACGAGGTCGAATGCATGTTGAAAGCCTATGAAGACCGGACTGCGGAACTCGAGAATCCCTGAAGCCGGCGTTCTCCGCCAACGGGGGTGCGTTCCCCGGATACGGCATCGGGGCTGAATTATGCGCAGATTGTCGCTGACTCTTAAACCTGCGATCGGGCTTCTGGTGTTGTTCATGGTCCTGATCACCAATGCAGCCATCACTTACCGCAACGGCGTGCATCTTGTCGAGCACTCGCGGAAAGCTGCGCGGGCCCTCAACTCCTCGCGGCTGGTGGCTGAGCTTCAGGGGCGGCTGGTCGACGCCGAGACCAGCCAGCGCGGTTTCATCATCACTGGCAACGCCGACTACCTCGAGGCCTATAGCGACGCGCTGACCTCCCTGACTCCGACCTTCATGGAGCTGTATGAGAGCACGGCCAACGAGCCGTTGTGGGAACAAAGGCTGGACGCGCTTCAGTCGCTGGTATTCCTCAAATTCCGCGAATTGCAGACGTCGATCGAACTGCGGCGGTACTCAGGGTTCGCTGCCGCGCAGAAACTTACGATGACCAACAAAGGCAAGCGGACCATGGACCGGATAAGGAAGCTTATCGCCGAGTTCCGCAGCGACGAGGCGCGCGCGTTTTCGATCCAGGAGAGACGCTTGCAGGAAACTGTTACCACGGCGCGCGCAAGCTTCTGGGCCGTCACGCTCTTTGGCCTGGTACTGGTGATTTATGTGTTGTACACGCTGTGGCTCAATCTCGTGGAGGTCCGGAAAACAGAAAGTACCCTGCGGCGCCAGGCGCTGCGCGATCCGCTGACCGGGTTGTTCAACCGGCGCTTCTTCGATGCCGGCCTTGCCCAGGAGATCATGCGCTCCCGCCGCAGCGGCAATCCGGCTTCGCTGCTGATCCTCGATATCGATCACTTCAAGAACTATAACGACGAGTACGGGCACGAGGCCGGCGACGCGGTACTGCGCGCCATCGGCCAGTTGCTGCAGACGCATGTGCGCGGCAGCGACGTCGCCTGCCGTTTCGGCGGCGAAGAATTCGTGATCCTGATGCCGGATGCGCCGCTGGAATCCGCGAAGGAGAGGGGCAAGCAGATCCTGGAAGCCGTTCGCGGGCTGGAAATTCCGCACCAGGGACATTTGTTGCCGCCCGTCACCGCATCGCTGGGCCTTGCAGAATTTCCGTCCCATGCACGCGACGCGGAAGGCCTTCTGGAGGCGGCGGACCACGCCTTGTACGTTGCCAAGCGTGCCGGTCGCGATCGGATGGTCATCAGCGGTCGCGTCGAGAAGGCCGTCGCTTGATCAACCGGGAATCAAAGATTCGACGCGAAGACGCAACCGCGTCCTTGCGTCAAGGTTTATCCACTTTAGGTGGTCAGACCAATACCAGAATTTCTCCGATGCCGCCGTTGGCGAGGTCGCCGCAATAACGGCGTACGCGGTTTCCCAGTGGCAGAAAACGCCCGAACCGTTCGCTTTCCCGTCGCAGTTCTCTCTCGAGCAGCGCCAGAAACAGCAATGCGTGCTTGCCGCTATCCTGGAAAGTCGCGGGCAACTCCTGCGGGTGCCGAAAAAGGAGCAGGGTGCCGCGCTTGAGCGCGAAACCCGGCATCGTCCCCACATGTCCCGAAACCAGAATGGTTCCGGCCAGCATGCGCGATCCGCAATACGCACCGGCATCGCCTGCGATCAAGATCAGCCCGCGACGCATCCGATCGGCCGCACGGTCTCCGGCGTTTCCGTGCACGATGATGATGCCGCCACGCATTCCCTGCTTGTCCCCGGGTAGCGCCGCGCCGAGAAAGTCGCCGGCGTTGCCACGGATTTCAAGCCCGCCCGACGTCATTCCGCTTCCTGCAAACGGCCCGGCGTTGCCGGTGACGGCAATCTGCCCGCCGCGCATGCCCAGGCCAAGGTAGGCGCCGCAGTCGCCTTCGACCGTGATCGCGCCTTGCTTCATGCCGCTGCCGATACCGGTGAGCCGGTCCGAACTGTTTCGGATGATCATCTGCAGCGCGTCGCCGCGGCTCACTGCAAACAGATCGGCCACCTGCAACCCGCGGCTGCCGAGAGCGATGGTCTCGATGGCCGCCTTGCTCAGGCCCGCCAGCCGGTCGGGAATGAGCGGTGACAGGTCGACGCTGTGAGGCGGCAATGCGCGCAGCGTAAGGGTCAGTGCGCTCATTTCACGATGTCGTGCAGCCGGAAATGAAACTGGCCGAGCTTACCGCCGTAATTGCCGGCGCTTATGCGCAGCACCCCGCCGGCCGAACCGACCTTGCACGCAGCGTCGATTCCGGCTCGCATCGCGTGGCGCACCTCGGTCTCGGTCAGTCCGTCGATCACGATTTCCAGCACTGCTCCCACATCCGGTGAGAGTTCGCTCTTCACGGCACCGCGCAGCGTCGGGCAGAAGGCATCGTTGGTCGAAGCGGTGAGCGTCTTGTATTTGGAACCGACTTTGGAGCCCGAGCGCACCACCCCGCCGGGAAAGGGCATGATGGCGCCCGGCACCTTCGACATCGCCGCGATCGCCGCCTCGCATGCCGCCAGTGCCTCGGCCGGTCCGCGCGCGAGCACCAGGAAATTGCCGCCGCCGACAGCGCGCACCATCCCCGTGGTCTCCTCACACAGGAACTCGCCGTCCATCACCGGGATGCGCCAGTAGCGCCGTCCGCCGATCACCTTGGAGTTCTGGTACCCGTCACCGAAGAAACGCAGGTTCTTCCCCAGACTGATCGGTTCGCCCTCGATTCCGGAGAATACCGCGGACGTGGGCGCGGTCAGCACGCACTGGCCGACGCGGCGTTCGACCTGCCTGGCGAGCTCCTTGCCCGATACGGCGAACAACAGCACCGACACGCCGGGCCGGCCGTCGGGAGTCTCGTCGGCAGACAATTCGTGCTCGATTCCGGCCTCACAGCCACAGCCGATCACCGAAGTGGCGAATCCGGTCGCTGCCCGTGCCGCGTGGTACGCCCACTTGAGGTCGAACGCCGTGATCAGGATGCGGGTCGCGCGCATGCCGAAGGCCTCGGCAAACGTATCGTCGATCGCCACACCGTTGATGATCATCGGCCGCTCCGCGCGCAAGCGTGTACCAGTGTCCCGCGGCTGCCGCAATCGGCGAGTTCGTCGGCGGAAATCGCGAAGTTGTCAAAGCCGATGGTGTGATAGCGCTCGAAGTAATCCCGCAAGGACTTTTCGATGCCGCGGTCGAAATCGGGGCGCACCACGTGGGTCGCACCGCGGCTGGTTTTCACGATCCTGCCGCGCTGCGCCACCAGTTCCCCATCCTTGAACACGTATTCGGGCGCCGTGAACATCTTCTCGCGGTCGGGAAGGTCTTCGTACACGGTAATATCGGCGGCGGCGCCCGAGCCGAGATGCCCGCGGTCGGCGAGCCCGAGGCTGCGTGCCGGGGCAGCGCGGGTCATGACCGCGATCTCGTACAACGAGTACTCGCGGTCGAGCCCGGCCAGCCCGCTGTGAAGCGCGGCTTGCGGATGGATCTGCGCCAGGTATCGGAGCTGAAAGCCTCACAATACTCGTGCTGGGAGATGTGGATCGCCTGCAT
>Ga0137409_10007750_pt1 | contig 11005 bp, 4 predicted proteins | sample CZODoug1_16funga_FD_122059 | JGI IMG/M metagenome (GOLD analysis project Ga0137409, IMG submission 122059) | Vadose zone soil fungal communities from Angelo Coast Range Reserve, California, USA - CZODoug1_16fungal (Hybrid Assembly) | ecosystem: Environmental > Terrestrial > Soil > Vadose zone... | reverse complement strand
ATCGAAGGCGGAGACCCGCATGAAGACTCCCGTCTTCAATGGCACGTCGTATTGGCTGGTGACGTCGAGGCGGCGTGCCACCTCGAGTGCCCAATGTCCGGAGGCCCAGCGGGCCGCGCATCGGACGTCGGCGCGATCGCCGGAGAATTCCCCGGCAAGGATGACTCCGGGAAGGACGGTGCCGACGGGAATCTGCCGATCCCGGTCCGGCGTATAAGGCTCGGATTCCATATCCGTCATGAACCAGCGCGCACCATCGCTCTCTCCGACATTTGGATCGAGAGTCATCTGTCCCATCGCGGCCGTGGTCGCGGCGAGGTTCTTGGGCAGGCGGCGCGGCGTGACGTATCGCGTACCGCTCGCCGCGTCGAAGGAGAAGACAAAATTATCGCTGTAGTTGGCCGCACCCGGATCGGGCTCGAATCCGCCCCGGTAGGGGACGACGTGATTGACCTGCTGCGGCGTCGGATCCAGCGGCGGGCCGAAATGGTCGTCATCCATCCAGCCTGTCGGGCCGCCGCTGGTCGCCTTCCATTGCCAGACGTCGGCATAGATCCCCGCCGCCGGCGTGTAGTGCAGACCGCGGCCCGTCATGGTGGCGGGCGCATTCGGAATCGGCTGAGGGCTGGCGTGGAAAGTGCGGTCGCCCGCGAGGTCGACGTTCAATGTCGTGAGCAGGACCGAGAACTTGTCCTCGTTGAAGGCATGCTCGTCGCCGTTCTCATAGCCCTCGTGAAGCAGGTGCCATCCATCGACCTGCTTGATCAGCGGCAGCTGCTTGAGCGAGCGCGTCGGATCCTCCCACGTGAACAGGAAGTAGGCCCAGGTACCGTCGTGCACCGCACGGATATCGATCTTCGACTCGCCCCGGCCGTCGAAATGATCGCCCTTGCTGGTCATCACCGAGAACGGCGGGATGTTGCGCCAGACGGGGTCGGAGGTGTCGCCGTCGAGTATCGGAGCGTCGGCAACGGCGATGCGGTGGATCTGCATGTTGTCGACGACCAGCCAATCCGCCGCGACGACGGCCGAAGCTCCCGTGATCGCAACAGCCGCAGCCACAACGAAAGGGTTGGATTGAAGCGTCATGTTCTTTCGTGGCGTGGTGCGCCGAGGCACGGGCTTCTTGGAATTGGGTTGCATGGTCGGATGTTGATGCATGGCCGGTCTGCGTGCGTCCCGCCGATCGGGCGTCGCCTCGTGTGGTTCGGCCGGCTGAAGCGGGGCCTTCGATGTGCTCTGAAACTCGGGCGCCGGCGATGATGATTGCTCCACCAGCATCGTCAGCAATTCAACAGCATCAAGGCGTGGCGGCGGCGGCGGTACGCGATCCGGGCGAAATATGCGGAGCAATTGTGACGACCGGCCGATGGCGTAGTGCACTAGCACATGAAGGATCGCAAAAACCGGAATCACCCAGGTCGCAACCCAGTGGATCATCACCATGTCGTAGCCGGCCGACAGGCCGAAATACAGGAACCCGCCGCTGACGATGAGTGTCAGCATCGTGGCGAAAAAGGTCCAGACCAGCAGCACGCTCATCGAGCCCAACCGTGCCTCTCTGCGGCCGACGAGGCCTCGCAGACGAATCTTATCGAGCACGACGCGCCGCGAAAGTCCCGAACGGACGAGATAGATGGCGTACCCGATCGACACCGCGGTCAGGACGACGGCCGCCTCCATATGCGGTACCCAAACACTGCCGCGCGGCAATACCGCATCAAGCCAATTTAGCCAGGCCCGGTCGGGCGTCTCGGTTGCGATACGAAGACCGGTCACAAAGGCAACGACGGTCGCGCCGACCACCAGCCAATGCAAGATGATCGTTCCGTAGTCCGTCTTGCGGCGCCTCACTTTCGCGCTCCTTCTTCAAGGAGACGGCAGCCGCCTGTATCGGCCTGACGCGCAAATCTTGCGCGAATTGCATCCACGGCATGCGGCCGCGCGTAGCACCCATCCGATTCAGGCCACGCGATGCTCTGCAAGGAGCCGTTGTTACTCTTACGCAAACTCTCTGTCCCCCAGATACCGGCTCGCCGGGATCAGCGAGCGGACGTCATCTCCTTCTGTGAGCACCTCGCAACACGCAGAATGTTCAACCGGCCACGTCCGAGCTGAGGTTGAACGATCCGCCGACCGTACGCGTGATTGCTGCCTTTGAGCCGATCCATGGATCGTCCCAGTCGCTCGCCTCGCCTGCGAGCCAGCTGTTTCTCTCCTGTTCCTGTATCGCCAGAGATCGGTCCGCGCCGTCGACTGTGCAGTGCAAAGATTTATTTAGCTTCGTGGCGTCTTTCGGCCGACACAGGGGCCAATGGGCGCAGAAGCAAGGTGATAGCCGGACGATTCTATGACACCTCCGGGCGTTGCGGACTCGCTGATTTTTGGCGCGCGCAAGTGAAGGCAAGACGGTATACGCGAGCTCCGCTCGGCTTCTGTTCCCCGGTCGAAACTAAGGAACAACGAGCGGTATTTCGTTCTCTCTCGCGGCGTCCGGCATGAATCATCATCGGTCCCATTGTTGCCGGAAAATGGTCAGTATCACCTGCCAGCGTCGTTCCGGACAGCACGATGACTCAATCGGGGAGGCGAACGGAATGAATGCCGTTCCAGACCGCGCGCAAATTACTTCGTCGATCAACGCGCCGAATTCGTCGCCGGCGCCTGAGGCCGAGGATCCCGTCTCCCATGGTCTGCGCGAAAGTGCCCGCCGGATGATCGGCATCGCCGTGTTCAGCGGCGTGATCAACATCCTGATGCTGGCGGGTTCGCTCTACATGCTTCAGGTCTACGATCGGGTCATTCCGAGCCGCAACCTCGCAACGCTGTTCGGTCTGTCGCTGATGGTGCTGCTCGCCTATGTCGTACAGGGATATTTCGACGCGTTGCGCTCGCGGATGCTGTGCCGCGTCGCGACCCTGTTCGACGTCGGCCTGCAGGACGCCATCCACAATGCGCTCGCCGTGCTGCCGCTTCGCGGCGTGAAGCCGATGCTGATGCAGCAGCCGCTGCGCGACCTCGACCAGGTGCGGGCCTTCATGTCGAGCATGGGGCCGACGGCGTTCCTCGACATGCCCTGGATACCGATCTTTCTGATTGGGCTGTTCCTGTTCCATCCGGCGATCGGCCTGACGGCGCTGATCGGAACGATCACGATCATCGCCATGACTCTGATGTCGGAGCGGATGTCGAGGGGAGCGGCCAAGGCCGCGATGGAGAGCAGTGCGCAGCGGCAGGTGCTGGCCGACGCGACGCAGCGCAACGCCGAGGTGATTCGCGCGCTTGGGATGATGGACCGTTTCGGCGCGCGCTGGGCCCGCGCCAACGAGCGCTACCTGCGTGAGAACATCCGCGCCACCGACGTGTCGGCGAATCTCGGTTCCGGCGCCAAAGTGCTGCGCTACGTGCTGCAGTCCGGCATGCTCGGAATTGGCGCGTTTCTCGTGGTCTCGGACAAGGCGTCGGGCGGCGTCATGATTGCGTCCTCGATCATGATGGGGCGGGCGCTCGCGCCCGTCGAAGTCGCGCTCTCGACCTGGAAACAGCTCGTCGCCGCGCGTCAGGGCATCGCGCGGCTGCGCGACATCTGCAAGGTGACGGCGATACCGGCCACGCCGCCGGTGACGCTTCCGCGTCCCTGCCGCGAGCTTTCGGTGCAGGGCCTGAGCGTCGGCGCGCCCGGCTCTGACAAGACGATTGTCTCGAACGTTACTTTTTCGCTCAAGGCAGGCACGGGATTGGCTTTGCTCGGCGCCAGCGCGTCGGGAAAAACCTCGCTTTCAAAAGCGCTGGTCGGGATATGGCCGGCCCAACAGGGTATCGTGCGCCTCGACGGAGCGGCAATCGATCAATGGCGCAACGAGGATCTGGGGCGATACATCGGCTATCTGCCTCAGGACGTCGCGTTGTTCGATGGAACGGTCGCGGAAAACATCTGCCGTTTCGACCACGGCACGACCTCGGATGCGATCCTGCGCGCGGCGCAGATCGCCGGAGTCCATGACATCATCCTGCGTCTGCCGGAAGGCTACTCGACGCGGATCGGCCAGGGCGGCATGTCGCTGTCGGCCGGCCAGCGTCAGCGAGTAGGCCTAGCCCGCGCGGTGTTCGGCGATCCCTTCCTGGTCGTGCTCGACGAGCCGAACGCCAATCTCGACGCCGACGGCGAGAACGCCTTGAGCCGCGCGATTCAGATCCTTCGCCACAACAAGAGTATCGTCGTCGTGATCTCGCATCGTCCGAGCGCGCTTTCCGCGTTGAACATGGCGATGGTCCTATATGAGGGCAAATCGATCGCGTTCGGCTCAAGCGAGGAAATCTTCGCGCGCGTTCGGGCGCCGGGGGGACAGCCCGCGCCGGCGGCTCATCCCGCAGCCGTGGCGCAGCAGCCGGCGCCGCCGCCAAATGCCAAGACGGCGGTGCGCCGCGCCGCTGTCACGGGGAGCGTTTAGCGATGAGGCAGTTCGAGAACAGCGGACGTCTCGACGAATCCGAGCCGGGCTGGAACGACGAACCTCCGGCCGACAGCGTGGGGCCGCAAGGCGAGGCCTTGATTCTCGAACTGCAGCGTCTTCGACAGGCTTTCGACGACGGCGGCAGGCAGGGCCGCCGGCCCGGTCGGGCGCCACGCGACAATTTCGAGCCTGACCGGCATCGGCGCGGCAATGCGCCGAAGCGCCGGCGTAAGGGCAGAATGGGTAAGGCGATCGACGTTTGGCTGACGCAGTTCGGACTCAAGACGGCTGAGAACAACGATGAGAGGGATGAAAGGTCGTTCGGCGCGAAAGCCTCGCGCGCGGGCCGCCGGCGTCCGACCATCGCCCCCAGCGAGCCCGTCATCCTGAAGAGGCCGATGGAGAGCGCTGGCCAGCGTCCGCGGCGGCGGAGCCCGACGATTGCGCCCGACGGGCCGGCGATGATGAAAATACCGGTCGAGGGCAATGCTCCGCGCGTGCCACGTCGGCAGGGTCCGACGATAGCGCCGGCCGAGCCCGTCATGACGAAGAGACCGCTCGAGGGCAACGCTGCGCGGGGGCCGCGTCGGCAAGGCCCGACGATCGCGCCGGACGAGCCCGCGATGATGAAACGGAGGCCGGCCGAGAGGATCGACATGCGTCCTCCGCGTTCGCGGGAACCGGTGATGATGCCGCCCGGCGAGCCGATCATGGCGAGGAGCGGCGTCGAGCCGGCTGTCGCTGCGCCGCGCCGCGAGAATCCGGCGACCGTGCACGGCGATCGCATCGGCATCGAATTGTTAAAGCCCGGGCCGGTCAATCCCGGACCCGCCGCCTCGCCTCAAACGATGCTATTGGCAAGGCCCGGTTCGGAACTGCCGGGTCCACCGAAACCCGGAAAGCCTGCGGCCAAGCTGATCGAGAAATCCCGCACCAGCTTGATGGCCGGCGTGTCCTTCGTGCTCGACCACGGCGCGCCGCCGCCTCCGGGCGACTCGCCCGACGACAGCCTGACGGTGCGGGCCCGCTGGTCGTTCGAACGCGAATTGCGCAGGGGACTTCGGGTTCTCCTGGTCGCGACCCTGCTCGGCGGCGGCTGGCTGGTGTTCGTGCCGCTGGCGGGCGCCGTCGTGGTTCCGGGCAATCTCGTCGTTCAATCCAACGTCAAATCCATTCAACATCCGACCGGCGGCGTCGTCGCCGAGATCAAGGTCCAAAACGGGGCACATGTTCAAGCCGGGGATCTGCTGATCAGGCTCGACGCCACGCAGGCCCAAACCAGCCTCCAGGTGGTTAGCAAGCAACTGGACGAGGTGCGGGCAAAGCTGGCGCGGCTGAGCGCCGAGCGCGACGGCCTCGATCATTTCGAAATGCCGCGCCAGTTGGCGGCTCGGGCGACGGACGAGAACGTCGCAAGCGTGCTCGCTTCGGAGGAGACGCTGTTCAAGGCCCGTTTCACCGCGCGTCAGAGCCAGAAGGATCTTTTGCAGAGCAAGATATCGCAGCTCACCCAGGAGATATCGGGATTGGAAGCCCAGATCACATCCAAAGCGAAGCAGCTGGAGCTGATCCAGGGCGAACTTACCGGCGTGCAGGACTTGTATGACAAGCGGCTGGTGCCGCTGACGCGCCTGACGGCGCTGCAGCGCGAATCGGCGCGGATCGAAGGCGAGCGCGGGCAATTGGAGTCCACGATCGCCGAGACGAAATCGAAGATCGGGGAGGCCCAGCTCCAGATCGTTCGCACCGAGCAGGATTTTCGTACCGAGGTCGTCAAGGATCTCGGCGAGGCGCAAGCCAAGGAAGCCGAGCTTTCCGAGCGCGGCGTCGCCGCCCGCGATCTGCTCGACCGAATCGAAATCCGCTCGCCGACCTCCGGCCTGATCAATCAGCTTTCGGCGCACACCATCGGCGGCGTGATACGCGCCGGCGACACGATCATGGACATTGTCCCGGATTCGGACGATCTGCAGATCGAGGCGCGGCTGCAGCCCCAGGACATCGACCAGGTGCGCACCGGCCAGACGGCCTTCGTGCGCCTGTCCGCGTTCGACCGGCAGACGACGCCGCAGCTCGCGGGCCAGGTGTCGTATGTGTCGGCCGATACCAGCAAGGATCAGCAGTCGAACTCGTCGTATTTCACGGTCAGGGTCTTGTTGCCCGAGGAGGAGCGCCGTCGTCTCGCGGGGCAGCAGCTCGTGCCGGGCATGCCGGCCGAAGTGTTCATGCAGACCGGCAGCCGGACCATGATGAGCTACCTTTTCAAGCCGATCATCGATCAGATGCGGCGCGCCTTCGTCGAGCGGTGAGGGTTTCCAAGACGAGAGCGCGATGACGTCGAAATGAAATCGTCGGCGCGCTCTCATTCTCGTTTGAGGATCTTTTCCGGACACCGGCGCCCATTCATCGGGGTGTCGAGCGGGGGCACGCTCGCGCCCTGATCCTTCCAAGCACGCAAAGGTGAGATTTACGCTCGTCTCGCGCCGGCATGGCTCCGCGTCGCGAGTCGTGCGCGCGCGAGAACATCGTTGCGCGAACAGGCGCAACCGCCTGGAACCCGATCAACGGAATTTGTCGTCGAACACGCTGTTCTGTTGAGGCGTGAGATATTTTTATCGATATCCGAGAGTTGCCGTATTGAGATGGCCGACGAGGCAAACTGCAGACACGGTCGCGACATCTCAACGATCGACCGTCCGCGTGGGAGCGACACTTCTTCGCACGTGGAGGCGAGCACATGACCACTTTGCCAACGACCGCACGAACCGATGCGATCAACCTCTCGACTGACCTCGCGCAGGCCGGCACGGTTTACAACGATGCCACCCGTCTGCTCGACGGCGGATTGTGGAACACGCCGGCTGACGCCAACAACCAGCCCGCTTTTCTCGGCATGTATACGACCGACATCACCGCGGTGCTTGACGATGTCACCGCGGCGCTCGCCAATCCGAACGGCGTAACCGTGAGCGGCAACGCGTTCACGTTGGCGGACGCCGACACGGCCGTGCTGCAGCAGGTCCAGGGCCAATTGCAGACGCTCTTGACGCAAGCGCCGCTCTCGATCGGCACCGGCGCGGATGCGGCCGCGGCGCAGCAGATGCTGCACACCACGCAGATGGACATTCTCAACGAGATCAACGGCGACGCCGCGCTCGCCACCGCGCTCGGTGCCAACCCGTTTCCGACCGGCACCGGCGCCAACAATGTCGGCTTCCAGGCGCTTCCGACGGGCTCCGATGCCGCGGATGCGCTGGCAGCGGCCACCGCGCCCAACGCGACCTTGGCGCAGATCGGCACGGTCTACAACGCGGCGGCCGATCTCGCCATCGGCGGGCTGAACCAGAATAACCTCACCCAGTTCAACACGGATATGCAGGCGATTTCGACGGGGCTGACCAACCTGGTCAACAACCCGACGGCGCTTGCCGCCATCGAAGCGGGGGAGGCGCCCGCCGACGCCGCGCTGACGACCCTCCACCTCCAGACGGTCCTCGGGCAGATCAATCTGCAAATCAATGATTTCGACGCGAAATACGCCACCGATCCCAACGCGGCGGCGCGATCGACCAACGACAATCTGCTCGACATGATCGACATCGTCCAGAACGACGCGGCGTTGAACATGGCCGCGGGAGGCAACGGCACGCCCGCAGCCGTCGGCGGATTTGCCGAGATGCCGGCCTATCTCGACAATGGAAATGGTATGCCCGGAACGATCACCCAGTTCCAGGACGACCAGCCGCAGACCAACTTCTGGGCTCAGTTCCTGGCCGAAGCCAATGTCATCAACAATCAACTGACCAATGTCGCAGCGGGAAACAACGCCACGGCCATGGAGCTTGCGTCCCTGATCACCGAGATCCAGAACTATCAGCAGTTCGGCGCGTCCTTCGATCAAGCCCAGGGCGGGACGTTCGGCGCACGCTTCGACAATGAATTGCTCGGAGGCACGCTGCAGGCCGACACCAACGCTGCCGTGCACGGACTGACCGGGATCATGAACGGCGATACCGGCGCGGCTCTGGCGGCCGACCAGGCTGAGATCACGGCCGCCGGCGCGGGCTTTGCCGCCGATGCCATGGACGTGTCCGGCAACAACATTCCGATCGGCGGCGGCGCCTATGTCGGCACCGCGACCACGGTCGCGGGTGCGACGTCGGTTGCCGGCGTAGCCCAGGGTACGATCCCGGTCGGGCCCGTCGCATCGGCGACGACGGGTCTGTCTTCCGATCCCAATGCGGGGCAGGCCGCGCAAGGCGGACAGGCCGCGCAAGGTGGACAAACGGCACAGGGCGGCCAGCCGGCGGCTCCGGCCGGGGCCGGACAGGGCGCACAAGGCGGGCAGGTTGCCGATGCGGGCAATCCGGCCGACCACACAAATCCCGCAGATCATGGAAACCCCGCGGACCTCGCCATGATGGATCACAGCATCGGTCACATGCCGAACCAGTTCGAACTCATGTGGCATCACGTCTGATGACGGGCACGTAACGGCCCGCTGCCGTCAATGCGCCTCTGGCGCTCTGCCGTCGCACGGCAGGGCGTCAGGCGCCGACCGCGTTTTTCGCAATGACATTGCGGTAGAATGACACGCTGAGCTTCGGTGTCCGGCGCAGCGTGTCGAAATCGACGTGATACAGTCCGAAGCGCTTTTCGAAGCCGAAGATCCATTCGAAATTGTCCATCAGGCTCCACAGGAAGTAGCCGCGGACCGGCACGCCTTCGGCGGTCGCGCGCTGCAACTGGGTCAGATAGTTGCGCAGATACATGATACGATCGAGATCGTAGATATTGCCGTCCTTGGAAATCTTGTCGTCGGACGAGGTGCCGTTCTCGGTGATGTAGATCGTTTCCACGTTCCAGATCTTGGCTGCGATCCGCGGCACCCAATAGGCGATTTCCGGCGCGATCCTCAACCATTCCGAACTCATATGCGGAAACGAGGCCGGGAAGGGCAGGACCTGGAAGCCTGGCGGGCTGTCGGATGCCGCGATGTAATATTGCGGCGCATAGATGTTGAGACCAAGAAAGTCGATCGGAGAGGAAATGATCTTCAGTTCATCCTCGGTATATTTCGGCGCGTCCTTGCCCGTATAGGCGAGAAACTCCTCGGTGTATTGTCCCTCTAGAATCACGTTGAGGAAACCGGCGTTGAATTCGCGGGTGGCGATCTCCGTGGCGCGGACGTGTTCCGGCGTATCGAGCGCCGGCACACAGGCGGTGATGTTTTCCGCCGGGCCGATCTTGGTGCCGGCGCGGCCCTGCGCGCGCACCGCCTGCACGGCAAGACCGTGCGCCAAAGCGACATTGTGGCGGACCTGGTTCACTTGCGCTGCCGGCAATGTGAGCCCCGGCGCATCGATGCCGAGGCCGTAACCGAACGGCACGAACCTGCCGGATTCGTTGACGGTGAAAATATATTTGACGCGGTCCGTCAGGCGGTTGGCGACATAGCCCGCGTAATCGGCAAATGCCTTGGATGTGTCTGTGGATTGCCATCCGCCGAAGCGGTCCTGCAGTGCCTGCGGCAGATCCCAATGATAAAGCGTCGCGAACGGTTCGATGCCGTTGGCGAGCAGTTCGTCCAGCAGACGGTCGTAAAAATCGAGGCCTTTCGGGCTCGCCGTCCCGGTGCCCTCCGGAAATACCCGCGGCCATGCGATCGAGAACCGATAGGCCTTCGCGCCCAAATCCTTGATCAGGCCGACGTCTTCCTTGTAGCGGTGAAAATGATCGTTGGCGCGGTCGCCGGTGCTGTGGTCGTAGATCTTGCCCGGCGTGTGACTGAAGGTATCCCAGATCGACGCGCCGCGGCCGTCTTCACTGGCCGCACCTTCGACCTGATAGGACGACGTCGCCGTGCCCCAGATGAAGCCGCTCGGGAAGCTCGCGGCATGCGGAACGGATACGGGATTGGCGGGGTTTGTTTGCGCCGCCGCCGGCGCCGCGGTCATGCCGAGCCCGAACGCGCCCGCTAACTTGCCAAAGTGCCGGCGCGAGAATTTACCGAGCATTGATGCCCTCCGTGGTGTTGGTCTGGTCCGGCATCGAGCTGAGCTGCGGCCTGGGTGTCTGATAAGGATCGATTTGATAGGCCGAAATCCTGTCGATCTCAAATTCGACCATGACCGGCGATTCGCCATCGACGACGCCGACGCCGCCGAAATATTTCGAGCCCATCGCCAGATTCACGATCATGTACATGGGATCATCGAAACCGATCGGCACCTTGATATCGGAAACCGGCTTGCGGTCGATGAAATAGATGATGCGATCCCGCTGCCACAGCATGCCGTAATCGTGGAAACGGTTCGCAGCGTCCGGCAACAGGAAATCGAATCCGCAGGACTCGATGCGTCCGGTCGGAATCCGCCAATGTGTCGTCATCACGAGATCGCCGGGCCGCTGGCCGCGGCCTTCGAGGACGTCGATCTCGGGCGGCCAGCCGCCGTCATCGGCCAACAGCCAGAATGCCGGCCACACGCCGGTCCCGATCGGGACCTTGGCGCGAATTTCGAAATATCCGTATTTCTGCGCGAACCAGCCCT
>Ga0137409_10007749_pt1 | contig 11005 bp, 11 predicted proteins | sample CZODoug1_16funga_FD_122059 | JGI IMG/M metagenome (GOLD analysis project Ga0137409, IMG submission 122059) | Vadose zone soil fungal communities from Angelo Coast Range Reserve, California, USA - CZODoug1_16fungal (Hybrid Assembly) | ecosystem: Environmental > Terrestrial > Soil > Vadose zone... | reverse complement strand
TTGTCGTCGTAGAACCCGATCAGCTTCCCGAGCTTCAAGTGCCCCGCGAGCGAGCACGCCTCGTGGGAGATCCCCTCCATCAGGTCGCCGTCCGAGGCGAGGAAGTAGGTGTAGTGATCGACGATCGCGTGGCCTGGCCGGTTGAACAACGCGGCGAGCTGCGCCTCGGCGATCGCCATCCCGACCGCGTTCCCCGTACCCTGGCCCAGCGGTCCGGTAGTCGCCTCGACGCCGGGCGTCACGCCGTGCTCCGAGTGTCCCGGCGTGCGGCTGCCCCACTGCCGAAACTGCTTGATGTCGTCGAGGGTGAGGTCGTAGCCGGTGAGATACAGCGTACTGTAGAGCAGCATGCAGGCATGCCCGCACGACAAGACAAAACGATCGCGCTCCGTCCAGTCGGGATTCGCGGGGTTGTAGCGCAGATGCCGCTGCCACAGCACGTAGGCGAGCGGCGCCAACGCCATCGCCGTGCCGGGATGGCCGGAGTCCGCCTGCTGCACCGCGTCCATCGCGAGCGTGCGGACGGTGTCGATGCAGAGTTGTTCGAGGGCGGGACTCTCCATCACATGAGGCCGGACTTGGCCGCCTGCCACAACTTCATCAGACGGTCGAATCCGTCCACCAGCCGGTCCACCTGCTGCGGGCTGGGGCTGGCCTTGGCGGCCGTGCCAAGCTCCTCTACGATGCGGCCCATCTCCTTGCGGTTCTGTTTCTGAGCCTCCACCCCGATCTGCTCGAGGATCCCGACGATCTTGAGCCGGACCTGACTGTCGTCCGGCACCTGCCACAAGTACTCGGCGGACGCTTTTCCATCGGCGCAGAGCTTGCCGAGGGCGTCCATCAAGGGTTGGCGCGAGGGTCGAGGGTCGGGCATCGGAGCGGATAATCTAACACGTTGCCACTTCTCCCGGCCGCGTCTAGTTTGCGTGGTCCCATGATCCCGATCCTTCTTGCGCTGCTTCAGGCCACGCCCATTCCCGCGGACTCGGGCGAGCGCCACCTCGGCAACATCCGTCAGCTCACGTTCGGCGGTCAGAACGCCGAGGCGTATTTCTCGCGCTCCGGCCGCCAGCTGATTTTCCAGCGCCAGGAGGCCGACAGCGGCTGCGATCAGGAGTACGTGATCAACACCGACGGTACGGGCCTGCACCGCGTCTCGAGCGGGCAGGGCCGGACGACCTGCGGCTACTTCTTCTACCGCGACCGCCGCGTTTTCTACTCGAGCACCCAGCACCTCGGCCCCGCCTGCCCGCCGCGCCCCGATTACTCCCTGGGCTATGTTTGGGCGCTCTACGATTACGACATTTACGTCGCCGACTCGGGCGGGCGCGGTGCGCGCCGCCTCACGACGAATCCCGGGTACGACGCGGAAGGCACGCTCTCGCCGGACGGCAAGACCATTGTCTTCACGTCGCTCCGGGACGGCGATCTGGACATTTACACGATGCGCGTGGACGGCCGCCACGTGCAGCGGCTCACACGCACATTGGGCTACGACGGCGGACCGTTCTTCTCCCCCGATGGTAAGCACATCGTGTACCGTGCATGGCACCCGCAGCTGGCGCAGGATTCGGCCGATTATGTCGCCCTCATTCAGCGGAAGCTGGTGCGGCCCACGCGCATGGAGATCTGGGTGATGGACGTGGACGGGAGGAATCAACGCCAGGTGACCAACATCGGTGGTGCGAACTTCGCCCCCTATTTTCACCCCGACGGCCGCCGCATCATCTTCGCGTCGAACTACAAGGACCCCCGGTCCCGCAACTTCGATCTCTACCTGGTCGACATCGATGGAACGGGCCTGGAGCAGATCACCACGAACGTGGACTTTGACGCATTCCCAATGTTCTCCCCCGATGGCCGCCAGCTGGTGTGGGCCTCGAATCGCCACGGGAAGGTGCCGCACGAAACCAATATCTTCATCGCCGACTGGGTGGAGCGCCCGTGACCGCCGCACGCCCCCCGCTGCCGCCGCCCCGTAAGACGTTCAAGGAGGAAGTGATCGGCTGGGCCAAGGCGATCGCCGTCGCGTTCGTCATCTGGGTGTTTCTCCGGTCATACTTGATCGAGGCGTTCCGCATTCCGTCGGCGAGCATGGAGAACACGCTGCTCGTCGGCGACTTTCTGTTCGTCAACAAAGTGGCGTTCGGCGGCGAGCTGGAGATTCCGCTCACCGGGATCCATTTCCTGCGGCTGCCGGGATACGGCACGCCGCATCGCGGCGAGGTCGTCGTGTTCCGATCGGTGGAGGACTCGACGCCGAATCTGAACATCGTCAAGCGGCTGATGGGTGCGCCGGGCGACACGCTGCAGATGGTCCACGACACCGTGATCCGGAACGGCCAGCGCCTCGACGAGCCGTACGCGCTGCACACCGCGGTCACTCCGGTGCCGGAAGAGGAATTCCGCTTGCGTCTGATTCGGGCGTGGCAGCTCCCGTACTACGTCGGCCGGGACAGCGCGCGCTACCATCCCACGACGCACGACTGGGGCCCGATCGTCGTTCCATCCGGGCACTACTTCATGATGGGCGACAACCGCGACGAGTCGTACGACAGCCGGTTTTGGGGCTTCTTGCCACGCCCGCACATCCGCGGCCGGCCGCTGTTCATCTACATGAGCGTCGCCACCGACCCGTTCCGGATCCGCTGGAATCGGTTGTTCCGGCACCCCTCCTGAATCTCTCCCCCTCCCCCACAACCCGGATACATTTCACTCCCTATGACACAGCGTTCGTGGCAGAGTTTGCTGCTCGCGGGTCTGCTCGTGCTCGGGCTGGCGCCGCTGGCGGCGCAGGGCGCGCCCTGCCGTCTCCCCGTCGACACGACATTGGCCAAGCGCGGCGAGGCGCTCTTCAGCAGTCGTGCGTGCGTAGGTTGCCATTCGATCGGCAAGGGGAAGCGGGTGGGTCCGGACCTCGCCGGCGTGACGGCGACGCGCGACCTCGACTGGTTGCGGCGTTGGCTCAAGGATCCCACCGCGATGCTCGCCACCGACTCGCTTGCCAAGGCGCTGCTGAAGCAGAACAACAACGTGCCCATGCCGATGCTGCGGCTTGCGGACGACGAGGTGGAGGCGCTGATCCACTACATCGCCCGCGAGAGCGGAAAGGCATGCGTGCGGTAAGCCTTGTCGTACTGACCGCGGCGTGCGCGGCCTCCGCGGCTGCCGCACAGCATCTCCCCGCCGATACACTGCCCCCCGTCACTGTATCGGTGACGCGCGCGGACTTGCCTCTCACCCGTCTCCCGTTCGCCGTTGCGGTGGTGCAGAAGCAGGACTTCGCCCCCGGACGGCCGACGTGGGGGCTCGATGAAGCCCTGGCCGGCGTGCCGGGGGTGTACGCCGCCAACCGCTACAACTTCTCACTCGACCAACGCCTGTCCATCCGCGGCTTCGGCAGCCGCTCGGCCTTCGCCGTCCGCGGCGTCAAGATCCTCATCGACGGCATCCCCCAGACCCTCCCCGACGGACAGGGTCAGCTCACGCACCTGGAGCTGGGGGCGACTGACCGGATCGAAGTGCTGCGTGGCTCGGCTTCCGCGCTGTACGGGAATGCCTCCGGAGGTGTGATCAGCATCTGGAGCGATCCAACACTGCCCGCGCGGCAGAGCGGGGAGGTGCGGGTAGTGGCGGGGACGTTCGACCGGCATCTGGATCGCACCTGGTCCAAATGGCAAACCACGATGCGCTCGCGGGTTGGGAAGAGCGGGGGAGTGACGATCACCGCGTCCCGCCTCGCGTACGAGGGCGAGCGCCATCACAGCGCGGCCGACTTGCGGGCCCTGGGCGCGCGCCTGCGGATGCCGTTCGGACCGACTTGGTCGCTCACCGCGCTCGCCGACGTCGGCGACCAGCCGCGCGCCGACAACCCCGGAGCTTTGAACCTCGCCGAGCTCAGAAGCAACCGCGACACCGTGCCGCCCGTGAATCTTGCCACTCACGCGGGGAAGGACGTGCTCCAGGGTCAGGCCGGCGCCACGCTGCGCGGAAAGTTCGCGTCCGGCGACGAGGCTTCCGTCACCCTGTTCGGACTCGGGCGCGATCTCAAGAATCCTCAGACATTCGCCTACATCCGCCTGCACCGCGCCGCCTACGGCACGCGGGCCGTGTTCACGCGCCGCGGCGGAGGCATCACGGCGGGGATCGACGTGCAACGTCAACGCGACGACCGCACCAATTTCGGGAATGTGCGAGGGGCTCCCGACACTGTTCGCTCACTCGATCAACTGGAGCACGTGACGGAACTCGCTCCCTTCGTGCAGACGGTCGTCGACGTCACTGCACGATCCACGCTCACGGCTGGCCTGCGCTACGACCGGGTGACCTTCGATGTGGGCGACCGTCTCGTCGGTGATTCATCGAGCGACCTGAAGTACCGCAACGACTCGGGGCGGCGGGTGATGGCGGCACTGTCGGGCTCTCTCGGAGCCACGCTGCGGGCAAGCGACGCGGTGACCGTATACGCGAGCACCGGCTCGTCGTTCGAGACGCCGACCACGACCGAGCTCGCGAATCGGCCCGACACTGCGGGGGGGTTCAACACCGGCCTCTCGCCCCAGCGCGCATGGACCTACGAGGCGGGCGCGCGTGGCCGCCGGTGGGAAGTAGCGGTATATCAGGCCGACGTTCGGAATGAGCTCGTGAGCTTCGAGATCGCGGGGTCGCCCGGGCGCCGCTTCTTCCGGAACGCTGGGAGTGCGCGCCACCGCGGCGTGGAGCTCGCCGCGGCCACGACTCTGTTGCGGGGGGTGGACGTCCACGTGACCTGGACCTACTCCGACTTCCGCTACCGCCGCTATGCGTTCACCGCGGGTGGCACGAACCACGTGCTCGACGGACGGCGGTTGCCGGGGATCCCGGAACAGGCGCTGCGGCTTGCACTCCGGGCGCGACCCGCCGCATTGCGTGGCGGATGGGGCGAAATCGAGACACACTACGCGTCGGGCTACGCGGTGGACGACACACTCAGCCGCGAGACCGCACCCTGGTGGGTGACGAACCTGCGCCTCGGTTGGGATGGCACGCACCTCGCCCCCTTCGTCGCAGTCCAGAACGCCTTCAACCGGAAGTATTTGGGGTCGGTCGTGATCAACGCGGCGGCGGGCCGCTACTACGAACCCGCGCCGGGCCGGAACCTGCTGGTGGGATTGACCCTAGGAGCCGGACGCTGACCGCGGGCGGCTACTTGTATCGGTAGGTAATCCTGCCGCGAGTCAGGTCGTAGGGAGAGAGATCCACCGCCACCCGGTCGCCCTGGAGGATGCGGATGTAGTTCTTCCGCATCTTGCCGCTCACGTAGGCGAGCACCTCGTGGCCGTTTTCGAGCTTCACGCGGAACGTCGTGTTGGGCAGCACCTCGGTCACCGTGCCCATCATTTGAATCGCGTCGCCGGCCACGCTGTTGCCTGATTTCCTTTCGGTTCTAGGCTTCCCGCGGGTCCATGGTCGCGTCGCGCGGCGGTTCGAGGCCCCGGGCGATGTAGGAAGCGTGCCGCCCGCAGGTGGCGCAGATCAAGCTGATGCGCTCCGCCCGAGGCTCGAGCTCGGTGGCGGGCAAGGGCCGGCGGCGGGGCACCCGATGTATGGTCCGGGTACCGCACGATGGGCACACCAGCGGCAGGTGGTCCCGGTCGGCCGCGATCAGCGCCAGCGCTTCCGGCGCCCGAAACTCCTTGATGCCCCTTCGACCCACGACGATTCGCCTCCAACGGGGGAATCTAGCCCTTTTCTTGACGGCCTCGCAGGGGGGGTGTAGCTTGGCGCGAACTTCAACCTCGGAGCAACGGGTCCCGGTGCCAGCCGAGCTCGGTGGATCGCAGATTTCCTCGTTGCTCGAGACCCTCCCCGGCATCGCGAGCGTGCTGCGCAGTCCGGTGGCGGACGCGCTGATCAAGGCGATGCGCGGTGCCGCGGGGTTGGCCGAGTTCGAGGTGGAAGACGCCGAGGAGCTGATCCGGTACGCCGTGCGGCGCGGATTGATCGGCGCCGATGAGGGCGACCGGGTGCTGGCCGAGGTGCAGGACGCGCTGGGGAAGCGCAAGCCGAAGCAGGCGAAAAAGGCAAAACCCGCGGCGAAGAAGCCGGCGAAGAAGAAAGCCCGCCGCTAGATCCGAAAGCCCCGAACCAATCCGCGCAGTTTCTCGGCCGCCTGAAGCAGTTCTCCGGCGGCCGCGGCCATTTGCTGGGTGGAGGCTCCCTGCTGCTCGGTGGCGGCGGTGACCTGCTCGGCGCTCGAGGCGTGAGACACCGCCCGCGTGACGACCTGTTGAGCACGCTGGCCCAGCTGCTCGGTGATGCCGCGGTTATCCTGGGCTGCGCCGGTCACGCGCGCGGCCGCTTGCTCCACTTGCTCGACGGCAGCCACGATTTCGGCCAGGCCGCGCGCCGCTCCCTCGGCCACCGACTCGATGCCGCGTACCTTCGCCTGACCCACGGACATCGTCGCGGTGACCTCCTCGACCTGCTCGCGGATCACCGCGGTCGTGCGGGCGACGTCTTCGGCGGCGCGCGCCGACTCGTCGGCCAGTTGGCGCACTTCCTCGGCGACGACGGCGAAACCCCGCCCGTGCTCGCCGGCGCGCGCCGCTTCGATCGCGGCGTTCAGCGCCAGGAGGTTCGTCTGCGACGAAATGCGCTTGATGAGATCGACGAAGTCGTCGATCGAGGCGCTTTGCTGCGCGAGCTGCGTTACCTCGGTGGCCGTGGTCCGGACCACCTCGCGCACGTCGAGCAGCGTATTCCCGGCCGCCGCGACATCGCCGCGGTGCCGGTCCGCCACCGTGCGGATTTCCTCGCCGAGCCGCGCGACGCGGGCCGCCGCCTCGGTCATCTCGGCCGTCGCCCGGCGCATCTGCTCCAGGCCGGTCTGGATCGCGTGCAGCTCGCTGCGCTGATGCTCGGCGCCGCCCGCGATCTCCACCATCGCGGTCGACACCTCGCTCGAGGACGCGGCGAGCTCCTCGCTGACCGCCGATAGATCGCTCGCCGAGCCGGCGATCTGGTCCGCCGAGCTGACCACCTCTCCGACGATGCCTCGCAGTCGCTCGCCCATCTGCCGCATCGCGTCGGCCAGCACCTGGAACTCCTGCGGCATGTGGCCGGTCGTCACCGGGCGGAGGTCGCCGGCGCCGAACCGCTCGGCCGCTGTCACGAGCCGCACCAGCGGTCCCTCGACCCAACGCAGCGTGAACATCCCGACCAGGCTGCCGATCGCCGTCGTCGACAGCAGCACCAGCCACAGGATGATCTCTCGCCGCGTCGCCACTGCGCTGAGCCGTTCCCCGGCCTGACCCGCCTTGTCCGATTGCCGCGCCGAGAGGTCGCGCACCAGGCGGGTCAGCTCACCCCCCGGCACCCGCGCCTCTTCGGACTGCGCGAATGCCTCGCGCATCCGACCCAGGTCGACTAGGGCGTGCGCCATCGAGTAGTCCACGTGGATCAAGGCTTGCAGCTGCTTGATCTTGCTCACCGTGATGCGATCGCTCTCCGTCAGCCCCTCGAGACCGTCGAGCTCCTTCTGGAAGCGGAATGTTTCATCCGCGGCGACCTGGAACTGGTCGCGCGCCGCGGCGCTCGGTGCCGCCAGGTATTGCTCAGCCGTGCGGATTTCTTCGAACACCGACGTCACGAGACCATTGCCGACTGCGGTGGAGGTGCGCAGACTCTCGATTTCAGTGGCGAGCGCGCGCCGCAACGTGGCCAGCGACGCCACGCCGACCACGGATGCGATGACGAGCCCCACGAACAACCCGGACAGCCCGAGGATGATCCGCCACCGGATCGTATTCATTGAGCCTCGGCGACGATCCGGCCGCCGCGCACCACGCCGATTACCACGGACTTCGCGGGGACGTCGCCGTGGGTGTCGAACGCAATCGCGCCGGTCACGCCCTCGTACGCGGGCAGGTCGCGCCCGATCCGCGCGAGGTAGTCGCGTACCGCGCGCCGGTCGGTGCCGGCCGCCGGGAAGACACGCGCCGCCAGCATCTGCACGATGTCGTACGCGCCGGCGCCGCGGTGGTCGGGTCGCTGGCCTTCGTACGCCCGGGCGTACGCGGCCACGAACACGGCATTGCGCTCGTCGGGCCGATCGGGCAGGTACGCGGACGACACGCGGACGCCCTCCGCTACGGGCCCGGCCGCCTCGATGCCGGTGAGGGCGTCCCCGCCGATCGTGGGCCAGCGCAGGCCGAGGCGAGCTTGATCCCGCAAGGCGATCTCGGCGCCGCCGCGCTCCGTCGCCAGCATCAGCACGTCGATGCCTCCGGCCTCCTGCCGCATCCGCGCGAGGTAGGGCTCGAGGCTCGGCGTCGCGCTGAGCGAAGGATCCTCCTCGGCGATCGTGCCGCCCAGTCGCCGGAATTCCGCCGCGAAGCTCAACCGCAGCCCGCGTCCGTAGTCGTCATCGATGTAGATGATGCCCGCCCGCCGGGCGCGCAGCGTCTGGCGCGCGTACCGCGCCAACTGGGCGCCGTGGCTCAGGTCGGTGGGACAGACGCGGAACACGAACGGATTGACCCCGGACAGGTCGGGGCTCGAGGCGGAAGGCGAGATCATCGCGACCGGGCGGCGGCCGGCGCCGTACACCCGCCCCGCGGCGAGGGAAGTACCGGACGTCAGATGGCCGATTACGGCCACCACGGCGGGATCGTCGGCGAAGGCCTGGGCCACGCGAATCGCGATATCGGCGCGGCCGCTGTCGTCCACGATGCGCAGCTCGAGCGGCCGGCCCCGCACACCGCCCCGCGCGTTGATTTCCTTCACCGCGAGCTCCGCGGCCCGCTGCATCGAAGCGCCCCGCGGCTGCGAGAATGGCCCTGCCAGGCCGACGACGATAGGCCGAGTGCCGTCACGGGAACACGACGCGAGCCAGAGGCTCGCGATCAGGGCCAGCTTGCGCGGAGGCTGCATAGGATGGCGAATAACCTACAGGCTTTCCACATTAGTGGATATGGACGCGACACATCGCCTCTGCGCCTTCGCGGCGGGACTCGAGCGCCTGCTCGGCGCGCGCGACGCATGCCAACTCGACGCGACGTGGGATGCGATGGAGCTCACGCAATCCGGATGGGAAGCCTTGGCTCTCGCCCGGCGGGCGAACACCGAGGCCCTCGAACCCGCGCTCGCCCAAGTGGACCGGCGTTTGCTCGCGGTGCTCGAGCGCTGCCGCGCGTTCCTCGATCCGCACATCGTGACGTTTCGGGTCCCCGAGCTGGAGCGCTGGCAGCACGCGGCCGCCGCGGCACTGGTGGGGGCGCGGTGGGGGCCGGCAGGGTTGCACACCGTCATCGCCGACACACGCGCGCCCTTGGGCCGCCGCTACTTTGCGTTTCTCGCGCTGGCCGAGCGTCACCCCGAAGGGGCCTGGCCGCTGTTCGCCAGGTACCTCGAGACGCCGGGAGCGCACCACGCCTTCGTCGCGGCGGCGGCACAGGCGGCGCGCTACTATCCCGGTCACGCGGCGACGCTGATCGCGCTGTTCGAGCGCATCCGCGACGACCAGATGCTGCGCCGCTTTTTGGGACCCAAGATCCTCGAGTCGTTGTACGTGCTCGGCGACGCCGCCGCGCTTCCGCTGTATGAGGAGCTGCTCGTGGCCGGCCACACCGACCCGCATTTCGACCGTTGCGAGGTGACGCGAGCGCTGGTGGGGGTGCGACAGCTCACGGGACGCGTGGCGCCGAGCGTCAAGTTCCCCGACCCCGCGGAGCCGCACGTCATCCGCGCGCTCGATGAGGCGGCACGGCTATTCGAGGAGGAGCGCGACCGGCTCGTGCCGGTCGTCGTGATTTGAGTGCGCGGTGAGGGGTTTCATCAAATGGGACGTCGCCCTATGAGTCGCGCTACACCGTTCGATCTTCGTACAACCCTGATGTTTGCGCTGGTGCTGTCCGGTGTGCCGTCGCGCGTCACCACCCAACAACGAGCGCTCTCCGTCGACGAAGTCACCCAAATTCTTCTATCGGGCAGTGAAGATGACTTCGACATGCCTGAGTTCGTCGCGGCGGCGTACGGCCCGCGCGCGAAGGCGGCCCTAGACCTCATACTTGAGCGCCCGTCGGAGCGCGGGACCTTCGTCCTTCAGCTCGCGGCTCTTACGGCTGCACAGTACCCGCGAATCGGCGTTCGGCAAGATCTGTTGCTGGACTACGCGACGGGCCCCCGCTTGCGCTCGCTTCCCACCGAGTTGCGTGAGGTCCTGCGCACCCGCGCGCTTAAGGCGCTCTCCACCCAGCCCGATGCGAGCCTCCGCGATTTTTGGCTACAGTTACAGTCACACCCGACCGCTCTCTATCGACAGTTCACGCCATTCGGGCTGGCTTGCGCGCTTGGCGCGACCGCGGTGCCAGACCTTGAGGCAATGTCTCAGGGAACGGACTCGACCTTGGTGAGACAGGCGAGTCGTGCGCTCCGAGAGTTCGCGGAGCGAGGCGCCGATGCTCGAGTGTGCGGACCAGCTTCGCGGGCCGAGGCGGCGCAATTCCCACGGGAGATTAGGCCTGCGTTGCTAAGCAGAGGAGAACGCTTTCTCCGAGAAATCCCCTGACATGCTCTTCCGCGGGTTCTGGCGCAGTCCTCGTCACCGCTTACCGCGCACAAAGCTCCAGAGCTTGTCCCGGTACGCTCGACCTCCCCGATCGTACGTCTCGTTGTGCCCCGCACCCTCGATCATCACGAACTCCGCCGGTCCCGGGGCTGCCGCGGCGACCTGGCGCCCCATGCCGATCGGCACGAGCCGGTCGGCGGTGCCATGGAACACGAGCACGGGGCAGTGCACCTGCCGGACACCCGCGAGGTTGTCCAGCTTGAGTCGCACGAAGAACAGCGGGAAGATGCGGTAGAGGTGCGCGGCCATACCGCGCGCGCTGGTGAACGGTGATTCGAGGATCAGTCCCGCGACCGGGTGCTTGGCGGCGATGCGGGTCGCGACCGCGCTGCCGAGCGAGCGGCCGTAGACGTAGATGCGGGTCCGGTCGATCTCGGCGTGGCTCGCTAACGCCTC
>Ga0137409_10007748_pt1 | contig 11006 bp, 16 predicted proteins | sample CZODoug1_16funga_FD_122059 | JGI IMG/M metagenome (GOLD analysis project Ga0137409, IMG submission 122059) | Vadose zone soil fungal communities from Angelo Coast Range Reserve, California, USA - CZODoug1_16fungal (Hybrid Assembly) | ecosystem: Environmental > Terrestrial > Soil > Vadose zone... | reverse complement strand
CGCGTGGCGCAACAATACATGGGGAGTTTTGAACGCGTGTACAACGAACGCTTGCGGAATCCACGTGCTACCTTCTCGGCCCAAAACACAGAAAAAGCTCTCGACCTGCTTCCCGCCATTAAATTGGACCACTTGCATCGGATGACCGACGATACGGGAATCGTGGAGCACGCGGTCTTTGTGGTCCCGAACTATCCGGAGGGATACACCACGGATGACAATGCCCGTGCGCTCATCGTCGCAATCCTCTTGGAGGAGTTAGGCAGCAGCGCTCCAGCTGGCGCCCTGGATCTCGCCTCTCGCTATTTGGCTTTTCTGTGGCTGGCTTTCGACCCGACAAGCAGGCGGTTTAGAAATTGCCTGAGCTACGAACGCCAATGGCAAGAGCCCGAAGGCTCGGAAGACAGCCACGGGCGAGCCCTGTGGGGACTCGGGACCGTTCTTGGCAGATCCAAGGATGCGGGACTGCGGGGAGCTGCGGGACGTTTGTTTGAGCTGGCCGTTCCCGCGGCTGTGGAGTTCAAGAGCCCGCGGGCCTGCGCCTTCGCCTTGCTTGGACTGCAGGAGTATCTGGATTCATTCCCTGGGGATCGGGCCGCTCTCAGTGCGGCAGACGCACTTGCGAATCGCCTGTTGAATTCCTATCGCGCCGTCCATTCGACTGACTGGAATTGGTTTGAGAATGGTCTTGCATATTCCAATGCTCGTCTACCGCAGGCACTGATAAGAGCGGGAATGCGTAGCGGAAGTGATGAGATGGTTTCGACGGGGATCGAAGCTTTGACTTGGCTGGCGACAATTCAGCGATGCGAAACAAAAGGTCACTTCGTACCCATTGGCTCGCACGGCTTCTACTCGAAGAAAACCGAAAGGGCTCGTTTCGACCAGCAACCGGTCGAGGCCTGCGCAGTAGTTTCCGCCTGTCTGCAAGCGTATCTTGCAACGGGAAAGGGCCGGTGGCGGAAAGAAGCGTGGACCGCTTTCAATTGGTTTCTGGGAGATAACGACCTGCAGATTGCGCTCTACGATCCCAGCACCGGTGGATGCCGCGACGGCCTGCACCCGGACCGCGCCAATGAGAACCAGGGAGCAGAATCGACGCTCTCTTTCTTGATGGCGCTCCTCGAAATGCGCAAGTTGGAACAAGGTATGGAGGGCAATTCGTGACGAGCATTTTGGCTGAGAAATCTCCCGATAATAAAGCGCTGTTGAATCAACACGAGACTCTATTTCACCGGCATCCTGGCAATCCCATTCTTACCGGAAAAGATTGGCCCTACTCGATGAATAGTGTCTTCAACGCGGGCGCCACATTGCTTCCTGATGGGACAACCTTGCTCCTCTGTCGAGTAGAAGATCGCCGGGGGCTCTCGCACCTGTGTGTTGCGCGCTCGCTAAACGGCGTAGACGCGTGGCAAATCGATCACGAGCCGACATTGCCGCCCGATGTGGAGCGATATCCCGAGGAGTTATGGGGCATCGAGGATCCGCGCATTACGTATGTTCCGGAACTCAAGCAATATGCCATAGCCTACACGTCCTATTCGCGTGGTGGTCCGGGAGTATCGCTGGCCCTCACGAAAGACTTCCGCGACTTCGAAAGACTTGGCGTCATCATGTCGCCGGATGACAAAGATGCAGCGCTCCTGCCTCGGAGAATCAACGGACTCTGGGCGTTGATCCATCGGCCCATGACGCCGCTAGGAGCTCACATCTGGATTTCCTACTCTCCGGATCTGCGGCATTGGGGCAATCACAAGCTCATGCTGGAAGCGCGGCGCGGCGCTTGGTGGGATGCCAACAAGATTGGAATGTCACCACCGCCAATTGAAACGCCAAGGGGCTGGCTGATGATTTACCACGGCGTCCGCAGGACGCCATCGAGTTCCATATATCGGCTCGGGCTTGCCCTCTTCGACCTTGAACAGCCGGATAAATGTCTGATTCGAGGGGATTCCTGGATGTTTGCGCCCGAAGCGGAATACGAACGTCATGGAGATGTTCAGGACGTCGTATTTCCTTGTGGCTATACGGTGGCACCCGATGGGGACACCATCAATCTCTACTACGGCGCCGCGGATTCGAGCATTGCCTTGGCGCACGGTAGCATTCGCGGTCTTTTAGCCTGGCTGGACGCGAATGGCCATTCCGAGCATGCTCATGATCGACGGCAGCGGCATGCGTAGCCCATCCGTGAAACGGGGGACTCCGAATCTCGAGCGTCGGAACAGGGCAGGGGTCACTGTTCGACCTGTAGTCTCATTTTCAAAACGTTCCCTTTGGCGTCTTCCACGCGTATGGTAAGCGGGAACTCGACCGAAAATGCCTGTTCAACCCCCTGCTCCCCACACTAAAAAGGAACACCATGGAACCTATGCAAGTAAAAGTAGGGACGATGCAAAAGATCGTTGATTTTCATATGGATGAAAGTCGAGATTGGGTCGCTGACTTAGAGTGCGGGCATCAGCAGCATGTCCGACATAACCCGCCTTGGACCCACCGCCATTGGGTCACAACACCGCAGGGAAGGCTTGAACGCTTGGGACAGGAACTCAATTGCTTGGCATGTCGGCCCGTTTTGGGTTTAACCGCGCTATCTGACTTCGCGGTTTGAGAATCAGTCTGTGCAGGAGCAACCAACATGGCACTGAAGATGACGGACAGCGAAACGAACGGCACTTCCGTTGTGACCCTGGACGGTCGCATCGTGCTTGGCGAGGAAAGCCAGGCTCTACGTCAGAAATTGAAGAGCCTGATAGCCGAAGGAAACAAGAAAATCATCCTCAATATGGATAACATCAAGTATATCGACAGCGCGGGCCTAGGCATCCTGGTCGCCGCACACGTAAGCGCGAAGCTCCACGGCGCATCGCTCATTCTCAGCAACTTGGGAACAAAATTCCAGGAAATCCTGCAAATCACGAAGCTCGTGACCGTATTCCAAGTATTCAATACGGAAGCAGCCGCCGTCGCCAGTTTCTCAAAGTAACGAGGCACTCAGCCTGCAAAGGTAGAACATGAGCCAATGGACGTTCAAGTGTTTGGACTGCGGGAAGGAATTCCCGCACAACTCGACACCCGAAAATCGGCCATTTGCCGGGTCGTATTCACCTCACAAGCTCGAATTTTCTTCCAGCCACCTCACCCTTGACTGCCCTCATTGTGGGAAATCAGCCAGCTATGCACGCTTCGATTTGAGCATCGCAACCCTTCGCAGCTAGGGTTCAGTACCGGATGATCTCGATTGTCACAGTCTGTGACAAGTGGTGCCATCGGATAAGATGAACTGTCCATGGCGGGGTCGCACTCTCCCCGCGCTGTGCCTCGGCTCATCGGGAGGCGCAGAGATGTCCACCGTCCTAATCGTTGACGACTATCCTGCTGTTAGAAAAAACCCTTCGCAGCGCGCTCGAAAGGTTGTGTTCGGTCGTGTGTATCGAGGCCAGCAATGGTCTCGACGCCATCGCCAAGGACGAGGTATCTCGCCCGGACCTAATCATCCTGGATTTGGGTATGCCGGGAATGAATGGATTTGAGGCCGCCACGATTCTTCACAAGACGAAGCCGCAGGTCCCCCTGTTCATGCTCACGTCTCACGACAGGCGTGAAGTTGAATCACAGGCAGCATTGGCGGGAATACGCGCCGTGTTTTCCAAGTACACGGACATCAACGCACTTGTGGCACAAGCGAGCGAATTGTTACGCCCCTCTCACGCGCTGGCGTGACGGAACTACCTTAGCTAAAACCTGCCTGCTGGTTTGGCTGAAAATAACGTAGGAGCCGGGAACGCGCGCAGCGGTGCGTTGCATGTACCTCTTTGCGGTGGGCAGTTTGTCGAAGGACTCGATTGTGGTGAGCGCACAACCTGCAACCACGCGGCACACACAAAAATCATTCCGTCTTGCAACGGGGTGAGACAGGGAAGGGGCAGGATTGCAATCCCGGTCTTTCATTGCGATTACTATTGCCTTCGGGGACATGCACAGCCTATCACGAGAACTTAAACGGCGCGTGAAATTAACGAATAGCTATGATTCGAGTTCCCGATGCGACCAGAATCAGTGCCCTTGCATGGCTAGCGCGTCCTGCGCGTCGAGTAGGGCTTCAATCCGACCGAGCAGGTTTCCCACGCCATCGCTCTTAGGCACGACTGCTGCTATGCCGAGAATTTTGGCGAGCGGTTTGCGAATCACATCTTCAAACATCGTGAAGATCACGACTGGCGTGTCTGGCATGCTCACGTTTAGTCGTGACGCAACTTCTATCCCGTTCGCAATCGGCATGCGCAGGTCTAAAACTACGAGATCCGGCTTGAGCGATTGTGCTTTATGAATTGCCTCGTTGCCGTCAGCGGCTTCGCAGACTTCGAATTGGGTTCGGCTTTCTATGAAGGTCCGTACGCGTGTCTAACGGAAGCCTCGTCCTCGGCAATGAGAATGCGTTTGGGCATGGGTCAAGGAAAAGCGTAGCGCCCTGCAATGGGTGAGGCTACAGGTTTGCTGCACTCCGCGTCCTGAAAGACTGCGGCCCAAACAGCCCGAATAGCACAAACAAGAGTGCGAGCACGACATCCGGCCCGGAGTCCGTTTGTGCCGAGAAAAATCCTGGATACCATCGACGGATGCTCCCCGAAATTGGAGACGGACTCGGGGTTCGAATGGCGGGAGGTCAAAGCCTACCTATTAAATCCCGGTATCTCTCTGTCGGGGCATATTGACTGAAGCATGTCTCTAAGATTGACCGCGCCTGGAGCGGAGAAGAGCGCAGTATTCCGCTAATCCAGCGAAGGTCGCAACCCTGCTCACCCTCGAAATAGGCGCGGATCGAATTTCGAAGGTACTTCTCGGTAGAAACCCTTAAGGAGCGAACGGCTTTCATAAACCCGCCTGCCGCCAGCTACGATCCGTTAGCCATACCCTTTTGACAACCATGTTGTACTCGGTGCTGCTCCGAGAGTAGCTAACGCGTCAGCGGCCTCGAATTGCTCCCTCGCGGCGTTGGCGTAATTTTCAAAGAGAACTTTGGCCGTAGGGCAAAGCATGCGGAAAATAGTAACAGGGAACACACAGCGAAAGTGATTTGTTGGTAGAACATTGGTGTTAAAAGATTGGACCATCCTATAGTCGCTATTGAGTTCGTTCGCCCATTGAACTCTCGCCATGGCCAGGACGTGGTTTTCTGCTTCCGACCTCGGGCACCGAAGGTCATACTTAGCTTCGCCGAACGAAAGGAGCCCTTTAGACAGGACAACCTTTCTGAAGCCAACTTGGCAGTGAGCATCTTCCCAATTTGCCCTATACATTTTCATAAAAGCGAGCCGCCCATCTGCCGTTCCGAACATTTCGCCTGCAAATACCAATATATTATTTCCGTCTCCGGCGGCAACGACAGTAATTTCTAGGTCTTGCTGCTTGAAACCAGTTGACAGCTGGCGCGCAAATTGTAGCTGTTGCTCCGAAGTCACTTCGGCCTGTTGTCGCCTCGGCTCCGCGCTTGCATCTATGATCCAGCCTGTGCACCCCACCGGGAAACGACCCCAGCGACGGCTCGATGGGCAGTGTTCGTTATTCTCGTCATCGTTCTTTCGACTGTGATTTGGGTTTTGATTGCCAGATTTCTATAAATGCGATGGAGCCGATGCATGGGCGATACCGATTTCCCCATTTGCCCGAAGCACGACAGTTTCATGGTCGAATATAGCTTTGAGCCATGGGAGGCGGTTCTTCCGCAAGGCACGCTGGAAGTTTTCAGATGTCCCAATTTGGGATGTTCAATGGTTTATGTCACAGGCGCGGCTGAGGGCCTGTATACGCTTGAGCCGAGATGCGCGCTGAAGCCGTACTCAATCGCTGAGCAGGGATGAAGAACGGAACCTCCGACCGATAGAGCCGGATTTGCGCCGTTTTGGTTAATACTGACCGTCAGGGCAGTAGACTCCATGTCGATGCTCCGGCTACGTTAGTTATCGTTACCATTCAAAACCTGAGGACCACATGACCCTCGGACTTGTGACGGATAGAACCAAGGGCACAGAGCCCGACCATATGGTTGAGTTCAGAGAAGGCGTCGAACTCCTCAAAAACGAATACCCGGAAAAGGCCCTGCTGAAGCTCCGACGTGCATTCGAAAGCGACAAGCGAAACCCTTACTATATTTCGTTTCTTGGACTGTCGATTGCCCGTGCGGAACAGGACTGGGAACAAGCGTTGGACCTTTGCGAGACAGCGGTACAGCTCAAACGCAACGAGATTAAGCTTCACCTGAATCTCATCGAGGTGTATGCACTAGCAGGGTGGCACGAGAAAGCATTACGCAAGTTGGATAACGCCTCGAAGCTATTTGGCGACGACGCGCGACTAAGGCGATTCCGCGCCAAGGTGATGGAGCGTCGTGCTCCAGTTCTGCCTTTCTTAGAGCGCGGTCATCTTTTGAATCGCGAACTCGGCAAATTGCGGCACCGAATGTTGAAGCGCGGAAACAAATGAAGTATTGACTCGCCCCAATTTCTTCATCGAGAGCGAGGCGGTTTCGACTAACGCGGTTCTAAGTTCGTTTTATCCCACCCTTCGATGTGAATAGTATCCGCCGTCCCGTTGCCTGACTCACGATGACGTACTCGCCCGGAAACGTTTCGCGTAGCGCAATGACGCGTGTAATGGCTGCGTCAAGGTCCTGAGTGCCTTCAAGAAGGACGGGCACCCCGTTCTGTGCGAGTTTGAAGACATCGAAGCTCATAGGCGAAATGAGTAAGCCGACCCCGAAAGCTCCGACCACATTAAAAGGGGGGCCAGGGCGCCTGTGTTCGGTGTGAGGAGAGCAGGCACCCGCCCAATAGCGAGGGTCGGTCTCGCTATAAACGCATGGTGTTGCGCGGATGGTAGAACACGCGTGGTAAGGGTCAATACAGTGTTTAGGGTATCTGAAGAGGGTTATTTGCGAGAACGCTTATCTTGGCAGGACGGACCCTACACCGCCTCGGTCGATCTGTCCCAAGGTTGCACCCAATGTCTGATTGCCATAAAGCCAGCCAATTCCCCTATCCAACCGCAATTACACGTGGACCGAAAAACGTGCTCGTCGGCCGTTTCCAAATTGCTTTCGGATTTGAAACACACCGAAGTCAAGGCACCGTGACATGTAGGGCATCGAAAGAGGAACACGTGCGCGAATTCAGCGGTTCGCACTACAGACCCTCGAACAGTGGATTTGGAGGAGCAGAGCCTATCACAAGGTCTTATAGTGTGCGTGAAATTAACGAATAGCGATGATTCGAGTTCCCGATGCCCACACTACGCCGGGGTGTCTCGCGCATTGCGATGAAGAATTAAAATCCGGCCCAACCAAGCGGATTTGGTATGATGCAGACCCCCCCGGTCCTATCGTTTCCATGCCCGAGTCTACACTTCCAATCCCCGTCTGCCCGATTCACGCGACTTTTATGGTTCCCCGTACCCCGGAGGAGATGATAAGTAATTTGCAGGGACTTGCGACCTGTTTCCGATGCGCTAATCTTGATTGCGAGTTTTTCTATGTATATGATGGTGCATCGGAGGGCTATTACAGACTCGATCCGAACGGAAGATTGAGGCGATATTTGACGGCCTAGTTGATCTTCGTGTTCGTTCTTAAGTCCGCTGCTGGTGTCGGTGAGTCAACAGGCGTTAGCAGCGCAATCAGGTGTTCTCTTGATGTTGTAATGGCATCCGTTTTTGGAAATCACAACGTCAATGTCAAACGTCGAAGCCAATGACTGATTCACACCATCTGAATGCAACGTGAATAGGATTATCTTAACCTCGGGTAGCAGTTGCTTGAGGATGGACGCAGCTTCCGTGCCGTGCATACCCGGCATGGTCGTGTCGAGCAAGATCAAATCGGGCTGAAGTTCCTTCGCCCTCTGGAGTTGAAGCATCAGCGCCCTCCGCATGGAATGTGCGGGAACGCCCGTAGCGTGTTGTACGATATTCCTATGCATTGGGCCTCGTCTACGCGGAGCCTGATGGTTAGGGGCGTATCGTGGGTGACACCACGGTACGTCCCGCAATTCAGACCTTACGTTGTAATTGTCGGGGAAGTCAATAGGTCGTACGTAGAACTTCTATTCGTGCGGCATGTAAAATCTGGTGGACTCAGACTGATGTCAGCTTCTAGTCGTCTCCGCGTGAATCGCCGTCACCAACCATTCCTGTAGAACAAGAAGAAAAGGCGGAGTTACATCGCGGAACATTACGCCCATCCCGATCCCGTGCGTTGAATGGGCAACTGTGGCATGGCACTGAAAGAACTCTGTGCTCGTGCGAATTTTGATGAGGACCGAGGCGTGTTTGGAAAATGGATTCGTCATCGCAAGGCAGGCTCCGGCGATGCACAAATCCTCTACACGCGCAATTCGTTCGTCAGAGGAATTCGCAACCTCCGCATTGGCGACGAGAGCGTATCTTTGCGCACAACGGCGCTCTTGATACATGGGAACCGATCTGAAGGAGGGGAGCTTCACTACAGTACCATATTCGGTGAGCCGAGCTTGCGAATCTCCATCGAAATACGGTGGGGAGTCTGGAGCGCGGAGAGGTGAACATTTCTTTGCTGGCAATCGCATCGCTCTCCAAAGTTCTTCGCGTAAAGCCCGCCGATCTCATCAAGACAGTCCACGCATATTCGTCCCACACCGCACATTGATTCGGATGTTTTGCCTGCGCCTCGCGGCCCCAAAGAACGGCGCGTGCTCGGCAAACTGCTAAGGTGGGCTAAGAACTATCCTGTATGTTTTTGAATAGACAAGCGGTTGTACATTCATGTGCAATGCCGCAACCCCAAAAGGTGCCAGATACACCCCTATCTGTTAGTGGTGTCCAAAAACGCAGAATACTAGTTATAGATGATGGCGACTCCGTCCGTGACGTAATTCGGATTTTCTTGGAGCATGCTGGGTTTGAAGTGTGCGGGGAAGCCGCCGATGGAGTGGAAGCCATCGAGCAAGCAAAAAAGTTGAAGCCTGATCTGATCGTGTTGGACTTGGCGATGCCGCGTATGAATGGAGCAGAAGCCGCATCCGTTCTCAGTACAACAATGCCGGAAGTTCCGGTTGTGTTGCTCACTCTGTATCGGAACGTGCTCGGAGCCGCATTGGCCTCGGCGGTCGGCGTCAAGGCCATCCTCGACAAAACTGATGGGATGGACAAGCTGGTGGCGTGCGTTCGGTCTCTGCTTGATCGATCAACTAGCGAACCATCCCCGGCGCACTAGCCGCGAACTATCCCTTGCGCCGCGTAATCCTTGGGCTACCAGCTATACTTTTAATCCTTCTGAACGCCCATTACTAAGGTACTGGCATCGGGATGGCGTCATGGGGGACTCCATGCGAATTTTGATTGCTGACGACCATGAAGTCATAAGAAGAAGTGTTATCAGGGTCCTTCAATCTCGCGGTGACGTAGGGAACGTCGTTGAATGCGCGGAGGCGACAAACGGGGAAGAAGCGGTGGACAAAGCACTTGTGTGGAAGCCGGACTTAGTTCTTCTGGATGTCCGCTTGCCTGTGCTTGCAGGGTTTGATGCCGCCAGGGAAATCAAACAGCGTCACCCTGGCATTCCCGTTCTGTTTTTCTCAATTTACGACACGGACGAAATTCTAATAGAAGCGAGGTTAGTGGGGAACGGGTTCATATTGAAAGAGAACATTGTAGAGATGCTGGCGAAGGCTGTAGATGCTCTTCTTCAAAAGCAGCCCTTCTTTCCTCCTGTTGATCGGAGCGACCAAGAAAATAGTTAGTTTCCGTTGGTACAAATAGGCAGACCGATCTGCAATAAACGGCATGTTCCTTGGGGCACGGGTCATCCTACTCGTCCGGCTTGCGCGGCGGGTTATCTGGCTTAGGCGGCGTGACAAATGAAGGTATTCACCTGATTGCCGATGAGGTCGCGCCCACTAATATCCCAAGTGAGTGAACGTGGTAAAAAGAGGTTCCCTCTGGAACTCACCCCCTCCGTCTCTCGTCCCCGCGCGGTAAAGGCGGCGTATGCAAGGCCAAAACAAAGAACGTTGGCAAGAACTGTGTGCGCTCGCGGTGAAGGAACAAGACCCTGAGAAGCTGGTGGAACTGACCGGAGAGATAGTTCGCCTTTTGCAGGATAAACTGGACCGCATCAGCGGTGTCCCGGTATCCAGCCAACCTAAATCTTCCGACTCAATTTGGTTTCGGACTACTTACGTAGTCCGCGAAGCCGCTGACGTTTACGTTATTCGTTGGTCTTCCGTGGCGGTGAGTCCGGCCTAGGTGGCGTCGACTGGCCTCGGAAACGGCTTTGCTGGCGGCAGACCTCGCGGCGGTAGCGGGCTCATCGTATTTCCCTCTCGTACACGACCTGTAAAATCTGCCAGTTTAAAACGTGCATTGATCGCAGCTATTGTCAGTCGCGTAAGGTACGGGCTGGATGTGCCGTATTTCTTGAGAAGGGTGCGGCAAGCCTGGCCCGTCCGTCCTCCGACGCGAAGAGGAAGCTGCTGCCTTATTTTCATTGCACCCCATTGACTCAGCGGCTTCCCTCCGCGCCAGCCGAAAAATGCAGGTATCCACTTGATTGCGGATGAGGTCGCGCCGACTAATATCCCAACCAAGTTACGTGATGAATAAAGGGTGAGTTTCTCGTTCCTGTTCATCCCATCCGAAGGAACTCACCCTCTCCGAATCTCGCCTGACCTGTCAAAAACTGGCAGTTGGACCTCAATTGGTCGCGCCTTATTGTCGCCCCTGCGTGCGAAACGCTAGTGCGGGCTGGATGTGCCGCAACCCAAACGGAGCCGGGCGGGGCAAGTACGGCCCGTCCCTCCTGCGCGGACGCGAAGAGGAAGCCTTGCTGTTCCCGGTCTACCCACGACTAAGCAGCAGCTTCCCTCCGCGCCAAGCCGAAAAATACAGGTATTCACCTGATTGCGGGTAAGGACGCGCCAGCTAGTATCCCGAGTGAGTCAAACGTGATAAAAAGGGGTGGGGTTCCCTGCTTG
>Ga0137409_10007747_pt1 | contig 11006 bp, 6 predicted proteins | sample CZODoug1_16funga_FD_122059 | JGI IMG/M metagenome (GOLD analysis project Ga0137409, IMG submission 122059) | Vadose zone soil fungal communities from Angelo Coast Range Reserve, California, USA - CZODoug1_16fungal (Hybrid Assembly) | ecosystem: Environmental > Terrestrial > Soil > Vadose zone... | reverse complement strand
CGACGGTGAATGGAAACCGACCGAGAACAATAGGCGAGCGAGGTACTACGCCCTGACGCAGAAGGGACGAAAAAGACTCGATAACGAAAGGCGAGAATGGGGAAGGCAGGTAGTCGCGATCGCCAGAATTTTAGAGGCATCTTGAGGGGTGTGCTATGTCGTTGCTCCGAAATCTTGCAAGCGGGCTTCGATCTCTGTTTCGAAAAGAGCAGGTGGATCGGGAATTGAATGAGGAATTGGGCACCTATCTCGAGATGGCAGCCGCGGAAAAGGTGAAGCAGGGGATGAACGGCAAGGATGCCCTTCGCGAAGTGCGCCTGGAGCGTGGCAGCGTCGACGCTGCGAAGGAAGTGGTCCGTTCTGGCGGCTGGGAATCCTTTGTGCACACGTGTTGGCAGGATGTGCGCTTCGCCGCCCGCATGCTGCGCAAAAGCCCCAGCTTCACGCTCGTCGCGATGCTCACCCTCGCTCTTGGCATCGGTGGAAACACCGCGGTCTTCAGCGTCATGAACACCGTTCTGCTTCGTTACCTTCCTCTGCCCAACCCTCAGCAACTCGTATTCTTGCGCCTTCCCAATGCGCCGCCCGACGGCGTGAGCAGCACCGGTGACAGCGACAGGTCTTTCTCCTACCCGGTGTTTGAAGCGCTTCGCAAAGAGCACGCCGTTTTTTCTGACTTGATGGCCTATGTGCCTTTAGCCGTCGACAAAGTGGCCGTGCGCATCGGCGGGGATCCCGAAGAAGCGGAAGGCGACATGGTCAGCGGCAACTTCTTTTCCGGGCTCGGCGTTTCCTTTACGCGCGGCCGCGGGTTCGCGCTCGAAGACGAGACCGCGCACGCCAGCGTCGTCGTTCTCAGCTATTCCTACTGGACCACGCGCTTCGGCCGCAGTCCCTCCGCCATCGGCCAAACCATTTACGTAAAAGGCGTTCCATTCACCGTGATCGGCGTGACCGCTCAAGGCTTCTATGGCGTCGAGCCTGCCTCTTCCACCGATTTCTGGATTCCGCTTCAGAATCGCCCCGAGCTCACTGCATGGGACGAGGAGCCCTCGCTGGACACTCTCTATGGCACTCCGAAGTGGTGGTGCATTCAGCTGATCGGCCGTCTCGTTCCAGGTGTCAAGGAATCTCAGGCACTGGCGAAGTTAGATCCTGTCTTTCAAAGCGCCGCGCTTATCGGCCTGGGCACTCCCGATCCAAAGGCGAAGAAAAACATTTTGGCCTTCAGTTCCACGCAGGGAATTCAAGGTCTGCGCGAATACTATCAAAAGCCCATCCAGATTCTCTTGGCCATGGTCGGACTCGTTCTCGCAATTGCTTGTGCCAACGTGTCGATGCTCCTCGTCGCCCGCAATTCCACTCGCGCCCGCGAATTTTCGGTGCGCATGGCTCTTGGCGCTGGCCACGGCCGTCTTTTGCGGCAGACGCTGACGGAGAGCTTCCTTCTAGTCGCCGGTGGGGCGGCCTTCGGTTGGATGTTTGCAATTTCCGGCAGTCAGGCACTCGCCGCCTGGTCAGGCATGGAAATTCCGTTCGTGCTTGATTCGCGCGTTTTGCTCTTCACTTTGGCAATCTCGATCAGCTGCGCCATTATCTTCGGGCTGGCTCCGCTTCGGAGGGCTGTCAGCGTCCCCGTCGGAGTTACACTCAAGACCTCCAACGCCACCGCCTATCGCGACCAGAGGAGCTCCTGGTCAGGAAAAGTTGTCGTCGCCTCGCAGATGGCCTTATGCCTCGTCTTGCTGGTTGGCTCGGGGCTGCTCGTGCGCTCCCTACGCAACTATCAGACCTTGCCTTTGGGCCTTCGCGTGGACGGGCTTCTCGTGTTCGGCACGGATCCCTTCTCAGTGCACAGCGACGAGGAAAAGGAGCACTTTTATCAAGATTTGCTAGCCCGCTTGCGTGAAGCTCCCGGCGTTGAGTCCGCTACGCTCCTCTCGCACCGCCTAGGTTCCGGCTGGGGCTGGAATAGCGTTTGGACCATCGACGGCGTGGAGCCCCAAGGGCCTTTTTCTGGAATGGGCATGAGCGCGAACCACGTCGGCCCCGACTTCTGCCACACTCTCGGCATCCCCATTCTCCGCGGCCGCGACGTAACGGACGCCGACACGCGGTCCGCGCCCAAAGTGGTTCTCGTCAACGAAACCTTCTCAAATCGCTTTTTCCCCAAGGGAGATGCGCTGGGCCATTCGGTCGGAAAAAACAAACCAGAAAACAGCTTCACCGTCGTCGGCGTCATCGGCGACAGCAAGTATAAGCGTGTCGACGAAAAATCGAAGCCCACTCTCTACTTCCCCTTCGCGCAAAACACTCCGATCCCCAACATGCAAGTCGAGTTGCGCACCCACGGCAATCCCGCAGCTCTCATCCCCAGCGTCCATGCCGTTCTCCACGGCCTCGATCCCAATCTTCCCATACAGAAGCCCATGACCCAGCGCGCCCAATTCGACAAGTCTTACTCGCAGGCCCGTCTCTTTGCCCGCCTCTCCATCTTTTTTGGCGTCATCGCCGTGTTGCTGGTCGCCACTGGCCTGTACGGCACGCTCGCCTATCGCGTCGACCGCCGCACTTCGGAAATCGGCGTCCGCATGGCGCTCGGCGCACAGCACGGGCAAGTGCTGTGGTTGATTTTGCGTGAAAGTCTGCTGGTCAGCGGGGCCGCCATTCTCGCTGGCGTTCCTGTTGCCATTGCTGGCGCACGCCTCATGCGTTCCATGCTCTTTGGCGTCCAGCCCGGCGATATGATCTCGTTTCTGCTCGCTTTGTTCGGCGTAATTCTTGTTGCGCTCGCGGCTTCAATCATCCCCGCGCGCCGTGCGATGCGCGTCGATCCTATGGTCGCCTTGCGCTACGAATAGGAAGCTAGGCATGTCCTTGTTGCGGAACATCACAAGCGGGCTTCGATCACTGCTCCGAAAGGAGCAGGTCGACCGTGAGTTGGATGAGGAGCTTCGCGCCTACGAGGAGATGGCAGCCGAAGAAAAGATGAAGCAGGGGATGAACCCAAACGCTGCCCTTCGCGCTGTGCGCTTGGAGCGAGGCAGCGTCGAAATCACCAAGGAAATCGTTCGCTCTGCCGGCTGGGAATCGCTTGTGGAGACGTGTTGGCAGGATCTGCGCTTCGCCGCCCGCATGCTGCGCAAGAATCCCGGCTTCACGGCTGTCGCAGTCCTTACGCTTGCCCTCGGCATCGGCGCGAATACCGCGATCTTCAGCTTGATGAATGCCGTCCTGCTGCGCTCCCTTCCCGTCCAAAATCCCTCCCAACTGGTTCTCTTCGGTGCGGGCAAGTGGGGCGGCATTATGGACGAAGTGCCGAGTCGCGCGTGGCAGCTCTTCTCCTATCCCTTCTATCGCCAGGTTCAGCAGGATGGCCGTGTCTTCTCCGGTGTCACCGCGGTTTCCAGTATGCCCAACGGAGTCCACGGCACAATCGGCGAAGCCTCGGAAGCAGAAGCGATCGACGCGCGCCTGGTTTCTGGCACATATTTCGCCACGCTCGGAGTAAACCCCGTCCTGGGCCGAGCCTTCAGCGAAGACGACGATCGCATCCCGGGCGGCAGCCCCATAGCCGTGGCCAGTTATTCCTGGTGGAAACGTCGCTTCGGCGGCGATCCATCCATCATCGGCAAGAAAATGAGCATCGGCGCGACCGTCTACACCATCATCGGCGTCGCTCCCGAAAAATTCTTTGGCACCACCGTAGGCGAGTCGCCGGACGTGTGGATCCCGCTCTCCATGGAGGAACAGCTTCCGCCCGGCTGGAAGGGCTTGCACGACAAACTCTTCCAATCGCTTTACATCATTGCCCGTTGCAAACCAGGTGTGAGGGCCGAGCAGGCACAAGCCAACGTGAACCTGCTGTTCAAGCAAGCGGTGCGCGAACTAGTGGGCTCTCAGCCGACCAACAAACAACTCGATAACATCCAGCACGCTTCCATCGAGCTGACTTCCGCAGCAGCAGGAATCTCACAGCTCCGCGCACAATTCTCGAAGCCTCTTCGCATTCTCATGGCCGCGGTTGGACTGGTATTGCTGATCGCCTGTACCAACATCGCCAATCTGCTATTGGCGCGCGCCACCAACCGGCAGCGCGAAATCGCCGTCCGCATGTCCATCGGCGCCGGACGTTCACGCGTCATTCGCCAACTCTTGACGGAAAGCTTTCTGCTCGCGATTTCCGGTGCAATCCTCGGAATCGCGCTCGCAACCTGGACCATCAAACTGCTCGTCCTTATGGTCTCCGCCGGTCCACAAGCGCCTCCGATTGACATCGCTCCGGACACGCATGTTCTGCTGTTCACGCTGCTTCTCTCGCTCGCCACTCCTCTCCTATTTGGCATCGCTCCCGCCTGGCGCGCCACGCGTGTCGAGCTCAACTCATCCCTTAAACAAGGACGAACCACCGCCGCCGTGCACACTCCGCTTGCCAAGGCGCTCGTCGTTTCCCAAGTTGCGCTTTGCCTCGTCCTTCTAATAGGCGCCGGACTATTCCTCCGCACGCTTGTCAATCTGAGCAGGGTGGATACCGGCTTCAATAAAAATAACGTGCTCCTTTTTGGAGTCGAACCGGCATCGGTCGGCTACAAGGAAGACGCCCGCCTCACAAGGCTTTACGAACAGATTGAGGAGCGCGTTAGCGCCGTTCCCGGCGTCACTGCGGCCAGCTTCTCCATGTTCACGTTCAATCAAGGTTCGTGGTCCGAGGACGCTTGGTCGCGCGAAGAGTCTCCAGAGGCAAAAAGAAATCGCGAGATTCTGTACAACAAAGTTGGCTCGCGATTTTTCTCGACCATGGGTCTGCAGCTCGTGGCCGGGCGCACATTCAATTCCCAAGATACGGAGAACTCGCCGAAAGTGGCTTTGATCAATGAAACGATGGCGCGCCGCTTCTTTCCTAACGAGTCCCCGCTCGGCCGCACGTTCCGATTTGGTGGGCCGGACGCAAAACCCAAAAACGACCGTACGGTCATCGGAGTTGTGAAGGACGCCAGGTACATGGCCCTGAAGGAAAGGGCATGGCCCGCCGCGTACTTGCCTTACTCTCAGGACGCTGGCTATCTTTGGGATTTCGAGGTGCGCTTCTCCGGCGATGCCGGGTCAACCGTTGCGGCGGTCCGGCAGGCCATCCGCGAAATCGATCCGCGTCTCCCAGTCTCCAGCGTCGGTACGCTCGCCGGACAGGTTGATCATTCCGTGGTGGACCAAAGGTTGACCGCGCAACTCTCCGGCTTCTTCAGCCTGGTTGCGGTATTTCTCGCCTGCATCGGCATCTACGGACTAATGTCCTACGATGTTCTCCATCGAACGAACGAGATTGGCATTCGCGTCGCCCTCGGCGCCCGGCAATCACAAGTCCTGACCCTTATCCTGCGCCAGGGACTCGTGCTGGCAATCGCTGGTGTAGCTATCGGAACCGCCCTGGCCCTCGGTTTAACGCGTTTTCTGTCGAGCCAGCTATTCGGAGTCCAACCCTTCGATCCTGCAACTTTCGTTAGCGTAGCCGTCCTATTGCTACTGATCGCCCTCGCCGCCTGTTACGTGCCCGCCCACCGCGCAACCCGCGTTGATCCCATGGTGGCCTTGCGGTACGAATAGTTCGCACCGATTGTTTGATCCACGTGTGCTCCCTCTCTCGATTCTCGCTGAGTAAAGTAGACCGCCCTTTTTCTGCCACTCATTTTCTCAGGCACTGCTTCGGGCTAATTCCTACGTCCTGCAGCTTCGCGGATTCTGCTTCCCGGTTCCGCCCTTACACCATTGGGTTCCCTCCCATAAAGCACCCGCTCGCCTTGGGAGCAGCGGCCTCTCGCTTCTGGGTGCCCCAGGAAAATGGGGCCAGAAAAAGGAGAAACATTCATGTCTTACCTATATGTTAGGTGGAATAGGTCGGGGCTGCAGTTCGCCCGCTGACGTTCGCGTCATTAGAGCATAGCTATGTTTCGATCGCCACTCCTGGAACGGAGGCCTGCGACGCCGTAGGCGGCGCGCTTAGGCCGAAGTGGAGGGAGTGGCCATCGCAAGCTATTAGGCGGGTCCTACCCGAGCGGGTGGCCTTTGTCATGCTGCCGGCCGCGCTCTTTGCATTACTTCCGTGTTGCCCCTCATCCTGCTAGATAACCACGCGAGCTAGGGCGTTCAGTACGCGTCGCACGGGCTTTGGCAGAATCTGTCTGGTCTTTGGCATTTGGTGCCATTGCGCTCAGCCCATGCGATCCACTCCGCATGCTTCGCCTGCTCTCGGAGGCCGCGGTGACGTACTGTCGAAGGCGGTCCGCGCGGTACCAAGCAACCGCCTCCTGTCGCAAAGTCTTGATTCTCTTCTCTTTGGCCTCAATCTTTTCCAGCTCCGCTTCGTCTGCGGCTTTGCCATGACCTCGCAGGGCTATGTAGGGTCGCGTTTGAGGGCGACCCTACTTTTGAATTTTCTGCCTCCCGAATCTCCGATAATCGATACGCGCCCAGCCAAAGAGCGGTTCCGCAATCTGAAGATTGCTCTACTATACTTTCAGCCAAACTTCCGAAGGGAGAGCGCCGGCCGAAAACCGACACAACACCCCGACATGAAATACATTGGTCTGCCGTTTGTTCTAGGCGTCCTTTTGCCGATGATCTTCGGTCTATTCCGTTTTCTTCTCGGAAACCCCGCGAAGAAGGCGAGTCCCCTCATCGAGTACGTGCAAAAAAAGGGCTACCGCTTGGTGAATCCTTCTATCTCGCAAGCCCTGGGCAGTTCTGGGCTGGAGCTACTGAAGAATCCCACACTGAGAAATCTTACGGACGCTTCGTCGGATATCGCCGATATTGATGAACTGGACCGTCCGAGCGGAGGTTCGCTGGCGTTCACCTGCAACGTGCGTTCGAAAGAGATTACCGTTTTTAACTGTAGCACCGCGGGCGCACGAAACGGCCACGGCGGGCCCATTCCCTATAAGGTCGCTAAGGTAAAGGCTGCAGGGTTGCCGCGGTTCTCGTTAGGAAAAAATTCCGTTGTCCATTCCGTTCTGGATGTCGTGGACAAGATGGTAGGTGAGTCGAAACCGGGCATCCATGTGGATCGGAGTCAGTATCCGGATTTTTCAGCACATTATTGGGTTCGAGGAGCGGATGCCGCCGCTGTTTCCGCGTTCTTAACCCCGGCAAAAATAAGTTTCTTCGAGACTGCAAAGCTGCCGGGCACGCTGGCCAGCAACGCGAATTATCTTCTGTATTTTGAAGATGGCACCCTCCGCACCGAACCCGATTTCGACTCTTTCATTGCCACCGTGGAGAAACTCATCGCCGCCATACTGTAGGAGCGCCACATGCGATTGACCCCCAATCTATCTTTTGGCGGACAATGCGAAGCAGCATTCAAGTTTTATGAACGATGCTTTGGGGGCAAAATCGTCTTTATCCTCACCCATGGCAAATGACCGGCAACGTTATCAGCGCCAAAGGTCCTATGGGCAATGTCACAACGGCCACTCAAGGGCGACCGCCCGGCTAACGAGGCAGACCACACCTCTCCGCTGATCACGGAAGGAAGTTGCGGCCTTAAAACGTCAATTCAATTTATGTAGCCTGATCCATGGCTCATTGGCAGGCAGTCGAAGCTCCGGCGCAAGTGATTTGTTCCAGACGCTGAATCTTGATTGTTCTTCCACCAGCAGTCCGATTGGGGAGCACATAAACCTCAATCGCTGCCCGATAAGTTGTCCTGCCGAGGTTGCTGCTCTGCGTCAATGTTCCGGGAATCCTAAGGTGAAGGACGCCCTCCTTTTCATCCAGCACGGTGGCACCGCGTGCGGCGACGAAGCTCGAAGTGAATGTCGGTGCACCTTTCTGATCTAGAAAGCCTTCCATGCGCTTGATAAAGTCCTTCCATCCGTCGGACGTGAAGTCATCGTGGGCGTGGGCAAATCCGACTGCGTCGCCTTGCTGGAAGTTGAGGGCTGCAATCGCCGCTTTTTGGCTAAAACCAACAATCGCGGCCTGGTCCAATCTGGATGGCGCAACGTTTTGTGCAAATACAGGAATGCCAAGAAAAACCGTAATAGCTAAAACGTTGAAATGGCCACGCATTAGTGATTCCTCACATTTTGTCATCGCAAGATGTTGCATCGTATCCAGTAGACGACACAGTCCATTTTACGTTGACGCGTTCTAAGTACATTGAAAGTTATGTCCAATTGGTTATCAGCGCCGGCTAAGTCATTGATTTCAAAGTCGCCCATAGTTTTGGCGAACCACAAGGGAACAAATGTTCATGCCTGCCCGTATCCTCTTGGTCCAGAATTGGTCCAGAAAAATACGCTCAGAAGGGTGGCATTCGATCTTATGAAATCAAGATTTGGTGTGATTGCTGTCGTGGCAGCTTTGGCGCTAGCAATCCCGGCGCGGAGTCAGTCGGTACGTGAACCAGCATCCAATGGCAGGCTAATTGCCTTTCAGGATATTTCGGTGATCCCGATGGACACGGAACGTGTTCTCCCGCACCAAACTGTTCTCGTTCGGAGCGGCAAGATCACTGACGTCGGTCCCACAAGCTCGGTGCATCTGCCGCCTGGGACGGTCGTCATTGACGGACGGGATAAGTTCCTGATGCCGAGCATGGCCGACATGCACACGCACGTGGATCGGAAAGAAATGCTGCCGCTGTTTCTGGCTGCCGGAGTCACGACGGTGCTCAACATGGGGCTGGCGTCGCCGGAATTCGTTACCGCCACTCGCGATGAGATACGCAAGGGCACGGTTGTGGGTCCACGAGTCTTCGCCGCTTTCATGATTGACGGCCCTGGTGATCCTGGGCCGGAATACGTTGCGCTGTGCGAGAGTGACGCACGCGCCGCGGTGGCCCGCGCGAAGCTTATTGGATATGACTTCATCAAGGTGTACTCGCGGCTGCAACCAGGCATCTATGTGGCAGTGTTGGACGAGGCGAAAAGGCAAAATATCGCGGCCGTAGGCCACATTCCGACATCAGTCGGGCTTGAGAAGAGCCTAGCCCAGGGGCAGGTCATGATTGCTCACGCCGAGGAATACTACAAAACGTATTTTCAGAACAAGCCGGACGATGCGCGTATCCCGCAGGCAGTTGAACTCACACGCCGCGCTGGTGCCTACGTCACTCCAAACCTGTCATTCTTTGCCGTGCTGACCAAGGTGGTTTCCGATCCCCAAACCCTGGACAAGCGACTGGCTGAGCCGGATATAGACTTTCTGCCACCGGACATCCGGGGGAACTGGCTAGGAGCTAGGCCCCCAAAGCCCTCCGATCGCTTTGTGCCGGAGTTGGCGACTTTGAAGAAACTGACGCTGGCAATGTCTGAGGCAGGCGTGCCGCTCCTCGCGGGCACGGATAGTCCGGCAGGTGTGATCCCAGGAACCTCTGTGGACGAGGATCTGGATCAGTTTGTGGCTGCGGGTCTCACCCCTTTCCAGGCGCTCTCGACCGCTACCCGAACTCCGGGACAGTTCATCCATCAGTATGTGCCTGGGGCCGACGAATTCGGAACCATTGCACCTGGCAAGTCTGCTGACCTAGTCATGCTAGGGGCCAACCCGCTGCTGGATGTCCGGAACATGCGGCAACCGATGGGTGTGATGGTGCGCGGCCGCTGGTTCGAGAGCCGCGAGCTGGAGAACCTGATTGAAGAGCCGGTTCCGGCCTACAAACAAGTCACGGCCTGGGAAAAGGAGTTCCAGCACATGCTACGCGAACACGGAGCGACGGAGGCAATCCGTGGATTCAAAAGGCATCCCCAGCCCAGCGACAAGCTCCCGGAAAGCTTTGTGAATGCGCTTGGATATCAGATGATCAATGCCAAGAAGCTGGAAGACGCCATCGCATTGCTTGTCTTCAACACGGAACAGTATCCCGACTCCTGGAATGCATATGACAGCCTTGGGGAGGCGTACGTGGATAGCGAACGCTTCGATCTTGCGGTCGTCAACTACCGGCGTTCACTTGCGCTCAACCCGAAAAACGCGGGTGCGTTTGAGATGTTGCAAAAGGCCGCGGCAATGTCGTCTGGGCCGAACTGATACTCCCTTACACTTTCCAGCCAATCTGGCAGGGAATGATAAAGAAGGTTGCCCACAAACAGGGCCGCGCTCGGCATTTCGATTCAAGCCGCCACACGATGACTCCCGGATGGTCGGCCACCCGGAAGTAACGGCCGCAAAACGCAGGAGTCACTCGAATCCAGCACCATTGTGGAACCTGTAGCGATCGTGACGCGACTGGTTTTTTCTGTTCCGCTTTACCTGCTCACATAGCTCGGCCGACACCGCACCGATCTTCCCAGTTCAGCAGGCCGCCCTTTTTCTGCCGCTCATTTTCTCGGGCACGCATTATAAAAAGGGCGCCCCTTTCGGAGTAGGTTTTGAGCGTTCGGATCATCACCTACAGGAAGGAGCACCCTCCATGCTGAACACGAAGTATATCGGGATGGATATTCACAAAGAAACGATTTCGATCGCGGTAATGAACGCTGCCGGGAAGGTTGTGATGGAATGCGTTATCGAGACGAAAGCAAACACGGTTCTGCAGTTCATCCACGGTCTGCGCGGAGACTTGCATGTCACCTTCGAAGAAGGAACCTGGGCGGCCTGGCTGTATGACCTGCTGAAGCCGCATGTCACGGAAGTGCTGGTATGTGATCCCCGTAAGAATGCTCTGCTGAAACAGGGCAGCAAGAGTGACAAGATTGATGCCCGTAAGCTGGCCGAGCTGTTGCGCCTCAAGCATCTCAAACCGGTCTATCACGGAGAGCACGGGGTACGAACTCTGAAGGAGTTGGCGCGCAGTTATCTGACGATCACTCAGGATCTCACGCGGGTCAGAAATCGCCTCAAGGCGTTGTATCGCAGTTGGGCCATTCCCTGTAGCGGCACGCAAGTCTACGCGCCACGACACCGCTCGGAATGGCTCGGCAAGATCACGGAAGCCGGAGTCCGCCGGCGGGCCGAACACTTCTACCAACAATTCGATGCTTTGCGGCCCTTGCGGCAGGAAGTGC
>Ga0137409_10007743_pt1 | contig 11009 bp, 8 predicted proteins | sample CZODoug1_16funga_FD_122059 | JGI IMG/M metagenome (GOLD analysis project Ga0137409, IMG submission 122059) | Vadose zone soil fungal communities from Angelo Coast Range Reserve, California, USA - CZODoug1_16fungal (Hybrid Assembly) | ecosystem: Environmental > Terrestrial > Soil > Vadose zone... | reverse complement strand
CCAGTAGGAATCGGTGTAGTTGGCCACCGCGCCGCCGTGATAGGCCTGGTATTCGGCCCGGCGCGGCGGCAGGGACAGATCGAAGATGTCTTCGCCATTCCGTCCGGCGGCGCAGAAGAGGACAATGGTCAGCCCGTTGGCGCCTCCGCAAGGGCTCATCTCGAATTCGAGCAGGAAGTCCGACGGAAAGATGCGATGATTCCAGACCACCATATGTGAGCGCCGGCCCGATTCGACAGGCCGTGGTTTGCCGGCCTCATCGAACGGCGACGGGGACACAAGCAGCCTGCCGTCGCGAACCTCCACGCCGCCCCAACCCTCGGCGATCCACTCCGCGTCGGGCGAGGGGACAGCTTTGCGCCGCCACACGGCGCCGGCCTGTTCAATCAGATCCTCTTCGCGGGCGATCTTCTGCGGCCGGCTGAAGTCGTTTTCGTAAAATGGGCGCAGGTCGTATTCCGAAAGGTCGAGCGGCGTAGCCGCGCCCGCCGCAGTTTGCGTCGTTGCCGTCCGGGCTGCGCCGGACGCGCTCAGCAGAAGAAGGGAAACCGCACTTATAACGATAATCCTTTTCATTTTTCTGCCCATGTGTTGATTGTCAGTTCTTCGCTACGTCGCGCGGGGATTATACGCCAGGGGCGCGGAGAAGGAACGGCCAACCGGGACTCAATGCGCGGTCATCAACTGGCGGTAAACAACCGCGACCTCGCCAACTTCCGCGCCATCGAAATCCGCCGCGCGGGCTGGCGGAATTTTCGGAAATAGTCTTGATTTTGCTCATTAACTCGATGCATCATCTCCGGGCGATTTGAAGGCGAAATCCAGTCTCATCCTTCGCTACCTCAAGGCGCTCGGGCTGGTGTAGAGGAACTCGGCCGAAAGAATCATTGACATGGGGCTATATCCCCGGAGGTCAGATGCTCAAGCGAAAATCACTCTTACTCAACTATCTCGGATCGGTATTGAACGCCATTTTGTTAAGCTCACTGCTTCTACTATTGTCTTTCGCTCCGGCGCTCGCGCAGGCGCCCGCGTCCGGCGAGGCGCCCAAGGCTCCACCCTACCAGTGGCCGCGCAGCCACAACTATGACGTCCAGCATTACCGCATCAAACTTGCCTTCGATTGGGCAGCCAGGTCGGTAACGGGCGAGGCCACCATTACGCTCAAGCCATTAGCCGACGACTTCAAGGAAATCGAGCTCGACGCGGGCGAAATGAGCATAAAATCGGTGACTCTCGCCGGTGGTCCTCCGCTCAAGTTCGACTATCGGGATAAGGAAAAGTTGTTTGTTTCGCTGGATCACGCATACACTCCTGCAAATACTATCTCGGTTATGATTAGCTACAGCGCCGAGCCCAAAAAGGGTCTCACCTTTATCCTCCCGACTGAAAGCGATCCAGGTAGGCCGCGCCAGATATGGTCCCAGGGTGAAGCGCGGACCAATCACTACTGGTTTCCTTGCTACGACTATCCAAACGACAAGGCAACCAGCGAGTTGATCGCTACGGTCGAGGACAACTACCGGGTGATCTCGAACGGCGTCCTGGTATCAACTACGCCCGAACCTCAAAGGAAAATGAAAACCTGGCGCTGGCGCATGGATCAACCGTTCTCGAGCTACCTGGTCTCGATCATCGTCGGCGAGTACGCTGAAGTTGCCGGGCAGTTCAAAGGAAAGCCGGTCATCTCGTACGTATACCCGGATCAGGTCGAAAACGGACGCTTGTCACTCGGCAAACTGCCACAGATGGTCGCCTTCTTCTCGGAAAAAACCGGCTACGATTATCCGTACCAAAAATACGTGCAAACCATGGTGCGCGATTTTGGCGGCGCAATGGAGAACATCACCGCAACGACGATGACTGACAACGCCGTTCACGATAAGCGCGCTCATATCGATGTCTCCTCCGACGAAATCCAGTCCCACGAGCTGGCGCATCAATGGTTCGGCGATTTGCTAACCTGTCGCGATTGGGGCGAGATCTGGCTCAACGAATCTTTCGCAACGTTCATGGAAGCGGTTTGGAACGAGCATGAAAAGGGCCGGGACGATTATTTGTACGAGATGTCCAATAATCAACAATCCTATTACCAGGCCTGGGATCAGGGAAACCGCCGGCCGATCGTCACCAAGCGTTATGAAGACCCCGACGCGGTATTCGACACTTACGCTTATCCACGCGGCGGCGCCGTGCTGAACATGCTTCGCTTCGTGTTGGGCGAAGAACAGTTTTGGAAGGCGATACGCCATTACGTAAAAAAGTACGAATGGCAGAATGTCGAGACGGCGCAATTCAATATAGCAATCGAAGAGGCCACCGGACAGAACCTCGGATGGTTTTTCGACGAGTGGGTCTACAAGATGGGCCATCCGGAGTTTGAGATCACCTCGACCTACGATGGCGCGAAAACGCTTCAGCTCACGGTCAAACAAACTCAAAAACCCGACGACAAGCGGCCCTGGTTCCCGTCGCCTGATTTCTTCATCACCCCGGTAGACATCGCCATCACAACCGCGGCAGGCGAGAAAACGCATCGAGTGCTCATTGATCAGCCGGAAAAACAGTTTAGGTTCGAGGTCGATTCGAAACCGCTGATCGTCAACTTCGACCGCGGCAATCAGTTGATCAAACGCCTAAAGTTCAATCGAGGCGACGATGAACTTGCTTATCAAGCGCTGCACGACGCAGACTCAATGGGTCGAGTCCGGGCGGCTATAGAACTTCGCGCGAGTCGCAGCGAGACCGGCGTTAAAGCGCTCACCGAAGCCGCATGCAAAGACTCTTTTTGGGCAGTTCGACTCGAGGCTGTTAAGTCTTTGGCAGAGTACAAAACCGACGCTTCGCGCGCCGGCTTGCTGGAAGCGGTCAAGGACAAAGATTCGAAAGTTCGCCGGGCTGCAATCATCGGTCTCGCCGCTTTTAAAGACAAGCAACTCGCCGAGCTCTTCACCAACATCATTAATTCCGATCACAGCTACTATGCGGTCGCAGAGGCGGCGAAGGCGCTCGGCCAGACTGAGGCGCCGGCCGCCTTCGACACGCTGACCACATTGCTCAAGCAGGATTCCTGGCAGGACACTATCAGGGGCGGAGCTCTGAACGGCCTCGCCGCATTGAAGAATCCGAACGCGCTGGAGATCGGTCTCAAGTATGCTGCGCCGGGCAATCGCGCGTGACTTCGCGTAACGGCGTTTCAAATGCTCGCAACTATAGGCAAGGGTAACGAACGAGTGCTGAAGACCCTCACCGATGCGCTTAAAGAACCGTCGCCTCAGATTCTGTTTAGCGCGGCCCAGTCGATCGGCGTGTTGGGCGACCCGCGCGCGGCGCCCGCCCTCGAAGAACTTCTCAAGAACTTGCCTCCGGGCATACCCGAGGGGTTCGTGAAGCAATTTGTGGGCGGACTGATCGATCAGTTGAAGAACAAGAAGCCATCCGATAACAAAGACTGAGGCGCCGGTATCTTGGGTTACCACTCTATAAATCCGACTCACTCATTGTGGAGCGCCAATATCGGGTCTACTCTCGTCGCCTTGTTGATTGAGCAGCCTGCGAAACTCCGTGTCCACATCTGACGCGGGCGATCCACCGTGATCGCTCGTTCCACCAGCAAATTCGGACTTGTTCGCCGACCATGCCGGGAATCGGTCGTCCGCGGCACAAAGCGCCGCGACTGGATAGCCTGCAAACCTTGCTCGCGCATCAACCGCCGCACCCGATGCCACCCGACGACCGTTTGATCGCGCAACTCGGCGGTGATCCGCCGTGATCCGTAACGACGCGAGTTCTGCCAAAAGACTTCCTCCACAGCGTTCAACTCCGGCAAAGTTCCCTGGCAAAATTCGTCGCAGTCAACAAAGAGTTGTACAATGTCAATCTCGGTTCTCCTTTTTGTGGTTGGTATTTCCGGCGCGAATTTATCGCGTTTCTTACCCAAAAAGGAGTCCCGAGACTCTACGACAGAGCTTATCTCCTTACTTTGCTTCAACTTTTTCATCGGCTCACGTTACTTTAAAACGGGTTTTGGGATGACTTTCAGTGTCCGATAAAAGCGGCGTATCATGAATCGCATAGACAAGTATGAAATTTTGTCTGTAATCGGGCGAGGCGGGCTGGGCACGGTTTACAAGGCTTTCCACCCGCATCTGAAAAAATATATCGCCATCAAGGAGATTAACTCCGATCTGGCCGACAGGGAGGAGTTTCGGCGGCTCTTTGAGCAGGAAATCGAGGTGTTGGCCAAATTGCCCGCTCACCCGAACATCGTAACCTTGCGCGATGCGATGGTCTGGCAGGACCGGCTTTTTCTGGTTATGGACTACATTGACGGCGTAAACTTGAACGCAGTCATTCAGCGCGGTCCCGTTGAAGTGGCGCAGGGAGGCCTGTGGCTGGAACATATTCTGTCCGGGCTGGCGGCCATTCATCAGCGAGGGATCGTTCATCGGGATCTCAAGCCGTCCAACATTCTGATCGATCGGGAAGGTGTGGCCTACATCAGCGACTTCGGGATCGCCGGATACGTAGACGGCGCTTTGAGTGATCTGCTGACGGCCAAATACGCGGCTCCGGAATTAATAGACCAGGCTTTGGGGCGTACCGGAAAAAAACAACAAGTAGACATATACGCCGCGGGAATGTTAACTTATGAGATGTTACTTGGGCCGAGCCGTTTCAAGAGCGCTTTTACTGAGATATACCAGCGCCCGTCGGCCAACATCACTGAAAGCTGGCTGGTCTGGCACACTGACTTAGCTAAAACCGTTCCGAAACTCTCAGCAATAGAACCTCGCATTTCAAATTCGCTTGGCCTGTTAGTCGAGCGGATGATGGCGAAAGACGTGAACGAAAGATATATCGACGCAAATGAAGCCAGACGCGACTTGGAAAACAGCGGCGGGTATTCCGGCGACTATTCCAGTCGTGGGGCGGGCGGCCGCGAAGACCTGACTGCTCCTGTTCCCAAGTTGCGCCGAAGTGAAGATAGAGAGCCGGACCAATACGTTCCTTCCCCCAGCCGACGTAAAGCGCCGCGAAAAGATTGGCGACCGGCCTGGCTGCGACGCGCGCCCAGATGGACGCTCTTTGCCGCCGGCGCGCTGGCGTTTTTCTTACTGCTATATTTATTGTCTTTCCTGTTGCGGGATCATCCCGGGCTGGCGCTGATAGTCAAAGGCGTTTCGGCGACCAGTGAAGTCTATATTGACGGCGTCAGGCGTGGCATACCCCAGATGCGAATGACCGCGGACGGCCAGCCGATCAGCTCGATCAACGTTTATGGTTTGAGGGCCAATCAGAAATACTCAGTGCAGGTGAGATGCGGCGGGGAGAATGTCAATCTTTTCCGCGACGGCAATCCGTTCGATGGCTCCCTGCAGGGCAAAGACGGCCAGAAAATCGAGATCACCGGCGACAAATGCGGCGCGCCGAAGGGACTGCCGCTTGAAATCGACTACAACGGTCCGATGGCGCTCGTCCCTGAAGGCGAATTCATTATGGGGGACGACAACGGCCCGCCGGAAGAACGCCCCGCCCGTCGCGTATTTGTGCCTGCGTTTTATATTGATAAATACGAGGTTACCAACCGGCAGTATCGCCAGTTTTGCACTCCGCAGGGAATTCCGATGCCGAGCCTGCCCCGAATGGATGATCCGTCCGACAAAAGGACTTTCTCCTGGCTCTTCACTTACTATGACAAGCCGGACGCTCCGGTTTTCGGTATGAGCTGGCAGGAAGCGCAGTCTTGCGCCGACAGAATAGGCAAGCGACTGCCGTCCGAAGCCGAGTGGGAAAAGGCCGCTTCATGGGCGCCTGGAGATCCCGCTAACGTTCAAAAGTACAGGTTCCCCTGGGGCGATCAGCTTGATATAACCAAAGCCAGGCTTGCCTCGGATCAACCGGAGCCTATCAACGTCGCCTCGGATGACAAAAGCAGATACGGAGTGTTTGGAATGGCTGGTAACGTCAGCGAATGGGTCGCGGATGTCGCCAGGCTTTATCCTGGCGCCAACGTTTTGGAAAATGGCTCTCCATATCCGCCGGACGCCCGTATCGTGCGCGGAAGGAACTTCCGGGGCAAGGTGGATGGAGCGATTACTACGTATCGAAAAGACGCATATCCCCCGAACCTGAAGAACGGGATGACAAATGCGCAGGGGGCGCCGATCGGGATTTTTATCGGCTTTCGTTGCGCCATTTCCGTCGACGATCCAAGACTCAAACCATATATCTCGTCGGCTGGCCGGTAAGACGCCGCGCCAACAAATGATTCGAAGGAGGTTGAAGCTAGCTTATGAGAATGTCAGCGGCGTTTTCGATCGCGACTCTGATCGTCATTTTTCTGGGTTTTGCCGGGCCAGGCCCTGATAACAAAGTGAATGCGCAAACAGCGCCGGGGTATGGAGAAAGGGATGACAATATAGAGATTTTTCGGGCGCCGAAACCTGGACGCACGCCGCCACCCAGGAGAAGGATCAGAGCTCCGCTCCTCTCGCTGCAGTGGTGGTTGATGATCCGCAACCGCGACTGCCGCCCGCAAGAGGTCGACCCTAACGCCAACTTTGTCTCAGATGACCAGTTGCGAATCGGAGGCAAGGTAAATCAGAGCGGCTACCTGTATGTCACTCTCAACGTGCAGAACCGCCAGGACGCCTTACTGATTTACCCCGATCCGCGTATCAACAGGGGCACGAATCAGGTTGTCAAAAATCTTGAAGTCATCGTTCCATACCGTTGCCAGACGACGCCGGAACCGGACAGGAATTGTCCGCGAGACGTGGATCCGGCTGTCGATTGCTGGTGGAATATGACCAAGCCTTACGGCGAGAAGTATGTGACGCTGATTTTCAGCCGTGAAAAGATCAGAGAACTGGAAAACCTCCTTCAACAAGCCGAACTGAATCCTCAAGGCAGCAGAGATTTGCCAAAGCTGTCATTGGACATACTGAATAGGATTAAAGAACAAACCGTTCGACAGGAATATCTCAAGCGGGAAAGGGTCCGGCCGGGACCTAACGAAAAAGGTTTTATCGCAGCCAACTATGTGACCCGAGTAACCAATCTAAATCGCCGGGATAACGAGGAGATCATAGAAACGATCACGCTCAAACATCAACAGTAGGGAGTTTACCTGTGAAATCATTTTTCAGCCGCATCACTATGGCCACTGTATTCGGCCTGCTGACCGGAATTGGTCTCTCGTCCCTCAGTTTCAATCCCGAGGCCCTGGCGCAATTCCCAAATCCGGTCAAGGAAGCGAAGAAACAGGCCAAGGAAGAAGAGAAGCGCCTGAAAGAAGAAGAAGAAAAACGGCTCAGGGAGGCGGAGAACAAGCTTAAGGAAGAAGAGAAGCGCCTGAAAGAGGAAGAAGAAGCCAGGCTCAAGGAAGCGGAGACCAGGCTCAGGGAAGAAAAGCGCCTGAAGGAAGAAGAAGAGAAACGACTCAGGGAAGAAGAGAAGCCCCTGAAAGAGAAAGAAGAAGCCAGGCTCAAGGAAGAAGAGAAGCGGCTTAAAGAAGAAGAAAATAGACTGAAAGAAGAAAAGAGCAGGCTGAAAGAAGAGAAACGGCTCGAGGAAGAAGAGACCAGGCTGAAGGAAAAAGAAGAAGGGGACAGGCTCAGAGAAGAAAGAGAGCGAAGGAAAAAAGAGGCGAAGAACGGCAATGGCGCGCCCGCTGGCGCTCCGGTTCGAGCAGACGGCCTGGACGTCGCTATATTGATGATGGGCAGCCGGGGTACGTTCTCTCCTGTCGATCCCAGCCGCGAGTTCGTGAACGGAGATCAGTTCAGAGTGGAATACAACAGCCGGCTGAACGGCATTGTGTACCTCGTCAATGTCGATCCGAAGGGAGTCGCGACGGTGATATATCGCGACGAGGTCAGCTACGGCAAAAAGTATGTGCATCCCGCGCCTGAAGAAAATCAGGTCATACAGTTCAGGGGAAGCGCGGGGATCGAGGTGCTGAAGATCATTATCTCGCCGAAAGAAATCCCGGACCTGGAAAACGCCTTGCGTGAAAGCGACGGGAAGATGGGAACAAACATGCGGCAGGCCCGGGACGAGTTGCTGGGATATGTCGCGCCGAAGCAGGAGCCGGGCAAATCTTGTAGCGGATTGGAACTGAGCGTCGGCGGCGCGAAATCCAGTTGCCGAGACCTCAGCGTGGTTAGCATGAGACAGGAGCAAGGGAAAATCTCCGTCGCCGTCAACCCAAAAGGCGGCGGAACGGGGCCGAATTCATTCGACTCCGCCAGACTGAATAACGGCGAAATGGCCGTGTTGGAGATTCGCCTGAAACATGTTCAGAGATAACCGATTTGAATAAACATTTTGGTATAACAAAAATTCTGGAGGGTAGAATGCAATTTAAAAAAGTTATTCTGGCCGGCTTTTGCGTCCTTATGGCGCCGCTCGGCGTCCTGGCGCAAAGGCAGTTTACTCCCAGAGCGCGCGAATTGTTCGTCACTCAAAGAGCCGACGGGCTTGAAGTCACGGTCAAATGGATGGACAGGAACGGCCAGTTCACCGTGATCGATCCGAGCCGGGAGTTCAAAAAGGGCGATCATCTACGCGTGGAGTTTCGTAGCAATTTCGACGGGATCGTCTATTTCCTGAACGTCACGCCGAGAGGCGTCTTGAAGGTCATTCACAGAGACACAGTACGCGCCGACACTGTGAACGCGCTTCCTACCGGGCCCAATACGATTCAGTTCGATAATGAACCTGGCGTTGAAGCGCTGAAGATCATCCTCGCTCGACAGCCGATAGATGAATTCGAGACGGCCCTGAACAGATCGGGAGGCATGCTAGGCAAGACCGGCGCCGGTGTCGTGGGCGAGCTTTCCCAAAACAAGGGGCAAAGTCCCGGGCCGAATCGGACCCCGGCGCCAACCGGCCCATATAGGGCGCAATCCAATCGAATCTCCGAAGAAGTCGGAGTCGTGACTCCGAGGCCGGGTCAGGAGTGTGGCGGACTGGAACTGTCTATGGGGGGAAAGAAACTCAACTGTCGCGGCATGATCGTCGCCAAAGGCGATGAAAAGAGAGGCCAGGGAGCCGTTTTCGTGGCGGCCTCCGGCTCGGCAAAAAGCGGCGCCCTGCAATCAGGTGACGTGGCGGTGATGGAACTGCGCTTCAGACATATAAGAGTTCAGGAGTAGAGACGCGTGATTTTATAAGCGCCGCGGTTTTTTTACGAGAAAGGTAGCAGAGTGGCTATGTTCGCGACTTCTTTCCTGGCCGGGCCGCGATTCATCGCTTTGCGAGCGATTCTGATTGTCTTTCTGCCAGTGGCTTCGCCTTTATGGTTGAATACCGTGTCGGCCGCGCCATTGCGCCAGTCCGGGAAACCGGCCGACAGACAGCAGGAAAAAGATTTGCCTCCGGAAAAGTGGCTGACGGCGGAGGCGAAAGCGATAGTCAGAAACGCAGTGCCGGCAGTCGGGTCGGTGATGGCGAAAGAGGGCGCCGGAAAGAATTTGTCTTATCGCGGCTCCGCCGTCGTGGTGCGCAGCGACGGGATTGTCGTCACAAGTCATCATGTCATTTATAACAAAGAGTCGGAGAAGATTTATGAAGGTCTCTATCTGCGGCTGAACGGCGGAAAAGAGAACGGCCCTTCGGACGCGTTGTATAAGTTGGAGGTCATTTTGCTGGACCGCCCGCACGATCTGGCGCTCCTGCGAGTAATAGAAGCAGGCGTAAGCGGTTCCGGCGGGGTGGGTCTAAACCTTGCCAGCCTCGAATTAGGCGCCGAAGATAAACTGGAACTGCTCGACGATCTGGTGGTGATAGGTTTCCCCGAAAAGGGCGGCTCATCGGCGACGCTGAGCGTAGGCGTGGTGGAAGGAATAGATCTGAAAGGCGGCTGGATCAAAACCGACGCCAGGCTGCTGCACGGTAACAGCGGCGGCGCCGCCGTCAACAGGGAAGGCAAATTGATCGGAATCGCCACAAAAGTAGTTGCCGATGACACCGAAAGCAACGTCAGGCTGGGGATGATCGGCTATTTGCGCAGTGTCAGTCTGGTGCGCCAGATGATGAGGAAAGCGCTGGACGCCGACCGCGACAAAGAAAGGCCCTTTCCATCGACTCAAGCCGGCGCCGGTTCAGCCAAACGCGAACTGGCGCCCGTCGCCAGGGCGACGCCTGTGCGAGGCGTCGTCAAGGATGCGCTCACCGGCAATCCAATAGTCGGAGCGCGTGTCGGATTGTTGGTGGCGGGCGGCGATCTTAACGTGGCCAACCTCATCACCTGGGGAGGGACGAATGCGGAAGGGACGTTCGAGCTTGAAGATCCTGTTTTGCCTGGAACCTATACCTTGCGCGTCAAAGTCATCGGAGATTTCGCCTACGCGCCATACAGCAGGGAAGTGGAGATCAAACCAGGCGTTCCTCTGATAATCGAGCTGAAACTGGCGGCCAAACAGTGATCAAAAGGTGGCGAAAGAAGGCCTTTTTGGTTTATGTTTTGCGCGATGGCTAACGCGAGACTGATAGTTCAATCCGCTGATAAATCGGAGGCCGAGCGTGAAATCATTAATACCGTTTCCATTGGCAGCGCGATTGACAATGAGATTTATTTACGCGACCGGGGAATCGATTCTTACCACGCGATCATCGTCAGGGTGAACGATTCTTACCTGATCAGCAACATCGGCAATGCCGGCGCTTTCGTTAACGGAGCGCGGATTCAAACCAATCACCCGTTGCGCGACGGAGACATCATTTCCATCGGCGAAGCGACGCGGATCAGATTCCAGGCGCCGGCGGCGCAACTTCAATCCGCGCACGCCGCTTCATCTACATACGATCCAAATTCCGGTCCAAAATCCAGCGAATCATCGACGACGCCCGGCGTAGCCGCTGGAGGTAAAAGCTCCGAAGCGTTTTCCTGGTTGCACGTCGCGCTGGCGTTTACGGTCGGTCTGTCAATAGTAGGTGTTGTGGCTCTGGGTTACTTTTGGTATCAGCCGGACGGACCTGATGCGAAGGGGAAGAACTGTGGG
>Ga0137409_10007742_pt1 | contig 11010 bp, 10 predicted proteins | sample CZODoug1_16funga_FD_122059 | JGI IMG/M metagenome (GOLD analysis project Ga0137409, IMG submission 122059) | Vadose zone soil fungal communities from Angelo Coast Range Reserve, California, USA - CZODoug1_16fungal (Hybrid Assembly) | ecosystem: Environmental > Terrestrial > Soil > Vadose zone... | reverse complement strand
ACGTCCACGATATGCGCCCCGCCACGCACTTGTCGTCGCGCAATCTCGCTCGCCTCTTCCCACTTTTCCTCGGCCACCAGATTCTTGAATAGCCGCGACCCGATCACGTTCGTCCGCTCTCCCACCAACAGCGGCCGCGTGCTCTCTTCTGCTTCGATCGTCTCGATCCCCGAATACACCGCGCGGTGCGCTTCCGCCGGTCGCACCCGCGGCTTCTTGCCTTCCACCATCTGCGCGATCGCCCGAATGTGCTTTTCCGTCGTTCCGCAACATCCACCGATGAAATTCAACCACCCATGGTCCACAAACTTTTCAAGCTGCGCTGCTAGCGTTGTTGGCGTCTCCAGATACTTGCCTTCTTCATCCGGCAAGCCCGCGTTCGGATAACACGAGACATACTCACCGGTGAGCTGGCTCAGCGTTCGAATGTGGTCCGTCATGAATTCCGGCCCGGTCGCGCAATTCATCCCAAACGCCAGAGGCTTCGCATGCCGCAGCGAAGCCCACATTGCCTCCACGGTCTGCCCCGCGAGCATCGAGCCCATCGGTTCAATCGTCACCGAAATGACGAACGGCACCGCGCTCCCGATTTCCTTCGAAAGCCTCTGGATCGCGAGGATCGCCGCCTTGATGTTCCGCGTGTCCTGGCAGGTCTCCACCAGCAGCAAATCCACGCCGCCCTCAACCAGACCCTTCGCCTGCACGTAATAAGCTTCACGCAACTCGTTGAACGTGACGCCCCCCGTCACCGTAATCGCCTTGGTCGTCGGCCCCATCGAACCCGCCGCAAATCGCGGCCTGCTCGCAGTGCTGAACTCATCCGCCGCCTGCCGCGCCAACTCTGCCGCGCGCTTGTTCAGCAAATGCGCGTCTGCCGCCAGTCCATATTCCGCCAGCACAATCGGTGCCCCGCCAAAGCTATTGGTCTCGACGATGTCCGATCCCGCTTCAAAATATTTTCGGTGGATATCCAGCACCACGTCCGGCCGCGTTCGAACCAGGTTTTCATTGCAGCCTTCGAGCGCAGCTCCGCCAAAGTCCGCCGCACTCAGCTCCCGCTGTTGCAGCATCGTCCCCATCGCGCCGTCCAGCACAAGGATTCGCTGTGAGAGCAGCTCCCGCAAGGCTTTCGCCGATTCGTTTAGGTCACGCATCCGCTGGAAGGCAATGCTCCTTCTGAGGTTCCCTGGTGAAAAGCGGAAAGTGGCAGTAATAGCCGACTTTTGCTAACCCCTCTATCTTACGGGGTTTTCTCCGGGAAGCGAACTTCCCAGCATTGAACTAGTACTTTTCTCGCGCGAACGGCAATTAGGTCCTGCGGAATGCCCAATACCCCGGTGCTATACTTCGTTTCGAAGCCGATCTTGGAATATCCCATGAGCCAGCGCCTGAAAATCCTGAATATCGTCGGCGCCCGCCCCAACCTCCCGAAAATCGCTCCGCTCATGCGTGAGATGCAGCGTCATCCGGAGATTGAGCCCATCCTCGTCCACACCGGTCAGCACTACGACGATAAGCTCTCCGACATTTTCTTCCGCCAGATGGGCATACCCGAGCCCCACGTGAACCTCGAAGTCGGCTCGGGCTCCCACGCCTCGCAAACCGCCGAAATCCTGAAACGGATTGAGCCTGTTCTTTTGGACCGCAAGCCCGACCTCGTCCTCGTCGTCGGCGACGTCAATTCCACTATCGCGGTTTCGCTCGCCGCCGTGAAGCTGGGCATCCGTGTCGCTCACGTCGAAGCGGGCCTCCGCAGTTTTGACCGTACCATGCCCGAAGAGATCAACCGTGTCCTCACCGACGCCATTGCCGACTATCTTTTCGTCACCGAAGAAGACGGCGTGAAGCATCTTCTGCAGGAAGGCCGCTCCCGCGAAAGCGTTTTCCTGGTTGGCAACGTAATGATCGATTCGTTGCGCCATTTCCTGCCCGTCGCCCAGCAATCTAGGATTGGAGACGAGCTCGGTCTGAAAAACGGCACCGGCTGGCGCCGCTTCGGCGTTTTGACCTTGCATCGTCCCTCGAACGTCGACTCCACAGAAAAGTTGAGCCACCTCCTGGGGGCCATCGACGCCGTCGCCGCTGAGATGCCCGTCATTTTTCCCGTCCATCCTCGCACCCAGCAGCGCCTGACCGAAGACGGCATTCGTCATCACGCGCAACTGCGTCTCATCCCGCCGGTGGGCTATCTCGATTTTCTCTGTCTTATGAGCAAATCTACCCTCGTTCTCACCGATTCCGGCGGCATCCAGGAAGAAACGACCGCACTCGGCGTCCCCTGCCTCACTCTTCGAGAAAACACTGAACGTCCCATCACGATCTCCGAAGGCACAAACCTTCTCGTCGGCACTGATCCCGCCAAAATCATTGCCGCCGCCCGCGACACCCTGGCTGGCAAAGGCAAGACCGGCCGCATCCCGCCTCTCTGGGATGGCCAGGCCGCCAAGCGTATCGTTGAGATTCTCCTGAAGGTGGTGCCCCGGGCAAAAGCATCGTAGGTGTCAGTAACAATTCGAGTACAGGCCCATCAAAGGGACTTGCCCCTTTGGCCAGTTTTCTCTACGCTGGCAAAGAATGGCTACGAAACGCGGTGCTTCCAAATTGACCGTTTGCGTCCTCTCGCCGCACCCCCTGGTGCTGAGCGAGTTCGAGCGCATTTTGGCCAAAGCTCAATACAAGGTTGTCGTTAAGCAGTTGGAATCTACCCTGGCGCCCGATCTCCGAAATCTGGAGCCTCCTCGCGCTCAGGTTTACGTCATTGATGCGCATGCCGCCAAGCCCGCCACCGGCGCGCTCTTGGCCAATATTCTCGAACGCCATCCCGAAGCTCGCCTAATCGTCGTCGGCGAGCAGCACAACGATGCCAACAGCTTTTCGCTCCTCCGTCTCGGCGTGAAGGGCCTGCTCACCTATGTCGAAGCCCGCGAGCAATTGATTCGGGCGCTGCCCTTGGTTGCCAACGGAGGTTTCTGGGTCCCGCGCCAGCTCCTGTCCGGTTTCGTGGATTCCATCCTCACCAGCCAGGGCCGCCGCCTGAAGACTGATTCCGTCACGAATCTCAGCCGCCGCGAGCAGGAAGTTCTCGATTCGCTTCTCGAGAATCTTTCGAACAAGGAAATCGCCAGCAAGCTCAACATTGCCGAACGCACCGTCAAGTTCCACGTTTCAAACCTGCTCAACAAATTCGGCGTCCGCCGCCGCGCCGACCTGATTCTTCTCACCTTCCAGCGCCGTCTGTCCCAAGTTTAGTCTTTGTCGAATTTGTAGATTTGGTGTCCAATACTTGGCACGCATCTTGTCGTTATAGTGCGGTCTTGAGCGCCACCGGTTTTGGCCGCGCCGCCTCTTGGAGAACTTATCGATGAATATTCTTGTTACTGGAGCGGCGGGATACGTCGGCAGCATCTGCGCCGAAGTCCTGCTCGCGCGCGGCATGCGCGTTATCGCCATGGACAGCCTCGTCGAAGGCCATCGCCCCGCCGTGCCTCCGGGCGCAACCTTTCTCCAGGTGGACCTCGCGAATCGTCCTCAGCTTGACAATGTCTTCTCCCAGCACAAGATTGACGCCGTGATGCACTTCGCCGCCGAAGCTCTGGTCGCCAAATCCGTTAGCGAGCCCAGCATCTTCTACGCTACCAACGTAGCCGGCGGCGTGAACTTGCTGGACGCGGTCACACGCCACGGCGTGAAGAAATTCGTCTTTTCTTCCACCGCCGCCACCTACGGCGAACCTGAAATCGTCCCCATTCCCGAGGACCATCGCAAAGCCCCCATCAATCCTTACGGCAAATCCAAGCTCGTGTTCGAACAGATTCTCGCGGACTATCGCGCCTATACCGGCCTGCAATACGCCGTGCTCCGCTATTTCAATGCCGCCGGTGCCTCGAAGGAGCTCGGCGAGAATCATCGCATCGAGACGCATCTCATCCCCCGCGTCCTGGACGCCGCCGCTGGCAATCTGCCTCACGTCGATGTTTTCGGCACGGACTATCCCACCCCGGACGGCACTTGCGTCCGTGATTATATCCACGTCCTGGACATTGCGGATTCCCACGTCCGCGCGCTCGAAGCCATCGATCGCGTTTCCGGCGAAGCCTTCAACGTCGGCAACAGCCGCGGCTATTCCATTCTCGAAGTGATTGACGTCGCCGAGCGCATCACCGGCCGCAAGATTCCCCGCAAGCTCGGCCCGCGCCGCCCCGGCGATCCCGCCGTTCTGATAGCCAGCAAGGAAAAACTCAAGAAAGCGCTCGGCTGGGAAGCTTCCCATTCTTCGCTCGAAGAAATTATTCAATCCGCCTGGGCGTGGAAGCAAAAACACCCCCACGGCTACGCGGATAACGCCACCGCCCACGTTTAGTCGCCGAATTTATACCGGACGATGCACCACAATGCCTGCACGCCGTCTTTCCACGTAATCTTCTTTCCTTCTTCGTACGTGCGCCCCGCGTAACTGATCGGCACTTCGTAGATGCGCCACCTGTGCTTCGCAATCTTCGCCGTAATCTCCGGTTCGAATCCGAACCGGTTGGACTTGATGTCAATTCCCTTCAGCACTTCTCTGCGGAACACCTTGTAGCACGTCTCCATGTCCGTCAGTTTCAAGTTCGTGGAAATATCCGAAAGTAGCGTCAGCAGCTTGTTCGCCACGTAGTGCCAGAAGTAGTGCACGCGCTGCGGCCCGCCCAGGAACCTCGAACCGTACACCACATCCGCGCGCCCCTCGATGAGCGGCTCCAGCAATACCGCATAATCGCGCGGGTCGTATTCCAGGTCCGCGTCCTGCACCAGCACAATCTCTCCCGTCGCTTGCGCGAATCCGCGCCGCAACGCCGCTCCTTTTCCCTGGTTCGGCGTCTGGAAGAAAAACCGCAAATCGCGCAGCTCGATCGCATCGTTCCCATCCTGCGCGGGCGCAGTGGCCTCCCCGTTCGCCTGCCGCGCCGCCATGTTTTCCAGGATCTGCCGCGTCCCGTCGGTCGAGCAATCATCCACGATAATCACTTCTTTGCGTATCTCCGTGTCCAACACGCGCCGCAGGATCTCGTCAATCGTCGATTTTTCGTTGTAAACAGGAATAACGACTGAAATTTTTGGGTTGTCCAGCGCAGCCGGATTGTGTCGTTGACGGGCCATCGAAGTCGAGAGATTGTAACGGTGCAGCCCGCAACGAGTAAAGGCGCAGTACTCGGCGGAGTCCACACCTTTCTTCGGACTCCTTGAACAGTTATCATGGCCGTGCGGCGAATGCAGTTGTCTATTGATCCGTGTCGGCCTTCATCTGCTCTGTGTTCTCTGTGCGGACTCTGAGATCTCTGTGTTGAATTCTTGTTTTTGCAGATTTTGAATCAATGGCGACCTTCTATATCCAACAATTCGGCTGCCGCGCCACGCAAGCCGACGGTGCCGCAATCGAGCGCCAATTGCTCGATCGCGGTTGCACCGCCGCATCCGAATCCGCGTCCGCTGACGTCGTCGTCGTGAACACCTGCACGGTCACGGCCTCCGCCGACGCCCAGGCCCGCGATGCCATTCGCAAGCTCCACGCCGCCAACCCCGCCGCCTGCGTCATCGTCACCGGCTGCTACGCGCAGCGCGCCCCCGAAGAGCTCGCCGCGCTCCCCGGCGTCTCCTGGGTTGTCGGCAATTCCCATAAACCCCAAATCCCCCAGCTCGTTGATTCGCTCCCGGCCGTCGCCTCCGCCGAATCTGCGAACGACTTTTTCCCCGCTGCTGCACTGCATTCTGACTCCACTGTTCCGTTCCATTCTTTTGTAGGGGCGCAGCACCTGTCGCGTCCTCGTCGGGATTCTGCGTCCCCGCTCGCCGCGATCCTCACCGGCAACATTTTCGATCGCACCGAATTTCTCTCCGCCCCAGTCCTCGGCGGGGAAGGGAATCACACCCGCCCCACCCTGAAGATTCAGGACGGCTGCGATTCCCGCTGTTCCTATTGCGTCATCCCCTTTGTCCGCGGAAAAAGCCGCAGCCTCCCGCCCGAAGTGGTCCTTCAAGAAATTCAGCGCCTCAGCGAATCCGGCTTCCGCGAAATCGTTCTCAGCGGCATCAACCTCGGCACCTACGGCCGCGACCTTTCGCCACGCGTCGAATTCGAATCTCTCCTCCGCCGCATCCTTGACGAAACCTCCGTCGAACGTCTCCGCATCAGCTCCATCGAGCCGCTCGACGTCACCCAGGATCTCGTCGAACTCTTCGCCTCCACGGATCGCATCGCCCAGCACTTCCACTTGCCGCTGCAATCCGGCTCCGACCGCATCCTCGCCGCCATGCACCGCTGGTACCGCGCTGAACACTACGCCCGGCGCATCGAGCTCATCCGCGAGCGCCTTCCCCACGCCGCCACTGGCGCCGACGTCATCACCGGCTTCCCCGGCGAGTCCGAAGCCGAGCATGCTGCCACGCTCGCCTTCATCGAGCGCCTGCCCTTCACCTATCTCCACATCTTTGCATTCTCAAAACGTCCCGGCACCAAAGCCGCCTCCCTTTCCAACGAAGTCCCCGGCGCCATCATCAAGCGCCGCGCCCGCGAATTGCGCGCCCTCAGCGAAGCCAAATCCGCCGCCTTCCGCCAATCCCAATTCGGCCGCACCCTCCGCGTTCTCACCCTCCGCCGCGACAATTCTTCCGAAGTTCCTGCCGGCGACACCACCCCCGCCCTCTCCAGCAACTATCTGCGAGTCCGTCTGGACGGCAACCATCCAGCCAACCTCTGGTTCGATGCCATGATTTCAGGTGAAATTGAAAACAGCTTGGCGGGTAATCTTTCGCTTTCCTGCTCTGCGTCCTTTGCGTCTCCGCGTTAATTTTAGGGATCATGTACTTGACTCCCGAGGAGGAAGCGATGTTTAGGACAGTAGCAGCTCTGATTTTGGCGGTTCTCGCATTCCCTTTTTCCACTGTTCCACAGCAGGTTGAGCAAGCGCCGTCCATGGAGACGTGTCTTGCCGATCTGAATAGCTGGAGTTCTGGATTGGACGGCATTCCATTCGGAGATCAGGTTCGTTCGGCCATGAAACCCTTAACGCAGGGAGAGATGCTTCGAAGACTCGTGATCCTTAACTCCTGTGAAGCGTCCTCCCTGGCGCAGATCAAAGCAGTGCCAGTAGAACGGCGCGCGTCATTGGACAAGCTCGGAATATTCTCCGGCAGGATACAGCACCTGCGAGAAAACTACATGTTCGAACGATCCGTGAGGTATTTTGATTTCGTTGTTCGTCACAAACTCTTAGACCAATTCGACAGGGAGGATGAATCGGGAGAGCGCTAGACAACCAGCGGCTTAGCGAAAAAGTAGGGAGAGAAAATGAATGAGCATATTTGTGAAATATTCTTTGGGAATTGGGATTGCAGGAAGTTTTGTTTAGGTATTAGGGTCGTGTGGGGTGTGAAGTGCGCGGCTTGTGGGATAGTTACGTCGTGTGTCAGTGAGGAAGAAGCGAAGAAATGCGTGACAGCACACGCAACTAAAATGCAAGAAAATACGGCGGGTGAACGATAATCAACCAAGCAGGGAATTAAGTATATGATTCCCTTAATTTTATTATCCCTCGAAAATCACCTGCGCCAGCGCCTGACTCTCCGTATGCGTAATGCTCAACGCAATATTCTTCACGCCCAATTCCGCCGCGATTCTCCCCGCCTCACCCGCCAGCGCCAGCGTCGGCCGCCCGCTCAATTCCCGCACCACCTCCAAATCCACCCACCGCACCCCGCGCCGCCAACCCGTCCCCAGCGCCTTCATCGCCGCTTCCTTTGCCGCAAACCGCCCTGCATACCGCTCATACTTGTTCTTGAACTGCTCGCAATACGCTCTCTCCTGCGCCGTATAAATCCGCTTTAGAAATACCTCCCCATGCCGCTCAATCGCCCCCTGAATCCGTCCCACCTCCGCAATGTCCACCCCCATCCCTACGATCAAATGGCCCTCTCAGATCCGCATGGTGCGGGCCGGGCTTCAGCCCGTCGCTGGCATCAATCCACTGTGCGTAGGCCGCCTCGGCGGTCGTGAGCCTTGCGGCGTTGACGGTGTCTACGCGCTGTTCGGCGTAGGTTTGCAGAATGCGACCCAGGTTGCGCACTTCGGGCTGCGTGAAAGTCAAACTCATAATCCGGCGATCTCCAATAACGCAATATTTTTTAGCTTGGGGAGCCTCTGAAAACAGTAGCGAGCGCAGCGGTTTTTAAAAGCCCCTAACAAATTGAATTGGCACCACACGCGACAGCGCGATGGGTGTGCCACTTTCCCGGACCGTGTGTCGCCAGGGAGGGCGACACCCGAGCCTGTGCACGGATGCACGTTTTTGCGTGTCCGGGAAAGTGGTGCACCCATTGCGCCAACCGGTACATTAGCCGATAGAGCGCTCATCTGTTAGAGGCTCCAAGCGCATTTAACAATGAACTTTAAACAATGAACTTTAGGAATCGCGGTTTGGCGCGATGCAGCAGGTCATCGAGAAGCTGATCGCAACGGGCGTGCTTCAACGCTCGCCCCAGGACACCGGCACCCTATCGGGCCACGTAACCGGTGTGAAAACTCCCAGCGCCAACTAATGTGGCTTTGAAATCCGAAATTCGCTCGCTGAGCTGCCCCGAGGTATGGCGAATTTCGGATTCGCCACACTGGAGACGGCGTGCCCCCCCAAGGCGCCCGGCCCGGCCCGGCCCCTGGCCATTCCGTTGCGAATTGCGGCAGCAGAGGGGCCTAGAAGCCTGTGATATGATGCAGGCTCCCAAATAGGAGGAGCTTGCCGTGAAGACCTACGCTTTTGCCGGGACGGCATTGTTGGTGTTGTCACTGTCAGCAGGTGCCCTGGCGCAGGTGCCTCCCGATATCGCAGCGGCAATCCGCAAGATCGGTGGGGTCGTGGATGTGCCCAACACGACCAAGCTCTACGCGCCGCTGTTCCAGAATCAAAAAGAGCCCTATCCGGATGTGAAAATTGCCCGCGATATCGCTTACGGCCCCGACCCGCTCAACAAATTCGACATCTTCACCCCGAGCGGCGGCCAGAATGCCGGCCGGACCGTCGTCATCTATGTCCATGGCGGCGGCTTCGAACGCGGCGACAAGCGCCAGAACGGCGCGCCCTTCTACGACAATCTGATGTTATGGGTCACGAAGCAGGGCATGGTCGGGCTCAATATGGATTATCGCCTCGCACCAAAGAACCATTGGCCCGATGCCCATGAAGACATGGCCTCAGTCATAAGCTGGGTGAAAGCGAACATCACCCAATATGGCGGCGATCCCAATCGTATCGTGCTCTGGGGTGAGTCGGCCGGGGCGAGCCTGATCGCGGGCTATCTCGCGCATCCGCAATTCTACGGACCCGGCGGGCACGGTGTGAAGGGCGCCATTTTGAACTCCGGCTTCTACGACAATGGCGAAGCGGGATCGAATTATTTCGGCAAGGACCCCAAAGAGCTCGCCGAACGCTCATCCGTCGAAGGCATGAAGAAGTTGAGCATCCCGCTTCTGATCTCCCATACCGAAGTGGATCTGCCCGACGCGATCGTTCAAGCCGATGCGGTCAAGAAGGCGCTCTGCGACGCAGGCCGTTGCCCGACCTATCTCGTGCTCAAGGACCATAGCCATGTGTCGCAGAACTATGCCATCGGCACGGCGGATGTTTCCTTGTCGGGGCCGGTCCTCCAGTTCATTGGAAAGATCAAATGAGAATGCCCCTTTCCAGACGAGGATCGCTGAAAGCCATCGCCGCCGCGGCGGCCTTTCCCACGGCGGCGCGTGCCGCGGCTTCCGGCGGTGCCACCGCGCCCGCGATCAAACTGGTCGTGCTCGATGTCGGAGGGACGATCATCCAGGACCACGGCGAGGTGCCCAATGCGATGCAGAGCGCGCTGGGCCATCGCGGCGTTACGGTCAGCCTCGCCGAGATCAATGATTGGCGGGGTGCTTCAAAACGCGAAATGGTCCGCCATTTCGTCGAGCTGAGAACGAAACCCGATGCCAGCCGCGCAGATTTGATCGAGGCCATCTATGGCGATTTCAGCGCCCAGGTAAACGCGGCCTATGCCAAGGTGCAACCGATTGCCGGCGCCGAGAACGCCATCCGCGCGATGAAAAGAAGCGGTTTGCTGGTCGCGACGACGACTGGATTCGACCGGCAGACTTTGGATCTCATCTTTGGCCGCCTGGGTTGGCGCGATGACTTCGCGGCGACGGTTGCGAGCGACGAGGTTGCCGACGGGCGGCCCGCGCCCTTCATGCTGTTTCACGCCATGGAATCGGTGCGCGTTCAAAATGTCATGGAAGTTGTCGCCGTCGGCGATACGCCGCTCGATCTTCAGGCCGGCAACAATGCGGGGCTACGCGGTAATATCGGCGTCTATTCGGGAGCGGCCACGGCAGAGCGGCTTCGTCAGGAACTTGCCACCCATCCCTCAGCAAGACACTTGGCGGTGGACGTGGTCAACGCTACGCAGGTCATAGGCATGCATGATAAAGCCGTGCAAGCCGTGCGCACCAAACGCGATTCCAGCATGCACGTTGGCCTGCGCTTGGTGAAGGAAAAGCGCGCCGTAGGTTTTGTGACCGCAGGCAATACCGGTGCTGCTATGGCCGCCGCCAAGATGGTGCTGGGTGCTCTGCCCGGCGTTGACCGTCCCGCGTTAGCCAATGTTTTTCCCACGTCCGCCGGCAAGCTGAAACCTTCCATCTTGATTGACGTCGGCGCGAACGTTGATTCCAAACCGCACAACCTGGCGCAGTTTGCGCTCATGGGTGAGATGTACTACCGCGCGATTTTCGGCAACCCCAGGCCCACAGTCGGGCTGCTCTCCATTGGCGAAGAAGAATCCAAAGGGAACGAACTGACACGTGAAGCGTTCAAACTTCTGAAACAGTTGCCCTTGAATTTCATCGGCAATGTGGAAGGCCGCGACCTTTACAACGGCCAGGTCGACGTGATCGTAGCCGACGGATTTGTCGGCAACGTAGCCCTGAAAACCTCTGAAGGTGTCGCAAGGCTA
>Ga0137409_10007741_pt1 | contig 11011 bp, 9 predicted proteins | sample CZODoug1_16funga_FD_122059 | JGI IMG/M metagenome (GOLD analysis project Ga0137409, IMG submission 122059) | Vadose zone soil fungal communities from Angelo Coast Range Reserve, California, USA - CZODoug1_16fungal (Hybrid Assembly) | ecosystem: Environmental > Terrestrial > Soil > Vadose zone... | reverse complement strand
CGCTCCGGCAGCGGGTCAGGCGGGTGACATGTCCAAGACCTTCTTCGGCATCCAGGTGGTGGTGAAGAACTTCGTCAGCGATCCGCTGCGGCGGCAGCTGCACGAGATCATCGCCCGCTCCGACGCCGAGCAGTCGCTGACCGAGAAGCGGGCGTTCTGGAAGCGGGTCACGGCGGTCCTGAACGAGGCGGTGCCGGTCTTCGAGCTCGGCTTCTGGGACCTGATCAGCGGCTCCGGCGCCGAGGAGGAGTTCGAGTCCTGGTCCAGCGAGATCGAAGGGAGCCTGGCCACCGAGAAGGAAGAGATGGGGACGGCCCCGGACGAGATCAGCCGGATCTCCGCCGAGAAGCGGTACATCGTCGTCACGCTGATCTTCCTGGTCGAAGGTGGCAGCAACAGCGACCGGACGCTCGCGGAACGATGCGACGTTCCGGAGTCCGAGTACTGGACCCGCCTCACTTTCGGCCGGCTCATTGCCACGATTCCATTGCTCAATTTCGCCAATGTGGAGGCGGACGCCGTCTACCTGGCGCCGGGGAGCGACGAGGACGGCCTCTCCATGGAAGACCTCCACGGCGGCGGATACGAGTACCTCAAGATGCTGCTTTGAGAGGTATCCGCCAGGTGGTCGCAGATGCGGGTTTCGGGTGACGATCTCGTCCTTTGCGCCCGATCGGGCGACGAATTCGTCGGATCTGCCTTGCCCAGCGCTGCCGGGATGCCCGAACACGGGGTACTTGAGCGATTCGGTTTGACAACGCACCGCATCAGGGGCTAGGGATCGAACCCGATGAATCCGCAGCCCCCGCGCACCGCCGTTCCTTCCGCCGTCGCGCCGGAGCTTCGCTCTTCGCTTCTTCTTGGCGTCCTTGGACTGCTTCCGCTCATTAGCAGCGGGTGCGGGCCGCCGTCCTGACCGAGTAGAGTTTCTCGAAGGAACCTGGCCCCCGCACCCGAACCGGTGCGGGGGCTTTTTTTCGCCCCGAGGTCCGCATGTCGTCCCAGCCCGCAGCCGTACAGCAAACGCGCAGTCCACAGGCCGACACGGCCCAGAAGACCGGCGCGCAGATCGTCTGGGAAGTCCTCGTGCGCGAAGGCGTGGAGGTCGTATTCGGCTATCCGGGCGGCGCGATCATGCCGGCGTACGACGCCATGCCCGCCTACCCGATCCGGCACGTGCTGGTGCGGCACGAGCAGGGTGCGGCGCACATGGCCGACGGGTACGCCCGCGCGTCCGGCAAGGTGGGAGTGGCCATCGCGACCTCCGGGCCGGGGGCGACGAACCTCGTCACCGGGATCGCGACGGCGATGATGGATTCCTCCCCGATCGTCTGCATCACCGGGCAAGTGCCGTCCAGCGCGCTGGGCAGCGATGCGTTCCAGGAGACCGACATCACCGGCATCACGCTGCCGATCACCAAGCACAACTACCTGGTGACGCGCGCGGAGGACGTGGCGCCCGCGCTCCACGAGGCGTTCTTCATCGCCCGCTCCGGCCGGCCCGGTCCCGTCCTGGTCGACATCACCAAGGACGCCCAGCAGGGCCTGGCACGCCTGGATGCGCGCCTGCCCTCGCGTCCGGCGAAGCACCGGCCCGTCCCCAGGCCCACCTCCGAGGCGATCGCGCGCGCGGCCCTGCTGATCGACGCGGCCGAACGCCCGCTGATCTTCGCGGGGCAGGGCGTGATCGCGTCTGGAGCGAGCGCGCTGGTGCGTGAGTTCGCCGAGAAGACGGGCATCCCGGTGACCTCCACGCTGCTCGGCCTGGGCGGCTTTCCCGCCTCGCATCCGCTCAGCCTGGGGATGATGGGCATGCACGGGGAGGCCTGGGTCAATGCCTCCATCCAGGAATCCGACCTTTTGATCGCCCTGGGGATGCGGTTCGACGACCGGGTCACCGGCAAGCTGGCGACGTACGCGGTGCACGCGAAGAAGATCCACGCCGAGATCGACCCCAGCGAGATCAACAAGAACGTGCGGGTGGACGTCGCGCTGCCCGGGGACGTGCGGAGCACGCTGGAGGCGCTGGTTCCGGCGGTGCAGCCGCGCACGCGCAAGGACTGGCTGGAGCGCATCGGCGCGCTCCGCGGCGAGGCTGGCCGCCGCGACGTGCAATCGATGCCCTCGGGCGGGAAGCTGCTCGCGCCTCACGTGCTGCACGATCTCTGGCGCCTCACCGAGGGCAAGGCGCTGGTGGTCACCGACGTCGGCCAGCACCAGATGTGGGAGGCGCAGTACTACAAGCACGATCGGCCGCGCTCGCTGATCACCTCCGGCGGGCTGGGAACGATGGGTTTCGCGCTCCCCGCCGCCATGGGCGCCCGCTTCGCCCGCCCGAACGACGAGATCTGGGTGGTGGCGGGCGACGGCGGCTTCCAGATGACCGCCGCCGAGCTGACCACCTGCGCGCAGGAAGGCCTCAAGGTCAACATCGCCATCATCAACAACGGCTACCTGGGGATGGTGCGGCAGTGGCAGGAGTTCTTCTACAACCGCCGCTACGTCGCCACCCCGCTGCGCAGCCCCGACTTCGTCCTGCTGGCGCAGGCGCACGGCCTGACCGGGCTGCGGGTCACGCGGCGCGAGGAGATCCCGGACGCCGTGGCGCGCGCCCGCGCCGAGCCCGGCACCGTGGTCGTCGAGTTCCGGGTGGAGCAGGAAGACTCCGTCTACCCGATGGTGCCGGCCAACACCGACCTGCGGGACATGATCCGCCGGCCCGCGTTCGCCGAGGAGGACGACTAGCCATGGGCCACGAATCGGCCTTTTCCATTCCCGCCGGCCGCAAGATCGCGCAGACGCTGATCGCGTACGTCGAGGACCAGCCGGGCACCCTCAACCGCATCGTGTCGCTCTTCCGGCGGCGCGGCTTCAACATCGAGTCGCTCACCGTCGGACGCACCGAGCGGGATGGCGTCTCGCGCATCACGGTGGTGGTGCGGGCCGACGACGACACCGCGCACCGCCTGGAAGCGAACCTCTACAAGCTCGTCAACGTCCTCTCGGTCGAGGACGTGACCCACACGCCCTCGGTCACCCGGGAGATGGCCTTCGTCAAGGTCCGGGCCGCTCCCGATCGGCGCGCGGAGCTGCTGCAGCTGGTGCAGACCTTCCGCGCGCGGGTGGTGGACCTGGGACCGGAGTCCGTGATCGTCGAGACCACCGGCACCCAGGAGAAGCTCGACGGGCTGATCGAGATCCTCCGGCCGTTCGGGATCATCGAGCTGGTGCGCACGGGCGCGGTGGCGATGTTGCGAGGACCCGGAAACGGGGCGCAGGCCGAGGCATCGGAATCGGACGACGGGGTGGCGGCATGACTCTCAACCCAGAGGCAAAAGTGACGCGGATCGATGAAACCAAGGACCGGGTAATCGTCTTTGACACCACGCTGCGCGACGGAGAGCAGGCGCCGGGCGCCAGCATGAATCTCTCCCAGAAGCTGCAGGTGGCGCGGGCGCTCGCCTCGCTCGGCGTCGACGTCATGGAGGCCGGCTTTCCCGTCGCCTCGCCCGGGGACTTCCAGGCCGTGGAGGCCATCGCGCGGCAGATCGACGGCCCGGTGATCTGCGCGCTGGCCCGCGCCAACCGCCCGGACATCGACGCGGCCCTCAAGGCGCTCGCCCCCGCGCCCCGGCGGCGGGTGCACGTGTTCCTCGCCACCAGCCCCATCCACCGCGAGTTCAAGCTGAAGATGACTCCGGCGGAGGTGCTGCGGGTCTCCTCCGGCGCCATCGAGTACGCGCGCGAGCGTTGCGAGGACGTGGAGTTCTCCGCCGAGGACGCGGCGCGCACCGAGCCCGACTTCCTCGTCGAGGTGGTGGAGCGCGCCATCGAAGCCGGCGCGACCACCATCAACATTCCCGACACGGTGGGGTACGCGGTGCCGTCGCACTTCGCCGGCATCATCGAGAACCTGCGCGCCCGCGTGCGCGGCATCGAGCGGGTGGTGCTCAGCGTGCACTGCCACGACGACCTGGGGATGGCCGTGGCGAACAGCCTGGCGGCGCTGCAGGCCGGGGCCCGGCAGGTGGAGTGCACCATGAACGGCATCGGCGAGCGCGCCGGGAACTGCTCGCTGGAAGAGGTGGTGATGGCCCTGCGCACCCGCCACGACTTCTTCGGCCTGCGCACCGGCATCCGCACCCAGCAGCTCTGCTCGGCCAGCCGGGTGGTGGCGGGAGCGACCGGCTTCCACGTGGCGCGCAACAAGGCGGTGGTCGGCCAGAACGCGTTCGCGCACGAGTCCGGGATCCACCAGCACGGGATGATCAACCACGCGCAGACGTACGAGGTGATGCGTCCGGAAGACGTGGGCTTCAAGAGCACCAACCTGGTCCTGGGCAAGCACAGCGGCCGCCATGCGCTCACCGCGCGGCTCCGCGATCTGGGCTACCAGCTCGAGCCCGAGCAGATCGACCGGGTGTTCGAGGAGCTGAAGAAGCTCGCGGACAAGAAGAAGGAGATCTACGACGGCGACCTCGACGCGCTGCTGGTCGGCCTCTTCCAGAACGGCACGGCTCGCCGCTGGCAGCTCGCGAGCCTCAACGCGGTGAGCGGCACCGGGTCGCCTCCGACCGCCGCCGTGTCGCTCCTGGCCCGGGACGGCCGCAAGCTCGACGAGGCGGCCACCGGAGACGGGCCCGTCGACGCGGTGTTCAAGTGCATCGAGCGGATCACCGGCGTCAAGGCGCACCTGCGCGACTTCTACGTCGCCAGCGTGACCGCGGGCGAGGACGCGCAGGGCGAGGTGGTGGTGGTCGTCGAGCACGAGGGTCGCACCTACCGCGGCCGCGGCCTGAGCACCGACATCGTGCTGGCCAGCGCGGAGGCGTACCTGGAGGTGGTGAACCGGATCGCCGCCGGCCGCCTCCAGCGCAAGACGCCTCCCGAGCCGGAGATGGTCTGTGGCGCAGTCTGAACCACGGACGCTGTTCGAGAAGATCTGGGACGCTCATCTGGTGGCGCCCGAGACCGGGGAGACGCCGGCGGTGCTGTACGTCGATCTGCACCTGGTGCACGAGGTCACCTCGCCGCAAGCCTTCGCGGTGCTGCGCGAGCGTGGGCTGCCCGTGCGCCGGCCGGACCTCACGGTCGCCACCATGGATCACTCCACGCCGACCACGCCGCGCCGCCCGGGCACGCGCCTGTTGGTGGAGGACCGCGAGTGCGCCGCCCAGCTCGCGGCGCTGGAGGAGAACTGCGCCCGGTTCGGCATCGAGCTGCACTCGCTCTCCAGCGAGCAGCAGGGAATCGTCCACGTGATCGGCCCCGAGATGGGGCTCACGCTGCCCGGGACCACCGTGGTCTGCGGCGACAGCCACACCAGCACCCACGGCGCGTTCGGCGCGTTTGCCTTCGGCATCGGCACCAGCGAGGTGGCGCACGTGCTCGCCACCCAGTGCCTGCTGCAGCGCCGCCCGCGCACGCTGCAAGTCCGCATCGAGGGCCAATTGCGGCCAGGGGTGTCGGCGAAGGACCTGATCCTGGCGGTGATCGCCCGCATCGGGATCGCGGGCGGGACCGGGCAGGTGATCGAGTACACCGGCAGCACGGTGCGCGCGCTCTCCATGGAGGAGCGGATGACCGTCTGCAACATGTCGATCGAGGCCGGGGCGCGCGCCGGCTTGATCGCGCCGGACGACACCACCTTCCGGTACCTCGAGGGGCGTCCGCGCGCGCCCAAAGGCGCGGAGTGGGACCGCTCGGTCGCGCGCTGGCGCACCCTGCAGACCGATGCGGGCGCCCGCTACGATCGCACCGTCGAGATCGACGCCGGCAGCCTGGAGCCGACCATCACGTTCGGCACCAACCCTTCCATGTCCGCCCCGATCGGCGGCGCGGTGCCGGATCCGGGGTCCGTCACCGACGCCGCCGATCGCGCGGCGCTCGAGCGGGCCTTGCGGTACATGGGACTGCGTCCCGGCCAGCGGCTCCTGGGGCATCCGGTCGACGTGGTCTTCATCGGAAGCTGCACCAACGCGCGGATCGAGGATCTGCGCGCCGCCGCCTCCGTCCTTCGCGGGCGCCAGGTGGCCAGGGGCGTCCGGGTCCTGGTGGTGCCCGGCTCCCGCCAGGTGAAGCGGGCCGCCGAGGAGGAGGGGCTCGACCGCGTGTTCCGGGAGGCGGGCGCGGAATGGCGCGAGCCGGGCTGCTCGATGTGCATCGCCATGAACGGCGATTCGCTCCGCCCGGGCCAGTCGGCGGTGAGCACCAGCAACCGCAACTTCGAGGGGCGCCAGGGCGCGGGCGGGCGCACGTTCCTGGCCAGTCCGCTGAGCGCGGCGGCAGCCGCCGTGGCGGGCGCCATCGCCGACCCGCGGGAACTCTTGCAATGACCCTGCAGCCCTTCCACCGGCTGGAGTCGCGGACGGCGGTGATCCCCGGACCGGACATCGACACCGACCAGATCATCCCCGCGCGCTATCTCAAGGGCACGACGCGCACCGGGCTGGGGCGCTACCTGTTCGCCGGCTGGCGCTACGACGAGAGCGGCCACCCACGGCCTGATTTTCCACTCTCGCGGCCGGAAGCCCGCGGCGCGAAGGTGCTGGTGGCGGGCCCCAACTTCGGCTGCGGGTCCTCCCGGGAGCACGCTCCCTGGGCGCTGCTGGACTACGGGTTCCGCGCGGTGATCAGCTCGTCGATCGCCGACATCTTCCGCGCCAACGCGCTCAAGAACGGCCTGCTTCCGGTGATCGTGGACCGGGCCACGCACCAGGTGCTGTTGGGGTCTCCCGGGATGCGCGTGAGCATCGATCTCGAAGAGCGCACCCTCGCCTTCGGCGACGCGCGCGTCTCGTTCGACATCGATCCCTTCTCGCGCCGCTGCCTGCTGCAGGGAATGGACGAGCTGGGCTTCCTGCTCGCGCAGGAGCCCGCGATCGCCGCCTGGGAAGGCAAGGGGGACGGATGCGCGCGCTGATCGCGATCCTGCCCGGCGACGGCATCGGTCCCGAGGTGACGGCCGAGGCCCAACGGGTGCTGGCGGCGGTGGGCAAGCTGTACGGCCACTCGTTCGAGGTGCGCGAGGCGCTGGTGGGCGGGGCGGCCATCGATCGCAGCGGAGTCCCCTTGCCGGCGGACACGGTCGCGCTCTGCCGCGCGGCCGACGCGGTGCTGCTCGGCGCCGTGGGCGGACCGCGCTGGGGCCCGACCGCGCCCATCCGGCCGGAGCAGGGGCTCCTCGCGCTCCGTCGCGCGCTGGGAGTGTTCGCGAACCTGCGTCCGGCGGCCATGCACCCCCGGCTCATTGGAGCCTCTCCGCTCAAGCCGGGCGTGCTGCGCGGCGTCGACTTGCTCGTCGTGCGGGAGCTGACGGGCGGGATCTACTTCGGCGAGAAACGCCGCGAGGCGGACTGGGCGGAGGACCTCTGCGCCTACAGCGCGGACGAGATCGCGCGCGTGGTCCGGGTGGCGGCCAGGCTCGCGCAATCGCGCAGCGGCCGCCTCACCTCCGTCGACAAGGCCAACGTGCTGGAGACGTCGCGGCTCTGGCGCGAGGTCGCCACCCGGGTGGTGCGGGACGACTTCCCGGAGGTGCAGCTCGATCACCAGTTGGTGGACTCCTGCGCCTTGCGCCTGCTGCAAAAGCCGGCGGAGTTCGACGTCATCGTCACCGAGAACCTGTTCGGGGACATCCTCACCGATCTCACCGCAGTGCTCGGCGGCTCGATCGGGATGCTGCCGTCGGCCTCGGTGGGGCTGGGCGGGCCCGGGCTGTACGAGCCCGTGCACGGCTCGGCTCCGGACATCGCCGGCAAGGGCGTCGCCAACCCGTATGGCGCGATCGGCAGCGTCGCGCTGCTCCTGCGCCACTCGCTGCGGCTGGACACCGAAGCGCGCGCGGTCGAGGCGGCGATCGCGGCCGCGCTGGAATCCGGGGCCCTCCCCGCCGACGTAGCCGGGCCGGAAGAGCGCGCCTTCGGCACTGTCGAGGTGGGCGAGGCCGTCCTGCGCGCGCTCGCGCTGCACAAGGAGACCCGCTGATGCCGGACGATCCGCGCTCGCGCAGCCGCGCCATCACCGAAGGGCCGGACCGGGCGCCGGCCCGGGCCATGCTGAAGGGCATCGGTTTCACCGACGCGGATCTCTCGCGTCCGATCGTCGGGGTGGCCACCACCTGGACGGAGACCATGCCCTGCAACTTCAACCTCCGGCGCCTGGCGGAGCGCGCCAAGGAGGGCATCCGCGCGGCCGGCGCGACCCCGATGGAGTTCAACACCATCGCGATCAGCGACGGCGTGACCATGGGCACCGAGGGAATGAAAGCCTCGCTGGTGAGCCGCGAGGTGATCGCCGACTCCATCGAGCTGGTCGGGCGGGGGCATCTCTTCGACGCGATGCTGGTCCTGGTCGCCTGCGACAAGACCATCCCGGGAGGCGCCATGGCGCTGCTGCGCCTCGACGTTCCCTCGCTCCTGCTGTACGGAGGATCGATCGCGCCGGGGCGATTCGAGGGCCGCGACGTCACCATCCAGGACGTCTTCGAGGCGGTGGGAGCGCACGCCGCCGGGAAGCTTCCGCTCGCGCGCCTGAAGGAGCTGGAGGACGTCGCCTGTCCCGGCAGCGGCGCCTGCGGCGGGCAGTACACGGCCAACACGATGGCGCTGGCGATGGAGGTGCTCGGCTTGTCCCCGCCGGGCTACGCCACCATCCCCGCCGAAGATCCGCGCAAGGACGAAGCGACGCGGGCGGCCGGCGCCAAGCTGGTGCGGCTCTTGCGGGAGAACCAGAGGCCCAGCGACGTCGTCGATCGGGTCTCCTTCGACAATGCGATCGCGGCGGTGGCGGCCACGGGCGGCTCCACCAACGCCGTGCTCCACCTGCTGGCGCTGGCGCGTGAGGCCGGCGTTCCGCTTACCATCGACGACTTCGACGCGGTCAGCCGCCGGACGCCCCTGATCGCCGACCTCAAGCCCGGCGGCAAGTACACCGCCGTGGATCTGGATCGGGCGGGAGGCGTCGCGCTCGTCATCCAGCGGCTCCTCGAGGAGGGCTGCCTGGACGGCAGGGCCCGCGCCGCCGACGGAAAGCCGTGGAAGGAGCATGCGGGGGACGCCACCGAGACGCCGGGACAGAAGGTGGTGCGCCCCATGGGACAGCCCATCCAACCCACCGGCGGCCTGGTCATCCTCCGCGGCAACCTCGCGCCCGAGGGCTGCGTGGTGAAGATGACGGGCCACGAGCGGTCGTTCCACCGCGGGCCCGCGCGCGTCTTCGATCGCGAGGAGGACGCCTTTGCCGCGGTCCGCGACCGGCGCATCCGCAAAGGCGAGGTGGTGGTGATCCGATACGAAGGGCCCCGGGGCGGGCCCGGGATGCGCGAGATGCTGGGCGTCACCGCGGCCCTGGTGGGCGAGGGTCTCGGAGAGTCCGTGGCGCTCCTCACCGACGGCCGCTTCAGCGGCGCCACCCGCGGCCTGATGGTCGGCCACGTCGCCCCCGAGGCGGCGGTCGGGGGCCCGATCGCCGCGCTTCGCGAAGGCGATTCGATCGTCATCGACGTCGAGCAGCGGAAGCTGGAGGTGGAGCTGTCGCCCGCCGAGCTGGCGTCCCGCATGCGCGACTGGGCGCCCAGAAAGGCCCGTTACAGCTCGGGCGTGTTCGCCAAGTACGCCGCACTCGTTTCCTCGGCCGCCGAAGGCGCGGTCACGCAGGTTCCCGCAAGCAGCAGTCCCACACACGCAGAAGCGAAGGAAGTGAACGATGGCCACCATCTACACGGATAAGGATGCAACCCTCGACCTGGTCCGCACCCGCAAGGTCGCGGTGATCGGCTACGGCAGCCAGGGACACGCCCACGCGCTCAACCTGAAGGACTCCGGCGTGGACGTCCGCGTCGGCCTGCACGCGGCGAGCCAGTCGCGCCAGAAGGCGCAGGCGGCCGGCGTCCGGGTCCTCTCCGTCGCGGAGGCCGCGCACGAGGCCGACCTGATCATGGTGCTGACGCCAGACGAGAAGCAGCGCAAGATCTACGAGGAGGAGATCGCGCCGAACCTCTCCGCCGGCAAGGCGCTGTTCTTCGCCCACGGGTTCAACATCCATTACGGGCAGATCAAGCCGCCGCCCGAGGTGGACGTGGTGCTGATCGCGCCCAAGGCCCCGGGCCACATGGTGCGCAGGCTGTACGAAGGAGGGCAGGGCACGCCCGCGCTGATCGCCGTCCAGCAGGACGCCAGCGGCCAGGCGCATGCGCTGGGGCTCTCCTACGCCCGCGCTCTGGGCGCCACGCGGGCCGCGGTGCTGGAGACCACCTTCCGCGAGGAGACCGAGACCGACCTGTTCGGCGAGCAGACGGTGCTCTGCGGCGGCATCACCTCGCTGGTGGTGGCCGGGTACGACACGCTGGTGGAGGCCGGCTACCAGCCGGAGAGCGCGTACTTCGAGTGCCTGCACGAGCTGAAGCTGATCGTCGACATGATGTACGAGGGCGGCCTGGGCTGGATGCGGCATTCGATCAGCGACACCGCCGAGTACGGCGACTACACGCGGGGCCCGCGCGTGGTGACCGAGGAGACGCGCGCGCAGATGAAGAAGATCCTGCGCGAGATCCAGACCGGGCAGTTCGCGCGCGAGTGGATCCTCGAGAACCAGGCCGGACGCCCCGCGTTCGACAAGCTGCGCGAGGAGGGCAAGGCCCATCCCATCGAGGAAGTCGGCCGGCGGATGCGCGAGCTGATGAGCTGGCTGCGCGACGCCAGGAAGGACTCCAGCGAAGCCCCGCGCAAGCCTCGTCCGGCCGCGCAGGCTTGAGCACCGTGAAAACGCTCAGCGAGCAGATGACGGCTGGAAGCGTGGCTCCCCCGCGCATGTGGCTGAACGGCAGGCTGGTTCCGCCTGCCGAGGCGCGGCTGGACTTCCTCACTCCCGCGCTCCACTACGGGATCGCGGCCTTCGAGGGAATCCGCTGCTACCGCACGGCGCGGGGGCCCGCGATCTTCCGCCTCCAGGACCACCTCGAGCGGCTGCTCCACTCCGCCCGGGTCCTCGGCTGGCGCGAGCTGCCCTTCGA
>Ga0137409_10007739_pt1 | contig 11014 bp, 9 predicted proteins | sample CZODoug1_16funga_FD_122059 | JGI IMG/M metagenome (GOLD analysis project Ga0137409, IMG submission 122059) | Vadose zone soil fungal communities from Angelo Coast Range Reserve, California, USA - CZODoug1_16fungal (Hybrid Assembly) | ecosystem: Environmental > Terrestrial > Soil > Vadose zone... | reverse complement strand
CGCCATAATAGCCGGCGCGGGCAAGTCGGCGCTGCAGCTCAGTGACCCTTGATCGGCTGCTAGAGCCGTACCCATAACCGTTACCATAGCCGGAGTCACCGTATCCGTAGCCTCCGCCGCCGTATCCGTAGCCTCCGCCGTATCCATAGCCTCCGCCGTACCCATAGCCTCCGCCGTACCCGTAATCGTAAGGATACCCATAGCCGTAATATCCATATGGATAGCCCCAGCCCCACCACGACGGAAAGCCGAAGCTACCGATGAAGATGACGTCATTATTATTATGATGACGCCAATTGCCGTTCCAGTTGTTCCAATTGCGGCCACTCCAGTTACGACCGCTCCAATTTCGACCACTCCAGTTGCCTCCGTTCCAGCGCTGGCCGCCCATCCCGCGAGCGAAGGGCTGTCCGCCTCGCGCAGGCGTCGGAATTGGTCTCGACCGCCGTGTGACGGCCGAGCGGTGCGAATCGGTCATCGGCGTCGGTCTGCCGCAGTCGCCTTCGCGCTGCCATAGGTGTTTTGATGGTGCGACAACTAATATGCGCAATCACGGTGTGTGCGATATCGGTGGCCGTCGCCACGTGTTCTGAGCGTGGCCGGCGGTCAGAGTCGCCGCTGCTTGACGTTCTGATCGTGCTACCTGGCGCGATCGATGTGAAGTACAGCCACGATTACGATGGGGTCGTTCGCTACAAACTTCGCGAGCCGTTTCCCGCGGACCGCGTTATTGCGGATGTAAACGTGAAACTCGAGCAGCGGGAATGGCGCCATAAGGATGATGATCTTTTTAACCCTGGTGTCCAGAATTCTCACGTGCGCGGCTGGTCGAATTACACAGATCGCAACGGTGACACGGTATTCGTCTGGGCAGCTGAATGGTCAAGCAACAGAGGAGACGTGCTTCAGTACGGTTTCACATATCGTTACGCGAAAGGGGAAACGCCACAAAACGCCCAGCCCTTATTGGAGGTCACCGGAATCTATATGTCGGCCGTTACGGTGAATCAAGTACGAGAAAAGCTACCGAAGGCGGACCAGCGATGACACTGCTGTAGATATTGTCACAGAGCGAGCGAGTACACCGGGACGGGCGGCGACGCTTGACGGCAGACATGGATTCAGCCCAAATCGAGACCGATGTCCGGAGTGATCGAGGTTCAGGTTGGAGGGGCTGAACCCGGAGGCCACCTGATTCACGGACGCTGTCGCGAACGAACGATGAACTCATCGATGTTTAGCACGACGCTCGTCGGTTTCTTTGCGCTGGAGCTTTCGCTGGGAGCTTTGGTGTGTCTGATACTGCAGGTGATCGATTGGGTGCGCGCCGGAAAACTGGACGATGAATCGAAAGGTTGATAGCCGGGCTCATCCGAGCGGGGCAGACGGCGAGGGCGCTCACGCCTCGGCTGTCGGTGACGCCAAGCGCGCGCCTGAGCCAATCGCGGACCTGAACGTGTCGCGTCGATCGCGCCGTCCTCCAGCCTGTCCTCTTCCTTCATTCGATGACCTCTCCGCGCCTTGGCACCCTCGCCATCGCGTCGGTCATTATGCGCGCCGTGGCGCGCCGTGGCGTGCCTTGGACGCGGCTGCGATGCAGGGCGAGCTCTTATAAGCCGGCGCCGGGGCGTTGCGGGCCGGCGCCCGCGGCACCGGCTGGGAGGGTGATACGTCACCCCGAATGACTCGGATGGCAGCCGGCTCACCTGGGGACACCCGCGGCACGTTCGACGCCCGTGGCGCCATCGCGCAGCCCGGCCTCACGCGTGAAGCGATGCATCCTGGCCCGGGCGTCCCTCCAGACTGCCTGTCGAGTACACTGGAAATCCACCATGCCGTCCGAACTGAAGCGGGTCGTGCGCCTCACCTCATTCGCCGACGAAGAGCGGACGCGGCCAGCGTTGCGCTACTGGTTGTCGCGGCCCCCGGCCGAACGCGTCGCAGCCGTCGAAGAGCTGCGGAGGCAGATCGATGGAGCTCGCGCTCGACTTCGACGAGTTTATCGGATCCTTGATTGCCCATGGCGTTGAATTCCTCGTCGTCGGCGCCTATGCGCTCGCCTTCCACGGCGCGCCTCGCTTCACGGGGGACCTCGACATCCTCGTCCGGCCCGCGATCGACAATGCGGCACGGCTGCTCACGGCACTCGAGACGTTCGGGTTTCCCGTCACGGACCTGAGCCCGGAAGCGATATCAGACCGTCGGCGGATGCTGCAGATGGGCGTCCCGCCCGTACAGATCCTTGTGATGAGCGCTATCAGCGGAGTCGAATGGGACGAGGCATGGTCCGATCGCATGGAAGGCTCGCTTGGTAGCCACAGCGTGCAGTTCTTGGGCCGCGATACGTTCCTGCGCAACAAGCGCGCTGCCGGTCGGCCCAAGGACCTCGCCGATATCGATGCCCTCGAGCCTGGTCGCGACCGGTAACTGTGTCACGGCAGTGCTGACCCGTCCGACGAATCCGCACGTCGGCGCTCCCATTGACGCGAATGGGAACCTCACCGCCGACGGCGCCCGCACCTTCGAGTGGGATGCCCGCAATCAGCTTGTCGCCGTCACCGTCGGGACGCATCGATCCGAGTTTACGTACGACGGGCTGCAGCGCCAGGCGCGGATTATCGAGAAAGAGAACAGCGTCGTCCAAAGCGACGTGAAGATGCTCTGGTGTCAGGCGATTATCTGCGAGGAACGTGCGGCGGATGGCGTGACGGTCACGCAGCGAGCATTCACCCAGGGCGATCAGGTCACCGGAACGAGTCGGTACTTTGCGACGGATCACCTCGGCAGCGTTACTGACGTGACCGACGGTTCGGCAACGGCGCTGGCGCGGTATGCCTTCGACCCATGGGGCAGGCGAACCGTGACAGCGGGAACTGACATCACCAGCATCGGCTACACGGGACATCGATGACAATTGAGCGGGAGTGGGTGGCTCACGCAATATCGTTTCCTCGATCCCACGATGGGGAGGTGGGCGAGCGAGGATCCGCTGGGACAGGAGGACGGCCCCAACCTTTACGCCTATGTGACGAACAACCCACTGAGCTCGCGCGATCCAGACGGCCGCGCAGCGGCCGCAGCGGCCGCGGGTATTGGTATCTGCACAGCCGCCACAGCTGGAGCCTGCGGTGCAGCCGCGGCAGCAGCAACCGCAGCCACGGCCGTAGTGCTCTGCCTAGCTTCGTCCGAGTGCCGGAAAGAGGTTGGGTGCTTTGCGCAATTTGTGGCGAACGTCTCCTATTGCACTGCCGTGCGGGAACCGATCCACAGACATACGTTCATCTCAGTACGGCCTCGTGCCAACAACCGCCGTGCGCTGTTACTATCGAGCAGTGCTCAGGTACAGGACGTGTCGGCAAGCGCTGTGCGACACAAATCAGCCTCCCCTTTGGGATCCTCCTCCGCCGCCGAACAGCGGGCCCCCTCCTCCAGGTCCTCCTCCTCGGAGCGCCGCATGAGGATTCAGAAGCTACCTAGATTCCGTTTCGTCACTCGGGTATTCGCGTGGCCGACCGTGCTAGTGGCAGGAGCAATCCTCAATCTCTTTCGCTTGGACCGTTCGGCCGTGCGACTCTTTGGATGGGCGGCGAATGCGTTGCCAGAGCTGCGTCCACTCCTTTTAGCCGAGCGAGGAATGAGCAATGCACGATTGAAGCGTGGTAAAGACGCTGTACGTGATGTCGACGAGGCGATTCGATTGGCTCCGGACAACCCGCAGTTTCTGTTGTATATGGCGTGGGTGCACGAAGAGCTGTCTTCAGCAAGTGAGGCGATCGCGTTTTACGAGCGTGCTGTAGAAACTCGAAGCTCAGAGTTTAATGAAAGCATGCGACAAAGCATTCGCTCACGAATCGAAGCGCTGCGGCACAAGTAGTAAGAGCCGTCCACCCGCTAAGCACGATGAGGCTCGGAAAGCCAGGACACCTCTGAACGCGCATTGGCTCGCTCGGTCCGGACGAATGGTACCCTGTTTTCTTGGCCGCGAATATCAACGGTCACTCGAATGACGCCGTGGGAGGGGCCAGGTCTAATTTGTTCCGATGTTTCCGGTTGCGCAAAACCTGAATTGGTTCCCTCCTTTGGCCCCTTTACCATCGACGGCTCACCACCACCGCGCTTTACACGCGTGTCGCGATCAGCGATCTCCGAGCGGTGATTGCCCGCTGTCACCCGCGGATGCACGCGCGTCGTCGCGCGACCCGACGGGCGGGGAGTCCTCTCAGTTCGAACTGAACCTTCCCACGGTCGGCGCGTCGGGTGGCCGCGGACAAGAAGGTGGCGGTCAGGGTTTCGGCACCGGATCTTTAACCGGTCGCGGCGGTGTGGGGCCGGGCTATTCGGCTTACGCTGTATCGACCTGCACCGTGATTCCTTTCAATCGAAAGTGCGAAAAATGCCGCTGAAGGACGTGATTTTGATCGGCCTTTACACCGTCTTCCAGTTGATTGGAATAGCTGTCGCCACAGTCGCTTTGTGGGTTCTCGTGAACGTATTGTCGTCACAACCGCATTGGCTGGTGCGTCTCAGCGCTTCGGGTTTCATCGCATCGACACTGGTTCTCGGGTTGCTGACGTCCGCTCGGATGTGGAGCACGTATTCCGACCAGGTTGGACGAAGTTGGACGCGCTTAGCTGGCTCAACGCTTATCGTGAACTTCTGGAAGTGGTGCTTGCTCAGCTGCGCCTCGAGCGTCGGTTTTCTTTTGCTGTTGTGGGTCGCGGCTCGCCTGCGCTTGTTCGTCTGAGAGACGTTCAGGATTGCGCTTCCATCGGCCTCGGATCGCGTCCGCGCGCCGGCGCCGGGACCTGACCACGCGGTGCCTGGCGGCACCGGCTGGTGGGGGTGACCGTCACCCCTCGGCGTCGTCGTGCACATGGAGCACTGTCGCGCGAACCCGCCCACGCGCCAGAGATCTCGTCCCCTTGTATGGAGAATTGGCGGAGCAGCAGCGCTGATTCGCTGACGTCAGGCCCAAAGGCTGACGCCAGCGCGCCTGGCTGCGGCGCGCAGGGGGCCGTCCTTGCACCCCAACACGAGTCTCCGTCGCGCTGCCAACTCTAGGTACGCGGCGTCGTAGACCGACAACTGGTGGGCGACGGCCAACTCGGACAGCCGCGAGAACGCGAGTGCCGACATCTCATGATCGATTCGCATGCGAAGTCCGCGAAGCCACCCGAGGCCCAATTGCCGTTCGTCCTCGGCGAGTTTTCGGCGACGAACGAGGACGATGAGGGCGTTGGCCACCTCCAATGGCCACAGTGCCGGCACTTCGAGCGTGGCGCCGTCTGCGATGGCGTCCAGCATCGCGGCCGTCTGTTTCGTCGCCTGCGCGGGGTGCACCCACCCGATGGCCACCGAGGCGTCCGCGACGAACGCCCGTGTCATGGTCGTCCGTAGTCGATGGCCGCGCGCACCTCCCGATCGGTAAGCCTGGCCCTCGATCTTCGCCGAATCCGTTGCTGGAGGTCGCGCAGGCCTTCAACGCTGCGACGGACGTCGTCATGCCGTGGTGCGCCCTCCGGAACCAGACGGGCGACCGCCTTGTCGTGGCGTGTGATGACGACCTCTTCTCCCTTCGAGACACGCTCGAGCAGCTCTCCGAACCGAGTCTTCGCTTCGAATGCGGTGACGCTAGCCATCGACCCTCCACAATTGACCAGTCATTGACCAGTTTACCACGGCAAGGTCGTTGCCCCGCTCCCGGTTGCCTGCACGCCGCTGGCGCCGGCGTCGGCGTGATGAAAGAGCAGTACGCCAGCAGCCTGCAGCTGTTGATGGCCGTGTGCGGACTCGTGCTGCTGATCGCCTGCGCCAACGTCGCGAACCTGCTGCTCGCGCGCTCGGTCGCGCGACGGACGCAGACAGCAGTCAGGATGGCGATCGGTGCGTCGCGCCCGCAAATCGTGACGCAGGCGCTCGTCGAAAGCATCCTGCTCGCGGTCGCCGGCGGCGTCGCTGGCCTGCTCGTCGCTACCGCTGCTGCGCGGCTGTTGCTCTCGCTCGCGTTCTCGGTGTCGACCTTCTTACCGATCAGCACGCTGCCGTCGCCGCTCGTCCTCGCGTTCGCGTTCGGCGTCTCCGTCCTCACCGGTATCATCTTCGGCGCCGTGCCCGCGTGGCTCGCGACGCGGACCGATCCGATCGATGCGCTGCGCGGCTCCGGCCGCTCGACGGGCGATCACTCGTCCTTCACGCGGACGTCGCTCCTCGTCCTGCAGGCGGCGCTGTCCGTCGGGCTGGTCGCCGGCGCGACGATGCTCGGCCGCAGCTTGAGCAATGTGCAGCATCAGGACTTCGCCTACGCGGTGCAGGACCGCGTCCTCGTCGCCATCAATCGTCCGCCGTCCAACTACACCGTGCCGCAGCTGACGGCGATGTACCGCACGCTCGAAGATCGCCTGAACCGGATTCCCGGCGTACAGCGAGCAGGGCTCGCGCTCTACAACCCGCTGACGGACAACTGGGGCGAGCTGATTCTCGTCGCCGGCCATCCGCCGCCGAAGTCCGGCGAGAACGCCGGCGCGTCGTGGGATCGTGTGAGCGCGCACTACCTGCAGGATCTCGGCGTGACGCTGAAGCGCGGGCGCGCGTTCACCGAGGCGGACAACGAAACGACCGCGCCGGTCGCGATCGTGAATGAAGCGTTCGCCAAGCGCTTCTTCAAGAGCGACGAGGATCCGCTCGGCCAGCACTTCGGCCTCGACGAGCCGGAGAACGTCGGCACGTACACGATCGTCGGCGTCGTCCGCGACGCGAGGTGGCAGAGCTTCCAGCTGGACCGGCCCGCGCGGCCGATGTTCTGGGTGCCGCTCGCGCAGAACGTCAACTACGTGAAGAGCGTGATGACGCGCGTGGAATACCAGTCGCACTTCATCAGCGGGCTGATGCTCGTGACGAAGATCCCGCCGGGGCAACTCGAGCCGCTCGTGACGAAGGCGATGGCGGACGTCGATCCGAACCTGACGTTCATGTCCGCGCGGACGCTGGAGCAGCAGATCGCGCTGTCGTTCGATCAGCAGCGCGCCGTCGCGAGCCTCGCCGGACTCTTCGGCGTCGTGTCGCTGCTGCTCGCCGCCATCGGCCTCTACGGCGTCACGGCCTACGCCGTCGCGCAACGGACGAATGAGATCGGGATCCGGATGGCGCTCGGCGCGGACAGAGGAGCCGTGCTGAACCTCGTCCTGCGCAGTGCGTTCACGCGCGTCGCGAGTGGATTGATCCTCGGCGCGCCGCTCGCGATCGGCGCAGGAAGACTGATCGCCGCCCAGTTGTACGGCGTGACGTTCTGGGATCCGATCGCGCTCGCGGTCGCCGCCGGCTCATTGACGCTGTGTGCGCTCGTCGCGGCGCTGATCCCCGCCAGCCGCGCGGCGTCCATACCGCCGATGTTCGCGCTGCGATCGGAGTAGGCCGAGCACCCGAGTAGGCAGGCTGTTCGCGGACAAGACCCGCGAGCGGTGAATTCTGCAATCGCGCAGCGTCTTCCACGAAGCGTCGTCGTGCGGACAGGACGACGGCCACCGCGGGGAACACACGGCAGTTCGGGTGCGCGCGGCGGCGCTTCTCCGGATGATTCCGCCACCGTTAGGACTTGGGCTGGCCTTGACCGGGCGGTGCGGCATGACGGTTTACGACGCGTCGCACAGCGAAGGTGGCATTCGGATAGACCGCGGAGCCATGGCGGCGCAGATGCCGTGGCTCGTCACGGCGATGGATTACCCGGCCATCCGCCATCCGATCTGGACGCCGCGGCCGTCAAGGTTCGCCAGCATTTGGGGATTCTGTGCGGCCGCGGACGACGCGAGGAGAGGGCGACAAGGCGACGCACGATCGCATTGACGCGATCATTCGTAGCGGAGCGCCTCCATCGGATTGACGCGCGACGCGCGGCGCGCGGGAATGTAGGTCGCCAGCACCGTGACGGCAAGCACGACAGGTGCGACCATCACGAGCGCCATGAGATCGCGTTGATCGTTGCCGCCCGGAAACGCCGCGTTCAACAGCTCGCCGGCGCCGACGCTGCCCGCGAGCCCGACGATGAGCCCGGTCAACGCGAGCGCGACACCCTGACCGAGCACCATGCGAAGCACCGTCGGCGCCGTGGCGCCAATCGCCATGCGAATGCCGATTTCACGCGTCCGCCGCGTCGCGGAGTACGCCACGAGGCCGTACAACCCGACGATCGAGAGCGCAAGCCCCATCAGCCCCATCGCCCCGACCATCGTGACGAGGACATTGAAGATGCTGATCGCACGCATCTGGTAGAGCTGTTCCATCGTGCGCACGTTGGAGAGCGGCATGTTCGCGTCGAGGCCGTGGACCACGTCGCGCAGCGGCGCCGCGAGCGCGGCGGCGTCGCCGGTCGACTGCGCCACCAGCATCATCCTCTGCGCGGTGTTCTGCCGGTACGGCAGGTACAAGAAATCCGTCGGCGGCTCGGCGATGAAAATGTACTTGCTGGTCTTCGCGACACCGACGATTTCCACCCACGCGTCGTTCGCGCTCTTGAGGCGAAAGCGCTTCCCCACCGGATCCTGATTCGGCCAGTAATGCTGCGCGAGATGCTGATTCACGATCGCGACGCGCGGCGCGTTCTCGTCGTCCCGGCGCGAGAAGTTGCGTCCGGACACCAGAGGGATGCCCATCGCGTCGAAATAGTATTCGTCGACCCTGGACGCCAGCGTTTCGGTGTTCTCTTTGCCCGGTGGAAACTGGAATCCTTCCGGCGCGATCGGCACGCCGCCGAGCGTGTCGTTCAGCATCGGAATCGACGTCGTCATCGTCACGGCCTTCACACCGGGCACCGCGCGCGCCCGGTCGGCGATCTCCTGAAAGAACTGCCGCGACTGTGCTTCGGTGTAACGAATGAGGCTCGTGTCGAACCCCATCATCATCAGGTGATCGGTGCGGTAACCCGGGCCGATGAGGAGCTCCTGCCGAAAGCCGCGATACATGAACATCGCCACGACCAGCAGCACGACGGAGACCGCCACTTGGCCGCTCGCGAGAAGCGCCCGGCCCCAGCGGCGCCGGCGTCCGGGCGCGACCGCGTCGCTCGCCTTCATGATCGCCGTGAGATCCGTACGTGAGGCCTGCATCGCCGGCACGAGACCGAAGATCACCGCGCTGGCCACGGCGACGGCGAGGCTGAACAAGAGCGCGCGCCGATCCATTTGAAACGGGAGAGCGATCGGCAGATCGGTCGGAATCTCGATCTGTCTGAAGAGGATCATGCCGGCGTAGCCGACGCCAAGGCCGAGCACCCCGCCGGCGACGGCAACGAGCAGGCTTTCGGTGATCAGCTGACGAACGAGCCGTCCGCGTCCGGCGCCGATCGCGAGGCGCAGCGCCATCTCGCGCGCGCGAACGGGCGCGCGGCTCGTCAAGAGGCCGGCGACGTTTCCGCACGCGACGAGCAGCACGCCGATCGCGAGCGTCGACAGCATCGCAACCAGCATCGCGTCCGGCGGATCTTCCGCGACGCGCGCCTGCAGCTCAGTGTTCACGAAGAACTGCTGGTTCTTGTTCGTGACCGGATACGCGCGCTCGAGGTCGGCGGCGATCGCCGTCAGCTCGCTCTGCGCCTGCGCCTGCGAAACGTCGGGCTTGAGCCGCCCTTTCAGCCGCAGGTTCCTCGCGTCGCGCGCCTCGAGGGATGCCGTTTTCTTGTCGTTGATCACGCGCGGCGACATCATCAGCGGCACGAAGAAATCCGAGCGCACGACCTGATTCATGCCGGTGAAGGACCCCGGCGCGACGCCGATGACCGTGAACGCCGCGCCGTTGATTCGCACGCTGCGGCCGAGGACGCCCGCGTCCGACCCGAATTCCTGCTCCCACATCGTCCGGCCGAGCACCACGACGGCGTCGCGGCCCGGGACCCGATCTTCGTCGGGCCTGAACGTCCGCCCGATGGTGGGTTGCACACCCATCAGGGGCAGCAGGTTGCTGCTCGCAATCATCCCCATCTTGATCTTGGGTGTCGCGGTGGGATCGCTCGCAAACCCGACCGTTAGATACGAGAACGCGGCGAGGCCCTCGAAGCTCTTGTTGCGATCGCGAATGTCGACGTAGTCGCGGTACGACGACACCAGCGAGCTGGCATTAAAGGCTTCGAACGACGACCGCGACCCGACGGTGAGCACCTCTGCGGGACGCGCGACGGGAAGCGGTCGCAGCAGCAGCGCATCGGCGAAGCTGAAGATCGCGCAGTTGGCGCCGATGCCGATGGCCAGCGAGAGCACCGCGACGATGGTGAAGCCCGGACTTGCCGCGAGCATGCGGAAGCCGTAGCGGAGGTCTTGCCACAAGGTCATAGCGCTGTCCCCAGTCTGATCGTAGACGGATCCTGGCGGCCGAAGTTCAGATCATCTCTCACCGTGCCTCCCAATCGATCCCCGTACCGGCGAAACTTCCTGCTCTACCCCGCCTACCACATCGCCACCGTCGAGGGCGTCATGCACGGCCTGTAGGTGCTGTGGTGGGTCCAGCAGAAGCACGTCTCCGTCGCCGCGGTCGCGCGATTCCGGGGGCGGGCGATCTGTTAGTCACCGTTCTCGAGCTGCCGACAGGGTGTGTCCTTCGCCGTCCTTGTTCAGGTCAGACACGGCTGCCGCACACGGGAAGGCGTGATTCGTCGCAGCGTCTCCGGATTCGGGCCGGGCGGAGTTTTGCGGTGCGGAGCACAGGGAGCGGAGAGCGTGCCCGAGGTGTCTTATTCAGGGTCGCAGGCTACCGCCGCCGCTCTCCTCGCGGCAGGCCAACGACGACACCCGATTATTCATTCAATCACGCACGCTCCGGATCAGCGAATTCAACGTGAAGGGTGCACAAAATTCGCTTTTGCCACCGAACGGTCCCAACGGACGCTGTCCGAGGGGGAAGCGTAGGATACGGTGGTTGTCTGGTTGCGCTGGAGGCCTATCGAGGATACAGGCTCACTTGACGAGCCTGATTTTTGACGGTCGAATCGCGATCGTGTAATCAGTATATCGGTCGCGTGTGCCCGTGACTT
>Ga0137409_10007738_pt1 | contig 11014 bp, 9 predicted proteins | sample CZODoug1_16funga_FD_122059 | JGI IMG/M metagenome (GOLD analysis project Ga0137409, IMG submission 122059) | Vadose zone soil fungal communities from Angelo Coast Range Reserve, California, USA - CZODoug1_16fungal (Hybrid Assembly) | ecosystem: Environmental > Terrestrial > Soil > Vadose zone... | reverse complement strand
CCGCCCTCGACCTCGCCGCCGAGCTGGGCGGCCATGGTCATCTGGCCGTAGCAGATGCCGAGCACGGGAACGCCGGATTCGAAGATGGCCTGCGGCGCGCGCGGCGAGCCTGCCTCGTGGACCGACTCCGGTCCGCCGGAGAGGATCACGGCTTTCGGCTTCATGTCCCTGAAGGCGGCTTCGGCCTTCTGGAACGGCACGATCTCGGAATAGACGCCCTCCTCCCGCACCCGCCGGGCGATCAGTTGCGTCACCTGACTGCCGAAATCGACGATCAGAATCTTGTCATGCGCCGAGGCCACCGAAGGCGCCGACTCGCGGGCTGGCTGTGCTGCTGTCATGGCAAGCAAATACGCGACGGGGGCGAAGCTCGCAACCGCACAAAACCGCTGGCCCACATTCTTCTGCGGGCATGGACGAATTCAGATATGTCAGCTATACTGACATATCTGGCCCACGCTCGTTCTCGCTGCCAAAAATCTGTAGTGGCGCCTGATATCAGCGAACCCCCGCGGCAATCCCCACAATCTGACCATCAATGCCGTTGAAGCCGTGATAGGCTCGCGCCTCACATGGGTCGCCTTCGCTGACCCCACCGCTGACCCACCTCACCCGGGCGCGGCCGGCCGACCACTTGATGAAGGGCTCAACGCCGGCCGGCAATGTCGACCTGCAGCTATCCTGGCGGTGATGGATCACAAGCGTGCGCGGCAACGACGCCGGCGAGCCGAGGATCGACATGACATTCTGACCGCTGCCCGACTCGGCGCTGAGAAATCCCGATGTCAGCACCAGCGCGTCCGGCCGGGCCCCGCGCGCAATCCCTTCCGCGGCGCGGAGCGTGCCGCGACTGGTGCCGATCACCGTGACCGGCCGCTTGATCGCCGCCATGTATTGAACCGCGGCGTCGAGGGGCGTGCCTGCATCGACAACGAGCACCGCCAGCCCTCGCGCCGCATAGGCCCGTCGGGTCCGGACCAGCTGATTGAAGGCGAGCGCGTGGATATCACCGTGGTCGCCCGCACCGATCCTGCCGTCACCGCCCGGCATCAGGATCACGCTTGCACGCGGCGCGTTCGGTTTTATCAATACCGCGCGGGAGCCGCCGATGCTGACCGTCTCATCGGCAACAGCCGAACCACCGGCAAGGCCGACAAACATTGCCGCGCCCAAAAGGCCGATCCATGGGTGACGCTTCATCATGCTCTCTTTCAATTCCGAATTTGGTCAAGACCCTAAGCGCCGGCGCGATTTTTGGCTTGGACGGAAACGAACTGATCTGAACACAATTGCACTCAAAGCCCTCGCGGCTCGCGCATTTTCCGGTTCAGCGGCTTCATCCTTCGAGACGCATCGTTTCACGATGCTCCTCAGGATGAGGTGTGAAACCCTCATGGTGAGGAGCACGGCAACGCCGTGCGTCTCGAACCACGAGGCCGCGGGTGCGCGACCATGAGCCGCCCAACTCGAAAACGCTTTAGGATGGCGGCGGATTCCGTTTCAGGATCGAGACGAAAAAACCATCGGTCCCGGTGCGGCGGGGCGTCATCAGCAACCCTTCCGGGGATGGCAGCGTGGCGGCGGCAAAATCCTCGGCTTTGTCCCACAGCACGGTTGTGGTCTGCGACGGCGGCACCACTGCAAAATCCGGATGGCGGGCGACAAAGGCGCGGATCTGCTCGCCGTTCTCCGGCGGCAATACCGAGCAGGTGATATAGGCGATCCGCCCGCCCGGCTTGACCAGATCAGCGGCGCGATCCAGCACTTCAATCTGATCCTTCAGCCGCACCTCGAGCGCCCCCGGGCGCATCCGCCATTTGGCGTCGGGATTGCGGCGCCAGGTGCCGGTGCCGGTGCAGGGCGCATCGATCAGCACCAGATCGGCGGAGGCGTGAATGTCGCTCAGCGTGTCGCCCTCGCCCTTCGGGGTGCGGATGTCGCAATTGTGCACGCCAGCACGGGACAGCCGCTCATGGATCGGCGCGAGTTGCCGCTTGTCGTGATCGGTCGCGATCAGCCGGCCCTTGCCCTGCATCATCGCCGCCAGCGCCAGGGTCTTGCCGCCGGCCCCGGCGCAGAGATCGATCACCTGTTCGCCGGGCTTGGCCGCCGACAGCAACGCCGCGAGCTGCGAGCCCTCGTCCTGGACTTCAATCGCGCCCTTGATGAAATCCTCCTCGGCATGAATGCCGGGATTGCGCGCGTCGGCGCCAAGCTCGATGCGCAGGCCGATCGGCGACCACGGCGTCGGTTGCGCGCCCAGATGGGCAAGCGAGGGCAAGATCTTTTCGCGTTTGGCCTTCAAGGTGTTGACGCGCAGGTCGAGCGGCGCCCGGCTCGCCATCGCGGTCGCCTCGGCGACGCGATCATCGCCGAACACTTGCGCGAGGTAGCCATCGAGCCATTCCGGGTAATCGCCGGCGATGTGCAAAGGCGCTTGCGCCAGCGACCGTGTTGTCAACGCGGCGCGCTCGCCCTCGGTCAACGGCTCCGGCGCAAATCGGCCGCCATCGCATAACGCGGCGATGGCGTCGGCATCCATCCCGCGCTCGACCTTCAGCATGCCCAGCACACGCGCACGCGGCGTGTCGTCGTCCATGATCCATGCGCTGGATGCCCGCCGGCGCAGCACGTCCCAGATCAGGCCGGAGATCGCGGCGCGATCACCCGAGCCGGCATAGCGGTGCGCGGTGCCCCACTCCTTCAGCGCCTTCGCCGCCGGGACGCGTTGGGTGTCGATGGTGTCGATCAGTTCGATGGCCGCGGAGAGCCGCGCTGCGGGCGTCATTCAAGGCTTTCAGTTCGAGGGCGGAACGCGATTCAGATCAGCAACAGGGTCTTCAGCGCGAAATAGAGCCACATTACCAACAGCACCAGGACGCCGGCGAACCATACCAGCGAGCGCTGCTGGACATTGTTGGAGGTCACGAAAATCCCGGCATGGGCAAACCGGGTGACCACGAACACCCATGACAGCAGCACGATCACGAGATCGGCATGGCGGAGCGGCAGCGCCAGCGCGATCAGGGCATAGAACAGCAGCGGCAGCTCGAACTGGTTCTTGAAGCAATTGCCGATCTGGGTGGCGCGAGTGGGCCAGTTCGGCTGCCCCAGCGCGATGTCCTTGGGGCTGGTTTCCCGGCTCGTGAGCGCCCGTGTACGGGCCGAGGCCATCCCCAGCAGCAGCGCAAAAGTGAGCCCCACCAGGACGAAGACCGGCAGCAAAACCATTTGAACTGACATCGGAATTCTCCCCCGGCCGGCGCGCGAGCCCCCGCTATAGCGACCGCGCTCCCCCCTGACAATAAATCCTCGACCGCCGTTGAACCACCATGGCCGTTGCCGTGACCAACCAGCGATAGTTCCAGTGATTTTGGTCTCGAACTGGCTCCAACGCACCCTCGGGATGCCGCGATGAATATCACCACCCCCTTGCTGAATGGCGCGGCCCACGCAGCCGAACTCCCCGGCGATTCCGTAACCTCGTTTCTCAAGATGGCCACCAACGGCGTGGGCTTCCTGGCCGACGACAGTCCGGATGGCTGGCTCGGCATGATGATGTCGGGGCTCGCCGGCATCGCGACCGCGCTCGCGGTCGCCATCATGCTGACCGTCTATTTCCGCAGCGGCTATCGCAGCGCGCGCGATGTCGTCAGGCACGGCCTCGCCGCCACCGCGGTGCTGGCGCTTCTGGCGTTTGCCGCCTCCGACATGCGGCATGCCGCGTTCGCCTATCTCGGCATCAACCCCGCCAAACCCGCGGTCGAGTTTGAGATCCGCCTGCCCAAGGCGGCGGCGTCCACGGTGGCCGATACCCAGGTCGAACTGCACACCGACCGCAACCAGAGGCTGGCCCAGGTGCAAGGCGCGCTGGCGACCGACAGTGACGGCCACAGCGTGCTGAGGGGTTCGGTGGCGCTGGATTACCGGACCAAGGACCGGGTCGTGATCCTGAATCTGCCGGGCCAGGCCCATTGCGAGTTCAAGCTGCGTCTCGCTGCAAGTCCGACGCATTCCGATCAGTTCGGGCCGTGGCATCTGGCCGATCGCGTCGCCGCGCCGAACGGAGCCCCGGAAACGCGCACCGAGCAGAACGACGCCTTCGCGATCCGCTATCGCGTGCTGTAGCGCGAACAAATGACGCCGTCATACCCGCGAAAGCGGGTATCCAGTACGCTGCGGCTCATCGATTCAATCACTGACAGCTCTGGGATACTGGATCACCCGCTGGAGCCTGTCATCGGGCGGCGCGTTGCGCCGACCCGGTGGCGGGTGATGACAGCTATGCGCGTGAGTAGCACCTTGAAATCGTCATCGATCCGACTTCCGGCAAAGGTATAATCGGGCCGGAAAGGAATGTCGCATGCCCGAATTTCGCCTCATCCAGATTTCCGACACCCACCTCGCCCGCCGTCTCCCAACCCTGACCGATAATTTTCATCGGATCAGCGAATACATCGATGCGGCGCGCCCTGATCTCGTCGTCAACAGCGGCGACCTCGCATTCGACGGACCGACCAGCCGGGGCGCCCTCGAATTTGCCAAAACACTGCACGGCGCCCTCCCCGTCACCTGCCGCTATTTGCCCGGCAATCATGACATCGGCGACAACCCGACCCAGGTCGGCCCCGCGCCGTCGCAACCGGCCACGGAAGACGACCGGCAGACTTTCCTCGCGATCTTCGGCGAAGACCGCTGGCGCTTCGAGGCCGCCGGCTGGTGCTTCATCGGCCTCAATTCGCTGGTCATGAACACGGGATTGGCGAGCGAAACCGAGCAGCACGAATGGCTTGCTTCAGAACTCTCCAGCGCCAATGGCAAGCCGGTAGCGCTGTTTCTTCACAAACCGCTTTACCTGAATTCGCCTGACGATCCGGAGCTTCCGGCAACGTCGATACGCTACGTCCCGATGCCGGTCCGGAGCCGCCTGGTCGAGATGTTGCGTTCGGTCGATCTGCGGCTGGTCGCCAGCGGCCACGTTCACCAGCGCCGGGATTTTACCTTTGGCCACGTCAGGCACGTCTGGGCGCCATCGGCCGGCTTCATCATTTCGGACGCGAGGCAGGAAGTGATCGGCACCAAGGAAGTCGGGTTGGTGGAATATCGCTTCCAGCCCAGCGGTTTCGAAGTTCGTCACGTCAAGGCGCCGGGCCAGGTCGATATCGACCTGGATTCACTGCTCGGCGCCAGTCCGAAGAGCTAGGACGCGTACGCGTCAACGCGGGCTGTTGACCAGCCTCTCCAAGGGGGCGGGCCGACAGCCGGCTATTGCGTTGTTCGGGCGGACGACGCGAACTTCCACCAGAATGTCCGGGATTTCCGGGAGAAACACCCAGGCGAGAGAGTAAAATCCCAGCGCGAGCAGATAGAGAAATGCAAATCCGAAATACATCGAAGCCGGTCTCCGTCTGGCGGCGCCCGGGGAAGCAGCGACCATCGCGATCGTGTCACGCGATCCGCAAAGCACCGTAGAACCGCGCGGATGGTGCGAGCTGTAAAATGCGCCCTTCGCCCTGATCGGCGGGACAGCCGTATATTGAGAGGGGTGGCAGAAATGCCCGGCAAGGTCCTTCGGCATCCGACTGCACCAGCCGGCAAAGCTCAATCGTTTATGCAGTCACTACCACTGGCGCCGCTTGAGCAACAAAGAGCTCGGAGCGTCCCTTGAGCATTTTTGCGGTGGCGATTGCGAGTGCAGCTATGCCTACCCCCGCAAACACATCGACAAAATAATGTCCGCCGATCAGCGGCGTTGCCAGCAACATCCCTACATTGGCAATCAACGCAAAAGGACGCATCCACCACACGCTCCAAAGAGCCCACATGTCAAGGATTGCCGCCGCAGCGTGAAAGCTTGGGAATGTAACAATACCGCCGAGATGAGTAATATAGAGGGAACGCAGTGATCCATCGCGAACAATCGGTAATTCGCGAATTTGAACGAGATAGCCACTAGCGCTGAAGTTCAAAGACTCAGCTGGCAAACTGTATTGCTGATAGGTGCCAATCGCAGGAAGAATGGCAGAGATGACAGCTGTGGCGCAGACGGAGAGTATGCACGCCATGGTGAAGTTTTGCAGGCGCGCGTAACACCTGGTCAAACCCAATATGATGGGGATCACGATCGGCAGTAAGCCGATCATGGCGTAGCCAATGTAGGCGTATGGAATAAGTGCAGGTCGATGCATGACAAAGTCGTAGTAAGCACGCCAATCTAATCCGAGCAGTTGGTCGTAATAGGCGAAGGTTGCATCTTGCAGCGGAAGATTTGCAGATGCGGCGACGTAACTCAGGGGTGTTCCGAGCAGCAATAGAACTTGGAGCTGAGCGCCAGACAGCAGAACAACAGCTAATCGGGTTGCCCGTTGACTCGAAATCAGGTAGCGCCCTGCAACCGCAAATGACGCGGCGGTAAGCACAACTTGGCAGAACAGGCTGTCGATTTGCAGCGAGAAGTCCGACACAGCAACGCAGAAAACGAGCAATTGCGCCATAAGGGCCAGAGGTATCCAGTTGCGGAGATATAGTCGCCAAGCCTCGTGTTGGCCGTCCGAACCATACATGCTTACCACCGCTCCTCAACAACCCGTAGGATGCTACCGCTAGACGTAGAACTTTAAGGGCGGCTAAAGTTCATTGGTTAATGCTATCTTGAGTTGAGCTCCCTTCATCCGGCAAGCAGTTGAGTACAGTGGACGAGAAAACGGATACAGCAACCGGACTGGCGTGATCGACGCACCGATTCCATCTTTGGCCAGCTTCAGGTCGGCGCGATATCAATCAAGTCAGGATCGCGCAACTGCAAGATCCGCTCTTCCAATTGCGCCTTCTGGCCCAAACGAGCCGTGCGTCTAAGTTCGAAAAGCTTCAGCTCTCCGGCGATGACGCCCGCCAAGTCGTAGCTGTCCTGAACTTGAAGCAGCTCAGATGGGAATTTGATCTCGTCGGCGCCGTCGCGTTGGGCCTCGAGCCTCGCTTACCGGATGGCGGGTTCGTTCAAGCTCTTGATCACGATCGCAAGATTGGCCCGGGTGACCGTTTCATCGAGCATGAAATCTCCTCGTCGCTAGCGTCACTCTGACCCTCGCCGAATATAACTGCCGTCGTCATGTGTGGAAGGCATTGTGATCGCATCGCGTGATGCGGCGCCGGCATCACTGCCGCTAAGACAGCCGCGTTCCCCTCCAAGAAGCCGCTGAAGTGGCTGGTCGCCGCTGTCGAGACGACGCGTAGTTCGGCGCTGCTCATGGCGCGGTTGGAGTGAGCGACGCGACTTTCCAGGAGAACCTGCCGGATTTCCGGGAAAACGCCCAGGCAAGCGCGTAGAATCCGAGTGCGAGCAGATAGAGAAATGCAAATCCGAAATACATCGAATTGTATTCCATTACGCCGCCGAACAACGCGCCCATCAGATTGTAGGCAAACGCCGTGGAGATGTTGATCTTGGCCTCGCCAATGAGGCTGGAGAAGATGATCCCGGCAAAGAACAACGGAATCGTCAGCACGAAGCAGCTCAGCATGAGCTGCATCACCGGCGGGCCGAACGCCCAGTCGCTGTGACTGGTCGCAAGACCGTATCCAACCAGCAGGCTGATGAACAATCCGACATAGGCCGGGCCCGCCAGGTTGCGTGCCGTCCGCGTCACGATCAGGTTGGCCAGAAACGCCATGATCAACACCAGCATGATGGCTGCCGCGATGACGAACCAGGTCCCTCCGAGATGCAAACCGAGCTCGGTGATGGCTTTGGTCTCCACCAGCATGAAGCCGGAGCCAAGAAAGAAGAAGGGCAAGTAGCTGCGGTCGATCGGATCGGAAAAGCCGATAGTCTTGCGCACGAAGAAGTAGCTGAGGACGAGAATGATCCCGAGTGCGATCATGTAGGTGAACGGATAGGCGCGCTCGACCATGTAGAAGAACGGCCAATCGTCGGTCGGGACGGCGGATTCCGGATAGGGCTGCGAGAAATAGTCGGAAACATCGGTGAAGCCGATGGCGGTCGCATCCGGCATCGTCACGGACGATCCCTTCTTGACGATGAACGCGGTGGTTTTCGAATAATCATACAGCACCCGGACCGCCAGTAGCTTGCCGGCGCCCGGCAGCTCCCGGAGAATCTTCGACAGCTTGAAGCCAAGCGCGTCGTTGATTAGCGTAAATGAGATCGTGAGCACGCCGTCCGGCTTGAGAAGCTTGAAGGCCTCGGCAATTCCTTCGCGGGTATAGACGTAGGAATCTACGCGTAGATTGGAGGCGTGGCTCAACGCCGTATGCGAATCCAGAACGCCGTAGACGATCAAATCGTATTTCTGGTCGGCCGTGCGGAAGAAGTTCCGCGCATCGTTGATCGACAGATTGACTCGCGGGTCGTCGTACGGCCGCTCGGGATGGTACTTCGTGCCGAGAAACGCGATGGCGGGATCGATCTCGATCGCGTCGACATGGGCAGCGCCCAGCCGCAGCGCGGTCGCCACATCGTTGCCGCTGCCCGAGCCGACAATGGCGACACGTTCCGGCGCCTTCCTGAAATTGTAGGGAAACTCATAATAGGCGCGCACGTTGCGGTCCGCGTCGGACTCATGACCACGCTTGTTGTCTGCGAAATTGTAGACCTTCTGATAGTAGCTGCCGCCCGACAGGATCCGCATCAGGCCGTCGGCCTTGGCCGTCCGCTCCAGCAACTGGTACGGCGAATAGATTCGGTGGGCCTCAGGCTGCACGGGCCAGGCCAGGATCGCCAGCAAGACGCAAAAGCTGGCGATACCCACGGAGAGGAACTCATCGCGCGAGAGCACGAACAGCAGCATAATCCCGCCCGTTGCAGCGAACCAGATCACCGGCGGCAGCCAGTAGAGGCTCATCACGAACAGGGCTGCGACCCCGAGAATACTGCCGATCAAATTGAGGCCATACGCGTCCCGCGAATTCGAGCTGTGCAATAATTTGCCGCATAGCTGGCCGACCGGATAGCAGATGCATGCGCAGAGGATGAAGCTTGCTCCGAGCAGAAAGTAGACCGGCAGGTCGAACATGCTCAGCCAGCCGATGGAAAATATATCGTACCCGGGACCGGTATCATACCGCAAAAGTGTGATGACGCCGACGAACAGCGCGAGCATCGGCAACACCAGCGCCGGCGCGCAGGGCTGCCGTTCCGCAACCGCGTAGCCCGCGCCCAAGCCCAGGAAGCAAGCCAGCATCGTGAAGTTCTTGTAGAAGGAGAAGACAGGGAATGCGGATGCGAGCCAGCGGATCAGCACCAGCTCCAGCAACAGGCTGAGCATCGTTACCAGAACGATCGATCTGATCTTCGTTTTCGTACTCAGGCTGGCGTAGCCGGACTCGAACGTTGTACCCATGAGTCCGACCTGGCGTTCAAAGGGTTCCGCAAGCCAGCCCCAGCAGAACAAGACGCCCAGAGCGATACCAAGTCCGATCCGAAACACGCCGGCGGATAGCTCGGTGGTATTGATGCTCTCGGCCACGGCAAGACCGTAAGCCGCGATGGCCGCGTAACAGAACAACAAGGCGCCCAGCGACAGACAGAAGATACGAACGAGGCTGCGATTGGGATTATCGAAAGTATTGATCATGAGCGTACCGGGAGCGTTTGCGAGATGGCGCGCTCCCGCGTCAACCGATCATGAAATCCACGAGGTTGCTCGTGACCGAAATGTTCATAGAAGGTCGAGCGTGCGTCGACCCGCAAGATAGGCAGCTTTGTTTAAGACAATATTACCGGCAAGGTAGCGTGTGCCGCAGACTACAATTTCGAGTTTTATGACAAATTAAAGCACCCAAGCCCGACGGCGGGATCATCGCCATCGCATACTCCAAGTCTCTCAATTACTCGGCCTCGTGCTTCCGGTCACCATCGGTTTCGCGCTTCCGGTCACGATCGGATCGGACGTCGGCCGAAGCTGCTGCTTTTGTCGCTCCACCCGGGAGAGCCGCTTGCGTGGCCGCTCCTGAGTTAGGCTCGTGGTCACAATATCGACCTTCTCGGCTGGCGCAATCTTCGGCGGCTCCTGCTGAGATCGCTGCTCGGGGGCTTGCGGTTGCTGCTCCGGCACGGGCCCCCGCTCCCGCTCGATGAGCTCGCGGCACTGCATCGGAAACACCAGGTCGCCCCGGGCGGTCAGACCGATCGGCATGCACCCGCCGGGTGGCACACCGTCGCTCTTCTGAACGTCTGCCTGGGCGCTGCGAAATTCCGTTCCGGTTGCCGGCTTGTTATCCGGCTGCGCAAATGCTGCGGTGGCGAGCAACGCGGCAAAGCTTGCAAGCAATACCCTCATCCAAGTTTCCCCCAGCCCAAGCGGCTTTCCCGTAACACAGCACCGGTGGAACTATCAATCGTCGAATGCCTGAATTATAAGCACCCGAACGCGTCCGGTCGCGACCGTGTGCAATCCGCAACAACTCCACAATCGCCTCGTGACCTCGCCGCAATCGCGTCTGGCGCGAATGGGCATCCGCGAATGTGAGGATAGTTGTATCTCGGGCGAAGGATTGAAGCCCTCATTGAAACCCAACGTTCGGCTAAATCTCTTTCAATCGTCGACGATCTTTTGAGCAGCCGCAGCACCTCTCCGCGCCAGCAGATATTTACGCGGTCTGTCGGGATCGTGCGCTAGAGCAGATTCCTCTTAATCCAAGCCGTAGCCGGCGTGAGCGAAGAAGTTTGCGCATTCGTGAGGTTTGAACTGTCGCAACGCATTGGCGGCGGCTCGCTCGAGTGCATCGAGGGTTCGCGCGGCGGACTTCCGCACATGCGCCTTGAGCTTGGCGAAAGCGTTTTCGATCGGATTGAGGTCGGGACTGTAGGGCGGCAGATAGTGGAGTTCGGCGCCGCAGGCTTCAATAGCTTGCCTGACGCCTGCGACCTTGTGGGCGGCGAGATTGTCCATGACGACGATGTCGCCTGGGCGCAAGACTGGCGCCAACATCTGCTCGACCCAGGCCAGGAAGGATTCTCCGTCCATCGGCCCGTCGAGAAGCATCGGCGCAACGA
>Ga0137409_10002494_pt2 | contig 11014 bp, 10 predicted proteins | sample CZODoug1_16funga_FD_122059 | JGI IMG/M metagenome (GOLD analysis project Ga0137409, IMG submission 122059) | Vadose zone soil fungal communities from Angelo Coast Range Reserve, California, USA - CZODoug1_16fungal (Hybrid Assembly) | ecosystem: Environmental > Terrestrial > Soil > Vadose zone... | reverse complement strand
GCTCGGCGTCATCGTGGGCGGCATGGTCATCGCCATGTACCTCCCGATCTTCGACATGGTGAACGCGGTACAGTAGCGCAGGCGATGACGGAGCCGAGGCCGGCCCGCACGGGCACGCTGCGCCACGACACCGTCCCGATGCGGCTGTACCACGAAGCGAAGCGGCTCGGTGCGTGGGATCCGCGGAGCCTCGACCTGTGGCGGGACCTCGACGACTGGGCGCGCTTCACCGTCGTCGAGCGCGACGTGCTGCTGCGTCTCACCGTCCTGTTCCAGGCCGCGGAAGAGAGCATGACCCGCGACCTTCTGCCGCTCGTCATGGCCGTGGTGCGCGAAGAGCGCCTCGAGGAGCAGCTGTTCCTCACCACCTTCCTCGCCGACGAAGCGAAGCACACCGAGTTCTTCCGGCGCGTGCTCGACGAAGTGTGCCGCCAGTCCGGGGATCTCCAGCGCTATCAGACGCCGAGCTTCCGGCGGCTGTTCGCCGAGCAGCTCCCCGACGCGATGCAGCGGCTCCTGGTCGATCCGTCTCCGGCCGCCCAGGCCGAGGCGCTCGTGACTTACAGCCTGGTCGGCGAAGGGGTGCTCGGCGACGCGGGATATCACGTGTTCTCGAAGGCCCTCGCGCGCGGCGACTCGATGCCCGGCTTTCGCGAGGGTCTCCGGCACGCCCAGGCCGACGAGGGTCGACACATGGCCTACGGCCTGTTCCTCCTGTCGCGCCTCGTGGCCGAGGACCGGGAGGTGTGGAGCGGGGTGAGCCGACGCATGGAGGAGCTGCTGCCCCTCACCCTCGGCATCGTGAGCGAGTTTTTCGAGCCGTATGACCCGATGCCGTTCGGGCTCTCGCTCGACGACACCGTCCAGGACGCGATCGCCCGGTTCGCCGCCCGCTGGGGGGCCCTCGAGGAGGCGAAGCTACAGGGGCACGCGCTCGCGGGCGCACCCGGCGCCGAGCAGGTGGTCCGAGACATTCTGGGATGGGTGGGCGACCAGCTGCAGCCGGTGCCGATCGAGGTGCGGCGGGAAGGAACTGGCCCCGTCTACACGTTCCACGTCGGCGCGGGACAGGCGTCGGGTGGGGCGCTGTTGATCACGCAGGAGGTCGTCGCGCACCACACCGCCACCGACGTCATCGCGGCCCTGCGCGCGCATCGCGTCCCCGAGCGGCTGCGGGCGGCCGGCCGGCAGCGGCTGACCTGCCTCAGCGCCGGCGGCAAGATTATCGTGCAACCACCGGAGTGAGGCCGGGCGGCCCTCAAGGGCCGGACGCGGCGCCCGGGAGACCCGGCAGCTCGACCCACTGCCGCGGGAAGCGCGGCAAGAACTTCACGTGGCGGTTCACCACCGCCTGGACCCGCCGCCACCAGCAGACGATCGGCTGGACCGTTCGGCCCACGCTTACCACGGCGAAGGGGATCGAGTCCGCCACCACGGTCCGTAGGTCCGGCTGGCTGAGCGAGCAGAGGTCCGCCGGCGTCCTCACGCCGAAGCTCGAGTCCGGCCCGACCCACGGATGGTTATGCCACACTGCGAGGGTGGTGGCCGGCGCGCAGGGCAGCGGGATCACGGCGTCGACGCTCGAGCGCACGATGTCCGGCATCGTGAACTCACCCACCAGCGCCGTGTCTCCCACCACCGTGCCCTGGAGGCACAGCACCACTTCCCGGTCGAGACCGGCCGCCAGGAGGCTGATGCGGCGCAGCAATGACGGAGCAAGCACCAGGCGTTTGAGCGGTTGGGAGTTGAGGATCGCGGAGTCGGCCGGGGTCAGGGCGGCCTGGCCCGTGGTGCGATCGGGAGCCGCGAGCACTCCCACCATCAGCCACACCGTGACGGACACCGCGCGTCGCATTCCCTACAATAGCGAAACCTGGCGGAGGAAGCCCCGGCGCTCGTGCTCTTGCACTTTGCCACAGCCCTTCCAATACTTACCCCTGCGCCCCCACAGCGACTGCGCCGTGAGATCAGTCGTAACCTACTGTAAACATTGTTGTTAGGAAGCTGGGCCCAAGAAGGAGAGCGATGTGACCTGGCTGGTGGGTGACCGGCGGGGCTCAGTCCTCCCGACCCCGCAGAGTTTGCTGCGGTCGGTGTACGCGGGACGGCTGTGCGTCGCCGTCGCGATCTATCTCACGGCGGCGCTCAAGTTCGCGGTCGCGGCTCCCCTCGACGTGCTCGTCACGTCGTTTGTGCTGGTGGCGGCGGTCGTGGTGACGATCGCCTCCTACTGGTACACCCACCTGTCGCGCCGCACGCCCGGCCGAACGTTCCTGTACGGGCAAGCGCTGTTCGACGTGGCGCTGATCACCACGGTCGTGCACATCACGGGCGGTCCGCAGAGCGACCTGACGCCGTTGTACGTCCCGCTGATCGCGGTCACGGCGGTGCTGATGCCGCCGGCGAGCACGGGCCTCGTCACGGCGCTCGTCGGGATCGTCTACTTCGCGGACGTGTTCTTCGGGCACACGACGCCGATGACGGCACAAGTCGGGCTGCAGCTGCTGGTGTTCGCGGCGGTAGCGGCGGTGACCGCGTATTTCTCGAGCCGCGTCTCGGTGATGGGAGCGGAGCGCGAGGCCCTGGCGGGAGAGCTGCGCCAGGCCCGACTGGAAGCGGCGGACGTGCTGCGCAGCGTGCCGACGGGGATCGTGACGGTGGATCAGGGCGGCCACCTGCTGTACTGCAACCCGGCGGCCGAGCAGATCCTCGGGTTCAAGGAGCGGCAGTGGCGTGGGCGCCCGATCATGCCCGAGTTCGCGAAGATCGCCCCGGAGTTCTGGGCCGCGATCACGGCGACTGCGCGGCGCGGCGTACGGGCGATGCGAGTGGAAGCCACGGTACGGCGTCCCGATCGCACCTTCCCGATCGGCGTGACGACCACCACGCTGGACGTCGAGCCGGCGGGCGAGCCCCGCGTCACGGCGATCTTCACCGACATCTCGGACTCGAAGCGGCTCGAGGAGCTCCACCTGCGCGCCGAACGGCTCGAGGCGGTGGCGGAGCTGTCGTCGAGCCTGGCGCACGAGATCAAGAACCCGCTCGCTTCGATCCGGTCGTCGGTGGAGCAGCTGGGGCGCGCGAAGCGGGTGAACGCCGACGAGAAGTTCCTCACGTCGCTCGTGGTGCGCGAGACCGATCGGCTGTCGCGCCTGCTCTCGGAGTTTCTCGATTTCTCCCGCGTCCGCGCCACAGAGTGCCGGCCGCTCGACCTGCGCACCGTGGCAGCCGCGGCCATCCGCCTCGTACGCGAGCACCCGGACTGCCCCGCCGACGCCGTGATCGACCTGGCGGGCGACGCGACGCCCATGGAGGGCGACGAGGACCTGCTGCATCGGGTGGTGTCGAACCTGGTGCTGAACGCCGTCCAGGCGACGGGCAAGGGCGCGCGCGTTGTGGTGCGCACCGGCCGGCCCGACGCCCACGAGCTGCCGGGCGGCGCCGGCATCGAGAGCCCTGTGTCCCTGTCCGTCAGTGACAACGGCCCGGGCATCCCCGAGAGCCTGCGGGCCCGTCTGTTCGAGCCGTTCGTGACGGGTCGGGTCGGCGGCACCGGCCTCGGCCTCGCCATCGTGCAACGCGCGGTGGACGCACACCGCGGCCTGGTACTCGTGGACTCCCCGCCGGGGCAGGGGACGACGTTCACGGTCTATTTCCCCGCCGCTCGGCGGAAAGAGGAAGCAGCATGAGCCAGCAGCCATCGATTCTGGTCGTCGACGACGAGATGGGGATCTTGGACGTGCTCCGGATCCTGTTGAAAGGGGAAGGGTTCGAAGTCACCACGGCCCAGGGCGGGAAGGCGGGGCTCGAGGCGCTGAAGGGGAGCCCGCCCGACATCGTCCTCACGGACATCAAGATGCCGGGCGTCTCCGGCACGGAGATCCTCGCCGCGGTGCGGGAGCAGGACCCCGAGACCCCCGTGATCCTCATGACCGCGCAGGCTTCGCTCCAGAGCGCGATCCAGGCGGTGAACCAGGGCGCGTTCTACTACATCCAGAAGCCGTTCTCGAACGACGACCTGGTCGCGATCTGCCGGCGCGCGGCGGAGCAGCGCCTCCTCAAGGCGGAGAATAAGCAGCTCAAGCAGGAGATCCGCCGGCGGGAGCGTTCCGGGCTCGTGAAGCCACTGGGCAAGTCGCGCGCCTTCCAGGAGGTGCTGAAACTCGCCGAGCAGGTGGCGCCCACCGAAAGCACGGTGCTGATCCAGGGTGAGTCAGGCACGGGAAAAGAGGTCATCGCGCGCTACATCCACGAGCTGTCCGCGCGCGCGGACGGCGGATTCTTTTCCCTCAACTGTGGCGCACTGCCGGAGAGCCTGCTCGAGTCGGAGCTGTTCGGCCACGTGAAGGGATCGTTCACGGGTGCGGTGCGGGACAAGCAGGGTCTGTTCGCCGCGGCGCGCGGCGGCACGTTCTTCCTGGACGAGATCGGCGAGATGTCGCCCGCGACCCAGGTGAAGCTGCTGCGCGTGCTGCAGGAGCGCGAGGCGATCCCGGTGGGCGGCACCGAGCCCATTCCGGTGGATGTCCGCGTCGTGGCCGCCACCAACCGCGACTTGGAAGACGACATCAAGCGTGGCCGCTTCCGCACCGACCTGTACTACCGGCTGAACGTGATCGCCATCCACCTGCCGCCGCTGCGCGACCGGCGCGACGATATCCAGATCCTGTGGGAGGAGTTCCTGGCCCGCATCGCCAAGGAGCGCGACGAGCAGCCGAAAGCGCTCGCGGAAGACGCGAAAGGGGCGCTGCTCGCCTACGACTGGCCCGGCAACGTGCGCGAGCTCGAGAACGCCCTCGAGCGGGCGGTGGTGCTCAGCAAGGGCACGACGATCGACCTCGCGGCCATGCCCGACAAGCTGACGGAGCGCCGCGCCGAGCCGCTCGTCGCGGAGCGGTCGCACGAGAACCCCACGCTCGACGTGATCGAGCGCGCCTACATCACCTGGGTGCTGCAGAGCGAGGGCGGGAACAAGACCCGCGCCGCCGAGGTGCTCGGCATCGATCCCTCCACCCTGTATCGCAAGTTGAGCCGGTACGAGGGCGGGGTGACGGAGTAGCTGAGTGGCCGTACGGGTGATGCGGAAGGGACTCGGCCTCGCGTCGCCGCCGCTGGTCATCCCACGGGCACCGCAGGATTCCACCGTGGCGGTCGCGGACGTGCGGCTTCGCAGCGTGCCGATCGACACGACACCCGGTGCTTACGCGCCGCCGATCATCGTCACTGCTCGCTCGCTCCCGGACGCGGAGCTCGAGTTCGGCTTCGCCGTGCAGCGGCACCTGTCGCCACGCATCCTCGGCGTGGCGACGTGGTGATGTCCCCGGCTGAGGCGGCCGACAAAGTCGGGGCCGCGACCCTGGAGCGCATGGCCGCGGCCCCCCGCTACAACCGCTGGATGTTCGACCGGCTGCGCCCCTGGGTGGGGCGCCGGGTGCTCGAGATCGGGGCCGGAATCGGCAACATGTCGGCGTTTCTCGACGACCGCGAGCGTCTGGTGCTCACCGACACGGAGCCGTATTACCTCGGCCGCCTGCGCGACCGGTTCGCGGGCCGGTCGCACGTGTCCGTCGCCGAGCTGCGGCTCCCCGCCGTGAGCCCCGGGCTCGTCGCCGAGCGGCTCGATACGGTGGTGTGTCTGAACGTCCTGGAGCACATCGAGGACGACCGTGCCTCGCTGCGGGCGATGCACGACCTGCTCCGGCCCGGCGGGCGGCTCGTCCTGCTCGTGCCGTCGCTGCGCGCGCTCTACGGCACCCTGGATGAAGCACTGGGACATTTCCGCCGTTACGTCCCCGCCGAGCTGTCGGAGAAGCTCGGGGGGGCGGGCTTCCGTCTCCGCCATCTCGAGTATTTCAACCTTGCCGGCGTCCCGGGATGGTGGGTCGCGGGTCGCCTGCTGCGCCGCCGGCTCATTCCCAGCGGCGCGCTGCGCTGGTACGAAGCGCTCGTGCCGCTGTTCCGGCTGGAGCGTCTGCTCCCCTGGCGCATCGGCCAGTCGCTCATCGCGATCGGGGAGGTGCCGGCTTGATGTCGCGACTTCAACCGACCGACGATGACCTGCTCTCGGTCGTCGTGCCGGCGTACAACGAGGCGGCGACGATCGAAGCCGCGCTGCGGCAGCTCAAGCAGGTCCCGCTGCGGCTCGAGGTGATTGCCGTGGACGACGCGTCCACCGACGGCACCGGCGTGATCCTCGACGGCCTGGCGGGCACGGGGCTGGTCCAGCGGGTGCTCCACCATGCGACGAACCGCGGCAAGGGCGCGGCTCTCAAGACGGGGATCGCCGCGGCCACCGGCAGCGTGATCGTGGCCCAGGACGCCGATCTCGAATACGATCCGGCCGACCTCCCTCGATTGCTCGCACCGATCAAAGAGGGGCGGGCCGACGCCGTCTACGGCTCGCGGTTCCAGGGTGGCCCGCACCGCGTGCTGTTCTTCTGGCACGCCGTCGGCAACAACCTGCTCACGCTCGTCTCCAACATGTTCACCAATCTGAACCTCACGGACATGGAGACGTGCTACAAGATGGTCCGCGCGGACGTTTTGAAACGACTGCCGCTCACGGCGGAGCGGTTCGGGATCGAGGTCGAGCTGACGGCACGGCTCGCGCAGGCGGGCGCCCGCATCTGGGAACTACCCATCTCCTACAGCGGCCGGACCTACGCCGAGGGGAAGAAGATCACCTGGCGCGACGGGCTCGCGGCGATGTTCCACATCCTGCGCTACAACCTGTTGCCGCCGCGGGGGAGATGGCGTGAGCGCTAGGCGCCTGTACGCCGCGGTGGCCATCTGCGCCGCGGTCGTGTACGTCGGCGCGCTGTGGAATCAGTTTGCGCTGGACGACAACCAGATCGTCCGGTTCAACAGCCTGGTGCTCCGGTTCAGCGGGGTGTGGCGGGCGTTCGTGAGCCCCTACTGGCCGCCGGTCATCGGGGGCGGGCTGTATCGTCCGCTGCCGCTTGCCTCGTACGCGATCGACTGGCAGCTCGGCGGCGCCGCCTGGTGGTTTCACGCGGTGAACATCGCGTGGCACGCCGGGGCGAGCGTAGCTGTCGCGTGGCTGGCGCGACAGTGGAGCGGCGAGCGGGCGGCCCTCGCGGCAGGGCTGCTGTTCGCGGTCCATCCGGTTCACGTCGAGGCCGTCGCCAACATCGTGGGGCGCGCCGAGCTGATGGCCGCGCTGTTCGCGATCCTTTCCGTGTACGCCGCGCTGGCGCACGATCGCCTGTGGTGGAGTGTGGTGGCCCTTGCCGCCGGCCTCCTGAGCAAGGAAAACGCGGTGGTCGCGCCCGCGCTCATCGCCTGGGGTTGGATGATGGAGCTGGCGCCGCGACCCTCGCGGCGGCGCATGGCCGCGCACGTGGCGGCGTGGGTTGCCCTCGGCGCCGTGTACATCGTGGTGCGTTGGAACGTGCTGGGCCACGAGCTGGTGGGCCGCGCCGCTCCGGTGTTCTTCGGCGCGTCTCCCGTCGCCGTCCGGCTGACGGCGGTGGCGGCGCTCGCGGACGTGGCGCGGCTCCTGGTCTTTCCGCTTACCCTGCGTGTGGATTATTCGCCTGCCGAGCGCACCCTCGTGACCACGCCGCTCGACCCCCGCTTCGCGCTCGGGCTGCTGTGCGTGGCCGCCTGGGGCGCGCTGCTGTGGCTCGCCTGGCGCCGGGGACGCCGGGTCGAAGCGTTCGGACTCGGCTGGATTGCGATCGCGCTGTTTCCGGTATCGAATCTCGTGGTTCCCGTAGGAGTGCTCCTGGCGGAGCGGGCGCTGTACCTGCCATCGGTCGGACTCGTCCTGGCGGCCGGGGCGTGGCTCAGGAACCTCGAGACCCGCCGGCTCGCGTTGGTGTTGAGCATGCTGGTCCTGGCCGGGGGTGTGCTGACCTTCCTTCGCGTCCCGGTGTGGCGCGACACCCGGTCGATGATCATCAGCGAGCTCGAGGATTCTCCGCGCTCGTTCGCCGGTCCCGCCCATATGGTGATCATGTATCTGACCGGACATCAGCCGGCCAAGGCGCTGGATGCGTATCGCGCCGCCACCGCGATTTACGACGTGACGCTGCCGTGGCTGCAAATCCAGGGCGCCGAGGCAGCGTGGGAAACGGCGCAGCCCGTCCTCGCGGACTCGCTGCTCGATCGCGTCGACCAGGTGTGCAAGTGCGAGTTTTTCTACCGGTACGAGGCCTCGGTCGCCCGAGCCCGCGGCTATCCGGTCGCCGCCGACTCGTTTGCCACCCGGGTCGGGAGGGCGCCGGCGCCCGGTCATTGAGCGCTAAGCGGATCTACCTGACCGTCGGCTTGTGCGCCGTGGTCGTTTACCTCGGCGCGCTGTGGAACCGGTTCGCGCTGGACGACCTCCCCATCATCGTGACGAACCCGCTGGTCGCGCATCCGTCGGGCATCTGGCGGGCGTTCGCCGCGCCGTACTGGCCCCCGCAGCTCGGCGCCCGGCTGTACCGCCCGCTCGTGATCGCCACGTACGTCTTCGACGGGCTGGTGGATGGCGCGGGCTGGTTCCACGCGGTCAACCTGTTGTGGCACGCCGCCGTCGCGGTCGCGGTCGCCGCCCTCGCCCGGCGCTGGACCGACGATGCAGGCGCGTTGGTCGCGGGCCTGCTGTTCGCGGTCCATCCCGTGCACGTTGAAGCTGTCGCGAACGTGGTCGGCCGCGCCGAGCTCATGGCCGGGCTGTTCACGGTGCTCGCGGTGTACGCCGCGCTGGCTCGCGAATCGGTCGGCTGGAGCGCGCTCGCCTGGGCCCTCGGCCTGTTGTGTAAGGAGAACGCCGCCGTCGCCCCGGCCCTGATCGCATTGGGGTGGTTGGTCGGGCTGGCCCGGCCCGATCGCCGCCAAGCCGCCCGCTTCGTCGCCACCTGGGTGCTGGTGGGTGGCGCGTATGCCGTCGTTTACGCCACGGTCGGCCATGGGTTCGTCCGCTACGAGACTGTGGCGCCGATGTTTGTCGGCGAATCGCCCGTTACGGTGCGGCTCACCGCCGTGGCAGCCCTGGCAGACATGGCGCGGCTCCTCTTGTTTCCTCTAACACTGCGCGTCGATTACTCGCCCGACGAGCGGACCGTCGTCACGTCGCCGCTCGACCCCCGCTTCGTGGCGGGCATGCTGTGCGTCCTGCTGTGGGGCGCGCTGCTCGTCCTCGCTTGGAAGCGCGGCCGGCGGCTCGAGGCGTTCGGGCTCGGGTGGATCGGCATAGCGCTGCTCCCCGTCGCAAACCTCATGTATCCGGCGGGCTTCTACATCGCGGAGCGCACGCTCTACCTGCCGTCGGCCGGGTTGGTGCTGGCCGCGGCCGCCGCGCTCGCGCGGCTGCCCCGCGAGCGACTCCGGCCGGTGATGGCGGCGCTCGTGCTGCTGGGCGGGATTCGCACTTTCCTGCGCGTGCCGGTGTGGCGGGACGATGCCGAGGTCACGCGCAGCATCACCACGGACTCGCCGCGCTCCTACCTGGGCCACTCGCGCATGGCAGGGGTGTACCTCGACCGGCGCGAGCCCGCCCAGGCCCTGGCCGAGTCCCGCATCGCGGCGGGCATCTATCGGCGCGATCCCTGGATCTATGTCACCGGCGCCGTGGCGGCGTTTTCCGTTCGAGACTCACGAACCGCCGATTCGCTCCTGACCGGGCTCGAGCGCGTATGCGCCGGCGGGTGCGCCTCCACCTACTATCGCTACGAGGCAGCCGTAGCCCGCGCCCACGGCTATCCGGAGGCGGCTGACTCTTTGTTGGCCCGGCTGGAGCGGCACCGGGCTCCATAAGTCCCTGGTGGGAATGCCATTGCGGTCAGCCCGGGGCCTTGCAAAAATCCCGCACGGACCGAGTGTCCAGGCGCCCGTAAAGACCCGGTTCCATCGGTGTAACAGATTGCCACGACTTGCCTTATGGCGCTTTTGGTGACGCGGGGCACGGGGTTTGCTTCACCCACCAGTGGGTAATTCTGATTCACGTAGTCTTGAGTCGTCATGAGATGGACTTCAACGGGGGTAAAGTCAGATGAACCGCAAGGGTTTCACACTCATTGAGCTGCTGATCGTGGTGGTGATTATCGGCATCTTGGCCGCCATCGCGATTCCGAAGTTCGCCAACACCAAGGCGAAGGCGTACATCGCCTCGATGAAGTCGGACCTTCGGAACCTGGTGACCGCCGAAGAGGCGTATTTCGCCGACTCGGTCAAGTACAGCAACACCACGTCGTGCACCACGCCGCCCACGGCGGGCACGGTCAACTTCTGCGTCACGACCGGCAACACGCTCGGCGCCATCGGCCTCGCGGCCGGTAACGGCGGTTGGAGCGTGACGATCACCAACACCAACCTGCAGGTGCCGCTGGTGCGCTGCGCCATCTTCATCAACACGGCGACGCTGGCCCCGGCGGTCTCGGAAGGCGCGCCCGCCTGTAACTAAGCGGCGAACCTTGCGGTGGCAGTCGACGAGCGGCGGGGACCTCCCCGCCGCTTCGTTTTTCCTGCCTTGAGGGTCATTGCGGTCAGCCTGAGGCCTTGCAAAAGTCCTGCACGGGGCTGAGTGTCGTGGGGCGCATAAACACCAGTTCCATCGGTGTAACAGGTTGCCAGGACTTGCCTTGTGTCGTTTTGGTGACGCGGGGCACAGGGCTTGCTTTGCGCACTGGTGGAACATCCTGCTTCACGCGGTCTTGAGTCGTCATGAGATGGACTTTCAACGGGAGTAAAGTCAGATGAACCGCAAGGGTTTCACGCTCATTGAGCTGCTGATCGTGGTGGTGATTATCGGCATCTTGGCCGCCATCGCGATTCCGAAGTTCGCCAACACCAAGGCGAAGGCGTACATCGCCTCGATGAAGTCGGACCTTCGGAACCTGGTGACCGCCGAAGAGGCGTATTTCGCCGACTCGGTCAAGTACAGCAACACCACGTCGTGCACCACGCCGCCCACGGCGGGCACGGTCAACTTCTGCGTCACGACCGGCAACACGCTCGGCGCCATCGGCCTCGCGGCCGGTAACGGCGGTTGGAGCGTGACGATCAC
>Ga0137409_10007737_pt1 | contig 11016 bp, 10 predicted proteins | sample CZODoug1_16funga_FD_122059 | JGI IMG/M metagenome (GOLD analysis project Ga0137409, IMG submission 122059) | Vadose zone soil fungal communities from Angelo Coast Range Reserve, California, USA - CZODoug1_16fungal (Hybrid Assembly) | ecosystem: Environmental > Terrestrial > Soil > Vadose zone... | reverse complement strand
GGCGGCGCGGGGAAGATGCGGCTGAGGCCCTCGGCGAGCGCCTTCTCGTCGATCTTGCCTTTCTTGTCCTTATCGCTGTCCGCAAAGAGCTTTTTCGCACCGGCAATCAGTTCATCTTTGGAGACCTTTCCGTTCTTGTCGGTGTCCAACCCTTCCAGCAGCGGCCGTGCGAAGAAGTTACCGGGGCCGAATCCGCCTGGCCCGCCCGGGCGTCCACCAGGGCCGAAGCCCATTGCCGGGACGTAACCCTTGCTCTTGCCCGCCAGTTGCGCGGCGACCGAGGCGGTGCGTTTTTCGACGAACGTCCGCGCTGGGTTTCGGCGACGACTGCAGCGGTGGAAGCGGCCGGGTTACGCTTTCGCCAGGTGGCCGACAACCAGGCTGGTCGCGCTGTGTTCCATGACTTCACCAATCGAGCACTTATCGAAAGGGGCGAAGATGTAGTCGCTCGAACTCCTGAAGAGGCTGCGCGCGTTCTGGCAAATATTGCCAGGGAAAATCGGTTCACGCTTTACGAATACTTCATTACTGACAAGGTTGGCCACGCGCAGGATATGAAGGCGGCAAAGGCGGTGCTGCAGAATCTAGCGCAGTTGATCAGAGGACTACTGGTGCGAATTGATTTGCTTCACACTTCAGTTATACTCACCAGCGATCACGGCAACATAGAAGATCTTTCGTCACGCAATCACACGCTGAATCCGGTTCCAACCATCATTTGGGGCGCAAACCGAGATCGCATAGCAAGTCACATCAAGACTCTAACAGATATCACACCCGCCATAGTTGATGTTCTGACCAGGAAAGGAACGGATACGGATGGGAACGCCGGCCGCGCCCTCAGCGGGCAACGCGCAATCTAGACTAAATCCTTCCACCACGGATTTTCAGGTGTCGCGTTATTCCTTTTACGCGCTTGGCATACTGACGCTCGTCAACTTTCTGAACTACATTGATCGCCAAATTCTCCCGAGCGTGGCTCCACTAATGGCGATCGATTTGCACCTCACTGACACTGAAATCGGCGCGATGGAGGCTTCGCTGCTGCTTTCCTTTACCGTCCTGGCGCCGTTGTTTGGCAGGTTGGGCGATCGCTATTCGCGCACAAAGCTAATGGCCACTGCGGCGGTAATCTGGAGCCTGGCTACTGGTCTTACTGGCCTAATGGATCACTTTCCAATTCTGCCAGGCTCAATTCACGTCAACCTACCTCTGATTCAGTTTTCTTTGGAACTTTCAGGCGTGGCCATTGTGCTGTGCCTCGTGCGGGCCATCGTCGGTGTTGGTGAATCGTCATACTCCACGATCACGCCAAGTTTGATCGCAGACTATTTTCCTCCTGAGCGTCGGGCCACAGCCCTGGGCGTCTTTCAAGCGGCTATCCCAATGGGGTTCGCGCTGGGCTACGTGATTGGCGTCATTCTCGCGCACTTCTTCGGCTGGCGTATGGCGTTCATGATCGTTGGCCTTCCAGGACTGATCACAGCTTGGTTCGTTTGGCGTCTGCGTGAACCGGTACGCGGAGCCAGCGAGCACAAGGTACAAAGCCCGATCACTGCCGGAGGCTCCGATCAGACTTTGGCTAGACAGAGTGAAGTAGTGCAGGAATCCTGGTTGCGTACTTCATGGCAGATATTGCGGACGCGCGACTGGTTACTTTCTACGGCTGGTTATACGGCTCTGACCTTTGTGCTCGGGGCGTTTGGGACCTGGGCCAATATCCTGTTGGTTCGCGACAAAGGGCTGAGTGTTACCCAGGCTGGCATCACGCTGGGATTGGTTTCGCTGTTCGCCGGCGCCGCGGGAACCTTCGGAGGCGGCTGGTTGGCTGACCGCCTGATTACCAGGCGACGTGATGCCTACTTCCTCGTCTGCGCTGCGAGTAGTGCCCTGGGAGTTATCCCTGTCTTTGTGGTGCTCTCTGCCAACAGTCCGCGGATTTTTATTCCGGCGATTTTCCTCGCTGTGTTTTTCCTTTTTATCAACAACGCTCCGTTCCACGCGATTCTGATAAACAGCGTACCGCCGCTTGTGCGGGCCACCGCCGTAGCTCTAAATATCGTCATCATCCACATCATGGGTGATGTGATTTCCAGATTTGGCGTAGGCGTGCTGTCCGACTCCATCCAAGCGGGCGGTCTCTCGCTCATTGCGAGGGTTGCTGCTTTGTTGGGAATTGAGGCGCAACGCCAGCATCTCACGGCAGCATTGCTGGTCGTTCCAATCTCGCTGCTGATTTCCAGTCTGCTGTTTTTATGGGGCGCAGTCTCCCAAAAAACTGCGGCAAGTTGAGGACGGGACGGTTGGCTGGTTTTACTCGCAGAACATTAGGGTCTCAAGCGTTAACCGGCGACTTTCCGATTTGCGCCGGATGACCCCCTCTCAATACACTCACGCGAACAATAGACCAACTGTCCACCACCACCGGTTCCGATGGCTCGCTCGGCCGGTATCCAGGTGCCGCAGCCCACGCACCGCACCAGCTTCCGACCACCTTTAGCAGTAGAACTCCGAGTTTGATCGTTCGCATTGAGCGGAGAGTCGGCCATGGTTTTGGCCGCGCCGAATATTTTCTTCAGGAGCTGGAGGTAAGGGTAGAGTTTGGAATACAGCAACAGAAGCAGCAGGGAAAAGAGCGCAGCGATGACGAGAAATTTCAAGACTAGATCTCAATTCTGTAAAACAAGCTGTTAGTTTGCGATCGAGTTGTGGATATATGTCGTCCGCAGTAACTTAAGCAGCCCTTGGCGTCCGCGCGCAAACTAACAGTTTGCTTGACCGCACCTTTGTATTACGCATTGTGGCAGTGATTCGTTCAGGACTTTTCATTGCCCGATTTGCTGTCTCCGGGCGCGTACGTGATATCAACGTTGCGCCGCCGCGGAGCCGGATCGGTGGCCCGGCGGCGCGGAGTTGATTCGCGATTGCGGCGGTCAACGCTGCCCGGCGGCAGGCCCTTGCCGTGCACGGCTTCCTCAAGTATTCGCGTGATTTCCTGCGAAAGAGTTCGATGCTCGGCTGCTGCGCGCCGGCGTAAAGACTCTTTCAAGTGGTTAGGCACGTACGCGCCGATGAAAACTCCCTTTCGATTCGCCATTTTTCACGGCCTCTCTTTCAGCGATTTGGATAGAACTGGTGAAGCTCTGGAATGTGTTTGCCTAGCGAAGGAACAGGTCTATAAGCCGAATTCTGTACTCCGATATCAAATCGAAGTGGCGATCATTCATCTAGTCCAACTGTTGCCAGATTGGATCAAGCGATCTACCCGGAGGTCGTAGTAGTTTTAAAAACTACTTCGGGCGGGCCGCCCTGTTGACGCCTCCCTATTTGATCTTGCACTGCGAGGAGTTTGCCTGGCCGCATGTGTCACCACACACGCCGGTGCGCTCTTACTTTAAGCCCTTGCGGGCCGCACCATTTCACCCATCACCGCTGTTTTCAATTCTCAGATCTTCAATCTGAAATCGCGTTTGAGTTCACAAAATTTGTGCACTCAAAAACTCGCGGCTGGTTTGCTTTCTGTTGCACTTGTCGTCGCCCGAGAATCTCAGATCTCAAATTTCAAATTTGAAATCTCAGATCTGAGATTGTCAGGCGCCCCGCCGTTAGCGGGCTCGCTGCCCTGTAGTGTTCGGACTTTCCTCTCCTGGACTATCGGATCTGAGATCTCAAATTTGAGATCTGAAATTCGAGCTTCCAGCAGCGACCGCCCGACCTGTTAACTTGCTAGGCGTTTGCCATTATACCAAGCTGTGTTCAACACGTACAGCCGTTGCACAGGCAATCTTTAACCGATCTGTGGTCTTTCTGGAGTTAGCGGTTCAAATCCCCAGCCGCGGCACTCAATCGCTAGAACAGGTCCGCCACGCCCTCCGTAACCGTCGGGTTGCGGCGCCGATCGTCTGCCTAACCGAAGTACTTGAAACCCACTCGCAGGCTATTGAACAGGTTCGGCGAGATGGTCATGGCGAGAGTTATCGAAACCAACGCATGCGACAGGGCGAGCGCAAAGAGGTTCGGTTGCCGCTGATACACTGCGGCCCAAATCATCCCCCCTATCAACGTCACCGCAGCGAGCAGCGGATTCGGAAGATGAAGCAACGCGAAGACCACCGCGACCAGGATGACGCTTTTCATCCCTTTTCCAAGCGCGAGCTGTGCGCGGCGATTGATGAAGCCGTTAAGCGCATACTGTTGCAGCAAAGCCCAGAGCGGCAGCGAAAGGTGTCGAGACCCGATGTGCCCGGCAAATATCGCGTGGCCCATAAACCAGCCCGCCGCAACTACCAACAGCACTGCGACGACGGTTGGCAACAACAGCAGACGGCATGAAGCGACAAAGTTGTCGAGACGAAACCCGATGTCATTTAGTGTCTCGCCGCGCTCAACGTGTGAGAACGCCATCAATCCGAAGGCCAACAGAATTGGTATGGCGATTATTAGTTTGCTCCTGCCGACAAATGAAAGCACGACCCATTCGGCGATCAGACAGGAGGTAGCGACGGAGACTATCTCCCAAAGCGCCAACGTCCTTGCGGTGTGCTCAGGGAGAGAGGGCTGCATGCTTTCGGTTTCGGTTACCATACGGTTGATTTAGTTCATCGCGAAATAGCGTGAGGTTTTCCGCCGGCATCAACGGAGAAACGGATCGGGTCGCCGACGAGCTGCAACGATTTTCTGGTCCCAGCTCCACTATCGTGAAGCGCATAGACGCGAGCCTCATGCGAACCCGCACTCAATGGCGGAAGAATGAATTTGTAGCCGTGCCACTCGTTTTTGGCCCAGCCTGCTGCCGCCACATCCGGCCGGGACTCATTCGCCACCCGAGTTGCGACAAATTCACCGTCGACAAAAAGCTCGACCTCGACGCGTTCCCAGGGCGCGGCATTATTGACTACCCAACCTGAAATTCCTGAGTCAGTGACTTCGCCCCAGCCGTGGAAGTAAGGCGGCAGGACAGTAATGAACGTAACAACCGCGAGCGCGCCCACCAGCAGGGTCTCCGCGATCGACTTGCCAATCAGAACATGGACGAGCGTTGTGGATGGCGTCTTCATCAGGTTGTCGAAGCGCGCCATTATAAACAGATTCGGTGTAACGCAAACTGTTAGTTTGCGGGTGGGTGGAAGCTGACGCGCTTCGCCGTAGCCAGTCCGTAGGGCTAATGACGCAAACTAACAGTTTGCGTTACAAAAAAAGGGCGGCCCGAAAGCCGCCCTCATTCACAGCTCGATGCAAGACAGGTAGACTAGTTTGCGTTGGTAACCTCTATTCGATCCCCTTTTTGCAACGCCGGGTCAGGAAGTTTTCCAGCCTGAATATTCCGCAGGTTGTATTCCTCGGTCGACAATTTGCCGTCAGCGCCTTGCCGTGAAACTCTAATCCTGAAATCGGCGCTCGTGGTTGTTCCACCGCTTGCAAGGATTGCCTGTGTCAGAGTTAGTCCGGCATGGTAGGGCTTCTGACCGGGAGACTTGATCTCGCCGCCGATAAAAAAGAATTCTGTGGGCAGGCCGGGCGCGCCTGACACCTTGATGGCATCGCCAGGAACTATCAGGGTCGATGAAAGATTTGCGTCCTTGAGATCTACAACGAATGGCGCGCTGCCCGCGCGGATGATTGTCGCGCGCGCTGCTTCGGGAAGAACGACGGCCTCAGCGAGGACGGTGTAAAGCGGCACTGCTTCACGGCGCAGACTCTTCGTTCCGGGTACGGCAACAAAGCCGGTGATGCTTACCGTGTGACTGGCATAGTCGCGGACGGTCACTACCGCTCTTGGATTGTCGAAAATCTTTATTCGCTGCCGCAAGAGGGCGGCGATCTCCGAAGTTGTCATCCCGGTAACGACAGTTGGATTACCGGCGAACGGATAATCAAGCACTCCGCCCGCAAGCACAGTGAATAGCGTGGAGTCTTTGCTGGAGTTGTCCGCGAGTTGTATGTCCAACACGTCGCGGACGCCGACGCGATAAATTTGACTCGCGGCTGCCGGGATCGCGCTTGAGCGCATCGCTGCATTAGAAGGTGTCGCCGGCGCGTTAGTTGAACTCACTGCTTTCTGATTCGTAGTCCCACTCTTCGAGTTAGCTGGGGGGACGTTTGGGGAAGACTTCTCCGAAGAGTCACTGCTGCGGCGAAACCGACCCGCTTCAGCGTGCTGATTGAAATCCGGTTTCGCGTGAGCCTGAAATGTTTGGGCGCTCCCGACACTCGCCGCCGGCTTCGGCTCACGAGCCAGGACGCGTACGCGCGTCGCGTTGGCCGCGCTTTGATTTGACGTAGCAGAAGCAGAACCGTTCCGGTTGGCTGCGGCTACTGATTTTACCTGGCCCGTCGTTGTCGTTGCCAACGTGGCAATCAGGAAAAAGGCGGCAATCGTTAGACTTTTCATGTACTGGTCACTCTCTTCGAGAAATCTGCGAGCGGCGATTTGGCTGGGGCAACAGCGCCATCGCCGCTCGGGCATGTGCTCTGCTAGTAATAAACACTCAAAAAGGCTGGTTTCTCAGAAGAATTTTGCGGACTCTAAACCGGATGGGCGGGCGGTTTACTTGACTTGCCTGGGCGCGGGCAGACTCGCGGGCGGAAATAGTTGGGGCCAGAGTTTCGCGAAGCGCTCGCGTACCAGGTCTTCAACCTCATTAGCGCTCTCGCAGTTGAGACACTCTGTCGCGATCGCGCGGGCCTGCTCGGCATCGATGCCGGCGATCGCGCGACGAACACGCGGAATGGCAGATGGTGTCATGCTCAGATCGGTAGCGCCGAGTCCGATCAGCAATACTGCATAGGCCGGCGTGGATGCCATTTCTCCGCAAACGATCGCCGGGATTCCGCCGCGGGCGGCGGCCTTGAGGCTCTGATCGATACTGTGCAAGACAGCCGGGTGGAGCGTGCGAAACCAATCTGCAACTTCGTCGTTGCCACGATCGACGGCCAGCGTGTATTGCACCAGGTCGTTGGTGCCAAGTTCGAAGAAGTCGACGATGCGTGCGATCTTGTCGGCCATGAAAACCGCCGACGGCACTTCAATCATCGCACCGACGCTGACCGCGCCAACACTTTGCCCTGCCTGCTTTAGCCCGGTTGCCTCCTCCAGAATGATTGCCTGCGCACGTCTGACGTCGCTCACGTCGGCAACCATTGGCAACACGATCTTCAAGTGTCCGGATGCAGCGGCAAGCAAAATGGCGCGCACCTGCGTTCGCATCACAGCTTCATTGCTTAACACGAAACGAATTGCACGCAGGCCCAGCGCCGGATTCTTTTCGGGCTCCTGGAATTGCTCGCGCATGTTTTCGCCGCCCAAATCAAACAAACGAATTACAGCGCCCTGTGAGCCCGCAACTTTTGCAATCGCCTCGTACGCTTCACGTTGTTCAGCCTCGGAAACCATTCCACCGCGTCGGGCCAACAAAAACTCGGATCGATAAAGCCCCACCCCAGACGCACCATACCTTTCAACACCATCAAACTCGGATGGCACCTCGACGTTCGCTCGCAGTGTCACTTCGACGCCGTCCGCAGTTTGCACCGGACCGCGCTCAACGCGATCCGCTGCTCCGCGACGTTCCAGGCGCCTGACACTTTCGGTCTGATATTGTTCGAGCGTGTCGGCTGAAGGGTTGAGGATAACTTCGTTGCGAGTTGAATCGACAATAATCCTGTCGCCGGTTTTCGTGCGCCGGTAGGAGTCGCGCAAACCAACCACTGCCGGAATGCCGACGCCTCTCGCGAGGATCGCCGTGTGTGAGGTCCAGCCGCCCATATCCGTAGCGAACGCGCGGGCGTGTGCAAGATCCAACTCGGCAACGGCGGAGGGAAGCAAGTCCTGGGCGACGATTACCGCGTCCTCCGAGAGGCTGCGATTTTCCGGTTGTGCGCCGCTCAAGGCCACCAGCAGACGTTGCATCACGTCTTCAATATCAGAACCGCGCTCGCGAAGGTAGTCGTCCTTGATCTGCGAATACAAGTAAAGCAGGCCGTCGCCAACTACCTTCACGGCCCACTCGGCATTCGTGTGTTGTTCAGTTATGTGTCGCTCGATATCGCCGATCAGTTTCTCATCCTCGAGCAGCAGCAGGTGAGCATCAAAGATGTAGGCGTGGTCCTTGCCAAAACGTTGCTCCGCTTGTTCCTTAATCGTCAAAACCTGCCGACTCGCGAGACCTACGGCGGCGCGAAAACGTTGTCGCTCAGTTTCCAGATCAGCATCGTCTATTTTCCAGTGATACACATGCGGCGTGCCATGCTGCAGGCGCAAGACCTGTCCCAGCACGATGCCTTCAGAGACGCCGAGACCTTTGCAGCGAATCTCGCGAGGTTCTTTCGTCATATCGAGGACTCCGGTTCCGTTTCACCAAACCCCTCGGCAAAGAGCTGGTCGATGGCATCGATTGCGGCCTTCTCATCACTTCCCTCCGCGCTGGCCAGCAACTCCGTTCCGCGACTAGCCGCCAACATCAGCACGCTGAGGATCGACTTGGCATCGGCGCTGGCGCTACCGTCAAGGCGTCGCAATTTCACCTGACTGTGAAAGCCGCTGGCCACGCGGACAAGTCTGGCGGCGGCGCGGGCGTGCAATCCGAGCCGCGTTTTGATTAGCAGGGTGCGCTCGATCATCACTTTGCGCTGCTGTTTTCAGGAGGCGTGAGCAGATCGCCGGCCAGATAGATTCCCTGACGTCCGAGATCACAAACGCGGCGAGCAGTTTCGATAAGTGAACCACTGGGCGTCTGGTTAAAGAGCTTGATGATCATCGGCAGATTCACGCCGGTCACGACTTCAACGTTTCCATCATCCAGAAACATCGACGCAATGTTAGTCGGGGTGCCGCCAAACATATCAGTCAACAACAAAACGCCGGCTCCCTGGGAGACGCGCGTGATCGCGCGCTGCACTTCATCGCGGGCGGCGTCCACGTCGTCATGCCAACCGATCGAAACCGCAGTGATAAACGAGATCGGACCAACGATCATCTCCGCTGCCGCCAACAGCTCGCCCGCCAGATGACCGTGGGTGACAATCACACCTGCCACGCGGCGAGCCTCTTCCTTCGGCGCGGATTGCGATGGGTTGCTGCTCATGAATCGTCCTCCTCAAACAACGGGCCGCGGATGAAACGCGGATACAATTGATCTGAAAACCAATACAAACAACCTTTGTCCAATCTCTTTATTATCCGCGTCCGTCCGCGCAAATCCGCGGCCAGTTCATTTCCGCCGGTTTGATTTTCTCACGTCCCGGTGGACCACGTGAGCATCGAAGCCGGCCCGCCGCAATCTTCTCCCGAGTGCGTTTGCCACCATCACGGAGCGGTGACGGCCACCAGTACAACCAATCCCTACGGTCACATAGGATTTTCCTTCGCGTTTGTACTGAGGCAAAAGATAGTCGAGCAAATCAGTGAAGCGGCTGAGAGTCTCCTCAACCTCCGGCTGCTCCCGCAAATATTTGACGACGCGCTTGTCGTGGCCGGAGAGCGGTCTCAGCTCCGGAATGAAGTGTGGGTTTGGCAGGTGTCTGACGTCGAACAACAATTCGAGATCGCCGGGATTGCCATATTTGTGACCAAAGCTGAGGACCTGAACGCGCATTGGCCCGCCCCTGCGGTCGGGACTGAACCGTTCCAAAAGGTGACCGCGGAGCGTGTGGACGGTGTGTTCAGAAGTGTCGATGATCTGATCGGCAAGGGAACGAACGCGCGACATCGCCGCGCGTTCCGCGCTAATCGCCTGCAACAAGCCTTGTCCCTTTTCGGCCGGGTGCGGCCGCCGCGTCTCACTAAAACGATGCTGCAGCACATCGTCTGACGCTTCCAGAAACAAAACATAAACAGCCAGTCCGGCGGCTCGCAACGCGGCGAGTTGTTTGCCGAAGTCTGCCAGGAAAGTTCCTTCGCGGATATCGATGACGAGTGCGGCCCGCTCAATTCCTTTTTCGCTGCGATCGGCGGTCACCAGACGCGCAAACGTCGGCAACATCGTAATCGGCAGATTGTCTACGCAAAAATAACCGAGGTCTTCGAAGGCGTTAGTGGCGGAAGACATTCCCGAGCCACTTAATCCGGTGATGACAACGATGTCTGGCGCCGCATCGTTTTTTTCCTGAGTCCTATCGGGCGTCTGTTTCATTTGAAGGCGTGCCGCGCGATCACGGATCACGGCTACAACGTTCGGTCAGGGTTCGATCAGACCGAAGTTTCCATCCTTGCGTTTATATAACACGCCGAGGCGCCGGGTGTCGGCGTCGCGGAACACGATAAATTGATCCGGCACCGAAGATAACACCAACGCCGCCTCTTCCGCGGTCATCGGCTTGATCGAATAGCGACGGGCAGAAATAATTCGCGGCGGTCGCGGGGTGGCTTCCAGTTGTCCGTCGGGAGTCGGGGCGACGGCAGCGGTAGATCGCGCCCCCTGGTGGCGGTCGATGATCTTTTTCTTGAGCTTGAGAGCTTGCTTTTCAACTTTCTCAATCGCGCGGGTCAACGCCAGGTACATGTCAGCATTGACTTCTTTGGCGGTCAACGTATGGTCGCGCCAGTAAACCACCACTTCGCCGATGTGACGGCTTTTCTCCACGGTGATGATCACATGCACGGATGGTTCAGTGCCGTTGAAAATATGATTTAGTTTTTTGAAATTTTCTTCTACGTGCTCGCGAATGCCAGGAGAAACTTCAACGTGACGGCCAGTGTACTCAAACCTCATGATTGCGGTTCCCTTCTCACTCTGATGAATAGAGCAGTGCTTGCCAAACTCAAGTAGTTTAGAGTTCAGCCTTTAGGCTGTGGTTTGAGAAGCAGCAAGCTAAAGCTTGAACTCTGAACTGCAAGCCTACAGCCAAACTGCCGAACACGTTTGGCGAACAGCAAACACTTAAAGGGGGCGAAATCCATGCGGCGCACGGTGTAGGGGCGCACCTAATGTGTGCGCCCCGCTTTGGGCGGACACACAGGTCTGCCCTACAAATTGCTCACACCACGGCGCGGCGCTCACGCGAGCCGGGAATGCTCAT
>Ga0137409_10007736_pt1 | contig 11018 bp, 9 predicted proteins | sample CZODoug1_16funga_FD_122059 | JGI IMG/M metagenome (GOLD analysis project Ga0137409, IMG submission 122059) | Vadose zone soil fungal communities from Angelo Coast Range Reserve, California, USA - CZODoug1_16fungal (Hybrid Assembly) | ecosystem: Environmental > Terrestrial > Soil > Vadose zone... | reverse complement strand
GACGGTCTGGGATGGGAAGGAGGACAGGGGTGGGTCGGCCGGCTCGGGCCTTTACTTCTGCCGCCTCGAAGTGGCTGGGAAGAGGGCGTCTGCCAAATTGACGCTGCTTCGCTGAGGAGACATGCGATGCGTACCTCGAAGGTCGCTCTACTCATGGTATCGGCTTTGATCCTTGGTGCCGCCCCTGCCAGCGGCACGCAGGGGGACCCGCCCGGCTGGACGGGAGTTCCCCGCTTCGGCCTGTTGTTGACGATCGCGGAACAACCCCGATTAGAAGAGAAGTTTCGAATCAGGGTCGCCGCTGGAGGACGTGCGCGCAGGGACGCAGTCGGCGAGGTTCATATTAGCATTCCGCCCGGGATCGAGGTCGTCGAGGGAGATACTGCTCGACAGATTCATCCCAACCCCCCTCAGAGCCCACTCAAGATCGTGCCGCCGGACTACGAATGGGATTTGTACCTGCGGCCGTCGCGCATGGGAAAGTTCCTGATTCAAGGTTGGATGCGGATCTACAGGGAGACGCCCCAACGGTGGGATGAATCCGAAAGCATCTTGGAGTTCGATGTGCGAGCCGACACGGTCATCGTGAGTCGATTTGGCCATCCGATCCGCCACGAGCGGATCGTTGACGGTCGACGCTTCCGCTATGGCGGAAAACACATGGTCCTCATCGATGCCCCAGAGCCCTGGCTTGCCGACGCGCACGGTCCGCAGAGTGACCCGGAGGCAATCGATCGTCCCGAGGGAGTCTGTCCGGGCTGCGATCTTACCGAGCCAAAGGTACTACGCTACGTCGTCACTGTGGGCACCGATGGATCGGTTCGCTGGATCGAGCCGCGACCACCGGACGCTCCACCTGAGGATCCGCGGATTTTGGAAGCCGCCGAGAGCGCGGTCAAGAAATGGCGTTTCCGTCCGGCCCGGTTCGGCGACCGGGCGATCGCCAACTGGGCCGAGGTCGACGTGACCGTCCAGCCTGGCCCCCGCTGACCCTCCCGGATGGACTTGGGCACAACGGCGCCTTAGTAGGGCGGCTCCCGGGAGCCCCAGCGGCTCTCTCCTCTCCGGCTCTCTGCACGATCCCTACAAGTCAGTCCCCGATGCCAATGGACATATACAGGGCGACTGAACTAATTCGCCGCCCACCACCCCCTGCCTCGGCGTAGTAGTAGTTCATGCCGATCTCGTTACGAGTACGTCCGAGCCCAGGAAATCGCATTCCCGCTCCAGTCTGGAGCCCTCCTAGAATCTCCGTCTGCTTGTAGCCCCCAGTAGGGCGTGCGAGATAGGCCGCAGGCGATGCCTCGACAAAGACGCCCTTGCCCTCCTCGTGCTTCGCATATAGTCGTAGGCCGATGCTGACCGGAATGTATTGGTTGCTGCGGCTCAGCGACGAGCTCTCCCCAAAATAGAAGTCTCGAGGGTTTCCCGAGTTGCTCAAAGCTAAGTTGACTACACTCGCTTGTCTGGTCACCTCGAAATAGGAGACGCTGATATCCGGGCCCTGGGAGGCCCTATAGCAGGTTTTTGCCGTTGCCCCGGTTTCTCGGCCGGAGTCCAAAGCTTGCGCCCTACCGGGGACACCCGCCACAATGAGGCTCTCTTGATCTCTAGCTCTCCGCCAGCACTTGATCCAAGACCGGACCATCGCCCCGGCCGCATTTGTTGGTGCATCGGCCTTGAGACTAGCTCCACTTCGGCGCGAGACTTCGGATCGATCGCACGGATCTGATGGGCGCCGGTTCTGCGTTGTTTCATCTGGGCTGATCATAGAGCGGCGGGCCACGGCGTCACAATGCCACCCTTACCCCCGGCTAGATCCCACCGATCTTCTCGTACAACTCCTCGTCACTCGGGTGGGTCTACGCGAACCGTCGTGATCGGATTGGCGTGTCGCGCGAAGCCACGAAGAGAGCGCTCGCCAGTTAGTGGAGGACCACGATGTTCGGGTGGTTCAGCCCCGCGACGGTACCGCCGATCGAGTGCCTGTCACCGGGCGAAGCCAGGGCGGCTACCGCTCCTCTGGGACTCCGCTTCGCTCGATGACGACGCGCTTCGTCCAATCCTTTCCCGACTCGTCAAGGATTGAGCTCACCTCGTCTCCTGCCACGGAGATTCGCTCCCCGGCCTCGAGAACGAGGCCGATTTCGCGCGCCCCTCTGGGTTTCACCTCGATGGCACGCAGGACGGAGCCTCCGCGAAGCTTGACCAGGAATATCGTTGGGTGTGCACCAGCAGGCCCGTTCGGAGATACCGCGTCGTTCATCGCGGCTGCCGTTGGGGATAGTTCCGAGCTATGTTGGTGCCTCCGTACTGGCTCCAAGTCGACGGCAATCATCTCGAGGATTTTTCGTGGGAGGGGAATCGTCTCGATCTCGTCGGGTCTGGAGGGGTCGAAAAGCTCGAGCACGATGTCGAGGGAGCGTGTCCCGGCTGACTCGAAGGTCTGCCATCCGAAATAGAAGAACGCTGACGTCGAGCCCTTGCGAGGGACGAAAGCCACCCGCTTCGAATCGTAGGTATGTCCCGAACACTGGCACAACACCGGCACCACGGGGCTGCCATTGCGGAGGAGCTGCAACTCGCAGTGATCGCGCTTCTTCACTCTTGATGCGCTCGAGTCGGTTCCTCCCCCCGTGACCCCGTCCTCGATCGTGCCCACGATCGATGCGAATACGCGCGCGGTCCCTTTACCCAACTTCGCGATCACGCCGAGAGGCCAGAGAAGGGAGGGCAAGTGCTTCGTAGTCTGGATGTGGACTGCGACGACAGGGCGATACTCGCCCTCAAACGCGCCCCATAGAAGCCAGCGGCCCGCGTCCGTGGGGTGTTGCGTCTCTAGGGAGTAGCAGATAGGCGGCGTTAGTATCGAAATCAAGTACCCGGCACTAGCGATCTGATAATCCCCGAGATCCTGGCGCGGTCGCTCACCGAGCGCCCGAAGATCGGAAGCCGGGTACAGATCGCTCGGGATCGGTGGGAGTATTTCCGCGCTGGGCTGCGGAAGGGTTCGGATGCTATCGACGGCCGCAGCGAGAAGCGGTAGCGCTTCTCCGATCAGGACGGCGAGAGCACCGGGTGGCGAGCCTTTGCTACCGGACAGCAGCATTCCTATGACCTCGCCCTTCCCATTGATGGCTGGGCCCCCCGCGTCTCCCGGCTGTGGGAGGAGATCGGTCTCGATTTGATGCTCTCCCGCGCGCCGCACCGAGCCCCACGTGAGTTCTGGTCCGGCCCGCACCCTGGCACCGAGCGCGCCGGTCGAATCCCCCGGGGCCATTAGAGCCGCCTCCGGATCTGCGCGTGCAAGCGGCAGCACCTTCATCCCCGCGACCTGCGCCGAATTCACCCACAGGACCGCGATCCCTCGGTCTGGACTCTCGACCAGCACGCGGGCGCGGAGGACCCGATTCGGGGAAATTACAATCCGCGGCGGGATCGAACCGGTGACAATCCTCTGCTCCGTGAGGAACAATCCCGCTGAGTCACAGAGAAAGGCGGTGCCATATCCGTTCTCCCCGAAGACAGGGAACACGGCCGCCTCGCGAGGGGAGGGATGGAACACCTCGCCGCTACTCTCGGGAGCGCCTTGTGCGAGGACGGAGGTAGAAGGGCCCGCTAGGGACACCAGAGACAGACTGGCCACGACGACCGCGAGGGGCCCGCCCCAAGAACAGGATTGCGGCGTGGCCGCATGGATACGTAGTACCATTGGGCCCCTACAGATCGGTCCCGCTCATTGGCAGCGATTGCCGGTGATGATAGATGCATTCTACCCCCGGCTTCCGTCGGAGAACAATATGGCGCCGACCCGCGATAGACGGGACGTAAACCAAACGGCGACCGTCGCTTCGCGACTTCAGGCTCCCGAAGCTGAACTCCCGGACGCGAGCGACCTCACTATCTTGGATCCGGCGAAGCCATTCGGCGGATACTTTGTTCATGCCCTGCTTGGGAAAGGCGGCTTCGCCGAGGTTTGGGAAGCGGAGCGACTGTCCGACGGGCGTCGTGTCGCGTTGAAGGTGCTACGGCACTCGCCGGGGCCCGCGGAGGAAGCGCGATGGCGCTTCGAGCGAGAGGGCCGAGTTGCCGGGTCGCTGAGCCACCCGCGCACCGTCTACGTGTTCTCAGCGGAGACAATCGAGGGACTTCCGGTCATCGCCATGGAGCTCATGGAGGGGGGAACCCTCCAAGATCGCCTCGACCGGGCGGGGCCGATGCTGCCACACGAGGCCGTGGACTCTATCCTCGATGTCATCGAGGGACTCGAGGCGGCGGAGCGCCTGGGTATCGTGCACCGCGATATCAAGCCATCCAATTGCTTCCTGGACTGTTCGGGTCGAGTGAAGATCGGGGATTTCGGAATCGCACGTAGCCCCCAGGCTTCGCTCAACCAAACGGCGACGGGCATCTTCGTGGGGACGCCTGCGTTTGCTTCTCCCGAGCATTTACTCGGCGAACCCGCTGACAACCGCTCGGATCTGTACTCGGTGGGGGCCACGCTTTACGCGCTCTTGACCGGGCACCCGCCATTCAAGGCGGCCACCGGCGGGGAGTTGCTCGCCCGCATCGTGACCCAGCCACCGACGCCATTCACAGAGCATGGCGTTCGGCTGCCGCGCACTTTACGAAGCGCCGTCATGCGACTCCTCGCAAAGGATCCATCGAGGCGGCATCCCAGCTACGCGGCGCTGCGCTCGTCTCTGACGCCATTCTCGAGGCGTGACGCTCTGACTCCGGATCCCGTGCGCCGATTCGGGGCCTACCTTGTCGATCTGATCCTCTCAACCGCACTTGTCTGCGTCGTGCTTTCGGGCATCTCTCAGGTCGGCTTGCTGGAGTGGATCCAGCGACCGACGATGGCACCGCATCTGGTGGCGGCGGGCGGCCTGGCCATTCAGGTGTTCTGGTTCTCGTTGCTGGAATGGTTGTGGCAGCGGACGCCCGGGAAACAACTCTTTGGCCTCTATGTCGGGACCACCGACGCCTCTCCGCTCTCCCCTGGGCAGGCCATCCTCCGAAATCTGAGCTTCTGGACTTCCCACAACGCGCTCGGTTGGCTCGGGCTGCTCGCTCCAGATTGGATCGCGCCACTATCGGTGCTGGGGGCCGCTCTGCCCTGCTGCTCCATGCGGACCTCCAACGGCTTCGCCGGGCTCCATGAGATCCTGACGGGGACCCGCGTTCGCGCCGTTCAGAGGCGGGCCCCAGCGCTGTCGCGCGCCCCTGGGGAAGATATCGCCGACGCGGCCGGCATTGCCGGCGAGCGCGAAGCGTATCGGGGGCCTTACCGGCTGGTGAGCGAAGTCTGGAAGACAGGCAGCACCGGGCTGAGCATTGGGTTCGATGAATTGCTTTCGAGGCGCGTGTGGATCTACGAGTCAACCCATCCCGATAGCGCGGCGCGCGCCGACCAACTGGCCACGCCTCGACCGGCGCGACTCCACTGGCTACAGGGTGGGATCGTTGACGGTCGACACTGGAATGCCTATGAGGCTCCCTCTGGTGTGGCGCTGGTCCAACACGTGCGCTCCAGAGGAAGACTCAGCTGGCCCGAGACGCTTGAGATTCTTCTTGAGCTGCTCCCTGAGGTTACGGAAAGTCTCGCGGCTCGTGACCTGCCCGAGCCCTTTACGCTTCAGCACCTTTGGATCGACTCACACGGCCATCTGACAGTATTGGAATCTCCCGCGCAAGCCGCCGGCACAGCCGACGCCAAGGGCTTCGAACCGATATCGCGATGGCAGGAGCTACCGAAGATCGTGGCGCACCTCTGTCTCGAGGGTGTCGACGCGCTTTCCGGGCGGTCGTCGACAGCGCCGCCGCGGGTTCCTCTCCCGGGTCGTGCGCGGGCATTTGTCGACCGACTGTTCCGGCACCCGCTGGATGAATCGCAATTGCCGGTTTTGATTGGGGAACTCCGCGATCTCTCCCGGAGCCCCGCGACGGTGTCGCGATCTGTGCGCGTGACTCATCTGCTCTGCGCTTGGACCCTTCCCGGCATCTTCGTAATAGGCGCCTTCCTTGGGTCGCTGGAATCCCTCAGTGCCCGTACCACTCGGGGCGCCGAGCTCGCGAACATGGCGCATTCGGCCATGGCGAGCCTCAATTTCGCGATGGTGGTCCTCGGGCTCTTCGCGATTCCCGCCTTGCTCGCGGCCTACCTGTATCGGGGTGGCCCTCTGCTTCGCCTCTTCGGACTGCGCGTGCAGCGTCTGAACGGAGAGCCTGCGAGCCGCATCCGCTGCCTGTACCGTGCGAGCGTCGCGATGGCGCCGCCCCTGCTGATCGGCGCTCCCGTATTGTTTCTCGGGATATCCGGCTTCTGGGCCGGGCTGTCGTCCGGCGCGGCGGATCAATCGCGCGTTGCCACGGCGATCCAGGAGACCACTTCTCGCGTCGGAAAGGTGCTCGCGCTCGGCATTGGCGACCTACCTCCGGTGCTTCGAATCGTCGCGTTGATCGTCGGGTCTTGCCTTGCCGTGATGTTTTTGTTCGGGGTCCTCCTGACGGTGCTCCATCCCGAGCGGGCGATTCATGATCGGCTTGCGGGAACGATGGTGATGCCCAACTGAACCCTGCGGCGGGTGCGGCGACTCGGCGCAACCTCGCGCACTGCTAGGGGCTTGTCGCCAGACGCTCAACAGTTACGCCGGCGCGAGCCGGAATCAGCCGTTCGCGAACGGAAGACCTGGTAGATCCCTCCTCGCCGATTTTGCTACCCGATCGAGCGCGCGGGATACAAGCATCCTTGCGGCGTTTGCCGACGGACTTCCGACCGCGTCCGCGACACGATCGTACGACCATCCTTCTTCGATCCGGAGGAGAAGCGCCGCCCGCTGGGGTTGCGGCAGGCGGGCCAAGGCCTCTTGGTAAGCTTTCACGGCCTCCCGCGCCAGGAGCTCATCGAGCGGCGTGCGCTCCCCTGAAGCGACGTTCTCCGTTAGCGGCGCTAGCCTGGGTGCTCGCGAAGCTCGTCGGATCTCGTCGCGGATCTCGTTCGTGAGGGCTCGCCGTAGGTAAGCCAAGAACCCACCCTTTCGGGACGCGTCGATCGAATCCACCTTCCCGAGGGCGCGTACCACCGTCGTGAGGACCAGGTCGTCGGTGTCGGTTCGTCCCCGTGCCTGGGAGGGAAGCCGGCCGTGTGCGAATCGCTTGAGGATGGGGAGGAAGCGACCGGCGAGCCGTTCCCGCGCGGCCAAGTTGCCCTGCTTTACTTGAACGATCAGAAACTCAGTGGTTCCCGGTTCCTTAGCGACAGGATCCCCGGTCGCTTCGCCCTCTGGGCCGTCGCGCGAGGGGTCCTTGGAGCGGAGCGCCGCTTCGACCCCTTCCAACCACACCAGCGCCGCGCCGATCATTCTGTCGAGAGACTGTCGGCGCCCGTCCGCCCTCGCCGCGCGGAAGCGGTCCTTGCCGATCTCCTCCTGAATCCGCCCAGCCAGCCCCATCCGGGGCGAGACACGATCGGCCTCCGAGGCGCAGGAGGATGACGCTCCCAGAGCCTCCGAAGCCCCGAGAAACTCCGCGGCGCGCATGGGTGCTTTCACCTTCAGCGCGAGCTCCCCGCACACGAGCAACACCTCGGCCCCGACTCTCCTCGACCCTGATCTCCGAATGAGGCGAAGGCCTTCCAGGATCTGGGCGCACGCACGCGGGTCGTGCCCGCTCTCGATCGATTCCGAACACATCGTCGCGAGCGTCCCGGCCAAGCGCTCTTCGATCGCTGTCCTGCCCGCGGACATCAAGCCTCCAATCTCGGCACCACCCGGCCATTCGCTGGACGTTGGGCCTGTCACAGCGTTTCGTCAGCCGCCAAGGCGTCAAACTCACTCGTCCGGAGGGGAGGATACCGCGTCCCGCTCCATCCTTGCTCTAGTGAAGCTGACGAGCGCTTCCTCCTCGGTATCATACTGATCGTCGCCGAAGAGGAGGCACAGCTTTGTGATGACGAGGATCTGATCGATCCTCGCGCCGACAGAGCAGAGCCTCAACTGGGCTCCGCGCGCCTGGTGGTCTTTGTACGCGCCGATCAGCACCTTGATTGCAAGGGAGTTCATGTAAGTGGTCTTATCCAAATTTACGAGGAGCTTCTCATTGCCGGCCCGAGCCAGCTCCTGGATCTTCGACTCCAACTCTTCGGTCTCCGCCCCGCCCCAAAGCTTGCCTCTCGGTGAGAGTATGGTAACGCCGCCTCTAACTTGCACGTGCAGGCTCATGGCTCCTCCACTCCACCATTGTGCTTGCCAACCTGTTCGTTCCCTGCCTGTACCTACATCCGCAGTGGGCCAATTCGCACATGGAAATTCGGTCGGCCGGCGGAGACGAGTTCACGCGTGCAAACACTTAGTGCGATACCTTGCCGTGGGGCGTTTACTGTTCGGCACCATGTATCGTCGGGAATCTACGTCGTGAAGACGATCTGGAAGGCTGGAGTAACCGAGGGTCCTCTGCCCTTAAGGTCATGACGAGGTAAGTCAAGAAGTCCCCGCGGTTCGGAGGTAATCATGCACCGCACACGGTCCGCGCTTGCCTCCCTCCATGCGGCAGTCGTCTTGACCCTTGCGCTCCCTTCACTCGTGATGACTCCTCCCGCAACCGCGGCCCCCGAGCGAGGCTACGCCCCCCTGGATCAGTGGACAGAGGTGGCCGCGGCATCGGACTCCCCCGAACCCGCTTCGGACGACGACAAGAATCGCGTTCCCAATACACCCGCCTCGGACGACGAGAAGGAGCGCGTTCCCAAGACACCGTCCGGCGAAAAAGAGCGGGCGGGAGATCAAAAGAAGGACAAGGACGACAAGGACGACGAAGGCGGCGACCCCGGATGCTGTTACGGTGATGATGCCGAAGGCGGCGCCACATCGGAACAGTCGGTGCAGGGGCCCCCGGAGTGGCTAGAAGGATCCCTCGCTATCGTGGTGCCCACGGATTCGTCGGGAGTGGCCCTGATGTGGAGCGACCCGGGCGGCGAGGGAGCTGGAGCCGAGCTGGTAACCGATCTGCCGGAGGGTTCGGACGTCGTCGTGCATGGCTCGCGGGTTCTTGAAGACGGGCTTTGGTTGCAGGTGAGCGTCGCCAGCGCGCAAGCGCCGATGGGCTGGATGAGGGCCGAGGATCTGGTGGCGCGGCGATCTGAGCTTCTGTACACGCCGCCGCCGTTCGGCTTCGTCGTAGACGTTTCCTGGTCCTCTCTCGGCCCGGAAGATGTGAGTGACGAGTACGACGGGGGAGGATGGCGCACCGCACTGCAAGGATTCAGGCGCGTCGGGCACGTGGGGCGAGCTGTCTTGAGTGCGGGTTTTTCATGGGCAAAGGGACAGCCCAAGTTCAATTATGTGACACCCACCCAGATCGACTATCCGCAGAGTTCGCTCCTGCAGATTGTCGACCTGGGCTTGAGCGCTGGGCTGGATTTACGGCTTGGCACTAGATCGGACTTCCGCTTCGACATCGGCCCCATGCTCTGTTGGGCTCGCGAGAGCGCGGAGATGGACTACGACTCATTGCAGGGCAGTGTGGTCGTTGGTTCGGGCCATAGGAGGGAGTCGCTCGAAGAGTGGCGGATCGGGGGTCAATTCAACATGGGGTTTGGTATTCGTCCTCACTCCGATTTTCGGATCGGACTCCTCCTCCGCGCCTTCGCCATCAGCTGGAAGTCGGAATCCCAGAAGTCACTGACGTTGGATTTCATTGGGACGCAGCCCGTCGTGGGAGGCGGTATTGGGATCTCGCTTGGTTATTAACGGTAGCGGCAGCCAGATGGTCGGGCGTGGCGACGCCGTTCTCGCCGAGTGCCAAGAGAACCGATGAAGGGAGAATCAACCATGAAGGTCCTAGCCTCCGGGCGGACACTATGATGTCCGAACGAATCAGCGCATTCCGTGCGCTCTCCGTGCTTCTTTTCCTGTTGTCCGTTCCAGCCCGCTCGGCGGGTGGCACAACCGAAATCGCGCAGGAAGACTCCCCGCGAGCAGACCCCGCCCTGGGCATCCTCCTCGCGCCCGGAACAAAAGTTCGAGTCGACGCACCTGGCCTCCTTTCCTCGCGACTCGTCGGAACGGTCGTGGCCCTTCGAGCGGACACTCTGGAAGTGACCGGACGTGTCGGCACTCCGACCGCAAAGCCCGCTACGTGGACAGGCCTCGTCCCACTTTCAACGATCGATAACCTGGAGCGAAGCCATGGAAGTAAGGGGCACGCCTTGGTTGGCATGGGAATCGGCTTTGTCGTAGGTGCTGTGATTGGCAAGGCGACGTACGGTAGCGACAACTCATCTAGTGACTTCGGTTGGGGCAACGTCCAAGCGGTGTTGTTTGGTCTCCTTGGAATAATCCCCGGCGGCATCATCGGCGCGCAATTCAGGACCGAGCAGTGGGAGAAAGTCCAGGTTGGGCCGCTGGGTTTCGAGATGCCGGCCGCACACGGTGGCGAGTTCCGATTGTCCGGGGTGCTTCACAGGTTCTAGGCAAGGAGGTTCGACGATCCGCCGCCAGGTGACAAGCGCGCGTCGTACGCGTCTACCAGAGGAGATTAGACATGAAACGCGTCAGAGCCATCCTCGCAGTCGGCTCACTTCTCTCAATAATCGTTAACCCAGCACCGGCCCACGCCTCCGCGAAGCAGGTTGGAGGGGTGGCGCTTGTGATCGCCGGGGGTCTCCTTGTGGCAGGAGGCGTTTTGCTTTACGCGGTCAGATACAACGCCGAGCAACTGGATAGCCCAGCGACGGCGTACGTGCTAGGAGGTGTCGGCGTTGCCTCGATCATCACCGGGGCTATAGTCCTGAGCAGCGCGAAGCCCGAGAAGAAGAAGAGCTCGCTCCGATTGACTCCGGTGCACCAAGGGATTGCGCTGGCATACGTCTTCTGATCGTGGAGGCGGCTTCGCCGATGTGGGGAAGCGCCGGAGTGGATCCCGGTAGACCGAGGCATGGAGGATAGATGAGCCACATCCCTGGTCGGCGCCTTTCGCGGGTCCTGGCAGTATTCCTCATCCTGACATTCGGCCTTACG
>Ga0137409_10007735_pt1 | contig 11019 bp, 7 predicted proteins | sample CZODoug1_16funga_FD_122059 | JGI IMG/M metagenome (GOLD analysis project Ga0137409, IMG submission 122059) | Vadose zone soil fungal communities from Angelo Coast Range Reserve, California, USA - CZODoug1_16fungal (Hybrid Assembly) | ecosystem: Environmental > Terrestrial > Soil > Vadose zone... | reverse complement strand
TGGAGTACATCCTGCAGAACAAAACCAGACTGCAGAATATGGCTGAGGGAAATATTGACGAACATTTAAGAGAATAGTTCGGCGCGAAATCGAATACTTAGCCACGCCTGCTCGATTTCACAGCCTGGTGCGTAAGGCCTGTCCTGGGATTCCATCCATCCGAGCCGGCCAGGACGTTCCGTACTGTGATGGCCTTCGCTGCCGACTTAGTTAACTGTCGCGACCACGGCACTCGTTCCGGTGGTTTTGCGCCCGGGCCCTTGCTGTTGAATTCTGCATAGCGCGACGTCTTTTCGCGTTCAGGAAAGTTCCAGTCGTGCCAACCGACAGGACGAACCACTTCCGACATTTGGGTATTGAGATAAATGACGCTGGAGAAAGCTCGCCATGGCCGACCCAGGTAGGTCTTCACGGCCGGCGATTCCCCGGTGATCTTGCAGTTTGAGAAAACAAACCCGAACGGCTGATTATCCGGTGTTGAGGCGGCGGTAATGTAGCCGTCCTTCAGACAATGGATGTGGCATCTCTCAAAAAATGCGGTTGCGCCGCCGAATCAAGGCGGTGCAGCAATGGATCTCCGCCTTAAGGTCTCTGTCGGCCGAACGAGCGTCGGTTCGGTATGGGCCGGAGCGGGCCCAGGAACGGACCCGGCTTCATCCCAAGCGGGGCGGCCTTCTGCGCGATGACGGCCGGGGCCGACATGAAGCCAGTTGCCGGCGATCGCATCATCAGAGGATCTTGCAGGATGCGGCCGACTTTACGTCCATCCCAATAAAGCTCGGCGAACATAATGACGAGCGTCGCCATCATTCCCCATTCGGGCAAGCCCGTACCCGCGAAGTAAACGCCATACTCACTGATTTGATGACTGATCCAATTGAGGACGATCGACGCGACGATGCCGAGCGCGAAAATCACGAACATACGCAGGAACATTCGCCGCAGCAGCCGCAGTGCCAGGTTGAGATCGTCGACCGTCAAGGTGCTACCGTTGTCGCTCAAGGACCGAGCCTCCTCTCAAAATTACCATGGCCTGCGCTCGTTGGCTCCAGGCGCTCGGCTTCTCGAACTGAAATACGGTGCGCCATCGAACCGACGCGGTGCGCGTAACATGTTCGCAATATGGGAACAAGAGAAAATCGCGGCAGAGAATAGGAATAGTCCGATAACCGGTCGTGCGTTGACGGCAGCCCTGTCATCAGGCGCGGCGGCCAAGTTTGATATTTCCGAGGTTGACCTCCGCCTTGCGCAATCAGATGAATGCCCGGACGTTTTTTCCGGCGGCGACGCTCGCAAATACCGGCGCTCATGGAGGAGCCCAATGGCCAAGAACATGCTCGATAGCGCCCAGGTGATCAATCCAGTACTACAGGAGAAACGCTAATGCCATCACGCCAGCCCGAGGAAGCCCAGGGTTTCAAACTGCTCGGCCATGACCGCAGCGCCGCCTGGGGCGGCGGCAGCATCGTCGAGGTGCATAAGGGCTACGCCTATGTGGGTGCGGTCGGCGGCGCGAGCTACAACGGGCCGGAGGGCTTTACGGCGCATGACGTGCGCGACCCGCGCAACCCGAAGAAGGTGTACGAGTTCCGGGCCCCGCCCGGCGTCCATTGCCACAAGGTGCGCGTCGTCGGCGATCATCATCTCTACGTCAATTCCGAGCGGCTGGTCGGCGACAAGGGCAAGAACGCCCGCGCCGGGCTCTTCATCTTCGATATCAGCAAGCCCGATGAGCCGCGCGAGGTCGGTTTCTACGACACTCCGGGCAGCGGTCCCCATCGCTTCGGCGTCGATAACAAGCGCGGGCTCGCCTTCCTGCCCAACGACGCGCCGGGGTGGAACAAGCGGGTGATCTGGACGCTGGATATCCGCGATCCGCTCAAGCCCGAAGTCGTCAGCATCTGGGGGCTGCCATGGCAGAAGGCCGAGGATAACGGCGACGGCAATGACCCGATGCCGGCCGAAAGCGCCATCACGCTGCACGGCCCGCCCATGATTCGCGGAAACCGCATGTATTGCGCATGGTGGGGCGGCGGCATCTCGATCATCGACTGCACCGACCTGCGCAACATGCAGCTTGTGGGACACGTGCAGTGGTCGCCGCCGTTTGCGGGCTCCACCCACACCTGCTGGCCGATCGGCGATAAGCCCTATCTCGTGGTGACCGACGAGGCGCGCGCCCGGCAGAAATACTGGGACAGCCAGTTCATGTGGATCGTCGATGCGCGCCACGAGACCAACCCGATCCCGGTGTCGACGTTCTTCCCGGATCGGGAAAGATATTTTCATCGGCCCGGTCGCTTCGGGGCCCACAACATCCTCGAAAACATCACCACGGAAGGTCCGTGGGCAAATATCGTGTTCCTCACCTATTTCAACGCCGGCCTGCGCGCCGTCGATGTCAGCGACGTGCTGCGGCCGAAAGAGATCGGTTGCTATGTGCCGGAACTCCCCGACGGCCAGGACGCCATCCAGTCGAACGACATCGGCGCCGACGAGCACGGGAGGATCTACCTGATCGATCGCGCCGGGGCCGGCATGCACATTCTCGAATACACCGGCTAATGAACCATGGATCTCGGGCTTTCAGGTCGCGTCGCGATCGTCACCGGCGCCAGCCGCGGTATCGGCAATGCCTGCGCTGCCGAGCTTGCCGCCGAGGGCGCGCACGTGGTCATGGTCAGCCGGGATGCGCTGGGCAACGCGGCCGCCTGCATTACCCTCATGGCGCATGCAAAGGGTCGCGTCATCGGGGTGCCGGCTGATCTCAACGATCCTGCTGCGGTGCAGGCTGTGTTTGACCGCACCATGAAGGAGTTCGGCCGCCTCGATATTCTGGTCAATTGCGCTGCCGTGATCGGCCGCGGCGATTTCTTTTCGTTCGACGATGTGAAGTGGGCGAAGCTGTTCGACGACAAGCTCAACGGCGCGGCACACTGCATCCGCCTTGCGGCGCCGCTGATGCGTCAGCGCCGATGGGGGCGCATCATCAACGTGCTGGGGGGCGCAGCGCGCCAGCCGCAGCCGGCGGCGGTGTCGGTCGGGCTCAACAACGCGGCCATTCTCAACCTGATCAAGGCGCTTGCGGGCGATCTCGCCCGCGACAACGTGCTCATCAACGCCGTGATCCCGAGCGTCATCCATTCGGAGCGTCTCGACGACACCATACGAACCGAGGCGGTACGTACCGGCAAGTCCGAAGCCGAGATGCGGGCGCAGCGCGTCTCCCGCATTCCGCTCGGCCGCATGGGCGAAGGCCGCGAGGTCGCCGCCGTGGTGGCGTTTCTGGCCTCGGAACGGGCGAGCTTCGTAACGGGGTGCGCCTGGAACGTGGACGGCGGCGCGGCGGCGGTGATTTAGAACTTATTTCGCTGACCTTTGTTCAACGTCATTGCCGGGCTTGACCCGGCAATCCATCTTCATGCGAAGAAGATGGACCCGCGGGTCAAGCCCGCGGGTGACGGGCAAAAAGGTGGATCAACTTCACCGCAACGCGCTCTAACGCCGCCACACATGATCCCCGCGATGGGGCTCAATTGCTATCGGCCATATTCACGACCTGGACGCGGCGATTCTCCGGGCCGAACGGATCGGTTTCGTTCTTGAGCTTGGTCTTGCCATAACCAACGGCCACGAGGCTTGTCGGCGACAGCTTGAAATGACTGACGAGGTATTGCCTGACCGTGTCGACTCGCTTGTCCGAGAGTTCCTGGTTGTAGGGTAAGCTGCCCTTGCCGTCGGTATGCCCGGCGAGAATGAACGTTGTTCCCTTCAAATCCGGATTCGACAGCGCTTTACCGAGCGTATTGACGGCCGCCGCCGCCGTGGACCGGCTGATCTTGGCGGACCGATAGTCAAAGTTAATGTCGATGTCGATGCTCGGCTTCAACGCAGCCGCGGCCGCGATTTGCTCGCGCTCGCTGGGCGTAAGCGAATGAGCCGGACGATTTCTCAGCGAATCGAGGAGCTTCTTGTCGGCGCCGGTATTGTCCACTGGCGCCAAGGTGAGGCTGCGGGTCGTTATCGGGGTCAGGGCCTTAACGATCTGCTCCTCGGTGAGCGGGTCCGCAGCCGAGGCGGGACCACGGCCGGCGAAGAACATGGCCAAGGCAGCCACCGCCACAGCAGCGCGGCGCTTGGACATTCTGCGAGTTTCCGTCATTTAAGTCTCTCCGTCCAATGAACCTATCCTTGGGGTTCCGGCACAGAGGGAATTGAAATGCCAGTGTGGCGTCGCGGTAACGCCATCCTGATCCCTCCGCCGTGACTTTATAATCTTACCACGTGACCGCTATTCGTGCAGTCGAAGCGTCCGTTAGTCGCGGGTGGAAGTCAAAGGGTTCAACCAGGGTTCAGCCCCTTGGGGCCGCCTCCCACTAACAGATCCTGCTTCGAGGATCTCGCGGCGGGGACCATTTTGCGGCCGTGTGGCCGGCAGACACGCCGAGCGATTTGTGCTTGATTGTGGCGATCGGGATTTTCAACGTCCGCCGATCGGAGGTAGCGGAATGCAGAGGGCGTTGCTCGGTGCCGCGATTGCATTGATCCTGGTGCTGGTGACGGCATTGGTCGGGCCCCTCTTTGTCGATTGGGGACAATATCGCAACACCTTCGAGACGGAGATTTCTCGTCTCACCCGATTGGCTGTGCGAATCGGCGGCCCGATCGATGTGCGCTTCCTGCCGACGCCGACATTGAAGCTGCAGCAGATTGCGATGGGCAGCCCCGACGCGCCCGCCATGGTTCAGGCCGAGACGCTGCGAATCGAACTTGCGTTAGGCGCACTCATGCGCGGCCAGTTCCTCGTATCTGACGTAGCGCTCGAAGCGCCCGAGATTTCGCTTCGACTCGGCGGCCCGGAGCGTCCCCCTCCCTACCCTCCCCCGCTTGCGGGGGAGGGTAGGGAGGGGGTATTCGCCTTCGATCCGGACGCGGTGTCGATCGCCCATCTTACCGTCGAGAAGGGACGCGTCATTCTGGCAGGCGGACCGGGCCGTTCGCTCCTGCTCGACAGGCTGGGATTCAGCGGCGACGTGCGTTCTCTGCTCGGTCCCGCCAAAGGCGAGGGCTCCGTCGCGGTCGACGGCGAAAGCTATCTCTTTAGCATCGCGACGGGGCGCGCGGCCGCGGACGGCGCCGTCAAAGTGCGGCTCCTCGTCGATACCGTCGATCGTGTCCGCATCGGCGATGTGGACAGCTCCATCTGGATCGAGCGCGGCATTCCGCATTTCGCCGGCGCCCTGCAGTGGTCGCAAGCCGCCGGACGCTCCCTGCAAGGCTTCAACGAGCCATGGCGCCTCAGCGCGAAAATGCGGGGCGACTGGACGGCGGCGGCGCTGGAGGGGATCAATCTTCAATACGGGCCGGAGGAGCGCGCCGTCCAGCTCCGCGGCAACGCTAACCTGACGTTCCGGACGCAGCCGGAACTCGACGTAACGCTCGCAGCGACCAGGATCGATCTCGATCGCATGCTCACCCTGCCGGCGACGGCGCGGCGCCGGCCGCTGGTCGCAATGCGCACCCTGGCCGACAATTTCGACGCAGCGAAGCTGCCGCCGATCCACGTGAATTTGGGCATCAGCGCCGACGTCGTCACGCTTGCGGACGCGCCGTTGCAGCAGGTCAGCGCCAGCCTGCGCGGCGCGGGTGGCGCATGGGATCTGGAGTCGCTCGAATTGCGCGCCCCTGGCGGAACGCAGCTGCGACTGCGCGGCCGCGTGGACGTCACTCCTCGGGGCCCCACTTTTGCCGGCCAAGGCCGCATCGAAGCAAGGGATTCGCGCGCGCTCGTCTCGTGGCTCACGGCCGGCAGCGACGGCGAGGCCTTTGCTGGGCCGTTCCGCGCTGAGGGCGATGTACGTCTCGGTGGGGACAGCATCGTATTCGACCGCCTCAAGGCCGAGTTCGACCGCGACACGCTGGAGGGCAATTTCGGCTATTTCGGGCCGACTGTGGACCGCGCCGCGCGCATAGCGGCGACGCTCAGCGCGTCCAATATCGATCTCCAACGCGCCGCGGCGTTGGTGCAGCACGTCTCCGGCGACACCGCCGTGGCGTGGCCGCGTGAGGGATCACTCTCCCTCAATGTCAGGCAGGTGTCGATCGCCGGCGTCGAAGCCAAGCGCGCAGACATGCGCTTACAGTTCGACGAGCGGGCGCTGACGGTCGAACGATTGGCCATCGACGATTTTGGCGGGGCGCGCGTTGCGGCAGCGGGCAGTATCGATATTCGCACGCTGGCGCCCCGTAGCGCGATCACGCTCGATCTCGATGTGAATGCACCGGACGGCGTGGCGGCGCTGGTGGAAAAGCTCAGCGCTCCGGCTGCCGCCACACTGCGCCGCACGGCGCCCCGCCTGCTTCCCGCCAGGCTGCGGGGCTCGCTTGCCGGCGACGCCCAGGCGGCTCGCGAGGCCGGAATGGCTGCCGGCTTGAGTTTCAAGATCGACGGCAGCGCCGGCGCGTTCGCGCTTAACCTGCAGGGCGTCGCCGAAGTGCCGAGCGACGGTTCGCTGCTCGCGACTTTTGTCCAGCTCGATCCCGCAAAGGTCGTTGTTGGCGGTCGCATCGATGCCCGCGACGGTCGCGCCTTGGTGGAGGCAGTCGGGCTCGATCGGCTGTTGAGCGTCGACGACCGCGCCGGCCGGCTCGACTTCAAGGCCTCAGGACGCCTTGGCGGTCCGATGACGGCGACGGCGCAGGTCACAGCGGGCGGCCTCGGCGTTTCGCTCAACGGCACGCTGGAAGCGGCGCAAAGCCAAGTGGCAACCGCGGATCTCGCGCTTTCCGTCGCGCAGGCGAATGTGCGCCTCCCGCAGGCCGGCACACTGCCGGCCACGCTGACGGCGCGCCTGAACTATGCCGACGGCGCCGTCGCACTCAATGAAATAACCGGCACGGTTGCTGGGAGCGACATCGCGGGCCGCCTCGCCATTGGTCTGTCGCCAACGATGAGCCTTGGTGGTGACATCAGGTTCGGTGCGATGGATGTTCCGGCCGTGATCGCCGCAGCCGTCGGCATGCCGGCGAAGCCCGCCGGCGGTGGATCGGCATGGCCGGTTGATCCTTTCGCGGGCGGCGTTCTCGGCCAGTTCAGGGGACGGATCGCGATCGCGTCAGCGCGGACCACGTTGACGCCGCACCTGGTCGCGCAGAATCTGCGCGGCGTGCTGAATTTTGGTCCGTCGGACATCGCCCTGGACGATTTCCAAGCCGACATTGCCGGCGGCCGCATTTCCGGTCGGCTGGCGTTCGAACGCGACGGCGACGAACTCAGCGCAAGGAGTCGTATCAGGCTCACGAAGGCCGACATGACGGCGCTGTTGCCCAGTGACCGCTCGCCGATATCCGGCAGACTAAACTTGGATGCCGAGATCGAGGGCCGCGGGCGAAGCCCGGCCGCGCTCATCGGATCCCTGCAGGGCAAGGGCTTCTTTAGCGTCGAGGATGGCAGGTTTGCAGGGCTCGATCCGTCTGCATTCGACGCGGTGATCCGCAGCGTCGACCAGGGCCTGCCAATCGACGCGGCCCGGATCAGGGAACGCATGGAGGCGGCACTCGGGCGAGGTGCGCTCGCCGTTCAGGGCGACGGCGCGATCACGGCCGCGGCCGGCAGGGCGAGCCTTACCGCCAGCAGGCTGCGCGCCGAGGGCGCTGATTTGTCGGTTGCCGCGCGATATGATCTCGTTGCGGAAGCACTCGACGCAAGGCTCGTTCTGGCTCGGCCTGCCGGGACCGGGAACGCAAGTGACGGTCGACCCGAAGTCGCGGTCAGCCTCCAAGGTCCAATTGATTCGCCGCGGCGCACGCTCGACATTGCCGCGCTGGTCGACTGGCTTTCGATGCGCGCCATCGCGGAGAATACGAAGCGCCTCGCGGCAGTTTCGGCCCCCCCTGTCGCGCGTCCGATTGAACCGCCGCAGATGCAGGCTCCGGCTGCGCCGCCCGCGGTCCCGGCCGATGCAGTCGCGATCGCCAAGCCGGTCCCGCCTGCGGATGTGGCGAAAACCGACGCCTCGGCCATCCCGCCTGATATGGCGAAGCCCGAACCGGCGGCCCCTGCGGTTGCGGCCGCGAAGCCCGAGCCGCAGGCTACCCCGCCCGCGGCCGCGAAGCCGGCGGGCGATGCGCTTGCTGCAGCAAAGCCCCCTCCCGATCCTCCCCCGCAGTCGGGGGAGGGTAAAACAATATCCCCTCCGCTTGCGGGGGAGGGGAGAGAGAGGGCCGATCCGCCGCCTGCTGCGCGCGACACCGCAGCGGTCGGAATGCCGGGCGCGGCAAATCTCGCCCGCACGGAGCCGCCGCCAGATCCGCGCATCGTCGAGCTTGATCGCGCAATCGCGGCTAATCCCAACGATGGCGCAGCCCTTGACCGGCGCGGCCGGTTGTTGGCGTTTCATGGCAATTACGGGCGCGCCATCAAGGACTTCGACGAGCTGATTCGGCTACGACCGGATGCCGAGGCCTTCAACAACCGCTGCTGGGCGCGTGCCATAATCGGCGATCTTGCGTCCGCGCTTAATGATTGCAACATGGCCCTGCAGCTTCGCCCGCGCTACGCGGACGCGTTCGACAGCCGCGCCATGATAAACCTGAAATCCGGGCAACTGGGCAAGGCCATTGCCGACTATGACGCGGCGCTGCGGATCGATTCGAAACGGGCAAACTCGCTCTATGGCCGCGGCATTGCCAAGATCAAGAACGACAATGCCGCCGGGGGCAACCTCGACATTGTCGCCGCGAAATCGATTCAGGCGGACATCGCCGAGGAATTCGCCGGCTACGGCATTCGCTAGCGTTGTGACAGGGCCTTCTCCCTCTCCCCCAAAGGGGGAGAGGGTCGGGGTTACCCCAACCCTCTCCATAGCCCGTAGAAGACGGGCGTAAACGCCCCAATGGCAAGCGGGGAGAGCGAGCAGGCTGCGGCCAATGGCCAGTTTCGCGGGCGATCGCTATTGCGAATTCAAACGTCGAAACGAAACACGGGTCAAGCGACCGCAGCGCGGTCGTGTCCTTGCACCTGCACGTTCATATCGACGAGCTGCTTCGCGTCGCAGACCTCTTCGAGGAAGCCCCAGCTTTTCATCCACTCGAAGGTCCGCTCCATCTCGTCGCTCGGGATCGGCGCAGGATCGACCACATAGATGCGACCTTCGCGCAGATCGTCGATGGTGAGCCCGGCGATTTCGGGGTCGGCCTTGTGGTAATCGATGAAATAGTGGAGGTACGCGCGCTTGTTCGCGTTGATGCGGCGCACCGCCTCGCGCACCGCGCGGTTGAACGCGCCGTAGGTCTCGGCATCGACCCGATCCGATGCCACCTCGGTGCCATGATGGAAGGCAGAGATGACAATGCGGCAGCCCTTCTTTTCCGCGAGCGACACATACGGCTCGGTCAGGGTCGTCGCCTCAACCTCGCCGCTCATGAGCAGATTGAAGCGGTAACGCGAGCCGTTCGGCACGCGGCCAAGCTTGATCTGTTCCCGGGGAACGAAACCTTCCAGCATCTGCAAGGTCAGATAATGCGTGCCGAAGAAGAACGGCACCCCGATCTGCCGGTTGGCAAGTTGCTGCGGGGTCTGAACCGGTGAATCTGCCCTCACCACCAGCGCCGCGAAGGTCACGATCGAACGGCGGCCGATCTGCCGGCTGCCGACGCCGGTGTGGCCGACGCGGGAGTAGTTGCCCCATTCGCAGGCGTTATAGAGATCCGCTTTGCCTTGCTCCAAGAGCTTGCCGTGGCTCGCGAACGGGTTGACGCCCTTGTGACTGGTGATGTGCAGCTGCGCGGTCTTGTCGACATCCTTTTCGCGATCGGCCCACTCGACCGTGATGCCTTCCTTGTCGAAGAGGCCCTCGTCGTAGGCGACAAGCTCGGCAAGCCCCTGGAACGGCGCCGTTGTTTCCAAAACGAGTTTCTTGCCCATATTTGAGTCTCCCGCATTTTGTGACTCATCGGAATGCGGACTCTATGGCATCTGTCAAAGCGCCGCAATGCAAGCGCCAAACCAGGGATTGAAAATGACCGCGATTGGTCGGCCTTATCTAGCCGAGGCGTGACTTGTGGCTTTGGCGGAGATTAGCCGTCATGATGCGCCGAAGCGCGAAACCCTCCCCTGAAGGGGGAGGGTCGGACTACCAAAGGCAGTCCGGGGTGGGGTGGTGGCGGCGCAGTAGATGACGGCGATGCAGTGTATGCGGACGCACCGTCACCCCCTCCCGGCCCGCTGGCACGGGCCGACCTCCCCCTCCGGGGGGAGGCGATCCGGTGATTGCATCCCTTACGCCCATAAGGCCTCGCCTCAGATTGGGGGCTGACGCCGCGACAGTTAGCCGGAGCGCCCTCAGCCCGCCCCCGCCAGGGCTTGCTCAAGATCTCCGGTCAGATCGGCGGCGTCCTCTATTCCGACCGACAGCCGCAGGAGGTCTCCGGGCGCGGGCGATCCGGGGCCTTCGATCGAGGCGCGGTGCTCGATCAAGCTCTCCACGCCTCCAAGCGACGTCGCCCGCTTCCACACCGTCACCCGCGCAGCCGTCGCGATCGCGGCGCTTTCCCCGCCGGCGACGCGAATGCTGAGCATGCCTCCGAAGCCGCCAAGCATCTGGCGCACCGCGACGGCGTGACCCGGATGGCTGGGCAAGCCGGGATAGAGCACCGCTGCAATGCGGCGATCACCGACAAAATGTTCGGCGATCGCCTGTGCGGTTCGGCAACAGCGTTCGACGCGCAAATGCAGCGTACGCATGCCGCGCAGCAGCAGCCAAGCCTCGAAGGACCCGAGGATGGCACCGTTGCCGGAGCGGATCGCCGTGATCCGCTCCCACAGTTCATCCTGGCGCGCCGCAACCAGCGCCCCCGCTACAACGTCGCTGTGCCCGTTCAAATATTTCGTGGCCGAATGCATGACGATGTCGGCGCCAAGCGCGATCGGCCGCGTCAACAGCGGCGTGGCGACAGTGCTGTCGATCGCAAGGCGCGCGCCGGCGCCGTGGGCGATCGCGGCGGCGGCGGCAATGTCCG
>Ga0137409_10007734_pt1 | contig 11020 bp, 2 predicted proteins | sample CZODoug1_16funga_FD_122059 | JGI IMG/M metagenome (GOLD analysis project Ga0137409, IMG submission 122059) | Vadose zone soil fungal communities from Angelo Coast Range Reserve, California, USA - CZODoug1_16fungal (Hybrid Assembly) | ecosystem: Environmental > Terrestrial > Soil > Vadose zone... | reverse complement strand
ACAAAAAGAATTCTAAAGGGCTGCTGGGGAAGGGGACTCAAATGCCGTCCCCTTCCCCAGACCCCTTCTCCTGCTAGGAGATGCAAGAACGCTGTTATGAAAGCGGAAGCTGTGCCCAAATAATTTGTGCCATCTTAGGGGTTCACCCCACAACTTTCGGTCCAACTTCAGTCCAATTCAAGAGGCTGGTTGCGCCGCGCGTTCCTATGTAAGCGACACCAGATGCGGCACTTATGTGATTTGCGCTGCCTACTTAAAAGAAAGACGCTCTATCCGACTGAGCTACGGGCGCGTTGGCTGCATTTATTCTAGATCATTTATTACGGACAGCGATACCATTTTGGAGGCGTTGACCTTCTACTCTCTTAGCAGGTGCTCCCGCAAGCTGAGTCAAACGGGCTATCCGGTGCAACCATTATCCTTTCAATAGCGTACAGTAACTTTTCCAATTGCTCCAACCGCTATTTTCAGTCCCTGCGGTCCAACAAGAGGTTTTTCGATAGGAAGTTGGAAGCCGAAACCCCTGAACACATCGAAAGCGTTCGAGGTCCCTTGGATCGTCATGCTTCTGCGGAAGGGTTGTTCGAAAACAACGGGAAGCAACGGCACATGTGTGTTCGTCCCCAGTTTTGGCGTTGGAAACAGGGTTTTAGCATTGTTGAGCAAATAGAAGGACCTTTCGGTCCTGTGCCGAAGAGTGACCAGGAGCAACGATGCCCTAGTTCTCTTTCACCAGGCGGTTCGAATGACATGGCTCACTGATCGTGTTGATGTGGCTGCCGCCGTCCTGCCTTCCAAATTCTCTTTTATTTCATCGCCGCCGAGTTAGCCGCAATAACCACTTTCAATTGTGAAGATGCATGGCGGCCGAAGGAGTTTGTCCGAAGGTTCTGCGAACAACTCTGTAACCGCTCATCGCGGCCCTCGTCACCCAGTGGGACAAAAAGCTCATCCTCAACGACAGTTCCCAACAGTGCTTTGCCGACGAGATAACGGATCGCACATTCCCCGATTAAAAATCGAATGTCCAGATGCTTCCACTCTTCGCGGAAACCGTCTGCAGCGACCAGAGAGAGTACTTCTAGAAAATCAGCTTCAAGCCCAACTGGATCGCGCGGGCGCCTCCGGTTCCGCGGAGTGGGTTCGTTGCCGCCTGGTCAGGCGTTATGCACCCGCAGCCGAAAATCCCTGGTGTAGGATCGTTGCCGCCAACCGGGCTCGGATTCGCGATAATAGTGTGATTCAAAATGTTGAAGAATTCGGCGCGGAACTGGGCCGTAAGCCGTTCTTTTGCCTTCCAATTCTTGAACAAGGAAAGATCCCAATCGCGGAAGCAAGAGCCGCGGAACATATTCCGACCCGTCGCTCCGAAGGTACCAAAATTAAGGGTGCAATCCAATCGGCATCTCAGCTAGCCCAGCACAATTTGAACCTGATGTGCGGCGCCATCGTCCGCAAGTGGAATATTTGCGCGATCGACGAGTACCTTGCCGTCCATGCTGATTGATGCAACGCCGCGGGAAACGCCAGAGGGATTGTCCACCCTGATCTGGTAGGTCGCCGAGTGATACTGGAAACGGATGGAGTAGCCGGACCAGTTTCGCGGGATGCAAGGATCAAAGGAAAGCATTGTGCCACGGACGCGGAAACCGAGAATCCATTCCAGACTAGCGCGATACAGCCACCCTGCTGAACCCGAGTACCAGGTCCATCCACCTCTCCCCGCGTGGGGGGGCTCAGTGTACACATCCCCCGCAACAACGTAAGGCTCTACTTTGTAGCGTTGCACACTTGCACGGGACGAGGTTCGGGCAATCGGATTTAGCATCCGAAATAGTTCGCAGGCCTTACCGCCATCACCGAGCGCCGCAAAGGCAATGATGGTCCACGCGGCAGAATGGGCGTATTGGCCACCATTTTCACGGATGCCGGGCACGTAGGCCTTAATGTAGCCGGGGTCATTCGACGTGCGGTCAAAAGGTGGCCTGAATAGGAGAATCAATCCCTCGGGACGGCGCACCAGTTGCTGATCCACAGCGTCCATGGCGCGCACGGCACGACCCCGCTCGGCAGCGCCGCTCATAATTCCCCAGGTCTGCGCGATCGAGTCGATCTTGCATTCCGCGTTTTCAGCAGAGCCGAGTGGCGTGCCATCATCAAAGTAAGCGCGGCGATACCATTCGCCATCCCAGCCATCGCGTTCGAGCGCCGCTTTGAGCGCGCTGACGTGGAGCCGCCAAGTCTCCGCGCGCTTCTGTTCACCGCGCGAATCCGCGACTTTTGCAAACTCCCAAAGCACTGTGTGCAGGAACCAGCCGAGCCAGACACTTTCTCCCTTGCCATGCTCCCCGACACGATTCATGCCATCATTCCAGTCGCCCGTGCCCATCAATGGCAGGCCGTGACTTCCAACCGCGAGACTTCGGTCCAGCGCACGGGCGCAATGCTCAAACAGAGTGGCGCGAGTTTCCGACTCACGTGGTTGGAAATAAGATTCATTCTGGCCTTCGGCCAGCACATCCCCCTTTAGGAAGGGCACCATTTCGTCCAACACGCCCGTCTCGCCGGTCACTTCCACGAAGTGGATGACGCAGTAAGCCAGCCAGAGCAGGTCGTCGGAAATGCGCGTTCGCACGCCACGGCCGGAGGGCGGATGCCACCAGTGCTGAACGTCACCCTCGACAAACTGGCGACTGGCTGCGCGCAACAAATGCTCGCGCGTAACTTCGGGTTTGGTCACACAAAGCGCCATCCCGTCCTGGAGTTGGTCGCGGAAGCCATACGCGCCGCTCAACTGATAAAACGCCGCGCGCGCCCAGACACGAGACGCCAACGTCTGATAGAGCAGCCAGCGGTTCATGAGAATGTCCATGTCTGGCTCCGGTGTAGCGATCTGCACGGTGTTGAGCAGTTGCTCCCACTGGCCTGTAACATCCGAAAGAAGGGCATCCAAGTTCGCGCCGCGGCAACGAACAAGTAGTTCGCGCGCCTGCTCCCTGTTTTCCGCCTGGCCCAGGAAAAAAATGATTTCCGCACTCGCTCCGGGTCGCAATTTAATCGAAGTTTGCAACGCCGCGCACGGATCGAGGCCCGCTCCCACCTTCCCGGAAAGCGGGTCGCTGCTTTCCAGAGCAGCCGGCCGTTCCAGCGTCCCGTTGCGGCCGAGGAATTCTGTTCGGTCGCCGGTGACCGAAGTTTGTTTGCCGCAAAGATCGGCAAAAGCAATGCGTCCGCCGAATTCTCCGGCCCACAGGCTCCTCACGAAGACCGCCCCCGTTTTCGAATCGACTTCCGTAACGAGATATGGCGCGGAAGCACTCCGTGAATTGCCCAACACCCATTCGGCATAGGCGGTCACAGAAAGGCGCCGCGTGCGGCCGGAAACGTTCTTTAGAGTGAGCCTGGAGATTTTAATCGGGTCTTTGGAGGGAACGAATTGCAACAACTCAACCAGGATTCCGTGAGATCCGTGATGGAATCGGCTGTAACCCTGGCCGTGGCAGGCCATGTATGGAGCGGTCTCATCGCGAATCGGCAGCGCCGTGGGACCCCACACCTCACCTGTATTTTCGTCGCGGATATAGATGGCTTCTCCAGGAGGATCCGTGACGGGATCGTTCGACCACGGCGTCAACTGATTTTCGCGGCTGTTGAGTGACCAAGTGTGCCCCGAGCCGGATTCAGAAACGAGGAAGCCAAAAGAAGGATTCGCAATCACGTTGATCCAGGGCGCTGGACTCCGTAAACCTTCTCCCAGGACGGTCACATATTCGCGGCCCTCATCGGCAAATCCACCCAAACCATTGAAAAAATCAAGGTCCCGCTCGGGGAGCGGCACGTCGATACGTTTGGTCGGGCGCCGTTGCCGCGGGATGGGAGGCGCCACAGCTTCTGCGCGCTGAGATCGAGTGATCTGCTCAGACAACGTACCGCGCCTGCTAAGTAACACAGATCGCGCGACCGTTTGAAGCAGCGCCCGCTCCTGTGGAGACAGGAGGTCGGCGCGCAGGAGGAAAATGTTGCCGCGCACATGACTCGTGTCTGGAGAAAGCCGCAATCGGCTGCCGCGCACGAGCCCGTCCAGGGAGGTCTGCAACTCCTGGGCGTACGAGGAGGGTTTTTCGTTAATGATGACCACGTCGGCGGATAACTGCTTCATGCGCCAGTATTCATGCGCGCGCAGCAATTGGCGAACGATTTCGACATCTTCCGGTTCATCAATACGGACTACAACAATGGGCAAATCACCGGAAATTCCATGGACCCAGAGCGCGGAACGCTCCAGCGTGTTGCGGGTAAGCACGTCGGAAGACGGGCGCGCGGAAGCGTCAGAGTAAAACACGGAGTTTGCGAGTCTTTGGAATAGGTGAGCCTCGTTCAGGTCGATCCCCAAGTGATGGAGTTGCACCTGTGCTTGCGTCCAGGCCAATGCAAGTGTGCGATCGACAATTGTGGGTCCGCGATATTTATCCGCGAGTTCAAGCACCTGCTCCCGGGTCGGCGCGACGATGGTGGCAAAAACAACGCGCGCGGTGGTCCCAGCCGGAATGCGGACCGTGCGCCTCAGACTGATCACCGGGTCGAGTACGGAGCCGACAGTATTGGAAAGCGGCCGTCCATCGATGATCGATACGGGGTTGCGCACATTGTGCCCACGCCCGGTAAACCGCGAGCGGTCTGTCTCGAATTGCAGGTCACCGACACTTTCACCCTCCACCGCGACCACATGCGCGGCGCAAACGGCAGTTTCTTTGTCGGATTGCCGGCGGCGCGTTGCAAGCAGCGCGGCGACATCAGGGACAAATTCGGTCTGAACGAATAAGTTGGAAAACGCCGGATGAGCTAGATCGGCGGCCTGCGATACCAGGCAAAGCTCGGCGTAGGAAGTAACCTGAATTTCGCGGGTGCGTGCGCCTAAGTTCGTGATGGAGATCCGGCGAACTTCTGCGTCGTCCTCGGGAGATACAACGACGTCAAGCGTCGTGGTCAGCGAGCCGTCGCGCCTGGCAAATTCGGCACGGTCTTCATGAAACGAAACCTCGTAAGCGTCGGGTTCGACGCCGCTCGGCTGATAGCCCGCGGACCAGACTTCGCCTGTCTGCGCGTCGCGTAGAAAGATATAGCTGCCCCAGCAATCACGTGTGGCATCCTCCCGCCACCTTGTGACCGCTATATCCCGCCAACGGCTATAGCCCGAGCCCGCTGTGGTCAGCATCACAGAGTAGCTTCCATTGGAAAGCAGATGCGTCCGCGGGACGGAGCTATGCGGCGTGGTAAACCGCCGCATCGACGGAGGGGTCAGTTCACGAACTTGGGCTGTGACGGATACTTCTTCCGCACGAGGCCGGGCAACGAGCACGTCGCGCGGGGTGCGCTCCTGTAGGAGCAGCTCGGTTGCCCGCACCATGGGCTCGGCATGAAAACGGCTGCGCATCGCGCCATCGTTCAACAGGTTTAAGATTGCGATTAATGACATTCCTTGATGGTGTGCCAGGAACGTACGTACGACGGCGAGCGTCTCGCCTTCGGGTAGGCGTGTGCTTGTGTAATCGAGCGCTTCATAAAACCCGTATGCGCCGCTTCCGCCTGCGTCTTCAAGCCGGCGAAAGTTTTGCAAGGCGGAGACTGGATCAATCATGGCCGCAAGAGCTGTGGCGTAGGGGGCAATGACAGCGTCCTCGCTGAGGCCTCGCTTGAGCCCCAGTCCGGGTACGCCAAAGCTGGAGTATTGATAGTTGAGGTTGAGGTCGCGTGCATTGTAACCCGACTCCGACACTCCCCAGGGTATGCCGCGCTCCGCGCCATATTCAATTTGACGCCGCACGATCAATTCGTACGTTTGGCTCAGCAGGCTTCCTTCCGGGGAACGCATCACCAGCGCGGGCATAAGGTATTCAAACATTGAACCCGACCAGGAGATAAGCGCGGATCCGCGATCCACGGGTGTGAGGGCGCGGCCCAAGTGAAACCAGTGCGACGGCGGGGCTTCGCCTTTCGCGATGGCCACAAAACTTGCCAGGCGCGCTTCCGAGGCAAGCAAGTCATAGCAGTTGGGATCCAAGCTTCCGTCCGATACGCAGTAGCCGATCGAGAAGAGCTTGCGCGTGTCGTCAAACAGAAACCCGAATTCCATCGCTTGGACCATTCGCTCCGCCGTCTGAGCAATCAGGGAAAGACGGCGAATCAACGCAGCAGCCTCCGCGGCCGAACGCCCCAACGCTCCGGCCAGTGCATCGATTCGTGCGATGGTTTCCCGCTCGGCTGGATGATCGTTCACCAGGCGGTCGCGCAGCAAGGAAAGCTCGGAGAGAGCAAAGTCGAATGCGTCAGGTGCATCGGCCAGCCTGGGGATGAAACGAAGTGATTGTTCGATTGCTATCCACTCGGGCGCTTGGTTTCGAAGGTGTTCGGCCAATTCTAGAATGTCTTTCGAGTCCAAACGCGCCCACGGAATCAGGATTTCCGCATCACGAAAATGACTTTCGACGCAAGCCCTGAATGCATCGGCCCAGGTGCGCAATTCAGATTCGGGACTGCCTCCCTGCTCCTGCTCCAAAGCTTGCGCAATGTCAGCCACGGTCCGGGCGTGAGCCCTCCATTCTTCAAAACGAATCGCACAGTCCATGGAATCCATGGGCAGCGAATGAAGAGAGGCCATCATCGCCTCGACAGCATCGCCGAGTTGTTTCCTCGTGACGATCTGTGTGCGCGGTGTGGCAGCGATTTTGACAAGTGTCTCGCGCAGCAGCCGGCCCGTATCTTGCAATCCAGCGAGTAATTGTGGCCCGATGGATGATTTCTCCACCAGCTCCCGACAACTATTGCCAAGGGCCAGGAAATGCCCTGCGAGATTCCCGCTGTCGACAGTGGAAACGTACTTGGGTTCGAGCGGGTGAAGGTCGCTCGTGTCATACCAGTTGTATAGATGCCCGCGAAATAATTCCATTTGGCTCAACGTCGCCAAGGTAGCTTCCAAGCGCTCGACGGTTTCCCATGTGCCTAGCCATCCGAAATCCCGTGCGCAAACCGTGGATAGAAGATAGAGCCCGATATTTGTGGGCGAGGTTCGATGAGCGACGACGGGTTTGGGCGTTTCCTGGAAATTGTCGGGAGGGAGCGCGTGATCCTCGTGTGAGGCAAAAACTTCGAAGAAGTGCCAAGTCCGGCGGGCAATCAACCGGAGAGCTTGTACGTCGGCGGAGGACAACGGACTGGCTCCGGAAGCCTTCGGCAAACGGCTCGTCCACAGCGCTATGGCAGGAGCCGCGGCCCAGAGAACCAGGAATGGAGCCGCGACGGCCCAAGCCTGATGGCGTCCCAAAGCCAACGCCACAATCGACACGCCGACCAAGGTCACACCACCGCCCATACGCTTATAAATCGCGGGCATTTCGAATTTCGCCGAAAACTTGGACTGTGCTGCCGTGACCCATTCCAACAAATTCCGGTGGGTGAGAAAAAGGCGGGCAAGGGTGCGCAGAATCGCGTCAGACATCAACCACGTCTGGTATGTCAAAAACGCAAGGGTCAGTCCAATGTGGGACAACGCGAGTGCCAGGTCGCTGAACACTCCGCGAAAATGGCTACGTAAGGAGATCCCTCTTCGACGCGGACTAAGCCCGATGAAGAATGGCAGAAGTGCAGGAATAGCGATGCTACCGAGAATGAATCTCGTCCACAGCCAGGCTGAAACGGGTGGCAGAAGCCACCCAACCACTAACGTAAGAAATGCGGCGGGGGCAGAAAGGGTGCGGCGCAAGTTGTCCAGAATCTTCCAGCGTCCGATGGTTGGAATCCGGGCAGAATTCCGTGTTCCCTGGTCTGGATGGCCGTGTCCGAAGAGCCAGGGCAAGAGTTGCCAGTCCCCACGCGCCCAACGATGTTGGCGTGCCGCAACAGTCTCGTAGTGCGAGGGGAATTCTTCAAACAGCTCTATGTCCGTGGCCAACGCGACCCGCGCAAAAATGCCTTCAAAAAGGTCATGGCTCAAGAGCGCATTCGCCGGTGCCTTGCCCGCTAGAGCCGCTTCAAAGGCATCAATGTCATAAATTCCCTTGCCCGAGTAGGAACCTTCCTGGAATAAATCCTGATAAACATCCGAAACGGCCGAGGAATATGGATCGATGCCGCCCGGGCCAGAAAAGACTCTTTGAGAGAGTGAACTCAGATGGTCGATGGGGAGCGATGGGGTAATGCGCGGCTGCACGATGGCATAGCCTTCTACGACACGCCCATCGCGAGCGCTGAATCTCGGCCGATTGAGAGGATGCGCCATGGTACCGACAAGGCGAACGGCAGTACCCCGCGGCAGCCGTGTGTCCGCATCGAGTGTGATCACGTAGCGAACGCCCGCAATGCTTATGGGGGGGCGGCCACCGACGGGAACAAATGTAGTGGTCGTCGAACCGCGCAAGAGTTGGTTCAATTCATGCAGCTTCCCTCGCTTGCGCTCCCAGCCCATCCATTTGCGGTCACACTCGTTCCATACACGCTTGCGATGGAAGAGAAAAAAGCGTTCGCCACCCCCAGAGGCCGGACCATATTGTTTGTTCAGCCGAGCGATTCCATCCATCGCGACGGCGACCAGGTCGTCATCACCCGGCAGGGTCTCGCACGGCGCGTCCAACCAATCCGAGAGCAGCGCGAAACGCAGTTCTCCATCTGGATTTGCCAGATAGTGCACTTCCAGCCGCTCGACATGCTCTGCAACTTCCTCCGGGGTAGTAAGCAGGGTGGGCATGACGACAATCGTCCGCAAGTCCTCGGGGATGCCGTGGTGGAGTTCCATGCGCGGAAGCCTTCGCGGCCCGAGCAAGGCCATTACCGCGCGGTTGATCAGTGCGATCGCCAAGTCCGAGGCTGGCACTGCGGCGAGCAAACCGAGGAGCAAGAGGCCTCCCTTGGTCATGCCCTCTTCGCGAGCACCCAACAGCGGCAGCGCCAAGATCAAAGCGGTCAAAACGGCAATAGTGGCCAGATAGCCCGGCACCGCGGTTCGAACATAGAAACGGAGCAACCAACGCTTCCAGGAGACGTGATAACCGAGATCGCGTTCAAAGGCCGGGCGCCCTCGCGAGATGAGATGATAGCCAGGCTCCGATTGACGCTCCCCGCTTACCTTGTCGGCATGGCGCGTATCTTCATTCGAATCGGAGCTCACTTGCTTGATGCGTTGCACGACATGACTTGCAACTTCAATTTCCGAGTGGCTCGAACCGCGCGAAAGATTCTCGATGGCGTGACGGTAGTCATCTCGCGTGGAGAAATCCATAGCAGCGAAGGGAGTGCCGTTACGGAGAATTTCGTCTACCAGGCTGACGCTCTCAACAAATTCCAGCCAGTCAAATGCAGAAACCAAGCGCATGCTGGTTATGATGTTGCGCACGGACACGCTCATGGCCCCTTGTTCCTGGTGTTCGGCGCGGACAATCTCATCGGCGGTCGTGCCCGCAACACCTAAGCGCTGGTCGAGCCAAAGCAGAACGGGCCCGACCTTTGGGTCCAAATCCCTCAAGCGCTGGACTAGCTGCACGGCGAATGCAGTCTCCAAAGGGGCCTTCTCAAGCCGTTGAAGGGCCGGAAAGATCGCGGCTTGGCCTCCCGGACCGAGCAAGCTATCGGCCAACGCGTCGGCTTCGTGGCGGGCCGCTCTGCTGCGAACAATCCGCTCTGCTATCCTGCGCAGGTTTTCTACCAGCACCACGCGCAGCGTGATGGCCACTGCCCAGAGCTCACCAATCGTTAGCGGTTGCACCCGCTGATAGGCCGACACGAAACGTCGCAGCGCTTCTGGGTCAAACAGGCTATCGGTGTGCGCCACAAATGCCCATGCCACTCCGAACACTCGTGGATAGCCTTGCAAGTGACCCGAGGCAAGCTTGGGCAGCCTATGGTAGTAGCCCGGCGGCAAATCGTCTCGGATCTCGCGGATTTGTTCATCGACAATATGAAAGTTATCGACCAACCACTCAGCCGCGGGCGTAATCGCGTGTTCCTCCTGTATTTCGCGGGCGATGGAGCGATAGGTATCCAACAAGACGCGGCCGTTGTCCACGACACGGGGGAGAAGCGGACGGCCCCGGGTAGCTTCCTCCGTGATGGCCTGTGCCGCCGCAAGGCTCTCGGCGTGTTGCTCGAGCCGTTCCAGGCTGAAGAGTTCAGCGCGTATCGGCTCTTCCGGATTAGGAAGAAGAATGGTCGAAGATTGATTCGTACTCATTATCGAAATCAGAGATTGCGATGCGGAAGATGTCTGCCAGCCCCCTTACCTTACCCTAAAACCTTACCCTAAAAGAGGTGCAGAACCACAGCTAACTCCAGAACGATTCTCAACAGACCTGGCACATAGCCCTAAAGGTGTGGTGGCGAATGAACTTGCAGAGTTGCGTTTTTCAAATCCACGCTCGGGAGGAAACGGAAAAACATGCCTCGGAAACTGTGATTGCTTGGAGTTAGTTTCCTTCGGCACCATTCTGACTCATGACTTCGACGAGCTAGACGCTCGGCCTCATGCCGCGATAAGTTGTGCATCCTTCCATGCCGGGGAATCATCGCCTCCGGAGAGAAACATACCTTCCTGCATATTTCTCGTATGGAAAGGCACTGTCGCATACGGCATTCCGAGGAAATGCTTGAAGGCCACGCGCGTAGTCTCCACCAACCACCCAAGAGCCAAGACCACTCGAGACGACTCCAAATTTCCAAAGTGACCTGACGATCGAACGTATGGTTCGAGCCCCGGCCATAGGTGTGGACTCATTGACATGAGGGTGACAGCAAACCGCTCGCTTTTGAACGGTTCCTCCACCAAGCAATAATGGTAGAATCCGTTTGTCATCATCCGTGACACGATTGGAAATATGTATTAGACTACGTACAAGGTGTATGAGGTCAGCGACTTGAAAACAAGCAAACCACCAAACGGAAATGGAAAACGCCGTGCCTTCGATGCCGAACTCTTTCTCAATTCGGCTGGCGTGGCGAGGACCATGGCGGAGTTCGGGAGAAAGGAGGCACTCTT
>Ga0137409_10007733_pt1 | contig 11021 bp, 16 predicted proteins | sample CZODoug1_16funga_FD_122059 | JGI IMG/M metagenome (GOLD analysis project Ga0137409, IMG submission 122059) | Vadose zone soil fungal communities from Angelo Coast Range Reserve, California, USA - CZODoug1_16fungal (Hybrid Assembly) | ecosystem: Environmental > Terrestrial > Soil > Vadose zone... | reverse complement strand
AGTGAAATGCGTCGCAATGGCGGAATTTGGCGCCATTCCGTCGAAGCCGTGAAATGCACCAGGCGCCACGTAAAGTTCCGTCGCGATGCCCTGGTTCATCAAGCGCTGCGCGTACTGGATGTCTTCATTCGCGAATAGATCGATAGCTCCTACCGCAATGAAGGTCGGTGGCAACCCCTTTAGATTCTTCTCTCGCGACGGGACCGCCCCCGCGGGCACCGACGCAGAACCTGCGGGTACGCCCAACAGCGACGACCACCCCAGGCGATTGATCTTTGCGGTCCAAACAAACTGTCCCGTCCATGGCTGTATCGCCGCGCTGCCTGTACGGTCGTCGAGCATTGGATAAACAAGAATCTCTTCTTTAATGGGAATCTCACCGCGGTCGCGCGCAGCGATTGCGAGCATCGCAGCATGACCACCACCCGAACTCTCGCCCATCACGGCAATGCGCGCGCGATCAACGCCCAGTTCATCCGCGTGATCGTGCAGCCACTTCAATGCTGCGTAGTTATCGTTGAGCGAGCCGGGAAATGGCGCATCTGGCGCGAGCCGATATTCGACACTGACAACGAGACAATTGTGCTTGAGAGAAATCTTTTGGGCATTTACTAAGCTACCCTTGGCAGAGCCTAGAATGAAGCCGCCCCCATGGATGTAGAGGATCGCGGGTCGCACCTCACCAGATTTCGGGCCGAGCAGATAAATGTGCACATCCGGAGAACCTTGGATTCCTGGAACGACGCGCTCCTCTGGCACGGGTTCGGGCAACAGTGGCTGCGCACGTCGCTCCGCGCTCGCGCGCGCCATCGGCAACATGTCAACCGTGAGACGATCGAGTCCTCCAGGAGGCACTGCCTTGTTGAATTTGGCGAGTGCGGCGCGCAATTCGGGATCTACAAACTGCTTGGGATCGATCGACGAATCGGACTGCGCTGAGACGGTAGGTAAGGGGCGGGGTTCGGTAGATTGACAGCTCGCAACGCCTGTTGCGGCGCTCGCGGCAATACTGAGCACTGAAATTACGCGCCACTTCCTAAACGATGATGCCATGCTGAAAATCTCCATAGAATAGTAGCTTATGCAAAAGCTCGGCGACGTGGCTCAACGCGACCGTTGCTTGGGGATATGCGATCGTCGCAACATAGTTGCAAATCGATTCGAGACTGAGGATGGTGAGTACACCCAGCGTCAAACCTGGCAGGATGAATCTCGAGTGAATCATCATCGTCGCATCCCCCGCTAAAACTCTTTTTTGTCGAATCCCGTGAGTCAGGGTCCCTGAACCTGAAGGCTGCCGGCCAGATCTGCCGCGGAACTGCCGCCAACCCAAATATCGAATACGCTTGTATCCTGGATCCAGGATCCAGTGGCCGAACTCCAGTAGCTCAAATCGTCAGGCGTCAGCGTAAAGATTATTTCTTGGCCGGAAGCTTAGCGAATTCCGCGTCGATACCCGCCAATGCTTTGTCAGTGATCCGGTCCGGCGCAAATTGCTGTATCGATGAAAGGGTCATCGATCGCGCCATGTCGACCTGATCGCCCGCGGAAAATCCCGGAATGTACTTGTCGACGATCGCGCGCGCGGCAGGGTCGTCCAGCAGCGCTCCGATGTCGGTGTCGGTAACTGAGTACGCGGGTTTTGGCGCGGGCGCGGTCGACTGGGCCGGCGTCGAACCGGACGCGAGCGTTGCGGCCAACGCGATCGCAGTAAAGAAGGTACGCATGTGACTAACCTCTTGGGCCAAGCTCCCCGCAGGCGACAGTGCTTCGCGTGGACACATGAAATTCATTTGTCTGAGTAAATGAAATGATGTCCCAAGGGGAAATTGTTGTCAAGGACTGGCTCTCCCCGCGACGCGGAGCGGTCAAAGCACCCGACTGATCGCTGCCCCTCGACATTCGGCGTAATAACTCAGACAATAAGGCGACATTGAACCGAGGGTATTCACCTTTCATGGCCTCCCAAATCCGAAAATCGACACAGTCGAAGACTTCGCATATAGCTTGCCGGTCTATGAGTGCGACCCTGTGCGAGGGGCTGTCCGTGAGCAGCGAGGTTAGCCGGCGGACGACGCGAATCAAGAGGTTGCACGCCCGAACGAAGGTAAATATCATCGAGGCGGCGGAGCGACTCATTGGTCTTCGTGGAATCAATGGGGTAACGCAGAGGGAGATAGTCGTTGCGGCCGGCTCGGCGCACAACGATGCCATTACCTATTACTTCAGGAACTTGAGCGGCCTGGTGAATGCCATTTTTGAGCACCGTCTGCCGGTAGCTGAGTCGCGGCGTGGCGAGTTGCTCGCGGCGACTGTTTTCAACCATCGAGAGCCCAGTATCCGCGACCTGATCGTGGTGCTTTACCAACCGCTTACCGAGCAGAGAGATCGACGCGGCTGTCATAGCTATGCGGCGTTTCTCGCCGGCTTATTGCGTTTTCCTAAACTGGGCGTGCGCTATAAGCGGTTCAATGAGCATGCCGCCGCGGCGAGAGCCATCGAATTGTTGGCGAAGAGTCTGCCTCACTTATCGCAGGGTCAATTCTGGAGCCGCTTCGCGGCAGTCGACGACATGGTCCTTACCGGCATCGCCCGTCTGCAAACGGACGACGACAATGTTTCCTTCGCTGAATTGGTGGATATGGCCGCAGCAGCCATGCAGGCCGGGTGTCGACCTCTGTCGCAGTCAGCAGTCAGTGTTCAATCCTTCAGCAATTGATGTCCAATCCCTTCAATTAGAATCGACCTATAGAGTGGTGATTTTGTCAGTGGGCATAACCGGCAATGAAACAGAAACAGTCATTCCTCGGACATTTGGCGAGCAATCCCGTGGGTCGATTCGTCCTTATGCTGGTGACGATCAGCTTTCTGGTGTCGGTGCCGCATATCCCTTTTTCGCGGCCGCAAGATTTGCCAAACGGCCTTTTGCTCGGAGGCTTGAACAATCCGCTGAGTTGTCGAGGTTTTCGGCCTGATTGGGAACTGAATCGGCGCCTACCTGGTCCCCCGTAGACAGGCATTCGCGTGACATGATGACAGGGGTATCCTTTTATGACTTATAAACTCGACCGCCGCACACGCAGGGATGCAGAGCGTCGTTTTATCAATCCGGCCCAGTTCTTCACGCAAGAGATTCCCAAACTGATCGCCGTTAACGGACACCTGGTGGCGAAGGCAATGACAGCGCTTGACGCTCCAGGTCGACGGAGAAGCCTGGACCCTCAAGTGCGCTGGGGATAGTGTGCAGGGGGCGAAACTGTAAGGACGGCGCCTTTACAGTGTTCTACCTGCAGGGTGGCGGCGAGATCGGTCGGCCTCAAATGCTGCGGGCGGTCGATGCGAAGCGCCCCCAACAGATTGAAATCGGCGGCACTCAGACCATGATGCCGACAGATCCGGTCCAGATCGGTGGCGAGGATATGACCGACATTGAACGTGTGCCAAACCGCCGGGAAATAGCGGACGTCCAGCCCCAATCCGGCATAGAAGGTCATCGCGTTGCTTACGTCGTCGGTGGGGCGATGCGTCATCAGAAGGCCTCGACGCGGATGCGAGTGATGCGGGTGGTTCTGAGCAGCCAGCTTCGGCCGACCTTCTCGTAGGTCTCGTGGTAGTGTCCATACCCGGTCATGAGCGAGAATTCTCCGCCCGGCGGGAAGTATAGCCGATCCGTCATCGACCAGATGCCCTTGGCCGTCGTGTTATTCGTAAACTCCAGCTCGAAATTGTGGCCCTGATGAACGCTCACGATTCCGCGGCTCGACATTCCGTCGGAGCGCCACGAGGACCGTCCGTGGAGGACCACATTCATCGCAGGAATGAAATCCCGCCTCGTCCTCGGATCCGTGCAGCAGCCCATATAGTCGAGCACGCAATCTTCGGCCAGGATCGCCCGAACGAGATCGCCGTCACAGGTGTCGACGCCCCGGAAATAGCGCGCCTTCAACTGAGTAATCTCGTCTGTGGCGAGCAGTCGCTCGATATTGTCCATTCGCCCTCCCGTTGACCCGCCGAAGTGTTGAGCGCAGCAAGTCGCGGCGCATCCCGGCATCGCGTGCGAGCCGGGAGGATGAGAATACATCGGCCATCTTCGCGATCCAATCGATCCGAATCTTGATGCTCTGCGGGAACGGGGCAGCGCACATCGAGCACGGTGTGCACGTCTGGACGGGTTACGTGGAACGGCGGGCCTCATTGGTGTATGGTTTATCGAGACCCCGATATTCACAGCTGACGTACAAGAGTTGCTGACGGATGACGAATACGCGGCCCTCCAACAGCATCTCGTCACCATGCCCAGTGCCGGAGACGTGATTGCGGGTACAAGAGGGTTGCGGAAGATTCGATGGACGGTCGCGTCTGCGTGGCATGCGCGAGCGAGCCGACCTCATTGCAGGAAAGCTCAACGTGCGGAGCGAGCCGGGCGCGGGTACGGAGGTCGAGCTAACTATCGCTGCGTCGCACGCCTACGCCAAAGCTCGCGCTGCTAGAAGTAACAAGCGGAGCACACGGTAGATGCACACCGACATTTGGTTGGTGCAGGGTGTTTTGGTCGAAATTGCGTGGTTGCTGCGCACTTCTTGACGACTCGCGTGCCGCTGGAGACGAAGCGGCGCGTAGTGGACATTGCACGGCAGCAGCTGATTACGGAATCGATCTGGCTCCGGCAAGTGGTAAACGCGGCGCTTTGCGCGGCACCGGCTCGGAGACGACTGTCGCGGTATCGTCGTCGTGTGACGGTCAGGGCGAATCTCGCGAGTTGGGCGCTGGGCTCACGAAGTGAATAGTTGTACCAGTCGTCGCGGCGCCGGCGTGATAAATCGAGACATCCGCCCGCTTTAACGCGGCAGATTTGTATAAATCGTACATTTTGTATATATTGGCTATGAACCACCACTGGGTCGTCATGCGCTACATCTCCGCCACCGAGGCAAAACAGAACTTCGCCGCTGCCCTGGACGCCGCGCAGCGCGGTCCTGTCGTCATTCGCCGCCAGGCCCGTGATCAGGCCGTGTTGATTTCACCGCAAGAATACGATCGCCTGCGCGGCCTGGCGGTCGCCGATTTCGAGGCGTTTTGCGATCGCGTGGGTTCAAAAGCGGTGGCACAGGGGCTGACGGAACGCAAGCTCGCCGCACTATTGAAAAAGGATGCCTAGTGCTCGCGTCATTGTCGGTACCAATGTCCTGATCAGCCGCTTGCTGGTTCCGCATTCGGTGGCGGGCCGTGTGGTCAGTCGCCTGATTAAAATTACTCGTCTGCTGGTGTCCGAGGATACGTTGGCGGAACTCGCACAAACGATCTCGCGCGACAAATTCAACCCCTACGTCAGCCTCGAAGACCGCCAAGAATTCTTTCGTCTCTATGCTCGCCTGGCCGAATGGGTACCGATCAGCAGTACGGTGCGTGTGTGTCGCGATCCAAACGATGACAAGTTTTTGGAACTGGCCGTGGATGGTCAGGCCCAAATGGTGGTCACCGGAGACAAGGATCTCCTAGGTTTATCGCCGTATGGAGGCATCGAGATCCTGACGCCGGCTGCAGTGCTGGCCGTGCCCGATGCCGCGTTGTTGACAAGATCCGGTAAGGGGCCGTGAATTTCGGATCTTCGTCTCCAGCCTCATTAGTGAGATGCGGGGAGCAAGTCCTCGCGGGACCGGCGCGTGAGTTTTGCGTGACTTCGTGCGGATTCGTCGTGCTCTGTGGTGCTGTTTGCAACGGGCGCCACGTATCTATTATGAGCAGGATCGGCAAGAAAGACAGTGATCTGCCGGCACACCTGCCGCATTCAGGCGCTCTACCCACTGTGGCGACAGGTTCATGTCAATGAGTAACTTCACGCTTTGGCCAGCGCTACCTCACGTTCCTCAGCTCGCCACGCGGCGTACCGAAGGGCCTGCAGGATGTCTTCGCGCTCCAGGTAAGGATACTCGGCAAGGAGATCGTCGATGCTGCGCCCGGCCCCGATCTGTCCGACGATCATGCCCACGGTCACGCGCATTCCACGGATGCTGCAGGGAAAGCGCAGCGAGAGCTGCTGCTTCATTCCCTTATCGCCGCCGTGCTTATCCTTCTGCTGCTTTCACTGGTTTTTCAGCACATTAGGAACATGCTTCTGGTCCTCGCGAACTTGCCGTTTGCGCTCGCCGGCGGCGCGCTCGGGACCCTTTTGAGCGGTGGCTCGTTGTCCATTGGCTCATTGGTAGGATTCATCTCCTTGTTTGGCATCAGTGCACGTAACTCGATCCTCCTGATTTCGCATTACGAGGAACTCGTGCTGAAGGAGGGCGTGCCGTGGGGTGTGGAGACCGCCATGCGCGGCGCTAGCGAGCGATTGGTCCCGATTCTCATGACCGCGCTGGTCGTTGCTTTGGGGTTGTTGCCCATCGCACTTCAGTCGGGCGAGGCGGGAAAAGAGATCGAAGGTCCCATGGTCATTCTTGGCGGACTCGTTACCTCAACGATGTTGAACCTGCTGGTCCTCCCGGCGCTGGCACTTCGCTATCGCAAGTTCGATCCGTTGCAGCCGCATGTGGAACCCGCGGGATGAACTGCGACATGGATCTAAAATACAATGACTCCGGCTTTCGTCGCATCGTGCGGCTGGTGATACTGCTCAACCTAGGTTACTTCGGTATCGAATTTATCGTCGCCTCAAGAATCGGCTCCGTCTCGCTTTTTGCCGACAGCATCGATTTTTTGGAGGATGTCTCACTAAATTTCTTGATCCTAGTGTAGTGCCCCGCAAATAACGTTACAGCGAAAATACCTTATTTTCGCCTGGAATCGCCGAAATCACTGTAATGCCATTTATGGGACATACCACTAGCGGCATTGCGCTTATCCGCAACTCGGCGCGCGCGCGTTGGCATCGTGCTCGCCGCGATTTTGCTGATCCCTGGGTTAGCTACGCTCTGGACCGCTGGGACAGAAGTTAACTCGCACTCGGTGCCAAATCCTCTGTCGTTATCAATCACAGCAGTCGGCGCGCTGGTCATCAATGTCTCGTGCGCATATCTGTTGGCACGATTTCGGAACCGAGAAGGGAGTCTGTCGCGAGCCGCTTACCTGTCGGCGCGCAACGATGCGCTCGCGAACGTTGCGATGATTGCCGTCGGGCTCGTCACTGTATATTGGGTATCGCCGTGGCCTGATCTCATCGTCGGTTTGGGGATAGCGATCATGAATGCCGACGCTGTGCGTGAGGTTTGGAGAACGGCGAAATCCGAGCATCGAATCGGGAGCACGGGGAGCCGTGCACATCCTACATCGAATCGTCGCAAGTTGGGCTAGACCTTCGATCCCGGGCTCGTGCTGCAGTTTCAGTGTATGTCTATGGACCCAGCAACCGGCGCACGGCCGCCAGCAGGTCTACCTTGTCGAAGGGCTTGGTCAAGACTGCATCAGCTCCAACCTTGGCGGCTGCTGCCAGGTAGGCCTGGGTCGTGATCGCTCCGGGCTCATGGCCGAGCGGTCCGAAATTCCCGCCGCCGGAAATTGCGATGATCCGCACGGCAGTGCTTTTGGTGCGAATCGCTTTGATGAGGTCGATGCCATGGATTTTCGGCATGATGATGTCGGTAATGACGATGTCAGCGGGCTCGCGTTCGAACGCCGCAATGCCCTCAGCGGCGGCGCCTACGGCTGTTGCGCGAAATCCGGCGCGCGCGAGCATCTGAGTCAATGCGCGGCAGATCTCTGGTTCGTCGTCGATGATCAGAATGGTGGCCATGGTCGCCTCCTCAAGATGAGGTGGGGTGCAGGGTGCCGGCGATCATGAAGCGTCGCTTTCAGGGGCCCGGGGCGGTTCAATATCCTCGGTTGCCGCGCCGATCGGTGAGTCGGCCTCTTTGAACACCGGAAAGTAGACGCGGAATCTCGCACCTTCTCCAGGCTTGCTATCAACGGTGATCGCGGCCTTCATGCTGGTGGCGATGCCATGGACCACAGACAGCCCAAGCCCCGTTCCGGCGCCGACTTCCCGCGTGGAAAAGAACGGGTCGAAGATACGCTCCCGGGTCTCCTCGTCCATCCCCTGACCGGTGTCGAGAACTTCCAGCACCACGTGGTCGCCGGATTCGACACGCGCATCGTTTGAGGCATGTTCTTGCGACAGCGTGACTGTCAGCACACCGCCGCTCTCCTGCATCGCCTGATAGGCATTCGTGCACAGGTTCATGATGAGCTGATGGACGAGGCCTGGGTCACCGACGATCGGCGTATCATCGTCGCCTTGGCGGATGATTTCTATGCTTGAAGGGACTAGGGCGCGCAAAAGCGTCAGCACCTCGTCCACCACCACACCAAGCCTCACGGTGCACTGAGGTTCGGCGTCGATGTCGCGACTGAATGTTAGAACACGGTTCACCAAAGATCGGGCTCGATGGGCCGCCGCGATCACGCGACGCAGATCTTCGGCGAGTGGCTCGTCCCGTGGTACCACATCGAGCGCGTCCTGCGCATATAACAGAACCGGGGTCATGATGTTGTTGAATTCGTGAGCTATGCCTCCCGCGAGTGTTCCCACCGTCACAATCCGCTCGCGGTGGCGCAAGCGCTGTTCCAGGGAGCGTCGCTCGGCTTCGCCGGCTGCGCGTTTGAGTATCTCGCCCGCGAGCCGCTCGTTGGTGCCGACGAGCTCGTGGCGCATCGACTCCAGGTGCCGCGCGAGTTCCTTGACCTCATATATCGAACTTGCGAACTCAAGACGCGAATTGACCTCGCCTTCCGCGATGCGGCGGGCGCTCTCCGTCAAATGGGTCATCGGTCGCGCGAGTTGTGTCGCGAGCCAGATCGCGAGAACGACGGAAATCGACGTAAAGGCGCCGAGCGCTAGGAGAATCTGCAACCGCGCCCGATTGATGTACTCCAAGGTCTCAGTTTCGTCGAAGCCGAGACGCAGGACTACATTGCCGCTGCTCTTAGTGATCACTACAGAGATGAAGTAGATGTGATCGCCACCCGAGTGGAAGCGAAAATCATCGCCGTGGTACGGGGTGGCGTCGCGTGCCATGAGACTACTCCTCAGCGCCTTCCCGTTTTCCACGATCTCGGCGTAGGCACCGCGACCGCTCAGGATGACGCTGTCGAGCAGCGCGGAAGTGCGGCTCGGACTCGACAGCACGTCGCCGATCTCCAACTGATCGGCAAGTATGCGCCCGTAGGTACGCACTTGGTCTACGAACGCGTCGGCATGACTCTTTTCGACGATGATCAGCAATCGGTAGAACAACAACGGTAGTAGCGCCGCCTGGATCACCAGCACGACAAAGGTGAGGCGCAGCCAGAGGCGGTCGATCACTCCTGCCATAACACTCGCACGATCCGCAGCCTGGGGTTACCTACCACGTCCTTGAGCCAAGCAAAGCTCACCGCCTGCGGATCCGCTTCCAGTGTGCGCAGTACCGAGCCCAGCGACTCGAGTTCCAGGGGAAGAGGCCGGCCTTGACTATTCACCTGGGAGAGAATACGCCGATCATAGGCCCCCCGCGTCATTGCGATTACATTTTGCAGAAACATGTCGCGGAGCTCAGGATCGCTGAAATTGTCGACGGGATGCAGTGACTGGTTCCTCACGAAGACCGGAAAGTCCAGAAAGAGCTTGCGGACCTCGATGGCATCGAGGCTCTCGACCGGACTCGCCGCGCCCACCACCAGGACGACCGCGCGCTCACCCGCGATTGCGGGCGCGATGCGAGTGATGAGCACGAGCAATATGACGAGCCGCCGCATGGTCACCGTAGGGCGGCACTCCATTGCAGTCGGTATTCGAAGTAGTGATCCGTCGCAGTATACGTGTCGGACAGTTCCGTCGTCAGCGCGTGCCGGCGCATGAAATCCCAGCGCACGGCAAGGGTCGAGCGCGCCGTCGGAAAGCGCGGAAACAACCGCAAATAGGGCGCTTCGGACAAGTGCGAACTGTCTTCACGGCGGACAAATACGCGCAGGTTGGGGGTCAGCGCATCCTCCAGCGTCAGGTAACCAGTCAACACGTCGGAATCGCGGAAACTGGTGCCTTTGAGCTGTGCGTCGATGTAGTAGCCGACGGCTTGCAACTTCCACGACCCGTGCGCATAGCTCGCGTAGGCGCCTGCCACCGTGAGGTCCACGTAGCGCAGCGTCGGGAAAGGCGCGGGCGGAGTGTCGCGCCATGCGATCTTGTCCTGCGCAAACACCAACCCGGCGCCGGATTCGCCGAACTGATCGGACATCAGCGCTATGCGTCCTTGATAGCCGAGGCGATGTTTGTCCGCGTCCGGGCGTAGCAAGTCGAAGGACTCGAGTCCTTCGGGCGTGAGCACCGAGGTAAGGCCACCGCCGGCGGCAATTTTCAGAACGCGGCCGCCGGGTAGATTCCAGTTGGACTCCGTCAGAACGCCGGTGAACTGCTGTGGAATGATTCCGCCGTCGTCGTCCCAATTCTCCACGCCGGGTCGCGTAATAGGCGTCTGTAGGTACTGGCCGTGGTGGTACTCGCTGTTCCAAACGCTGGCCGGCTGGTGAAAGCGGCCGAGCCACAGCACCATGTGCTCCGAGGGTTCCCAGCCGATCTGAAAGCGCTCCAGATCGGATTCGTGGTCATTCAGTTCGAATTCGCCGAAGAGCTTGATTGGGCCGCGCTGGAGGGTGAAAAGCACGTCGGCCGCCAACACTTCCGACCTCGAATAGATAGTCGTCAAGTTGGATCTCGGCACGCTCGCCACTTCGGCGCTGCCGAACACGAGTAGCTGATGCTGCAGCGGTTCGCCTTCGCCTGCAGCTGCCGCTGATACCGCCAGCATGAGAGCGCCGGCGAGACATCTCAGTATCATAGCGAGCACCTATCCCAAGTTCTGGGCGCGATGAGTAGACGCTTCGGTGTGAGCGCGCGAGTCCATCTTGACATTTGACACCGCTCCGAGGACGGTATGGAAGGTGCTTCGAATTCCGAGAATCTTAAGGTATAGCAAAGGCCACGGGGTTGAGACAGGGGAAAAAAGGGGGGGAACAGGGTAGCGCGCGTTTTGGATGTGGGATCGAAC
>Ga0137409_10007732_pt1 | contig 11021 bp, 9 predicted proteins | sample CZODoug1_16funga_FD_122059 | JGI IMG/M metagenome (GOLD analysis project Ga0137409, IMG submission 122059) | Vadose zone soil fungal communities from Angelo Coast Range Reserve, California, USA - CZODoug1_16fungal (Hybrid Assembly) | ecosystem: Environmental > Terrestrial > Soil > Vadose zone... | reverse complement strand
TCGATCGTCTCATTGCAACTGACCCACGCCCGAATCGACTTGGTGACTGTCGGCGTGCCGCCGACGATATCGACGATCGCATTGGAGGGTGATCCCACGATAGTCCCTGTCCCCGCGGTCAACCGCACCGCGAAATACTTCGTGCTGGTGGAGGGGGTGGTGTTCAAAATGGGGATCCTAAACGTCTTATTCGCGGCGTCGCCATCAGCCCACGTCAACGTACCCGCCTCGGCGGTGAATTGCTTGCCCGCGAGGGCCGTTTCGGCCACCGTCTTGTAGGACACGGATAACGCGCCGTGGGTTCCACCGTTACGCCGAGCGGTCAAGGTGATGGAGCCGGCGGTCGCCGCGACGCTATAGACCGAGGCGGACATCGTCACGTCGCCGTTGTAGTAGACGCTGGCAGCGTGTACCGCGGAGCTTGACGCCGTGACGACGAGCGCGAGCTGAGCTGATAACGCTAAAGCACGTACGGTAAAGAGGCGGTACTGGTTGATCAAGACTAATTCCTCGTCTCTGATTAACGAACCCGGCTGGCACTGGGGCCGCCGCATGTAATGACAGCGTTCTCGATGGCGGAATCCGCCTACAGGCGCTCACGCTCGTCGCTGACATTGACACGCTTTATACGGGAGTGGCGTCATAGGGCCAAGATGTCGTTCTTTGAGGACACCACATATATTCATGCTTGCAGGACAGGGCTTTTAAGAGAGAGAACTGTTAAATTTAACGAGCGAGACCGCCGGCGCTGATCGTGCCGTGGTGGCATGGCGCAATCCCTCGGACGCACGTCGCGGGATTTGCCGTTCGATCAGTGCCCGTGTCGGCAAAGCTATTCTCCGAAGAATGGGTGGATCAGTCCTCGTCCATTTGCGTAGATCAAGACGCTCCTGGCAAATAGCGCCGGGGCGTCGCAATTCAAATAGGGCCTGATGAGGGTATGATACGATTAAGCTGCCGCGATCAGCCGAGGCGGGATTTGCGGCCCCCTGAATTCCACGTCGCTCGGTTGGGAATATGGAAATGATAGTGCCGGGATATATAGCCTGGGGTCCGCTCCTCCCGGGTGTCGCGAACGACCGACGAGGGATGGTTGGGGGGACGCATGACCGAGGTTGCATTTGCAACTCGATACCTGCCATAAATGAATCATGACATTCGATAAAATCAGGTCCGTCGCTCGAAGAGCGAACGACAACCGCACGTGATTCACGCAGCACCGATCTCGATGTCTTGCCTATGTCAGTCGTCGATGATCGTACCTGCCCGCCGTACGGCTGCCTCAGCGATTCAGTGAGTCTTATGCACATTTCGATTTACCACAACATTCTCTGGTCCAAATACAAAGGAGGCGTTTTCTCGCAGGTATACGTGCAGGGTAGGGCGAGAGATATCGATACCTCATTCATTCAAATCGCGGAGACCGACGACGATCGTACGCCGCTCGGCGGCGTTGACATGTCGTATCACCAATATCCGTTTCGGCTTTTATTCCAAGGCGACTACTCCCACCCTGGGCGATACAGGCGAATTGCCAAGCTCGTCCGGGATGTCGTCAACTATCCTTGCGATCTGGTCGTGATGCCGGGATATCACCGCGTCGAATATTGGGCGATGCTGATTGCCTGCATGTTCGTCGGACGGCGACGCGCGGTTTTCTGCGATTCGACGGAGTTCGATCGGCCGCGCTCCAGGTGGAAGGACATCGCAAAGCAATTATTTTTCAAACGGTGCGACGGCTTCTTCTGCTATGGGCGCAGGAGCAAGGATTACCTTCTGAGATTCGGCGTCGATGAGGTGAAGATCGCCTATCGCTGCCAGGCCGCTGCCTTGCCGCACTCGTATGATGCGAAGGACGTGCTGGCGAGTTACCAAGCCCGCAATGGGAAGCCGCCCGCAGTATTCCGGTTTCTCTATGTTGGGCGGCTGTCGATTGAAAAGGGGTTGAACGACCTGCTTGACGCGTTTCTGCAGGTTCGCGCGAAGCGCGACGATGTGAAATTGGATCTGGTCGGCGCCGGACCTCTCAAAGACAAGTTGATGGCGCGCGTGGCGAAATTGAATCTGGGGGACACGGTATCGTTTCTGGGCGCCAAGGGCATGGATGCGATAGGCGAACTGTTTTTGCAAAGTGCGGCGTTGGTCCTCCCGAGCCATAGCGAGCCGTGGGGATTGGTGGTCAACGAATCGCTGAGCTACGGCTGTCCGGTGGTCGTCAGTAATGTCTGTGGTTGCGTGCCGGATTTGGTCATCGACGGGGTGACCGGCTACTCGTTCGAGGTTGGGAATGTCGACGCCTTGTCCGCGGCCATGCTGCTAACCGCCGAGATGTCCACGGACAGGGTTGGGCTGGCGAAACAATGCCTCGATGTCATCGCCGCGTTCACTCCGGAGCGTGCCGCCTCACAGATTCTGGACGGCTGCACCCGCATAATCGGCAATGGCGGATGACGTGCCCCGTCGCTTTTGTCGCACCGCTGCCTCCTCCGGTGCACGGCTTCTCCAATATCTGCGCTGCAATGCTCGATCTTTTGCGAACGAAATCCTCCGTCGGCGTGTTCGATCGCGCTCCGCGCACGCCCAATCGATGGTACGCAAAGCTTCGGCAATTGGTCATGCCGTTGGCATACTTCGTCTGGTCGGTTAGAAATCCGACCGGGACACTCTATCTCGCGTTATCCGGCGGCATGGGACAATTCATCGATTGGCCCTATGTGCTCGTTGGAAGACTCTTGGGGCGCCGCATTTTCGTCCATCACCACAGTTTTGCGTACATCACGGCGCCGTCGATCCTGAACAGGCTATTGTTCGCGAGCCTTCGCCGGCAGGTTCACGTAGTGTTGAGTGTTCGCATGGGTCAAGAGTTGGTGCGAATCTATGGACTGGATTCGGCGAAAGTCAGGGTAATTTCCAACGCCGCGTTTTTTGCTGCGCTTACGCAGCCCGCCGACAGGCCGTACAACACCGATGCCCGGATAAGCTTGGGGTATTTGTCGAATATCTCCGTCGAGAAGGGCATTGTCGAATTCTTTGCGGTCCTCGCGGAACTGGAACGCGTCGGTGTTGCGTACAAGGCGCAAGTCGCGGGTCCGATTGCGCCCGGCGCACAAGCCATATTCTCTGAGCTGTTGGCCTCTTCGCGCAATACCATATATTGCGGCGCGATTTATGACGATACGAAGGACGACTTTTACAAAAGCGTGGATGTACTGCTATTCCCGACCGATTACGCCAACGAGGCGGAGCCGTTGGTGATTCACGAGGCCATCCGCAGCGGCGCGCACGTCATCGCGTGCGAGCGTGGGGCAATCCCCGACATCCTGTCCAACGGAGCAGGGTTGGTCGTCCCCAAGGCGGTTTTCAGGGCGTCGGCGGTCACCCTCATCCGCGCGCTGAATGCCGACCGGCTCGAGTTGCAGCGAGCGCAGCGGGCGTCGCTCGAGCAGGCAAGGCGAACGTGCGACTCCGCCGGCGGACACTTGTCGGCCTTGGTGGACGAGATCGTGGACGCCGAAAACGGTTCCCTGCAAACATGCTGAACATGGCCGGCTACCGGCAATGCTTCGTGATATGGGGAGTAGTACTTGTCTGAGCCCGTGCAAGATCTGCAGGCATTCAGAATACCGGCGGGCTTTCGCGCCAAGCCTGCTTGGTTCGTCCAGTGCTGGTGGCTGATTCAGGCGACGCTCTTCGGAATGTCCCCCCAGTTCATGTATGGTTGGAGAAATTGGCTGCTCAAGAGGTTCGGCGCCGCCATCGGAAAGGGCGTTCATGTACGGCCGACCGCCAGAATCACCTACCCGTGGAAAGTCAGTATTGGCGACTGGAGCTGGATTGGTGATGGGGCCGTCCTCTATTCTCTGGAACGCATCGAGATTGGCCGCAATGTTTCTGTTTCTCAGCGCTGCTACTTGTGCGCGGGGAGCCACGATTACACCAGATCGGATTTTGCCTACGTCTTGGAGCCCGGAAAGACTCGAATAGCCGTCGAGGATGAAGTATGGCTGGCAAATGATGTTTTCGTCGGACCTGGGGTAACGATCGGCAAAGGCGTGGTCGTAGGCGCCCGAAGCAATGTATTCAGATCGCTTCCCGCCATGATGGTCTGTTTCGGGTCTCCCGCTGAGGCGAAGAAGCCGCGCATATCCTCAGGACCCGGCCTTTCGAGTTCTCAATCGACCAGGCTGCGGATGCCATGACTCCGGATAATGTTAAGTTGCACGGTCGCGAGATCTTTCAAAAAACGCTGCCGCGGTCCGGTATTATCGCAGTCCGGTATTATAGGTTGCGAGGAAGGCGCTCACTTGCCGAGCGTTTTGCGTCATGGGACTGCTAGGATCTTCATTGGAACAGCCGCTTACTGCTGATCAAGTTTCTGAATTCTTTCGGGAGGGGTTTCTTGTCATTGGAACGCCTCAAATTTCGAAACCCGAACTCGAGTGGTGCAGCAGTATTCTGATGCGCATGCTCGAAAGCGGCGAAGGCCGCAGCGAGGGCAGAAATCTCGATCTCATTGCGCGGGACGGCGGCGGAGACACTGTTTTGCCGACCGTTCTTCAGCCCTCGTTGTACGCGACCGAATTGCGCAAATTGTCCTATCGTAAAGCGGCTCTCGCCGTCGCGCGGCAATTGCTGGGTCCGCAGGCCGCGTTTGTGGGGGATCACACGATTTTCAAACCCGTCCACAAGGGCGGACCCACGCCGTGGCATCAAGATGAGGCGTTCCGCGAACCGTGTTTTGAGTACGATGAAATCAGCATTTGGATCGCCCTGACGGATAGCACAATCGAGAACGGCGCCATGCAATACATCCCGCGCTCCCATCTGTTGGGGGTGCTTCCGCATCGGTTGAATGGTGACGCGAAGGAAGCCAATACCATCGAGTGTTACGCCGGATTCGATCCGAAGAGCGCGGCGATTCGGCCGATCCCGGCAGGCGCCATGATCATTCACCATGGCCGCACGGTCCACGGATCGGCCGGCAATAAAACGAACACACCGAGGCTCGCGTACATTCTGCAGTACAGCACGCCGGTCAGGATTAGCAAGGAAACCCGCGACGCCCCGTGGCTCGATCATCTGCGAAGCGCGAACCAGCGGCGGCGAAGAACCTTTTTGCTGCGTGGGGGAATTTTTCCGGAAATACTGCGTGTGTTGCGCTCCGATCGCCAGTCCGTATCGTTCTTCTGGCGTCGGCGCATCAATCAGGTGCGCAACTTCTTCAAGGGCTAGCCTGTCCGGTCACCGCAGCCGCAATCGCTCCCCATAGCCGGTGAGTTCCAGATATCCGCGCCCGGCGGGACGCTGCTGCTCATAGGCTCGCACCGCCCCTTCCCAGTAGATCGCGCCGGTGGAGAGGCGGGTGTCGTTTTCTTGATCGTCGAACAACGGCTGCAGATCAACAATACGGGTTCCCGCGCGCACCGACCACTCGACCGGATAGGCAATTCCCGTTCGCGGTGAAATCCAGCGCCGACCGGGGCGAAATTCGACTTCGGCGGGCTGGAGAATCTGCATGCGCCCGTCGCTGGCGCGCAGCGAGCCGCCGGCCCAGTGTTGCTCGCCGTCCGCGCCGCGGATGCGGAAGGCCATCAGCGCAGCACCGTCATCCAGGTTGATGCCGATCCAGTCCCACCCCACGGCCTGCGCGTCGAGGTACTCGCTGGACCATTCGTGATCGAGCCAAGCCTCGCCGATTACGCGGTCCGCGCCGTCCTGACGAGCGATGGCGCCCGCCACGCGCAAGTGCGGCAGGCTGTAGTAGTAGCTCGCGGCCTTTGGCGAGGGGCCCTTGCGGCTTTTACCTGCGTCACCGTTGAGCAGAACGGCTTGCGTCTCCGCGAGCGTCACATTGATCGAGAAATCCTCCGCATCGATCTTTGCCGTATAGGCGGTCGCGTCGCGCTGAAGCGACCAAGTGTCGATCCAAACGTGGGTATCGCCCGCAGCGGCCTCGGCGAGCCCCAATCCGGCACGTCGAATACGTTGGTCCTGCCATAATCGGCCGCGCTTCGGGTCGCTGATGGCGCAGTGCGCGATCAATAGCTGATGCGGTGTGAAGGCGCTGGGATTGCGCTCGTCAATATCGGGCTTGGTGCGAAAAAACGTAACTTGGAAGCCCAGCGATTCGCCGCGTCCGGTGGTCAACCAACCGGTGACGTACCACCACTCGGTGCGAAACTGCGGATGGCTGCCGTAATCCGCGGGAAATACCAGCGGTTGATCGGCAATCACGGGCGCATAGGTGGGCCCTGCGGCTCCCACGGCCATACTCCTGACGCCAATGCCAACGGCAACGCCGACCAGAAGGCATGCCGCTCGTCGCGCGCGTGATGTGCTCATGGCTTTACCCGTCCTCGCGCACGCCCGGCACGGCGTCCTGGGTCATCGCGGCGCCTCCGCTCCAAACGACGGCGACGGGTGCCGCGGCGGGCGAGGGCATTTGAACTCGCGAAGGTCGAGACCCTGCCAAACTTAACCACTCTGACCTTGTCGCGCTATTATACGCGCGCACCCAGGTGCTTGCTTTGGGCGTTCCTGCAATATGTCAATCGACCAACCGCTTACGGCCGATCAGGTTGCTAAATTCTTTCGGCAAGGTTTTCTTGTCGTTGAAGCACCTCGAGTCATCGTTGGGCAAGAGCTGGAGCGGTGCCAAAAAATCTTGATGCGCCTGATCGAGCAGGGTGTTGGCCGCAAGGAAGGCAGAAATTTCGATCTCGCCGCGAGATCAGGCGGAGAGGGCTTCCCTTCTCCGCAATTGGTTCGACCCTCACTTGATGCTGCCGAATTAGCCGGATTGTCTTGTCGAAGTACGGTGTTAGCCTGGGCGAAGCAATTACTGGGTCCGGATGCGTTTTTCGCAATGGATAATACCATCCTCAAACCAAGCCGAAATGGCGGGCCGACCCCATGGCACCAGGATGAGGCCTATAACGATCCGGCCTATTACCAGGAGCAAGTCAGCTTCTGGATCGCCATTACCGATACCACAGTTGAAAATGGTGCGATGGCGTACGTGCCTGGTTCACATCTGTTGGGAATCCTTCCGCATCGACTTCACGGCGGATCCGAAGAGGCAAACTCGATTGAATGCTACGAGGGTTTCGATCCGACCGCGGCAGAAGTTTGCCCCATTCCGGCCGGCGCGGTGATCGTTCATCATGGTCGCACGCTGCATGGCGCATCTCGAAACAAGTCCGACTCGTCGCGGCTTGGCTACATTCTTTCGTATAAAACGCCGCCGAGGCCGCGTTTAGAGCTGGGCGAGTTTCCGTGGAATAAGCAGGTAGCGAGATCGAGCCGGATGCAGCGCAGACGTTGGCTTCTTCGCGGGGGAATATTTCTCGAGCTGCTGCGGTACTTGCGATCCGGCCGCGCTGTTCATCGACATCTCCTTGATCGAATGCGACGATTTTTCGGGAGTTAGGGACTCGCTTGCCGGCGTTTACGGCAACGGCCGACAGAAGTATGCCTCGCCGTGCGCGTAATGTCCTCATGCTCTTACCAGTCCTCGCGCACGGCCTGCACGGCATCCTGAGTCATCGCGGCGCGTCCGCTCCACACGGCTGTGACGGCGGCTGCAGCGATCAGCGTGACACTGAGGCTGGCGAGTTGCCAGGCCGGGATGGCGAGATCGATGCTCCAATTGAAGGACTGGCGATCGATCACATAGACCAGAACCAAACTCAATCCAGTGCCGAGAGCGAGGCCGTACGCCACGCCGAACGCGCTCGTCAGGATCCCTTCGCTCGCGAGCATGCCGACGATCTGCCTGCGCAGCATACCGACGTGCCGCAGCATGCCGAACTCGGCGCGGCGGGCGAGGGCGGTCGAGCTCGCGGCAAAGCTCACGCCGGCGAGGCCGATGATCACCGCAATGGCCTCGAGCGCGTAAGTGATGGCGAAGGCGCGATCGAAGATCTGCAGCGAGCGTTCGCGCAGCGCAGTGCTCGTCAAAATCTCGATGGAATCGCCACGCGCGAAGCGCGCGCGCAGCGCAGCCTCGGTGAGCGGGGCGCCGGCGCCGGTATTCAGCCAGATGGAACCTTCGTTGGCGCTGTCGTCGCCGGTTGCGGCAAGATACGCCTGCCTCGATATCACGACGGAACCGGACGTCCGCGCGTAGTCGCGCCAGACACCGGCGACCGTGAAGCGTTGGGTACGGCCTGCGAGCGGCAAGTCGATCTGACCGCCGAGTTTGTATCCGTAGAGGTCCTGCAGCGCCTCGGATATCCACGCGGGCTCGGCGTTCGACGGCAGCGGCAGGTGGCCGCTTCGCACCAGAGGCAATTCTTCCGCCGCTTGCGCAGCGGTCGCCCCGCGGGCGATCAAGATCACCGGCGGGCGCTTGGGATCGAGCAGCAGCTGCCGGGTGCGGCGAAATTCGATGCGCGATATGCCGTCGACCGCCGCGAGTTTAGCCTGATCGGCGGCAGACCAGAACGCCGTGTCGCTGCCGAAGGGCTCACGCATCTGCATGTCGGCGGGCAGGAGTTTGCCCAGCCAGTGATCGAATGACACTCGGAACGAGTACACCATGATGGCCATCGCGACCATCAGACTGAAACTCACGATGATGGATGCCAGACTCAAGGCCGAAAGTCCGACGTTTTCCCGGAGTTGCGCCACGGCGGCGTCGAGCACGATGCGGTGAGTGCGGGGCGCCAGACTCAAGCCCTTCACGGTGAGCGTCGGCACCAGCAATACCGCGCCGAGCAAGAGTGCGCCAATCGCGGCATAGCCGAAAACCGGCAATCCCCCCACGGGAGGCAGCCGGGACAGCGCGGCCCCCAGACCCAGGAGAGCAAGGCCCGAGTAAGCGCTGGTTCGAGCCACGACAGTGTAGTCGCCGTCTCCTCCCTTCAGAGCGCGGGCCGGCGGCTGGCGCGCTGCGGTGCGCGCCGGCAACCACGCACCGATGCTCGCGACCACGGTCCCCATCACAAAAAAGCCGAGTACGGGCAGCGGTGCGGCGCGTATCGATGCGCCCACCGCCCGCAATTGACCGTTGCCGAGATCCCCGGTCAGGAACTCGAGGACAGCCGCAGCAACGGCGAAGCCGAGAATGAGCCCCAGGCAAGACCCGGCGACACCGAGAGCCGCGCCCTCACCGATGAGCGCCCGCTGCAATTGGCCGCGGGTCACGCCGAGCGCCCGGAGCAGCGCCAGGGAACGGCGTCGGCGCAGAACCGACAGCGATTGCGTCGAAAAAACCAAGAACGCTCCGGTCCACAGTGCGACCAGCGCCAGCATATTCAGATTCACCCGGTAAGCGCGAGTGACGGCAATGGCGCGGTCGCGCTCGACTTGCGGGGCGACGGCGAGAACGCCGGCCGGCAATCTCTGCCCGAGCGCGCGACGAAAAGCGTCCACGTCGGTGCCCGGGCTCAAGCGCAAATCGATGCGATTCAGCCGGCCCACGGCATTGAATGTCCATTGCGCCGAGGCAATGTCCATCAGCCCCAATGCCTGGGGATAGGTCCCTTCCGACAGAATGCCAAGTACGCGCAGCGCCTTGGGCGAGCTGCCGACGGTGACTTGGAGCAGATCGCCGCGCTGCAACTTGAGATCCAGTGCGGCACTGCTGCTCAAATAAATGCTGTCCGGTTGAAACAGCGCGAACAGGCCGGCGCCGATATCGCCGATGAGCGCAGGCTGCAGCGCGGCGGCGCGAAACGGGTCTACTCCCAGTACCTTCAGCGCGTCGCGCCGCCCGGGCAGAGCCACGTCCAGCTCGAGCACAGGGCTCGCCGCACTCACGGCGGCATCGCGCGCCAACCGGGTGAACAGCTGCTCGGGAAAGCCCTCGCGCGGGCCGCGCACCACGACATCGGCCTCGCCCACCAAGCGTTTCGTGGCCAGGCCAAATTCGTTGAGCGCGGCGCTGTTGACCAGATACACCGCTGCGCCCAGCGCCACGCCCAGGGCGATTGCCAGCACGGTGACCAGCAATCGCGCGGGGGACTCCCGCAATTGCGCCAGAAGCAGCACACGCCAAATCGTGAATGCGCCGCGCGAGACGCCCCGAATGCTCATCCGTCGGGCCTCAAGGGCCTAAGCCCGGCGGCGTCGAGGATCAGGATGCGGTCGGCCGTGTCGGCCGCGGCGCGCGAGTGGGTGATCAGTATGCCCGCGCCGGCATTGGCTTTGACCTGCGCGCGCAATAGGGCCAGAGTCTGCGCCGCGCTGCGTGGGTCGAGATTTCCCGTCGGCTCGTCGGCCAGGAGCAACCGCGGCCGATGCACCAGTGCACGCGCGATGGCGATGCGCTGCACCTCGCCGCCGGACAGTTCCCGGGCGTAGCGCCGGGCCAGCGGGGCGATACCCACCGCCGCCAGCATCTCCGCGGTGCGCCGGCTGCGTTCAGGCTCGGTCACTCGCAGCAGGTCGAGGGGCAGGGCGACGTTCTGCTCGACGCTGAGATAAGGCAATACGTGAAACGCTTGAAAGACGAATCCGACAGCCCGGCGACGCAGCAAGGTGATGGCGTCATCATCCAAGGTCGACAGATCGGCTCCTTCGAGCAGCACTCGGCCCGAATCCGGCTGATCGAGACCGGCGAGCAAATTGAGCAGGGTCGACTTGCCAACGCCGGATTCACCCATGACGGCGAGGTACTCGCCTTGCCGAAGCTCGAGCTCCAGCCGCTCGAAGATCGCGGGCCGATCCGGCGAATAGCGTTTGCTGAGGTTCTCCAGCCGCAGAACGGCGGGATCAGTCACCAGACCCCGCAGTTCCCTTGAGCCCCTCCCGCATCAAGCGGCGTCGACTCCAATCATGGCCTTGACCTCGAGGAAATCGCGCAGGCCGAATTCGCCGTATTCGCGCCCGTTGCCGGACATCTTGAAACCGCCGAACGGCGTTTGCATATCGCCCGACGCACCGTTCAAGGCCACTTGACCGGCTCGAATGCGGTTCCCCACGCGCCGCGCGCGGACATTGTCCTGCGACCAGACGTAGGCGGCCAAGCCGTACGGCGTGTCGTTGGCAATCTGCACCGCCTCTTCCTCGTTCTGGTA